>Ga0302322_100000095_pt1 | contig 55337 bp, 47 predicted proteins | sample Fen_T0_2_FD_203757 | JGI IMG/M metagenome (GOLD analysis project Ga0302322, IMG submission 203757) | Peat permafrost microbial communities from Stordalen Mire near Abisko, Sweden - Fen_T0_2 | ecosystem: Environmental > Terrestrial > Soil > Wetlands > Permafrost | place: Sweden: Abisko...
GTCGTCGTGAACCTGTCGGTCGCCGTGCTGATCCGCCAGCACTACGTGGTGAACCTCCTGTTCTGGCTGGCGACCCGCGCGCCGACCAGCTGGCCGCTGTCGATCCGCTGGACGCTCGCCAAGGTCTATCACTTCGGCGGCATCCACGTCGGCGGCGCGATCGCCGCGACGCTGTGGTTCGCCGCGCTGGTCGGCAGCCTCGGGGTCTACGCGGCGCGCGGCGCGAGCCCGGTCTCGCCGGCGACGCTCGCGCTGGCCGTCGCGATCCTGGCGCTGCTCGTCGCGATCTCGCTCACCGCGCGGCCGTCGTACCGCCAGCGCCACCACGATCGGTTCGAGCGGGTCCACCGGCTCGGCGGCTGGTCCGCGCTGCTGGCGTTCTGGGGGCTCACGGTCTCGCTGACCGCCGATCTGCGCGGGGCGACCCCCCTGGCGCAGGCCCTGGCCGCGTCCCCCGACACGTGGCTGCTCGGCCTCGTCACGTTCAGCGTCGCCCTGCCGTGGCTGCGGCTCAAGAAGGTGCCGATCGAGATCGTGCGGCCGTCGTCGCACTGCGCGCTGACCCGGTTCGACTACGGTGTGACGCCGTTCGCCGGCTCGTCGACGGCGCTCAGCCGCCACCCGCTGCTCGAGTGGCACTCGTTCGCCAATATCCCCGAGCCCGGGCGCACCGGCTTTCGCCTGGCGATCTCGCGATCCGGCGACTGGACCGGCTCGTTCATCGATGATGCGCCGAGCCACGTCTGGGTCAAGGGCATCCCGACCGCCGGCGTGGCGAACATCGAGGTCCTGTTCAAGCGCGTCATCTACGTCGCGACCGGCAGCGGCATCGGCCCGTGCCTGCCGCACCTGCTGGCGTGCGAGGTGCCGTCGCGGCTGGTGTGGTCGACGCGCAGCCCGCGGCGGACCTACGGCGACGCGCTGCTGGACGAGATCCTCGCGGTCCAGCCCGATCCGATCATCTGGGATACCGACGCGCGCGGCACCCCCGATCTGGTCGCGCTGGCCTACCAGGCGTACGCCGAGTTCGGCGCGGAGGCGGTGATCTGCATCGCCAACAAGAAGCTCACGTGGCGCGTGGTCGAGGCGATGGAGGCGCGCGGCATCCCGGCCTACGGCGCGATCTGGGACTCCTGATCACGCGCCGGGGAACGCGGCCTTGCGCTTGGCGAGGAACGCGGCGGTCCCCTCGCGCTTGTCCGCGCTGTCGAACACGCGGTAGAACCCGTCGTTCTCGACCCGCAGCTGGTCCCGGGTCGACTTGCCCTCGAGCTCGTTCAAGATCTGCTTGCACACCGAGACGGCGACCGGCGACTTCGCGGTCACCAGCGCGAGCGACTCGGCGGCGCCGGCCAGCATGTCCTGCTTGGTGGCGAACACGCGATTGACCAGGCCGATCCGCAGCGCCTCGTCGGCCTTGACGTTGCGGCCGGTGTAGATCAGCTCCTTGGCGCGGCCGGGCCCGACGAACCGCAGCAGGCGAACGCAGCCGCCGAACCCGGGGATCAGGCCCAGGCTCACCTCGGGCTGGCCGAACACCGCGGCCTCGGTCGCGAAGATGTAGTCGCAGCCCATCGCGACTTCGCAGCCGCCGCCGAGCGCATAGCCATGGACGCACGCGATCACCGGAAACGGCAGCGCCTCGAGCAGCAGCGGCACGCTCTGGCCGAGCTGGCTGAACGTCGCGCCCTCGGCCGGTGACATCTCGGCCATCCGCGAGATGTCGGCGCCCGCGATGAACGCCTTGTCGCCGGCGCCGGTCACCACCATGCCGCGGATCTCGGGGAACGACTTCGCGGCGAGCCCGGTGAGCAGATCCTTCAGCTCGCCTAGCACGACCTCCGACAAAGCGTTGAGCTTGTCGGGTCGGTTGATCGTGAGCGTGACGATTCCGTTGTGCTGTTCGACGAGCAGCGTCTGGTAGGTCATGGCGGCAGCCTAACACCTGGGCCGGGCCGCGCAGGCGCAGGGCCAGGGCCAGGCCCACGTCGCGCGCGATCGGGGCTCGACGCTCCCGGCCGGTCGGGCCAAGCTCCGGCCATGCAGCTGCCGCTGTCGGTCCTCGATCTCTCGCCGGTGGGAGCCGGCACCTCGCCGAGCCAGGCGATCCGCGACTCCGTCGAGCTCGCGCGCATCGCCGATCGCCTGGGGTTCACGCGCTACTGGGTCGCCGAGCACCACAACATGGCGAGCATCGCGACCTCGGCGCCCGAGGTCATGATCGCCCACATCGCCGCGGTCACCGAGCGCATCAAGGTCGGCGCCGGCGGGATCATGATCCCGAACCACACGCCGCTGCGCGTCGTCGAGATCTTCCGCACGCTCGAGGCGCTGCACCCCGGGCGCATCGACCTGGGCCTGGGCCGCGCGCCCGGCACCGATCAGGTGACCGCGGCGGCGCTGCGCCGGTCCGACGACCCGGACGTCAACCACCTGCTCGCCGAGCTGCTCGCGTTCGAGCGCACCGAGTTCCCCGAGCGCCACCCGTTCCGCGCGATCGTGCCGATGCCCTCGGACGTGCGGCTGAGCTCGATCTGGATGCTCGGCTCGACGCTCGCCGGCGCGGCGATCGCCGCCCAGCTCGGCGTGCCCTACGCGTTCGCGGGCCACTTCGCGATGCGCCACGCCCGCGAGGCGATCGCGCACTACCAGCGCAACTTCCGGCCCTCGGCGATGCTCGCCGAGCCCTACGCGATGCTCGCGGTGACCGCGGTGTGCGGCCGCGACGACGAGCACGCGCGCTGGCTCGCCGCCCCGCTGCGGGTCGCGATCGTCAAGAACCGCACCGGCCAGCGCGGTCCGATCGTCACCCCCGAGGAGGCGCTGGCCTACCAGTTCTCCGACGACGAGAAGGCGATCGCCGAGGAGTTCCTGCTGGGCGCGGTGATCGGCGGTCCGGACCGCGTCGCCGACCGGCTGCGCGCCACCGCCCGCGAGGCCGGGGCCCAGGAGCTCATGCTCTCGACGCTGGTGCCCACGCTCGGCGACCGCCGCGGCTCGCTCGAGCGGATCGTCAGCGCGATGACGTGATCCCGAGCATCGTCACACCTGCCGCGGGATGCCGTGCTCGGAACCCAAGCGGCGGCTACCGTGCCCGACCGGATGCAGCAATGCTTCGTGCGCCGGGTGGGGGCCGCGCTTCCAGGGCCACCGACAGTGTTGACTTGCCGGCCCGTTTCTGCACACCGAAGCCGAGGCAAACCGGCCCAAAGCACGCTACTGTCGAGCGTATCGCCAGATCCTGTTCTGATACCTGACCGACGCTGCTCGCGTAGGAAGCAACCGAGATGCTCACCAAGCTACGACTCAAGAACTTCAAAGCATGGAAGGACTCGGGTGATATCCGGCTTGCGCCTCTCACCGTGCTGTTCGGTACGAACAGCGCCGGAAAGACCAGCATCCCGCAGCTGCTGCTCCTGCTGAAGCAGACGGCCGAGTCACCCGACAGGCAACGCGCCCTGCAGCTCGGAGATAGCCGCAGCCTCTTGGACGTGGGCACGTACGACGACGTGGTGCACGGCCATGATCTCTCACAGCCTGTCGAGTTTACTCTGGGCTGGTCGCTCGATAACGAGAGGTCAAGTTGACGGATGTCAGCTTCGGCGTGAGCCAGGTGCTTCCAGTGATCGTCGAGTCCTTCTACGTGCCGCGTCGTTCGATCGTGATCTTCGAGGAACCGGAGTTCCTCGCGGTTGCCGCGGCCCATGACGAGCACCCGCCGATCTTGCAGTCCTTCGATAGCAAGTGGTGGGGATGGCATGCTGCGCTCGCCAGGGTCGGCGTCGCAATTCACTTCTTGTGCGAGCACGAAATCGCCGACAAGCACCGAGTGAAGACGGCCAAATGACCGTGTTCTTTCGCTTCCCACACACACCACACATCGCCTGGAGCGGCGTAGGCCGACCGCGCGATGACAAGGTGCTTTCAACCTGTGAAGTACATGAGCTGCTCGGCCACGAGGTCGTCGTCGAAGAGAAGATCGACGGCGCGAACCTCGGATTCTCGGTTGATGAAACTGGGGCCCTGCGTGCACAGAATCGCGGATCGTATCTCTCTGTCGAGGAGGGCCGTGGGCAATGGAAGCCGCTGAAGCGCTGGCTCGCGCCGCGAACGGAAGGCCTTGTCGAAGCACTGTTCCCCGACCTCATCCTGTTCGGTGAATGGTGTTACGCGGTTCATAGCATCCACTATACGAGGCTCCCTGACTGGTTCCTCGCATTTGACGTCTACGATCGCGCCCGAGGAGTATTCTGGAGCGCGGCCCGGCGCGACGCGTTTGCGGTGGAACTCGGTCTGTCGGTCGTCCCGACGCTCGGCTCGGGCACGTTCGACGTCGCCGGGCTCCGAGCGTTGCTCGGCACCTCTCGGTTGACAGATGACCCGGCGGAGGGCCTGTACGTGAGAAGCGATGCCGACGGACGACTGGTGGCTCGCGCCAAGCTCGTCGTCCCGGAGTTCGTCCAGGCGATCGACGCGCACTGGTCGAAGACGGCGCTGCGGACCAATGCGCTGGCTGCAACCACCGGGGACGGAACTGCCTGGCACTGAACCTGAGCTCGTTGTGTGCAGATGCCCAGAGGACGGCACGATCTGGCCGCCGCCGCGGCGCCTGGTCGGCTCAGTACCAGGCGATCAGCCGTGGCGGCAGCGCGGCGGGCGCCGGGATCGACGCGGCGGCCGCGGGCAAAGCGCCGCTGGCGAAGCGGTAGACCCGTACGGCCGGCGCACCGGGGGTCGCGTCGGCCACATAGACCACGTCGCGCGATGGATCGAGCAGCGGCGCGCCGAGCACGAAGCTGTCGGCCGCCTGGTCGAGCAGCGTCGCGCTGCCCGCGCCGGCATCGAGCACCCAGAGCTGGTCGGTCGTGCTCGCGAAGTCGCCCGCGGTGACGCCGAAGCCGATCCCGCGGTCGGCGGCGAGCTCGGAGAACGCGGCGAGCGGGTGCCCGCCGAACGCCGCGGCGGGGATCACGCGGACCTGCGCCGGCGGCGACGCGGCCAGATCGATGAAGCTGAGCCCGGAGCCCGCCAGCTGTGTGGCGCCGAACAAGCCGTTGCACGTGACGACGAGCTGGTTCGCCGCGGCGGCGTAGGCCAGCGTGGTGCAGTTGTCGAGCTCGGGGATCTCGATCGCGGCGGTGACCTGATCGGTCGCCGCGTCGATCGCGACCACCCGGCCGTGACCGCCGGTCAAGAAGTCGTCGCTGAGGTTATCGAGCACGACGTACAGCGTGCCGCGGACGAGGATCGCGCCACCGGGCCGGGCCTGGATCGTCGCGCCCGGGATCGGGACCGCGTAGCTCGACAGGTCGATGCGCCCGGTGATCGCGGGGACCGAAGGATCGACGATCAGCACGTCGTCGCCTTGCGGATCCGTGGTCGAGCCGTTGCGAGCGTAGCGCGTCACGTAGGCCTTGCGGGCCGACACGCCGACGACGTCCTGGGGATTGGCGGCAAATCCCGACGAGACATCGAGCTGGCGCGCCGGCGCGCAGGTGCGCGGGTCGATCCAGGTCAGCGCCGAGCTCGCGCGATCGATGGTCGCGAGGAGATGATCGGGCTGGGCATGCGACGGCAGGACGACATCGGCCGACAGCTTGACCCCGGCACCCGGCATGGCCGTGGTCGAGTCAACGCAGGTGGCGTGGGTGACCTGGCCGGTCGCCGGATCGATCAGCGAGACCGTCGTGGACGCGAAGTCGGTGCTGAGCACGGCGAGCCCGCCGCCCGGTTGGGGCAGGGCGGCATCGGTCGGCGCGTCCGGCGCGGGCGCGGCATCGGTCGGCGCGTCCGGCGCGGGCGCGGCGTCGGGCGGCGCGTCCGGCGCGAGCGCGGCGTCGGGCGGCGCGTCCGGCGCGAGGTGATTCGAGTTGTCGCCGCAGGCGGGCAGCCCGAGGACAAAAATGATGGAGAGCGACGAAACACGGATCATCTCAGGGGTCCTTGCGTGGCGACTCGGTGGTGAGCGCGAGCGTCAGATAGAACGCGCGCCCGGGCAGCGGCGACGCCAGCAGGTCGCTGACCTGCGCGTCGGTGAGGTTGGTCGCGCTGGCGATCAGCCGGACGCGGCCACCCGGCAGGCCGATCGACGCGCCGGCGCCGAGCAGCGCGCGGCTGGGCAGGCGGACGAGGTTGGCGGGGTCGACGTAGTTGCCGCTGGTGACGTCGAGCTCGACGTAGGCGCCGAGCTCGGCGTCGCCGATCGGCACGCGGCGCAGCTCCGGCCGCACCGTGGCGTGCATCCGCGGGCGATACGGCAGCTGCTTGTCGCTCGCCGCGGCGCTGGCGCTGCGATCGCGCGCGTCGTCGAACGTCGCCTGCGCGTAGACCACCGCGGCGCGGTAGCGCAGCTCGGCGCTCGACTCGACGCCGAGCACGCGGGCGCGGCCGATGTTGCGGGCGCGCGCCACGCCGTACGCGTTCTGCTGGAGCTGGATCAGCTCGTCGGTGACGACCAGGAACCCGGCGGCGTCGACGGTCACCGCGACCGGGCCGGCGAACCCGGCGAACCCGGCGCCGAGATCCGCGGTGGTGCCGTGCTCGGGCGCGAGGTCGCGGTTGCCGATCAGCGTGCCGGTGTTGCCGTAGAGCTCGAGGAACGTCGGCAGCCGCGCGTAGCGCCCGAGGTTGGCCCGCAGCACCACGCCGTCGGCCGGCGCCTGGGTGAGCCCGAGCCGGGCGATCGGCAGCGCGCGGGTCACCGGCGCGCCCGCCGCGACGAGCGCGCCGAGCGCGTCGCGTCCGGCCGAGACATCGCGCGAGGCCTCGACGCGCAGCGATGGCACCACGCGCAGCCGGGCCGCGGCGACGTCGAGCGCGAGCTCGCCGCCCACCACGCCAGACAGCCGCGTCGACGCGACCCCGCGCGCGCCGGTGGTGAGCTCGGTCGGCGTGAACGACTCGCGGCGCACATCGATCAGCGCCGCCGGCGCGAGCCACGCCGCCGGCGTCCAGCGGGCGCGCGCGGTCGCGCCGAGCGCGATCGTGCGGTCGCGCGCGTCGGTCGCCGCCGCCGCGATCTCGGACAGCGGATCGACGAACCGCTGCTGGAGGCCGTAGCCATACGCCTGCGCCCGCAGCTCGCTGCGCGGGCCGAGCTCGTCCTGCGACTGGTACGCCACGCTCGCGATCGCGCGCCGCGTGGTCAGCCGCGATCGCGTCGTCGCGTAGCGCGGGTAGCCGGCCAGCCCCTGATCGCGATCGAAGCCGAGCACCAGCGCGGACAGCTCGCGCCCTCCCGGCAGCGCCAGGTAGCCGCGCAGCGCCGCGTCCTCCTCGCGCAGCGCGTTGTTGCGCCGGGTGACCATCGCGTCGTCGCGGGGATCGAACGCGGTGCCCTTGTCGTCGAGGAAGCGGAACCGGCCGGTGCTGCGCAGCGCGTGCAGCCCGAGGTAGACCCCGTAACCTTCGCCGGCCAGCGTGGCGCTGCCGCCGCCGAGCCACGTGCCGAACGAGCCGCCGCCGAGCTCGGCGGTCGCGCTCGTGGCCTCGGGCCGGCGCGTCGCGACCGCGATCACGCCGCCGATCGCCGAGCCGCCGTACGCGATCGGCGTCGCGCCGCGGTAGACCTCGACGCGCGCGACGTCGCCGATCGGCAGGCTCGCGAGATCCACGCCGCCGCCCGCCGCCAGGTTGAGGTTGACGCCGTCGAGGTACACGCTTACCTGGTCCCAGGTCGAGCCGCGCAGCGACACCAGCGCCGGGGCGCCGACCCCGCCGAGCCGCGATACGGTCACGCCGGGCACATCGCCGAGCAGGTCGGCCATGGCCTCGGCGCTGCGCGGCGTGCGATCGGCGGTGATCACCGTTGCCGACGCGGTCTGGTCCTCGGACGCCCGCGGGGCGGCCGGGTCGACCACGACGATCGTCTCGGCGGCCGGCGTGGGGTCGGCGGCGGCGCGCCCGCCCACCGCCGCGCTCACCACGAGCATGGCGAGCAAGCACGGATCGGGTTGCTTCGAGCGTCTCACGAGCGCGATTCAGGTGTCAGACCGAATCGCACACTACGCAGAACACGGACGGCGCGTCAACGTCCGGCGTACCTCGAGGCGCGGACGCTGGGCCAGCACGCCCTGGAGGGAACGCGGCGGCGGTTCGGCTACGGGCCGGCGCGGTCGAGGGCGGCTGCGGCCGGCTCCGCTGCGCCATTCAGGATCCAGCTCACATTGAACTTGGTGAACTTGATGTCCAGGAAGTCATCGTCGCCGCCGCCGGACTCGTACAGCGCGGCGATGTGGCTGTCGGAGGTCGCCGCCATGCTCGAGTATCCGCCCTGGCCGGCGTCGACCTCGCGGCTGATCGGCCAAGTCACGCCGCCATCGTAGCTGATCCGGACTCGCATCTTGATGCGGTTCACGGTGCTGGCGGGATTGAAGAACAACGTGCGCCAGATGCCACCCGGGGTGAACTTCAGCACGCTGGCCTCGCAGGGCTTCTCGAGCAGCGCGGCGTCGCTGGCCCAGGCCGACCAGCTGCGGCCATCGTCGCTGCTGCGCTTGATCTGCCGGCGAAGCACGTCGGGGTCCTGCGACCGTGCGTTGACGTAGAGCCCGCCGGCGGGATTCTGCAATTCGGACACCGTGGTCTCGTTCAGCGGGGCATCGTTAGTGGGCAGCGACGTCCACGTACCGCCGGCGTTGTCGCTGACGATGATACGGCCCTTGGCCGGGATGACGAGGCGGCCGGCTTTGGCTCCGCCGATCATCTGGATACCGGCGCCGGGGCCCATCGCATCCCAGGTATAATCCGCCGGGGTCACGAACGACGTGAGATTCACCGGATCGGACCAGCTCGAGCCCTTGGTGTCGCTGTAGCGTGCCCAGGTTCGCCGGTCTCCGACGCCGACCGGGATCAATCCGCCGGCCCCCCCCAGCGAGTGCTTCGAGTCGTTCTCGCTGGCGAACAGCCACACGCGATCGTTCAGCGCGTCGTACACCAGCGTGGGATTGCCGATCGTGCCGAGCCGGTCCGGGGCATTCCAGATCTGGACTTGATCGAGCCAGGTGGCGCCGTTATCCAGCGAGCGGCGCATCACGAGGTTGATGTTGCCTTCATCCGCCGCGGAGTCGACCCGGCCCTCCGCGACGGCGACCAGCCGGCCGTCGCCCGCGTTGACGATGGCCGGGATCCGGTAACTGTGGTGGACCTCGGCGCCGCCGTTGCCGGTGTTGCCCTTGAACAGGATGATCGGCGCGGTCATCTCGGCGATCGCCTGTGCGCTCTGCCCTTCGAGGGCAGTCTCGTTCGGCGTGGCACAGGCGATCAGCGCGGTGGTGCCCAGGGTGAGGATCGCGCGTGAACCTGCGCGCGCGATCCGCGCGGGCAGATGGTGAGTTCGTATACCTGCCGTGGATCGCATCCGGGCGATGGTGAATTGCATGACGGCACTGTAGAGCACTGGCCCCGGGTGCGCCACCGCACGCGAGTTGCAGTTCCGGGGCGGTTCCACCGCTCGCGCGCAACGGATCGGCGTCATGAATACGACGTCGCCTCGAGAGTGCCCACAAGAGGGTGCAGTTCGGCGCTTGGAGTCCTCCATGTATGACGTTCGCCCGAGCTCGAGCGGCGGCCGCGTTGTGTTCAGCTGGGTTCGTGGTACGCGATGCGGAACCACAGTGTGCGCGGCACGCCGCAGTAGCGGCAGGCGACGTCGACCTGGCGCAGGCCCGGCACCGGTCGGGTGTGCTCGAGGACGCGGTACTGGCCGGCGCAGTGCGGGCACGGCATCGCGGCGGCGCGGCCCTCGATCACCGACGCCGACGCCACCTCGATCGCGCGGTCGGGCGCGCCGCCGGGCGACAGCTGGGCCAGGCGCTCGCGGGCGCGCTCGACGCGTTCGGCGGCCTGCACATGCTGCTCGGGGTAGGTGCGAGATCTGGACACGATCTCAACGTAGATCGCCGCCGCGGGGCTGACTGCCCGGTCGATCGGCTAGCTATGTGCTGGCCCGGTCACGGCCTGGTGTTGTCGTACCACTGCGTGACCTCGGGCTCGCTCAGCGCGCGATTCCAGATCACGACTTCGTCGAGCTTGCCGACGAAGCCCTGCTGGGTGTTCGACGCGGGCGCCGGCGTGCAGCCGACGTGGAGCGCGGACGTGTAGGCGGTGAGCGTGGCGCTGGTCTCGCCGTGCATCGCATCGAGCGCGCCGTCGAGGTAGACCTGCGTGCGCTCGTCGACCGCGCGCGTGCCGTCGTAGACCAGCGTCACCTGCGTCCACACGTTGGTCGAGATCACCCGGGGGCTTGCGAACCGGTCGTTCATCGTGTCGAGGTCGACGTAGACCCGGTCGCCGGTCCACACGCTGAGCGTGTACTCGGGCTGGTCGTCGACGTCGTTGCGCTTGCTGATCACGCCGTTGGCGTTGTGGACCCCGCCGTCGAGCTGGGTCGGGAACATCCAGGCGCTGAGCGTCAGCCCGGTCGTGCCGTGCAGCGCGGAGGCGTTGGCGATCTCGACGCAGCCATCGCCGCTGAAGCTGCCGGCGCGGCCGTGGGCGCCGGCGGCAACCGTCGAGGTCCCGGCGCCGATGGCGGTGCCGGCGTTGTCGTTGCCGCAGTCGTCCTCGACTTCCCCGGCGGCGCCGGACCACGACGCCTCGTCCATGTGCAGCGCGACGATGCAGCCGGTGCGCAGCGTGCCGCGGAGCACGTCGGTCGGCCCGGCGTCGCTCGCCGTGGTGGTGACGTTGCCACAGCCCGCGCAGACCGCCACAGCCAGGAACTGACGATACATCCCTACATGGTACCCGACCGCGCGGGCGCCGGTGCCGCGGGCGCGCCGCTGCGTGGGAGGGCGCACAGCCCACGGATTCAATAATGAGGCGGTGGTTCGTTCGCGGCGCCGATCGGCACCGGCGGCGGCACGGCCTGCTTGAGCTGCGAAAGCTCGCGCTCGGCGGCGTCGAGCCGGGTGCCGAACTCGCGGACCAGCGCGTCGAGCTGGTGGATCAAGCGCTCCTGGTACGCCAGCTTGACGTCGAGATCGAGCCAGCGCTCGGCGTCGGGATCGCCTGGTTCGGTGCGGTGTGCCATGGCGCCACGATAGCGCCAAACTCGGTGGCCGCTCCCGCGCAGCGCGCACTGTCGGTGCACAGGAACGCAGCACGCGGCCTTGGGGGTGCCGCAGTAGCGCCGCAGCGGCGCCGCGGTGCAGATCTCCGGATGTTGGCCCCGAGGCGGGGGCGGTTTCTGTACGATTCACGGGTCCGCCGAAACCCGACCGCTATGGGAGACCTGGCCAGCACGCTGCGAACCGACAACCGGCCCCGAGAATCGGGGGGGACCGCGGTCCACGCGCTCTACGTCCTGTTCGACGCGGACCATCCGCTCGCGCCGACGTCGCGCCATCGCCTCGACACCGTGACCGAGGTCGAGATCGCGCGCGGCAGCGAGCGCGTCGCGTCGCGCGATCTGCTCGGCGGCCGGCCGCGCCTGCTCCTCAAGATCCCCGATCCGCGGGTGTCGCGCCCGCACGCCTTCGTGCGGACCTACGGCGAGCGCTGGATCGTCCAGGACGCGCGGTCGACCAACGGCATCCGGATCAACGGCGCGGTCCAGCGCGAGGCGCTGCTCGACGATGGCGACGTCATCGAGCTTGGCCACAGCTTCCTCCTCTACCGCCGCTACCCGGCGCTCACCGACCCCCGGGCCGACGCCGTCGCGCCGCGCGGCGAGGGCGTGCTGGCGACCTGGCTGCCGTCGCTGGCCGCGCGGTTCGACCAGCTCGAAGCGCTCGCCGCGTCGCAGATCTCGGCGCTGATCCTGGGCCCCACGGGCGCCGGCAAGGAGCTGATCGCGCGGGCCGTCCACGCGCGCTCCGGGCGCCGCGGCGCGTTCGTCCCGGTCAACTGCGGCGCCATCCCGCGCGAGCTGATCGGCAGCCTCTTGTTCGGCCACCGCCGCGGCGCGTTCTCGGGCGCGCACGCCGATCAGCTGGGCCTGGTCGTCAGCTCGAGCGGCGGCACGCTGTTCCTCGACGAGATCGCCGACCTGCCGCTCGATCTGCAGCCGGCGCTGCTGCGCGTGCTCGCCGAGGGCGAGTCCCTGGCGATCGGCGCGACCGCCGCGACGCGGGTCGACCTGCGCGTCGTCGCCGCCACCCACCAGGACCTCGAGCGGATGTGCGCGCAAGGCACGTTCCGGGAGGACCTGCTCTCGCGGCTGGCAGGCTACGTCTTGCACCTGCCCCCGCTCGCCGAGCGCCGCGAGGACCTCGGCTTGATCGTCGCGGCGCTGCTGGGCCGACTCGCGGGCGACCGCGCGGACCAGGTGCGCTTCACCTGCGACGCGGCGCGCGCGCTGATCCTCCACAAATGGCATCGCAACGTTCGCCAGCTCGACGTGCGGCTCGCGAGCGCGCTGCAGATCGCCGGCGGCGAGCCGATCGCCCTCGACCACCTCGCGCTCGATCCGGCGCCGCTCCCGCCGGCCCTGACCCCGCCGGCGCCGGCCCGGCCGCCCTGGACCGCCCAGGAGCGCGAGCGACGCGACCAGCTGATCGAGGTGCTCTCGCGCAACGGCGGCAACATCACCGCCTCGGCGCGCGAGCTCGGCAAGCCGCGATCGCAGTTCCAGCGCTGGCTCAAGAAGTACGAGATCGAGCCGCGAGGCGAACCTCCCGACAAGTGACCCCCGCGTTCGGCCCGCGGTTTGCTTGGCGCTGACGCGGTGGTGCTGAGAAAGCGCGGCTGGCGCACAAAGCGCGACGTGGCCCGGTCGGAGCCGATCGCCGCGGACGCACCGAGCTTGCGCGAGGCACGGGCGCTCGCGCGGCGGTTCGCGTTCGAGGCCACTGTTCACCCCTACGGCCCGTGTTTTATTGTGCGCGATAGCATGAAGCGCAGTGGGGGTGACGAGGTGCGCACGGCGGCGGCCGGCAAACCGTCGTTGACCGGGCCGACCCAGGCCATGGAGCCGGGCGCCGAGGGCTCGAGCGATGGCGCACCGGCGGCCGACGTGCTCGTGCCGCGACTGCCGGTCCAGCTGCGCGACCGCGAGCGCTACCACGTCCTGGGCGAGCACGGCCGCGGCGGCCTGGGCCGGGTGACGCGGGTCTACGACCGCGAGCTCGGCCGCGATGTCGCGATCAAGGAGCTGCTCAGCTGCGATCACTTCAACGAGGCCCGCTTCCTGCGCGAGGTCCTGATCACCGCGCGGCTCGAGCATCCGGGCATCGTGCCGATCCACGAGGCCGGCCGCTGGCCCGACGGCACGCCGTTCTATTCGATGAAGCTGGTCGCCGGCCGTCCGCTGCGCGAGCTTGTCGCCGAGCGCCCGGTCGGCGAGCGCATCGGCCTCCTGCACCACATCGTCGCCGTGGCCGACGCGCTGGCCTACGCCCACGGCCGCAACATCATTCACCGCGATCTCAAGCCGAGCAATATCATCGTCGGCGAGTTCGGCGAGACGATCGTCATCGACTGGGGCCTGGCCAAGGATCTGAGCGACTCCGAACCGCCCGCTGGCGCCGGCATCGGTGCCGGCACGGGCGCGCTCCCCGCCGATCGCGACCTGACCTCGCACGGCGCGATCCTCGGCACGCCGTCCTACATGGCTCCCGAGCAAGCGCGGGGCGAGCGCGTCGACCAGCGCGCCGACGTCTACGCGATCGGCATCATGCTGTGGGAGCTCTGCGCCTCCGACAAGCTGCCGCCGGCCGAGCCGCGGGTGCGCCATCGCATCCTGCGGCGCGCCCACATCGATCGCGATCTCGCCGCGATCATCGACAAGGCGATCGAGCCGGACCTCGAGCGCCGCTACCGCGACGCCGGCGCCCTCGCGGCCGATCTCAAGGCGTTCACCTCCGGCCTCCGGATCGCCTCCCGGCACTACTCGCTGCTCGAGACGTTCGCCCACTGGACGCGCCGTCACCGCGCCCTGACGCGCTCGGCCGCGGCCCTGATCGCGAGCCTCATGATCGCCGGGGTGGTGTTCGTGTGGAACATCTCGGTGGAGCGCAACCATGCCGCGGCTTCGGAGCAGCGCGCCGAGACCGCGCAGGCAGCAGCCGAGACCGCCCTCGCCGAGCTCACGCTCAACCACGCACAGCTCCTGCTGGCCTCCGATCCCTCGGCCGCGATCGACGAGCTCGCGCATTACGCGGGCGCCAACCGAGGCCGCGCGGAGCAGATCCGCGCCGAGGCCCACGGCCGCGGCGTGGCGCTCCTGCGCGCAACGCCGCATTCGGAAAATGCGATGTGGGCGACCGGCGGTGCCGATGGCGTCATCACCTCGCTTGGTATCGACGGCACGATCGTCCGGACCGGACGCGATGGCAAATCGAGCGTGGTCGCGCGTGGCGTCGCCCGCAGCGGGAGGTTCGCTTACGCCGAGCATCGCCACCTGCTCGCGTATGCCTGTGACCCAGCGGACCTGTGCTTGTTCGACGTGTCGCGTGCCGCAATCATCCCGATCGGCGACGTGTGGCGCGATGCTCGCGTCACTGGCGTCGCCTTCTCTCCGGCCGAGACGAACCTGGCGGTGGTGTCACGGGATGGCGCGGTCGAGATCTTCGACATGACCCGGCCGGCCGCGCCGATGCGGCGTCTGGTAAAGCAGGTCGAACATGCCCGTTCCGTGCAGTTTCTCGATGAAGCGACCGTCGTGGTCGAGATCGTCGACGCCGGCTTCTCGTTGCTTCATGTCGATGGCCAGACAGAGAGGCTCTCCTTCGCTGGCGTCGCGACGTGGACCGTGGACGCGGCGCAGCGCCGGCTCGCGCTGGCGACCGAGGCCGGGGGGGCGTCGATCTTCGAAGGTCGGTCGCTTCGCTTGGCGGGGCACGCCGATCTGTGCCACGGCGCGATCATCGATCTGCAGTTTATCGCTGGAAAGGCTGATCTCGCTTACTCGTGTGAGCATGGCACCGTCGGAACCTGGGATCCACGGCTTGCGGTGCCCAACCCACGCGCCCAGCTCGAAGGTTCCGGCATCACGCTCCATGCGAGCTCGGACGGCGAATACATCGTCGCCTCCGGGGCGAGCGGGGTCATCACGGTGATCGATCTGGTCACCGGGCTGGTCGCAAGCTATCGCGGTCATCAATACCGCATAATCTTCGCCGCCCCGCCGACCCGCGAGTTTCCTCTGGTCCTCTCTGCAGACGTGCATGGCGGTGTGCGCGTGTGGCCGCTGCCGCTTCGCGTTGCTCGCGTCGCCGCAACCGTCGGATCGTGGATGAATCATCTCGTGTTCGACAAACGCGCTGGAACGATCATCGCGACTTCTTGGCAGTCCACGCTCTCGACGTACTCCCCGTCGGGGGGCCTCCAGACCATCGCCGGACACCAATCTTCGAATATCGACCTCGTAAAATCATGGTCAGGTGAAACCCTCGCGACCTACGGCGAGACCGATATCGTCGAGCTGTGGTCGTCCGAGACCCTCGCCCCGCCGCGCCTGATCCGGACCGGACACGGGGCCGTGTCGTCGCTACATTTCATCGGAGGTCAAGACGAGTTCTTGACGTCAGGACACGACGGCCGCCTGATCCGGTGGACCGCGTTGGGCGAGGCGACCCTACTCTCGCAGCACGCGCTGCCGATCAATAACACAGTGTTTCTGGCAGAGACGGCAGCCGTCGTTTACAGCACTGCCGATGGTGCGGTCTGGCGGGTTACTGCAGATCGTGCAGGGACGACGGCGCTGAGCTCCGGATCGTCCGCACGCCGGCTGGTCGCTCACCCGGATGGCCACACGGCCTACGTGGGATACAGCAACGGGGACGTCGTGGAGCTCGATACCAGGTCGTGGCAGCACGAGGTCATCCTGCGCGGCGCCGCATCGGTGCGAGATATCGTGGTGGCAAACGACGGTCGCTCGATGGGCGTGGTGACCAACGATGGAACCCTTCATGTCGGAACGATGCGCCACGATGCGGCCCGGCCCATGCAGCCCACGTGGAACGAGTTTCGCGGCCGTGCTCAGCGTGTTGCGCTCGCACCAGACGGTCTGATGGTCACGACGTCCACGGATGGCACCCTGTGGCTGTACTCCGAGGTCCGGCAGCGCTGGGCATGTGTCCCTTTGGGGGCTGCCGACCTGGTGGACCTGGCGGTGAGCTCGGATGGTGCCACCGCCGCGGTGCTGGGCCGGTCGGGCCGCATCTGGTGGATCGATTTGCAGCTCGCGCGGCTACAACTGGGCTTCACGTGATTGATATCGTATTCGACTGTCGTTTGCATTCATACATCGTGAGCAGGAAGAAGCAGATGGACAAGAAACCTGATGGGAAGCGGAAGATATCCAAGCTTTGTCTTCGTGGAGAGACAATTCGCGAGCTGACGATCTCGCTGATGAAATGGATCGGTGGGACGTGGAAACAAGAGCACGTGACCAACACCGTTAACTGTCCGACGGATAAGGACCTCGGGACCTGCGGGGCCTGCACGCCGAGATAGCTCACAAGTAGGGCCAGCGTCTTCACGCGCTTGCCCCCGGTGGATCCACAGATAGGCCAGCCAGGGCCAGCCAGGCAACACCGCGCCGGTCAGGTCGATCCATGGACTCCCGAGCTCCTTGATCGCGATGTCGCGATCGAGGTCTCGGTCGTGGACGCGCGACACGAGCGTTGCCAATCGCCTCGATGTCCGGGCGCGGGCGCCGGCGCAAGGTCACCAACGACACCGTGCGTGCACGACGGTTCGCCGGCGGGTCATGCCGGCAACGTTTCGAACACCGTCAGGCCAGGCGGGAGCTCTACCCAGGCTGGGCGGTCGCGGACAAAGATCGCGAGGCGGGGATGAAACAAGGTCGGATCATCGAGCGAGCCGGCGTAGATCGTGAAGGAGTCAGACTCGCCCACCTCGCCTCCGAACACGAGCGAGCTGCACACCGGGCAGGAGTTGCGCACGGAGGGGCTGCCGCGGAATGACCTCGATCGGAACGGCCGGGTCTGGCCGCGGAAGCGCACCGCGCTGCTCGGAAATCCCATGAACGGGATGAAGCCCGAGCCGGAGGCTCGGCGACAGTCCGCGCAGTAGCAGTAACCCGCTCCGAGCGGTTCGCCATCGGCTTCGTAGCGCAGCGCGCCGCACAGGCAACCGCCGGTGTGAAGCTTCACGGTCATCGCACAAGCCTGATCGCGGCCGGTGCGCCGTGCAAGTCGGGCGCCGCGGAGAATCGTCCGCTTGCCTCGGGCGCCACGCGGACTCGGGGCGCGCGGCGAGCTGGCCAGGCTGTGCGACGCGGACCACCAGCGCCAGGCCGACGACCATGGTCCGATTGCCTGCAGCACCAGATTCACAAGTAATCGAACTCGTTCAACAATGTACGCTCATGGATCTGAACGCGGCTGCCCCCAAAAGATCGCGGCCGGTGTCGATCCGGCGCGCCCTCGATCGTCGCCGAGAGGAAGCCACCCGATTCCCCCTTCCTCACCTCCTCAGGAGTCATCCGATGCGTTTCTTGATCACCTCGGGCCCCGGTCCCGATCCCCACCCCGCCCCCGACGGTCCGCCCAGCGACGCGTTGTTCGCCGCGTACATGAAGTTCAACGAGGACATGCACAGGGCCGGCGTGCTGATCGCGTCCGAGGGCCTCACCCCGGGCGGCGTGCGGGCGCGCGTCGGTGTCGCCCATGGGAAGCGCACGATCGTCGACGGCCCCTTCACCGAGACCAAGGAGCTCCTGGGCGGCCTCTACCTCATCGAGGTCGCGACCCGCGAGGAGGCGATCGCGTGGGCGATGCGCTGCCCGGTCGGGATGGCGAGCGCCGACGTGCTCGACATCTTCCAGATGACCGCGCTCGAGGACCTCCCGCCTGAGTACCAGGACCGCATCCGCACGATCGCGCCGTCGTGGAGCAGCGCGTTCACGAGGGGCAAGTAGCCATGGCGACCGAAGCCACGTTCTCGCCAGGGATCGCACCCCGGCGCGCCGTCACCGCGGCCACGGTCGCGCGCGGCGCGCGAAGGCTGAAGGTGACGGGGACGACGCGGAATCTGATCTGGTGCACCGCTGATAATGGAGCAGAACTACTCTCGCTCCGAGATCTATTGCTACCAGAAGCGAGCCGAACGATCGAAGCGATCACGGAATCAGCGTTGCGCGCGGCCGCTTGAATCACGCTGTGGGTGGCGACCGTCTCGGGCTACGGGGACCTCCGCGGCGCTGTCGCCGGAGTCCCGTCAAACCGCGAGCACGTCGATGCTACTTCGGGGTGCACATGATAGGGCGACGCGTGGTCACGGATTCAGGTACGGATCGCTGGCCATCGCGTGGTAGGCGGCGAGGGCGGCGGGCGACGAGTTGATCTGCCACTGGCGCTCCTTGGCGATATCGAACCAGACAAAGCCCCGGATCATCGGGAAGGTGGTCTGGAGGGTCGGGACGATGTTGCCGATCCAGGCGGCCTTCGAGCCGCCGACCTCGTCGGAGGCCATCTCGCCGATGAAGATCGGCTTTCGGAACGCGGCCAGGGTGGGATAGATGTCCTGGAATACCTGGGAGAGCTCCTGCCACTCGAAGTTCGGGTCCGAGGTGCCCCAGTTGTAGCCATCCACGCCGGTCCAGTCGACGTAGGCGTCGCCGGGGTAGTAGGCCTGGGCGGGTGGACCGCCCGGGATGTCGGTGACGTTGGGTGCCCAGATCCAGACGACGTTGCTCGCGCCCTCGGCCACGAAGATGTCGTGGATGTGGCGGTAGCCGGCGATGTAGCGCTGCGGGTTGTTGCCGCCCCAGCCCTCATCGCCGTTCATCTCGGCCGCGAAGTCGAGGAAGAACTTGTGCCCGAGCGCCTTGGCGCCGATGGCGCGCGCGTGGATCGCGGCGTCGTAGTCGCCCGCGATGATCTTGTCGAAGTCGACCGCGCCGGTGGCGGTCGAGGGCTCCCAGTTGACCAGCGGGATGCGGCCGTCTGCCAGGGCGTCGCGCACCGATGGCTCGGTCGTCCAGTCGTCGTCCCAGGGGAAGTAGTTGAGCTGGACGTTCGGCTTGCGGCCGAGCCGGGCGTCGGTCGCAGCGATCGTCCCATCGCCGTAGAAGTGGCCGAGCAGCGCGCCGGTCGCCGGCACGAGGAGCACGGACGTTCCAGCGCCACCGTCGGTGGTCGAGGCGGTGTCGGTGGTGGGTCCGGGCGCGTCGCCGGCCGGGCTGGCATCGCCGGGCGCGGAGGACCCGCCGGAGCCACAGGCGGGCAACGCCGCGGCGACTCCCACCACCATCAGGATCTCGGACAGGCTGCTGTGAGGCACTCCGGCGAGGGTGGGAGCGCGCATCGGCCCACGCAACCTCGGGTGGGCGGAAATCGCACGTCGATGTGCGCGAGATCCTGGGCGCTCAGCGCCGGAGCGGCGCGAGGAGCTGGCCGAGCAGGTCCGGGGTGCCGGCGATCCGAACGAGCCTGGGGTAGCGCAGCGTTCCGCGATAGTCGATCCGGACCGTCTGCGCGCGGCCGTTGGCCTCGCACGCCACGTCCAGCGGGGTGGTGGTAGACGCCTGGATGGCCGCTTTGAGCGCCTCCGGGTCGTAGGGCTTGCCGTTGACCGAGACGAGGCGCGCACCCAGGGTGATCCCGGCCACGAACGCCGGGCCGTGCCACGCGACCGAGCGCACGATGCCGGCCGGTGTGACCGTGAGGCCGATCGAATCGCTCAGATCGATCGCGCCGCCGTCGAGCTCGGCCTGGCGGAACGCCTCGGTGGGCGTGTCGGTGTAGACGAGCCGGTAGCCGCCGCGGGTCAGTCCGTCGAGCAGGCCCCGATCGTCGTGGCGATCGAGTCGCTGGCGCAGCAGCGTCGCCCAGTCACCGGGAGCGACGTGGTCGAGCGCGGCGCAGACATCTGCGAACGTGTAGGTGACCGTGACGCGGCTCCCGTCGTGGATGCCGAACAAGCCGCGCGCGACGTCGTCGAGGCTCTTCTTGCCGCCGGTCTGCTGGCGGATCCGGCCGTCGATGTCGAGCCACAGCATCACGCCCTCGGGGTAGTAGTCCTCGCGGCGCTGCCAGTCGTGCCAGTCGATCGGATGGCCGGCGACAAACAGCGGGTCGTTGGTACTGTCCTGCAGCGACTTCCACGATCGGCCGATCCGGCGGGCGGCGGTCGCGGCGTCGAGCGCGATCTGATCGAGGGTGTCCTGCTGGGTCCGCAGGCCCGCGCGCGCCCCGAGCACACGGCCCCAGAGCTCGGTCTGGCCCTCGTAGACCCACAACAGGCTGTTGCGCATGGCGACGTTGAAGTTGGGAGTCCACAGATCTGCCGGCTGGCGGAATCGACCGTTCCAGGAATGCACGTACTCATGTGCCAGGAGGTCGCGATTGGGCAGCTGGTGGGCGAGATCGAGAAAGTAGCCGGCGGGCAGGTTGTTCTCGCTCGACTCGAGGTGCTCGAGGCCGCCGCCCGAGGGCAAGCTGTCGCTCAGCGACACGAGGAAGTGATAGCGATCGTAGTGCTGCGCCCGGAACAGCCGGCGGGTCTGCTCGACCAGGGCGCGTAGCTTGGCGAGCTCGCCGGCTGGGATCTCGAGATCCGCCGGGGCATCGGCCAGGAGGTCGAGCGTGATCGGCGGGCCGGCCGCGAGCTCGAGCTGCTTGACGTAGCGGCCCGCGTAGACCGGCGCGTCGACCAGGGTCTCGAGGTCGGTCGGCCGAAACGCGATGGTCCCGCCCGCGACGTGATCGACCACCAGCGAGGTGGCGGCGCGAAACCCGGCCGGCAGGGTCAGCGTGGCGGCGATCGCGAGATCCCGCGCGAACCAGCCCGCGGGATAGAGCAGCATGCTCTGCCACTGCACGTTCGCCAGGTCCGGCGTGATCACCATGGCGCCGCTGCGCGCCGACGCCGGCGAGAGGTACTGGAAGTCGAGCTCGACGCTGGGAGCGTCGCCCGGCACGGCGACGTGGAAGGCATGCGGATCGACCGGATCGCGCTGCCACTCGATCCGCCGGCCGCCGGCGTGGATCACCAGCCCTGCGAGGCTCTTGACCGACGCCGTCGCCGCGTGGCTGCTGGTCTCCCATTCCGGATACAGCAGGATCAGGTCGCCGGGGGCCTGCACGGGGATCACCTCGTGGACCTGGAACACCTTGTGGCGGGTGTCGGTCGCGTCGACCGCGAGCGCGATGGTGCCATCGAAGCGGACGTCGCGCGGCGCCGGGATCGGGGGCGGCGGTGGCGCCGGCTGTGGACCGATGCCGACCTGCGCGGTCGCCGCGCCCGCGAGCGCGAGGTGTAGAGAAACAACCAGACGAAACTGCACGGTGCAGATTACAACATCGTCGCGCAGGCGGATGGCCCGGGGCTGCCGCCGGACGCGTTAGCCCTGGCGGCCCGCCGAGAAGTAGCTGCTGCCCGGGTGGGCGAAGTAGAGGCCCGAGACCGCGGCGGTCGGGTGCATCGCGTACGACTCGGTCAGGATCACGCGGTGGTGGGAGGCGTTGTCGAGCAGGCGGAACAGGGTCGCCTTGGGGGCGTGGTCCGGGCACGCCGGGTAGCCGAACGCCGGCCGGATGCCGCGGTACTTCTCGTCGAGGATCTCGGCGCGCGACAGCCCCTCGGAGGTGCCGTAGCCCCAGTCGGCGCGGGCGCGATGGTGCAGGTACTCGGCGAACGCCTCGGCGAGCCGGTCGGCGAGCGCCTTGGCCATGATCGCCGAGTAGTCGTCGTTGTCGCGCTCGAACCGGCCGGCCAGCTCGTCGGTGCCGATCCCGGCGGTCACGATGAAGCCGCCGAGGTGGTCGGGGTAGGTGCCGATCGGCGCGATGAAGTCGGCGAGCGACAGGCAGACCGCCTTGTCCTCCTGCTGGCGCGGCATCGGGAACCGCGCGAGCTCGCGGGTGCGGCTCGGGTCGGCCGGGTCGAACACGACGATCTCGTCGTCGTCGGTCGAGTTGGCCGGGAAGAACCCGTAGGTGCCGTGGGCCGTGAGCAGGTGCTCGCCGACGATGCGGCGCAGCAGGGCGGTGCCATCGGCGAACACCTTGCGCGCGGCGTCGCCCTTCTTGGGATCTTCGAGGATCGCCGGGTAGCGGCCCGACAGCTCCCAGGTGTGGAAGAACGGCGACCAGTCGATCCAGTCGACCAGCTCCTCGAGGGGCACCGCGACGTTGCGGGTGCCCAGGAACGCCGGCACCGGGACGGTCTGCGGGTTGAACGCGAGCTGCTGCTTGCGGCGGCGCGCCTCGTCGATCGAGAGCAGCGGCCGCTTCTGCGACGACACGTGGGCCTCGCGCAGCTGGACCTGCTTGGCCTGCACGTCCGTGATGTAGCCGGCGCGCTCGCTCGACAGCAGCTTGTTCATCACGCCGACCGCGAGAGAGGCGTCGGGCACGTGGACGGTCGGGCCGTGGTAGGCCGGCGCGATCTTGACCGCGGTGTGCTTGCCGCTCGTCGTGGCGCCGCCGATCAGGAGCGGCATCGTCATGCCGCGCCGGGTCATCTCGGTGGCGACCGAGATCATCTCGTCGAGCGACGGCGTGATCAGGCCCGACAGGCCGACCAGATCGGCGCCGAGCTCGATCGCGGTGTCGAGGATCTTGTGGCCCGGGCACATGACGCCCAGATCGGTGACCTCGTAGCCGTTGCAGCGCAGCACCACGGCGACGATGTTCTTGCCGATGTCGTGGACGTCGCCCTTGACCGTGGCGATCACCATCTTGCCCTTGGCCGTGGTGACGCCGGTGCGCCGCTTCTCGGCGTCCATCAGCGGCTCGAGGATCGCGACCGCCTTCTTCATCACGCGCGCCGACTTGACGACCTGGGGCAGGAACATCTTGCCGGTGCCGAACAGCTCGCCGACGATGTTCATGCCGTCCATCAGCGGGCCCTCGATGATGTCGAGCGGCTTGGCGTAGCTGGTCAACGCCTCGGCGATATCCGGATCGATGAAGTCAGTGATGCCGTTGACCATCGCGTGGCCGAGCCGATCCTTGAGCGGCTGCTGGCGCCAGGCCAGCTCGTCGACCTGCTTGGCCGCGCCGCCGGTCAGGCTGGCCGCGAGGGTCAGCATGCGCTCGGTGGCATCGGCGCGCCGGTTGAGCACGAGGTCCTCGACGTGCTCGCGCAGCACCGGATCGAGCTCGTCGTAGACCGCGAGCTGGCCGGCGTTGACGATCGCCATGTCGAGCCCGGCCTTGATCGCGTGGTAGAGGAACACCGCGTGGATCGCCTCGCGCACCCGCGGCGAGGTCCGGAACGAGAACGACAGGTTCGACACGCCGCCCGAGACCTTGGCGTACGGCAGCTCGCGCTTGATCCGCGCCGTGGCCGCGATGAAGTTGACCGCGTAGGGGTCGTGCTCCTCGATGCCGGTGCCGATCGTCAGGATGTTGGGGTCGAAGATGATGTCCTCGGGTGGGAACCCGACCTGCTCGGTGAGGATCGTGTGGGCGCGGTGCGCGATGGCGAGCCGGTGATCGACCGAGGTCGCCTGGCCGGTCTCGTCGAACGCCATCACGACCACCGCGGCGCCGAACTTGCGGACGATCTTGGCCTGGCGGATGAACTCGGCCTCGCCCTCCTTGAGCGAGATCGAGTTGACGACGCCCTTGCCCTGCAGGCACTCGAGGCCGGCCTCGATCACGGAGAACTTCGACGAATCGACCATCACCGGGATCCGCGAGATGTCGGGCTCGGCGGCGATCAGGTTCAGGAACCGCCGCATCGCGGCCACGCCGTCGAGCATGCCCTCGTCCATGCAGACGTCGAGGATGTTGGCGCCGCCCTCGACCTGCTGGCGGGCGACCGCGACTGCCTCGTCGTACTTGTCGTCCTTGATGAGGCGGCGGAACGCGGCCGAGCCGGTGACGTTGGTGCGCTCGCCGACGAGCACGAAGTTGGTCTCCGGCGTGATCGTGAGCGGCTCGAGGCCCGCGAGCCGCATGTAGCGGGCTGGCGTGGGCACGGTGCGGCGCGCCACCCCCTCGACCGCCGCGCGGATCGCCCGGATGTGCTCGGGCCGGGTGCCGCAGCAGCCGCCGACCAGGTTCAGCATGCCCTCGCGCGCGAAGCTGCCGAGCAGCTTGGCCATGTGCTCGGGGGTATCGTCGTAGCCGCCGAACTCGTTGGGCAGGCCGGCGTTGGGGTAGCAGGCGACCGGGATGCCGGCGATCCGCGCCAGATCGGCGACGTGCGGCCGCATGTCGTCGGCGCCGAGCGCGCAGTTGATGCTGACCGCCATCAGGTGGGCGTGCGACACCGAGTTGAAGAACGCCTCGACGGTCTGGCCCGACAGCGTGCGGCCCGAGCGATCCGGGATCGTGACCGACGCGATCACCGGGACCTTGCGGGCGCCGCGCTCGAACAGCTCCTCGAACGCGTAGAGCGCCGCCTTGCAGTTCAGCGTGTCGATGTGGGTCTCGGTGAGCAGCAGATCGACGCCGCCCTCGATCAGCGCCGCGGCCTGCTCGCGGTAGGCCTCGACGAGCTGGCGGAACGTGATCGTGCGCGCTCCGGGATCGTTGACGTCGGGCGACAGCGACGCGGTCTTGGTGGTCGGGCCGATCGAGCCGGCGACCCAGCGCGGCTGGCCATCCTCGCGCTCGGCGCGATCGGCGGCGCGCCGGGCACACTGGGCGGCAGCGATGTTGATCTCGCGGACCAGGCCCTCGAGGCCGTAGTCGGCGAGGCCGACCGACGTCGCCGTGAACGTATCGGTCTCGACGATATCGGCGCCGGCGCGCAGGAACGCGTGGTGGATGCCCTCGATCGCGGCGGGCTGGCTCAGCACCAGCACGTCGGTGCAGCCGCGCACCGCCATCGCGTGGTCCGCGAGCCGCGCGCCGCGCCACGCGGCCTCGTCGGGCAGGCCCAGGCCCTGGACCATCGTCCCCATCGCGCCGTCGAGGACGACGATGCGGCGGTCGAGGGTATCGAGCAGGCGATCGAGGGACGACATCGAGCGTGATTACCATCGTTCGACCCGGATCGCCACGCGGCTTCGGGGTACAGTGAAGCACGATGGCAAACGAGACGATCCTCGATTCCATTCTCGAGGCGACCGGTCACACCCCGCTGGTCCGGCTCTCGAGGATCGGCAAAGGCTTGCCCGGCGAGCTGCTCGCGAAGTGCGAGTTCATGAACCCCGGCGGCTCGGTCAAGGATCGGATCGGCATCCGGATGCTGATCGACGCCGAGCGCAGCGGCCGCATCAAGCCGGGCGACACGCTGATCGAGCCGACGTCGGGCAACACCGGCATCGGCATCGCGATGGCCGCCGCGGTGCGCGGCTACCGCGTGATCATCACGATGCCCGAGAAGATGTCGCAGGAGAAGCAGGTCGTGCTCGAGGCGCTCGGCGCCGAGATCATCCGGACCCCGACCGAGGCGGCGTGGGACTCGCCGGACAGCCACATCGGCGTCGCCCGGCGGCTCAAGGACGTGATCCCCAACTCGCACATCCTCGATCAGTACTCCAACCCGTCGAACCCGGCGGCGCACGAGGAGGGCACCGGCCGCGAGATCCTCGACCAGACCGGCGGCAACCTCGACGCGATCGTGATGACGGCGGGCACCGGCGGCACGATCACCGGCGTCGCCAAGGTCATCAAGCGCGAGGCGCCGCGCTGCAAGGTGATCGGCGTCGATCCGGAGGGCTCGATCCTCGCCGGCCCGGGCGAGATCCGCAGCTACAAGGTCGAGGGCATCGGCTACGACTTCATCCCCGACGTGCTCGATCGCCGGCTGGTCGACACCTGGATCAAGTCCAACGATCGCGACTCGTTCCGGGTCGCGCGCCAGCTGATCCGCCAGGAGGGCCTGCTGTGCGGCGGCTCGTCGGGCTCCGCGGTGTGGGCGGCGATGCAGGTGTGCCGCGACCTCGGGCCGGGCAAGCGCGTCGTCGTGATCCTGCCGGACTCGATCCGCAACTACCTCACCAAGTTCGCGGACGACCGCTGGATGCGCCAGCAGGGGTTCGTCAAGGGCGACTGGGAGGTCGGCACGGTGGGCGACGTCGTGCGCGCGCAGGGCCGCAGGGAGGTCATCTCGCTCGATCTCAACGACCGGATCGACCGCGCCACCGAGCTGTTCCGCCTGCACGGCATCTCGCAGATGCCGGTGCTCGATGCCGGCAAGCTCGCCGGCATCCTGACCGAGAGCGACCTCCTGCACCACCTGGTCTCGGGCCGCGCCACCAAGGATACGATCGTCGCCGAGGTCATGGAGCGCAAGGTCTCCACCGTGGCGATGCACGCCAGCTCCGGCGAGCTACCGCGGATCTTCGAGCGCGGCGAGGTCGCGATCGTGGTCGACGATCAGCGCAGCGTGATCGGCATCCTGACCAAGATGGACCTGATCGAGATGCTTGCGCACAAGCCCTCGGTTTCATAGCGGGATCCGCCGCGCGCCGCGGGCGGTAATTCATCCTCCTCACGGCTCGTTGAGCCGAAAACCGCCACCGGCCGCGATGAAAATCCCGGGACCGGCAACCCCCTCTCCTGAGAATGTACGTCATGCGGAGCATCGCGATCGCGATCGGGCTGGTGGCGACACCCGCGCTGGCCCAGCCGGGCCCGCCCGCGAGCGCCGACGAGGCCGCGCCGTGCCAGGCCACCGTCACGCTGCGCCGCGCTCCCGATGACGTGCGCGCGGTGATCGATACGTGGGTGCACCGCGAGCCGTCGTGCAGCCAGGCGCTCGACGTCAGCGTCGATCCGGTCGACGATGGCTACGTGGTCAACGCGCGCGACAGCGCCGGCCGGGTGCGCGTGCGGATCGTGCCCGACGCCGAGACCATCGCCGTGTTGATCGCCAGCTGGTCGGCCGATGATCGCGTCGATCCGGCACTGGGCCCCCAGGCCCCGCCCGCGATGGCGACCGATCCGCTGCGCGATCCGGCGGTCGGTCGCGCGCCCGACGCGCCGCGGGCCCGCCGGCTGCTGCTCGCCGCGGTCGCGGGCGAGGCCGCCGGGGTGCGCGGCGACGTCGACCTGCTCGGGCGCTGGATCCTCGTCGGGATCGCGGCGAGCGCGACCTGGCATCTGGGCGATGAGCAGATGATCAACACCGTGACCCGGGGCCAGCGCAAGCTGCAGGCGCTGGCGTACGTCGGCGTCGCGTATACCGCTCCGCGCTGGCAGCTGCGCCTGCAGGTCGGCGCGGGAGCTCAACAGACCCAGGGCACCATCGTCTCGTATGGCGCGGATCTGGGTTACGCCGTGGTCGATCCGATCCTCGACGCGAGCGTGACGGCGAGCCGGGAGCTTGGCGCGGGCTGGTGGCTGACCGCCGGCGTGGTGGTCACCGAACCGCTCAGCGAGACCTGGCCCTACAGCGATGGCGCCCAGTACAACGTCAGCCGGCTGAACCGGCCGGTCCCGGCGGCGCAGCTCGGGCTCAGCTGGGCGCTATGACGTCCGCGCGGCCCACCGATCTCATCGAGTTGTATCCGAACTTGACCACCGCGCAGATGAGCGATGAGGCGCTGGTCGCCGCGTGCGCCACCGGCGATCGCGCGTCGCAGGCGCAGCTGTTCGAGCGCCACGTCACCGCGATCCATCGCTTCGTGACCCGGATGCGCGGCAGCGATCGCGAGATGGCCGAAGATCTGGTCCAGGGGATCTTCCTGGCGGCCTTCCAGTCGGCGCCGCGGTTTCGCGGCGACAACGCGCGGGCCTGGCTCTACGGCATCGCGGCCAACCACGTCCGCGACTACGCGCGTAAAGAGCTGCGCCGCAAGCGCGCGCTGGTCGCCGTGGCCGACGTGGCCCCCACGCAGACCAGCCGCGGCGATCCGTCCCTGGTCGCCCACCTGCCGGCGGCGATCGAGGCGCTGTCGCACGACCTGCGCGCCGCGCTGGTGCTGATCGATCTCGAGGGCGAGCTCGGCCGGGATGCCGCCCTGGCGCTCGGCGTCCCCGAGGGCACGCTGTGGCGCCGGGTCCACCTCGCGCGCAAGGCGGTTCGCGTCGCCCTGGGAGGGGAGCCATGACGTGCTTGTCGGAGGCCCAGCTCGCCGCGGCGGCCTCGGGGGAGGACCCGGCGGCGGTCCGGCATGCGGCCGGGTGTGCGGCGTGCACGGCCGCGCTCGCTCGCGAGCGCCAGACCCGCGAGCTGATCCAGGGCTCGCCGGACGTCGCGCTCGCGGCGCCGCGCCGGATCGCGATGCGCGCCGAGCTGCTGGCGGCCTGCGACGCGCAGCCGGTGGTGTCGCGGCGATCCCTTGGATGGGGCCGCACGGTGGCCGTGGTCGCGGCGGCCGCGGCGGCGGTGTGGATCCTGATCTTCGCGGGGTCGCCGCGGACGCCTCGGCCCTCGGCTCCGGATCCGGCGGTCGTCGCGGTCGCCCGCAGCTCGGCGGGCTCGGCGCCGGCACCGGCACCGGCGGTCGCCAGCGCCGCCGAGGTGGTCGCGTCGATCGATGTCGAGTCCACGGGCGCGCGGTTCGAGCGGACCGGCGACGTCGTGCGCGTCACCGAGGGCGCGCTGGTGCTGAGCACGCAGGGCCGACCGGCCACCGAGGTGGTCGCTGGGGCGGCGCGGGTCGCCGTCGCCGACGCCCGGGTCCGGGTCAACGTCCACCACGGCCAGCTGGTGCAGGTCCAGGTGTTCGCCGGGGCGGCCGAGCTCACGGCCGCGGGCCGCACGCAGATCCTCGCGACCGGCGAGATCTGGCGTGCGCCGGCCGACCCGCGCCCGTCGCCGCCGCGCGCCGACCTGCGTCCGGCGCCATCGCCCGCGACAACGGCCGATGCGGGTCCGGCGCCATCGCCGCGTCCAGCCGTATCGCACGCACCGCCGGTCGCGCCGCGACCCGCCCCATCGCGTGCGATCGTCGCCGTGCCCGCCCCGCCCGCGCCGGAGCTGCCGCGCAGGTCATCGGCCGCGGTCCGCGCGTTCCAGATCGGATGGGAGGCGCTGCGCGACAGCCGCTACGCCGACGCGATCCTCGCCTTCGATCGCGCCACCGATCCGTCGGTCGTCGAAGACGCACGCTACTGGGCGGCGGTCGCGGCGGCGCGCGCGGGCCTCGCGCCCGACGCCCAGGCCCGGCTGCGCGCCTTCCTGAAGGAGTTTCCGGGCTCGCCGCACGCCGCCCAGGCGCGCGCCGCGCTGCTCCGGTGACGGACGAAACTCCCGAACGCGGAGCCAGGACGCCGCGGAAATCGGGTCGATTTTGGGCACATCCCCCGATTCCGGCGCGATAGTCGCGCCATGAAGACGAGCTTCCATCAACGGTTGCGCGAAGGCCAGTCGCTCGTTGGCATCCTCCTGACCACGGAGTCACGCGAGATCGCCGAGGTCATCCAGGTCGCCGGCTTCGACTGGGTGTTCATCGACATGGAGCACGGCGCGATCGAGCCGTCCGGCGCGCAGGGCCTGCTCCAGGTCCTGTCCGCCGGCCCCGCGGCCCTGGTCCGGATCCCGGACAACGAGCCTGCCTGGTTCAAGAAGGTGCTCGATGCCGGCGCCGACGGCGTGATCGTCCCGCTGGTGCGCAGCGCCGCCGACGCCCGCCGCGCGGTCGCGTCCGCCAAGTACCCGCCGCTGGGCAGCCGCAGCGTCGGGGTCGGCCGCGCCCACGGCTACGGCTACGCGTTCGGCGACTACATCGCGCGCGCCAACGCCTCGGTCTCCCTGGTGCTCCAGATCGAGCACGTCGACGCGGTCAACCAGATCGACGACATCCTCGCGGTCCCGGGCATCGACGCCGTGTTCGTCGGCCCGTTCGACCTCTCGAGCTCGATGGGCCACATCGGCCAACCGCGCCACCCGGCCGTCCGCGCCGCGATCGAAGACGTCCGCCGCCGCTGCGCCGCGCGCCAGCTTCCGATCGGCATCTTCGCCACCTCCCCCGAAGGCGCCGCCGAGGAGCTCGCCCAGGGCTTTGGCTTCGTCGCGATCGGCAGCGATCTGTCCCTGCTCGCGACCGCGGCTGCGCAGACCGTCAAGGCCGCGCGTCCGCGCTGATCTCGCGCCACCGGTCCCGCGTGGTTCAGACCACGAGGTCCTTCTCGACCTGGGTGAGCGTGTGGCGGGCGAGCGCCAGGTTCGCGCGCGAGCGATCGAGCGCGATGTAGATGAACAGCGCGTCGTTGCTCGACAGCGGCCGCAGCAGGTGATACTGGCGGCCGAGCGTGATCAGGATATCCTCGATCTGATCATTCAGGGCCAGCGCCTTCATCGTCTTGCGCTTGGCGCGGACGACCTCGGTGTTGCCCGCCGCCGCGAGCTCGAGGTTGAGCTGGCCGCTGCCTCCGATGGCACCCAGCATCATGCCGCTGTTGCTATCCACGATGCATGCGCCGAGTGCGCCGTCGAGCTCCATCAGTTTGGTCAGTACGTCTTTTGCATTCGCCATAAAAAATCTCCTACAGGTGAAAAGTCATCGCCGATGCTTGAGCGACCAGGCGGTTGAACGCGAGCTCGCCGTCGCACATCAAAACAAACAGGACGCCGTGTTCGATCCAGCTCGCGCACGCGAGCTCGCCGAGCTGGGCCAGCGCGATCACGACGCCGATGGTCTCGGCCACGCCCATGACCTCGTCGGCATGGGTCGCCAGATCGCCGAGCTCGACCATGTCGAGGCCCTCGCAGTGGAGCTGCGCGAGCGGGACCTTGACGCCGCGCAGCCGCTCGACCGCGAAGCCGCGCTGATCGGGCCGCACGACCTCGGCGAGCCGCGCCAGCGCGCGCGCCGCGAGCTCCGGGTTGGCGATCGCGCGCACGCCGGTCACGACCTCGGCCGGCGAGAACGTCAGCATCGGGTGATAGCCGTAGCCGCTGTGCGGCACCCAGGCCCACGGCGAGGCTTCCTCGCGGACCAGGCAGTCGAGCGCCTCGCAGGTGTGGCGCAGCAGCGCGCGGTGGAGCACCGGCAGCGAGACCAGGCCGCGCGCGACGAGGGTCTCGCCGAGCGGCATGTGGTCGCGCCGGCACAGCGCGAACAGCTCGTCGAGCTGCTCGTGGGTCAGCGTGTCTTGCTCGTCGACCAGGATGTCGGTCAGCCGGCGCGCATAGTGCTGGCTCATCGCCCAGCACACCCGGCCGCGCTCCACGAGCATCGCCCCGGCGACCGTGCCGTCGGGGTGCTTGCGGACCAGCGCGCCGCAGGCATCGGACGGCACCTGGCCGAGCGCGTGCAGCACCTCGATCGCGACCGGCGCGCTGGGCGCGGCGCGGGCGATCACGCGGGCTCCGCGTCGAGCAGCGCGCGTACCTGCGAGACCGCGAGCCCGAGGTTGGGCGACCGGCGGCAGATCACGACGAGCACGCGGTTGGGATCGCGCGCGGCCCTCTGGATGACGTGGACGTGGCGCTCCGACAAGAGGACCATGCGCGGCGGGCGCTCGCGCGACCGCATCGCCTCGATCGCGGCGTCGAGCGCGGGGGCGACGAACGGCTCGCCGCGCGCGGGGTGCTGCGCGACGACCGCGCCGGTCCGGAGATCGACCCACGCGGCGACGAGGCAGTCCTGGACGCGCCCGGTGATCGCCGCGAGCAGGGTCATCGCGGGGTCCCCGTGGCGGCGAGCCCGCGCGCCAGCGTCCAGCCGAGCGCGACGCTCATCGCGGCCGGGGTGGCCAGCAGGATCAGCTCGCCGTGCTGCACCGTGCAGTACAGCGCGCGGTCGCGGCCGGCGACGTAGAACTCGCGGGCGGCGGCGGGCGGCGGTCCGCCGCAGGCGCGGGTGAGCGGGCCCGAGGGCGGCACGCTGCCGAGCAGCAGATCGAGCAGCCCCGGGCTGGCGAGATCGTCGTGGGCGAACCCCGCGGTGACCGCGCGCGTGACGAGATCGATCGCGGCCGCGCCGAGCGCGCCGCCATCGACGACCGCGGAGCGGAACCGCTGATCGCGCTCGCCGGCCGTGGTCATGGCGGACCGCCCGCCCCGGCGACGTGGGTGGTCAGCCAGCGCACGAGCTGGGTGCTCTCCATCTGGAACCGGCGATGGACCGCGTCGCCGGTGATGAGCCGCGCGAACGCCAGCACGACGCCGGGCGCGCGGAGCAGCGCGACCGCCATCGAGCCGGACGTCAGCTCGACCCGCGTCCACGTCGGGGACGTCAGCTCGGCCAGCTCGTACGCCCAGCCGATCGAGCCCGGCGTGCCGGCGATCTCGATCTCGGGGTGGAGGCCCAGCACGTCGAGTCGGTGGATCCGCGGCGCGTCGGGATCGATCCGCCACACGCCGGCGCCGGGGGCGTGCTCGGCGAGCCAGCGGACCAGCGCCACGCGATCGAGCGGATCGCGCTCGGCGAGCTCGTCCAGCCAGCCGCCGTGCGGCGCGTCGTCACCGCCGCGGACGACGCCGCGCGCCTCGTCGAGCGTGCGCAGCCCGTCGAGCAGCACGTGGTCGAACGGCCCGGCGATCGTCCGCGTCGGGTCGGTCAGCGCCGAGGTCTCGAGCCGGCCGTGCTGCGCGTTGAGCAGCTCGACCAGCGCGTCCATCCCGGCCCGGCTGGGCGTCTCGGCGTGGATCAGCTCGCCGCGCTGGAACGCGATCGCGCCCTCCACCTCGCCGCTGATGCTCAGCACCAGCGACTGACCGGCGTGGTGGTACATCTGCAGAACATCGATCAGCGACATCCGGTGCATCCAGCCGTGAAACCCTTCCGCGCTGTCCTGCGCGACGTTGATCGCGTCGGCGAGCTCGAGCAGCGAGAGCGGCTTGGCGAGCACGCGCAGCGCGCCGAGCCGGAGCGCCGCGTCGCGCTCGCGCGGCGTCAGGCCGGACGCCATGGCGATCATCCGGGTCGTCGGCGCGGCGATCCGCGCGAGCGTGAACAGGTCCGCGCCGCCACCGCCGCGCATCGCGAGGTCCGAGATCAGCACGTCGATGCCGCCGTCGTGCAGGAGCTCGGCGGCGGCGTCGACATCGGCCGCCCGCTCGACCCGGTAGCCGCGCTCGGTCATGTAGCCCGAGACCGTGTCGCGGATCTCCGCGTCCGGATCGGCGACGACGAGGACGGGCGGTGGTGTGCGTCCCTGCGTCACGCCGGCGTGCCACGCGCTGCCCTCAGTGGAATGCACATGACCTGCCCGCAGACTCGATGACCGTGGTCTGAGCGGTGTTGGTGTTTGCGTTCCCGCGCCATGCGCAGCGACTCCCCATGGCGCCATGTTGGCGCCCCGGCGTCGTCGAGGGTAGCCCGTGGTGGGGGCCGCGCGGGGTAGTGTTCAGGTAGGCGTCGATCGCGCGCGAAACCAAGCATTGCGCCGACCCGAGATCGCGCGCGACGTCCGAGGATCTCGCCGCCGATCGGGCCCGGTGCGAACGCCGCGCGTGCGGGGGACTCGCGCGGAGGCCCAGACCCCGCGAGAACCTCGGAGGATCACACCAGCTCCATCACGTAGACCGGCTGGATCGGATCGGCGCGCAGCGCGCGCACCGCGAACCCGGCGCCGCGGGCGCACGCGGCGATCGCGGCGGCGGGCGGCGCGGTGCGCACCACGAGGGCGCCGAACACGCGGCGCAGAATCGGCGAGGCGAGCCCCGCGGCGTGGGCCGCGATCCGCGCGCGATCGGCCGCGGGATCGAGCTCGACGATCACGAGCACGCCGCGCACGACCCGGCGCAGCTCGCCGAGCGTGGCCGCGCGATCGCGGACGTGGCGGATCGACGACAGGCAGATCGCGACGTCGATCGATCGCGCGGCGAGCGGCAGGGCCTCGCCGGCGGCGCGCACCATGCCCGGGCCGGCGAACGCGCGGCTCGGATCGATCGCGATCACGGTGAGCGCTGGGAACCTGGCGGCGGCGCGGCGCGCGAACGTCTGCGGGCCGCATCCGAGATCGAGCAGCCGGCGCCGGCCGGCGAGCTGGGCGGCGAGCCCGTCGAGCAGCCGATCGTCGAGGTCGCCGAACGCCGGCCGCGCCCCGGCGGCATAGCGCCGGGCATCGTCGCCCTCGAACGGGCGGCGGTAGAGCAGCCGATCGAGCAGCGGCAGGTACACGCCGGCCGATGGTCGCAGCGATCGGCCGGCCGCGCCATGGGGCGCGCCTGGGCCCCCTGGTGCGTCCCGGTTCTGGTATACGGGGGAGGTGCACCGTCATCTGGTCAGCATCGCGGACCTCGATGCCGCCGAGATCGTTCGCATCCTCGATCGCGGCGACCGCTACTGGGCGCTCGCCAGCGAGCCGGTCAAGAAGCTGAGCTCGCTGCGCGGCCGGACCGTCATCAACCTGTTCTTCGAGGCGTCGACCCGGACCCGCACGTCGTTCGAGATCGCCGCCAAGCGGCTGTCGGCCGAGGCGATCAATATCTCGGGCGCGGCGTCGTCGACCACCAAGGGCGAGACGCTGGTCGATACCGCCGCGAACCTCGAGGCGATGCACCCCGACGTGATCGTCGTGCGCCACGCGTACGGCGGCGCGGCGGCGCTGCTCGCCCAGCACGTCCGCTGCGCGGTGGTCAACGCCGGCGACGGCCAGCACGAGCACCCGACGCAGGCGCTGCTCGACGCCGCCACGATCCGCCGGGCCAAGGGCACCACCGGCGGGTCCCCGGCGACCACGTTCGACGGGCTCGAGATCGCGATCGTCGGGGATATCACGCACTCCCGGGTCGCGCGCTCGAACCTCTTGTGCCTCACCAAGCTCGGCGCGCGGGTCCGGCTGGTCGCGCCGCTGACGCTGGTCCCGCGCGGCATCGAGCTGATCGGCGGCGAGGTCACCCGCGAGCGCGTGCGGATCGTCAGCCGGCTCGAGGATGGCCTCGATGGCGTCGACGTCGTGATGATGCTGCGGGTCCAGCACGAGCGGTTCGAGGGCGAGGCGTCGCGGTTCCCCAACACGCGCGAGCTGTCGCGCACGTTCGGGCTCAGCGAGCGCACGCTCGGGTTCGCCAAGCCCGACGCGATCGTGATGCACCCCGGGCCGATCAACCGCGGCGTCGAGCTGGCGCCGCAGATCGCCGACGGGCCGCGCGCGGTGATCCTGCAGCAGGTCAGCTGGGGGGTCGCGATCCGCATGGCGGTGCTCGAGCGCGCGGTGCTCGGCGAAGCTTCCGTCGGCGGCCTCGATCGCGCGGCGCTCGGCGGCGGGGCGGTCGCGGCCGGATGACCGGGACCGGGAGCGGGGGCGGGGGCGGATCGAGCGCGCTGAGCGTCCGCAACATCGTGAAGGTGTTCGGGAACCACCGCGCGGTCGACGATATCTCGTTCGAGGTCCCGCGCGGCGTGGTCTACGGCATCCTCGGCCCCAACGGCGCCGGCAAGTCGACGACCTTGCGCATGATCAACGATATCTACGCGCCCGACGCCGGCGAGATCGTCGTGCTGGGCGGGCTTCGCCCCGGGCTCGAGGCCGCGCAGCGGATCGGCTACCTGCCCGAGGAGCGCGGCCTGTATCCGAAGATGAAGGTCACCGCCATGATCGAGCTGGTCGGCGAGCTGCGCGGCCTGCGTCGCGCGGAGGCCCGGCGCCGCGCCGAGCGCTGGCTCGATCGGCTGGGGCTCGCGCAGTGGGCCGGCAACAAGGTGCAGGATCTCTCGAAGGGGATGCAGCAGAAGGTGCAGTTCGCGACCGCGCTGATCCACGAGCCCGAGCTGGTGATCCTCGACGAGCCGTGGAGCGGGCTCGATCCGATCAACGCCGAGGTCCTGCGCGAGGTCGTCGAGGAGATCCGCGCGGCCGGCCGCACCGTGGTGTTCTCGACCCACCAGATGGAGCAGGCCGAGAAGCTGGTCGACCGGGTGTGCATCATCGCGCGCGGCCAGAAGCTGCTCGAGGGCAGCCTGCACGAGATCAAGCAGCGCGCCGCGGCCGATGGCGTGATCGCGCTCGGGTTCGCCGACGCCGCGGCGCGGGCCGCCGCCGCGCCCGTGCTCGCCGATCGCGCCCTGGTCGCCGAGCAGCGCGCGCCGCGCCCCACCGACCTCGCCGACTGCGAGGTCGTGCTCGCCGGCGGCGCCACCTCGAGCCAGCTGCTCGCCGCGCTGCTCGCCGTGGCGGCCCCGCTGCGGCGGTTCGAGCTCGTGGTCCCCACGCTGCACCAGATCTTCGTCGATCGCGTGGGCGAGGCGGCCGCCGTCGCCGAGCGGAGGCCGGCGGCCGGATAAGAGCCCGGATACACCATGAGAGATCTACACGATATCTACGTGATCGCCCGCCGTGAGCTGCTCGAGCGCATCCGGTCGAAGTGGTTCGTGGCGATCACGCTGCTCGGGCCGATCGGCATGATCGCGATCATCATCCTGCCGGCGCTGTTCCTCAGTCGCGGCGAGGGCACCAAGGTCGAGATCGTCGACAAGACCGGCGTGCTCGCCAGGCCTTTGGTCGCCGCGCTGACCCAGCTCCAGTGGAGCCCGGCGATCGCCGACCCCGCCACGCCCGAGGCGCTGGAGATGGCGCGGATCCGCGACAAGCAGATCAACGGCTTCCTCGCGATCCCGGCCGACGCGCTCGACAGCGGTACGGTGGTGTATCGCGGCGATAACGGGGCGAGCCAGCTCGTCCAGCTGGTGCTGCGCGAGACCATCCGGCTGGCGATCCAGGTCGAGCGCGGCAAGCGCGAGCACATCGCCGACGCCACGCTGCGCAAGCTCGTCGCGCCGCCCAGCTTCGACGCCCAGCAGACCGATGGCAAGTCGGCCGCTGCGGGCGCCGGCTCGTTCTGGCTGGGCTACGCCGTCGCCTACGTGCTGTTCCTCGTGATCATGCTGTACGCGGTCGGCGTCATGCGCAGCGTCGTCCAGGAGAAGACGTCGCGCGTGATGGAGCTGATGGTCGCGACCATCAAGCCGCGCTCGCTGATGACCGGCAAGATCCTCGGCGTCGGCCTGGCCGGCCTCATCCAGGTCGCCGCGTGGCTGACGATGGCCGCGTTCACGCTGGCGTACCGCAACGAGATCCTGGGGCTGTTTGGCAGGTCGGCTGGCGATACCGTGTTGCCATCGCTCGCCGCCGGCGAGATCGCGGTCTCGCTCGCGTTCTTCTTCGCCGGCTACTTCTTCTATGCCTCGATGTGTGCCGCGGTGGGAGCGATGGTGTCGTCCGAGCAGGACACCCAGCAGGTCCAGATGCCGATCACCGTGTTGCTCCTCGTCGGGTTTGCGTGCATGACCGTGGTCAGCAGCGACCCGCGCGGCGCGATGGCGACCCTGGTGACGATGTTGCCGTGCTGGTCGCCGCTGCTGATGCCGATGCGCTACCTGCTGGGCGGCGCGGGAGCAGGCGAGGTGGTGATCTCGCTGGTGATCCTGATCGCGTCCACCGCGCTGGTCACGCGGGCCGCGGCGAAGATCTACCGGGTCGGCGTGCTGATGTATGGAAAGCGCCCGGGGCTCGGCGAGCTGCTGCGCTGGCTGCGCTATTGACCGCGACCCGCGCGTAGCAATTCATCGCGCCGGGCGTACACTCGCGATGATGCGCTCGTGGGGACCTGCAGCGGTGTCCTTGGTCGTGGTCCTGGCGGCATGGTCGCCGGCGGCGCGCGCCCAGCCGGTGGCGCCGGTGGAGGAGGACGTCCAGGCGGATGCCGTTGCCGAACCGGCGGCGGCGCCACCCCAACGGATCGGCTATGGCGCGATGCCCGGCGGCCGGCACGTCGCGACAGCGGAGACCGCGCCCCAGGGCACGGTGGAGCTGGCGGCGCTCAGCGGCTACGGCTACCGCAAGGGGCTGCTCGCCAGCGGCCACACGCTGAGCCGCGCGATCGGCGAGATCGCGGTCGCCTACGCCGCGCTGCCGTATCTCACCGTGGGCCTGTCGCTCGACGGCCGCTACGACAAGCACCAGGGCCTGCCGGTGATCGCGGCCGGTGACCCGCCGACCGACGATGGCTACGTCGGCGATCCGCACGTGCTGGTGCGGGCCGGCGCGCCGGTCGGCGGCTTCGTGCTCGGCGGTCAGCTCGGCGTGTGGGTGCCCGGCAAGGACGCGCCGTCGATCGCGGCCTCGGCGATCTCGGTCGATGCCCGGGCGCTCTTGTCGCGCGACCTCGGGTTCGGCCTGTTGTCGCTCGACGCGGGGTTCCGGATCGACCGCAGCGCCAGGTCCGTCGATCATGTCGAGCTGCTGTCGCTCGGCGATCGGGTGTCGCTGGGCGTGTCGAGCTTCTCGGCGGCGCTCGGTGGGGCGTCGCTGCGGGTCCCGGCGGGCGACCGCGCCTACGTCGAGCTCGAGGGCTCGGTCGACGCCTATCTCGGCGCCGGCGCGCCGGGACCGATCGCGCGGGGCAGCGGCCTGGTCGGTGTGGCGCTCACCGAGCTGATCAGCGCGGTGGCCTATGTCGAGCTCGCGCGCGTGCCTCGGATGTCCAGCGCCGATATCATGGCCAGGAATATCGTCCTCATCCCCTACGAGCCTTCGGTCAGCGGTGGAGTCGGGCTCCAGGCGCGGTTCGGCGCGGCCACGCGCACGATGGCGCGTTCGCAGATCCGCCCGAGGAGCCAGCCGGCGCCGATCGAGGTCATCGAGACCGGGGATGTCACCGGCGTGGTGTTCGACGAGGCCGGCCAGCCGGTGGTCGGCGCCAAGGTCACCGTGCAGCTCAAGCACACGACCGGCACCACGCTCACCGACGGCCGCGGCACCTACACCGTGGCCAAGCTGCCGATCGGCAAGACGATCGACGGCAAGACCGTGCTCGACGATACCGCGGCCAAGGTCGACGTCGAGGCCGCCAGCAAGAAGCCGGGCACGGCCACGCTGACGCTCGCCCGGGGCAGCAATCCCGCGCCGCCGATCACGCTCGATCCGCAGTTGCCGCCGGGCCAGCTGCGCGCCGGCATCGTCAACCTCGCCACCAACCGGCCGGTGGCCGGCGCCACGGTGACCCTCGAGCCCGGCGGGATCACCGCGACCTCGGGCCCCGATGGCAAGCTCTCGGTCAACCTGGCGCCGGGCCGCTACAAGCTCACCGTGACCGCGCGCAACTTGGCGCCGCAGCAACTCGATGTGATCATCGAGCAGAACGGTGTCACGATCAAGAACATCGAGTTGCACAAGTAGCGTGCGCTTCGCGTGGCTGTGCCTGGTGCTGTGCGCCAGTAGCTGTGACCCGGGCCCGATCGCCGCGCTCGACCGGGTCATCACCGGCACGGTCGAGCGCGTCGACGCGAACCACGCCCGCAAGGCTGCGGCGCCTGGCACCGGGTACTTCAGCGGGGACGCCGCGAGCACGCAGCCGCACTCCGAGGCGGAGCTCGGGCTCGGCACGGCGAAGATCCGGATGCTGGAGTCGACGATCCTCCACTTCGCGGGCACGCCGAGGCAGCCCCAGCTCACCGTCGAGTCCGGCGCGATCACCGTGGCCAGCGGGGCGGGGACGCTCGACCTGGGCGGCGTGCAGCTCGACGCCCACAGCGAGGTCCGGATCCGCTCGGAGCGCGGCCGCTCGACGATCGAGCTCGTGCTCGGCACCGGCCGCGTCGACACCAGGGCGCACCAGACCGAGCTCGCGCTCGGTAGGCCGGTCGATGGCAGCGACGGCACGCAGCAGGTCGACGCCGGGGTGGTGGACGCGCCGGCGGGGGGCGCCGCGCCGGTTCCCGCGGACGCCGCGGCGCCGAGCGAGCCCGGTGCGCCGACCAGCGCCACCGTGGCGGTCACCGGCGCGCGGGCCGAGCTGCTCGCGCCGGGCACCACGCGGTGGCAGCCGCTGCCGGCGGGCGCGGGCGCGCTCGAGCCCGGCAGCGAGCTCCGGGTCGGCGCCGGCACCACGGCCAAGCTCGTCGCCGGTGGCACCACCATCGAGATCGCGACCAGCGCGCGGGTGAGGCTCGCCGAGGACCGGACGTTCGCGCTGATCCAGGGGCCGGCGGTGCTCGACGTGATCGCGCCGGGCAGCGTCGCGCTCCCCGGCGGCAGCCTCGGGTTCGCGGCCACGCCGAGCGGTCCCGCCCAGGCCCGGATCGACGTCGGCAACCGCGAGACCAAGGTCACCATGGTGCGCGGCGGCGGCGAGCTCACGGGCGCGAGCGGCGCCCGGCTCGGGCTGACGCGCGGCGAGACCGCCGTGGTCACCCGCGGCGGGGCGCTTCGCGCCCTCGAGGCGATCCCCGGCTACTTCGATCTCCGCGTCGCGGCCGGCGAGTCGGCGACGGTCCACGACCCCAAGCCGCCGACCGCGCTGCAGTTCCAGTTCGACGGCAAGTGCCCCGACGGCGGCATCATCGAGGTCGATCGCAACGGACAGTTCCGCACCGCCAAGGTCAGCGGCGGCCGCGACTTCGCGAACCTGATGCTCGGCGTGGGCGACTGGGCGTATCGCCTGCGCTGCACGGTGCACGGCGTCGAGGGCGGCGCGGTCGCCCAGGGCCGGATCGCGGTGCGCCGCGACGATGGCCGGCGCACGCTGACGAAGGGCCCGGGGACCAACGACATCGACGCCGATGGCCGCAACTACCGGATCTCCTATCAGAGCTCGATCCCGAGCCTCGCGGTCCACCTCGGCAACGCCGGATCGGCCAACCGGCTCCACCTGGTCTCCGCGGGCAGGGAACAGACGTTCGATTCGGCGAGCTCGCCGATCGTGGTGCCGGGCAGCCAGCTGCGCGAGGGCACGTATTCGTACTGGATCGATCGCAACGGCGTGAAGCAAGACAAAGTATCTACGCTCACCATCGACTTCGATCAGACGGCCCCGCAGGTCTATATCGAGTCGCCGGCGAACGGCCAGCCATGGTCGGGTGATCTCGACGTGCGCGGCGCGGTGCTGCCCGGCTGGTCCGCCTCGGTCGACGCGATCGCGATCCCGCTCGATCACCAGCGCCGGTTCGCGGCCCGCGTGGGTACGCCGAGCGGAAACGCCCTGGCGATCCGGCTATCCCACCCTCAGCGGGGCATCCATTACTATCTGCGCAGGCAGAAATAATCGAGCCAGGTCCGACGCGGCGACCCACCGCGCATCCTCCCGAGATCACGTCGCCGGCGCGCGATCTTCGATGCCACTCGAATTCTTCCTGCGGTACGATCGACTACGACTGTAAATCGCTGCGAAACGCTCCAATGGTGCGATGCCGTCACGGTGTGCACCATCGCCCCATGCGAATCACGATCACGATCGGGATGTTTCTGACCTTGACCGCGTCCGCGTGCGCCGTTGATCCGGGCGACCTCACCAATCCCGGCGACCCCGGCGCCGTACCAGACGACAGCGGATCCGGCGCTCCCGACACCACCGAGCCCAGCGCCGACGCGCAGGCTGTGACAGCTCCGCCCACCACGCCCACGGCGACCACGCTCCCGACGGGCCCCTACTTCACCCAGCCGATGTTCTTCAACGCCGACGTCAGCGCGGCGCCCAAGGCGGCAAATTCCGCTGCCATCATCAGCGCGCTCACGGCCGCGGGCGGCTGGGGCAACAGCAACAAGATGCAGGTCGACTTCGGGCTCGATGTGCTGCAGGCCAGCGCGAGCACGCCGATGAAGACGTTCACGCCGACCGTGGACTTCTACTCGCCCGACTGCGATCACACCGCCATGCCGGTCCCGGCGGGCGGCAACCTCGAAGAAGAGACCGGCTACGCGTGCACCGGCGATGGCGACTGCCACCTGCTGGTGTTCGATAGCGCGGCCAAGAAGCTCTACGAGATGTACCGGGCCAACCTGACTTCGGCGGCCTTCAACGGCGGCTGCCTCGCGGTGTGGGACGCCCAGAAGACCTGGACCACGGGCCTGCGCGGCGACCAGTGCACCAGCGCCGACGCCGCGGGCTTCCCGATCGCGCCGCTGCTGTTCACCGCCGACGAGGTCAAGGCGGGCCACATCGATCACGCGATCCGCTTCATCCTGCCCAATAACCGCGTCAAGCGCGGCTTCGTCCACCCGGCGACGCACGCGACCGATACCACCGGCGGCACCAACGCGCCGTCCTACGGCGTCCATCTCCGGTTGCGCGCCAACTACCCGATCGCGAGCCTCAAGCCGGGCGCCCAGGTCGTCGCGCGCGCGATGCAGAAGTACGGCATGTACCACGCCGACGGCGGCAACATCGCGCTGACCGCCCAGAGCGACCGCCACACCACCGCCAAGTGGTCGGGGCTACTCGACTCGACCGACCTCCGCGCGCTGCAGGTCTCGGACTTCGAGGTCATCGACCACGGCGCGCCGATCGCGCTGACCGGCGACTGCAAGCGCTGACATCGCGACCGCTCGACACCTTTGACGGCGCAGCGGAGCTCGGGCGAGCGCGTGGGCTGCGTGATGGTCGGCGGAGCGGCGAACGCTGCCAGCAGACCTGGGGCGAGCGCGTGGCCTGCGTGATGGATTGCGAGCGCCCAGAGCTGCCAGCAGACCTGGGGCGAGCGCGTGGCCTGCGTGATGGATTGCGAGCGCTCAGAGCTGCCAGCAGACCTGGGGCGAGCGCGTGGCCTGCGTGATGGCCGGCGGAGCGACCAAGCCTCCGGCAGACCTGGGGCGAGCGCGTGGCCTGCGTGATGGCCGGCGGAGCGACCAGGCCTCCGGCAGACCTGGGGCGAGCGCGTGGCTTGCGTGATGGCCGGCGGAGCGACCAAAGTTGCCAGCAGACCTCGGGCGAGCGCGTGGCCGGCCTGATGGACGGCAGCACACGGCGTATCCGGAAGCGCATCAGCGACGGCCCGCCGTCCACAGTCCATTGCTCGCGCGGCGCCCGCCTTCCGGAGAGAATTTCATTCTGATTTTGTCGGACGGAGAGCGGCGAGGCAGTATGTTCACGGAGTGGAAGGTTGTGAGAGCACACCGATGTCAGCGCCTTGTGTGTGATTCTGGCACATCGTGCGGCGAGGCTCATCGTGGCAGGCTCATCGTGGCAGGCTCATCGTGGCAGGCTCATCGTGGCGAAGGGAGTCGGTGGAAGGGGAATCGGTGGAATGCGACTGCCGGCGAAGCGCAAGGAGGGAGATGCGACGAGATGGACGGTTCCAGCGCTGCGTGTACAGTGCGAGCCTTCTCCTCTCCTCGATCCACCGAAAAGATCCGGCCGGTAGCAGGGCCTGTGGATATGTGAAGAACCGCGATCGAGTCCGTTGATCCAGCTGGCGCGGTTCTTCAAGCGGCTGTGAAAAACCACCGCCCGGAGGCCAGTGTTCGCGCCAGCGTGCGCGTGGTTATTCACAGCCGCGCCATATCCAGCAGGCCGGGTCGTGCATGCAGGGGCGTCCGCGTTCTCGTGCGCAGTCTTGCCTCGCTGCTGCCCCCGTGCAGCTGAGCGTGAGCCTGACCTGTCGCGCCCAAAGACTAGGAAGATACGACGCAAAATATAGGAGAATTCTATTGCGTGAGCTTTGTTCAGGGATCAGGCTGATCGAGTGAAGGCACGGATGCGGTCCGCGAAGCAGGCGGCCAGGCGTCGCGCGGATGCGGGGCGGGGGCAGCTCGGGCTGTTCAAGAGGCGCGGCGGCAAGCGGCGCGGTGCTGGTCGACCGCCCAAGGGTGCACGCGCCGGAGCACCGCACAAGGCACGGCCGGCGTTATCGGCGCGGCATCCGGTCCACGTCGTGCTGCGCGTCGTCGCTGCTGTCGGCAATCTGCGCCGCCGTCGTCTGTATCATGCGGTTCGCGAAGCGACGTTGACGGCCGCGCGGTTCGGCAAGATCAGGATCGTGCACGTCAGCTTGCAGCGCACGCACGTGCATCTGCTCGTCGAGGCGAATGGCAAGGGGGCGCTGGCGAAGGGGATGCAGGGGTTTCAGATCTCTGCGGCCAAGCACATCAATGCCGCCCTCAGCAAGGGGCGGCCGGGGCCGCGGCGGCGGGGCGCGGTGTTTCCCGATCGCTATCACGCGGAGATCATCACCTCGCCGCGGCAGGCGCGGCATGCGCTGTCGTATGTCCTCAACAACTGGCGCAAGCACGAGGAGGATCGCAGCGCGAAGACGAACGGCTGGCGGATCGATTGGTTTTCGAGCGCGGCGATGTTCCCGGATTGGACCGAGTATGGCGACGAGGTGTGGCTGTGGCGGGGGCCGCCGACGTACGAGCCGCTCTGGGTGTCGCGGCCTGGCACGTGGCTGTTGCGGGAGGGCTGGAAGAAGCGAGGGGCGACGATCTCGTGCCGCGAGGTCCCGTCGGCGCGCCGGTGAGTCCGTGCAACGCGGGTGCTGGTGAGTCCGTGGGACGCAGGCGGCGATGCGTCCGTGGGACGCAGGCGGCGATGCGTCCGTGGGACGCAGGCGGCGATGCGTCCGTGCGACGTGGTCTGGCGTTGAGATCGTGAGGCGCTTGGACACCCTCCGGATGATCTGCGCCGCTTCAGGTGCCGCTGGAGCGGTGGCGCTCGGCGAGGACGATGACGAGGAAATTGGCGGTGGTCGGTACGCGCTCGCCCCGGCGCAGCGCGATGGCCAGGCGGGCGATCGGGGCGTCCTTTGCGGGGGTGATCGGCAGATAGCGTACGCCGGGTACGCGAATCTGGGCGATCGAGCGCGGCACGATCGAGATGCCGAGCTCGGCGGCCACGAAGTTGGCGATCGAGGTGAGCTGGGGTGCGGCCTGCGCTGGGGGTGCGTGGGGGACGAATCCGGCGCGCCCGCACGCGTCGGTGATCTCGTCGAACAGGCTGGCGCCGGCGCTGCGCGGGAACAGGATGAAGGGCTCGTCCGCCAAGACTGCGAGCCGTACCGCGCGCGACCGCGCGAGCCGGTGGCTGGTGGGGAGCGCGACGCACATCGGCTCGTCGGCCAGCGGGTGGAGATCGACGTCGTCGGGAGCTCGCCGGCCGATCCGGACGAACGCCGCGTCGAGTTGCTCGGCGATCAGCCGGTCGAGCAGCTGCGTCGTCGGGTGCTCCTCGAGGGCGAGCTCGACGCCCGGGTAGGTGCGGCGAAATCCGCGCAGCGCCGCCGGGACGATCCGGTGAAATGCCGCGGACCCGGTGAAGCCGACGCGCAGCCGGCCGGTCTCGCCGGTGCCCGCCGCCTTCGCGAGCCGGCGCGAGCGCTCGGCCTGGGTGAGGGTGGCGCGCGCTTCGGGCAGCAGGGCGGCGCCGGCGTCCGACAACTCCACGCCGTGGGGCACGCGGCGAAATAGCTGGACGCCCAGCTCGTCTTCGAGCGACCGGATCTGCTGGCTGAGCGGGGGCTGCGCGATGCCCAGGCGGCGGGCGGCGCGCGTGAAGCTCGATTCCTCGGCGACCGCCACGAAGTAACGCAGATGCCGGAGCTCCATCGGTATATGCGTTACGTATACCCTGTGCTTGGTTCATCTATTGGCCGAATATCGCGGCGCCGGCCACAGTGGCGGCATGACATCGAAACGTCTGCTGATCACAGGCACCAGTACGGGGTTCGGCCGCGCGTTTGCCGAGGCGGCGCTCGCCGCCGGCCACCAGGTGGTGGGAACCGTCCGGACCGAGGCCGCGGGGCGCGACCTCGAGCAGCTGGCGCCGGGCCGGGCGCGCGCGGTCGTGCTCGACGTGACCCACACCGCCCAGATCCCGCCCGCGATCGAGCGGCTCGCGCGCGATGGCGGCGGTCCGATCGACGTGCTCATCAACAATGCAGGGTACGGCAGCGAGGGCGTGATCGAGGAGACCCCGCTCGACGAGCTGCGCCGCCAGTTCGAGGTCAACGTGTTCGGCGCGGTGGCGATGATCCAGGCGGTGTTACCGTCGATGCGCGCGCGGCGGACCGGCCAGATCATCAACGTGACGTCGATGGGTGGCTACATCACGATGCCCGGGCTCGGCTACTACCACGGTAGCAAGTTCGCGCTCGAGGGCATCACCGAGACCTTGGCCAAGGAGGTGGCGCACCTCGGCATCCGGGTCACGGCGCTCGCGCCCGGCGGGTTTCGCACCGAGTGGGCGGGCCGCTCGATGACGCGCACGCCGCGCTCGATCGCCGACTACGACGAGGTGTTCGATCCGCTGCGCGCCGCCCGCCAGGCGCGCAGCGGCAAGCAGGCCGGCGACCCGCGCAAGGCGGCGCAGGTGGTGGTCGATCTGCTCGACAACCCCGCGCCCCCCGTTCACCTCGTGATCGGCAGCGATGCCCTTCAGCTCGTCCGCGACAAGCTGAGCTCGCTCGGCGCCAGCATCGAACAGCACGCCGCGATCAGCCGTTCGACCGATGTCTCCGACGGCTGACCGCCGGAGCACCGGGAGTCAGGCCTGCGCGGTGGGGCGAACCACGATGTCGCCGACGTCGACGCTGGCCGGCTGTTCGATCGCGAACGCGATGGCGCGCGCGATCGCGTCCGGTGGAATCGCCGTCGCCATCGCGTGCTGGATCTGCGCCTTGATCACCGGGCTCGTCACCGAGTCGGCGAGCTCGGTGTGCACGTAACCCGGCGAGACCACCGTGACGCGCAGCTTGTCGCCGGCCTCCTGGCGCAGGCCCTCGGAGATCGTCCGCACGGCGTTCTTCGTACCGGCGTAGACCGCCTGGGTCGGCACGATCTTGAGCCCCGAGGTCGACACGACGTTGACGAAGTGGCCGCGACCCTGGGCGCGAAACACCGGCAGCGCCGCGGCGATCCCGTAGAGCACGCCCTTCAGGTTGACGTCGATCATGTCCTCCCAATCGTCGACCCGCAGCTCGTCGAGCGGCGAGAGCGGCGCGATGCCGGCGTTGCTGATCAGCACGTCGAGCCCCCCGAACTGGTCGCCGGCCCGCGCGACGAGCCGGGCGACGTCGTCGCGCCGCCGCACGTCGGTGGCGATCGCCGTGGCGCGGCCGCCGGCCGCGGTGATCCGCGCGGCCAGGGCCTCGATTCGATCGATGCGGCGCGCGCCGAGTACGAGCTTCGCGCCGCCCGCCGCGAGCCGCAGCGCGGTCGCCTCGCCGATCCCGCTGCTCGCCCCCGTGATCGCAATTACCTTGTCCTGGATGTCTGACATCGCTACGACGTACCCGCAACGGGGCGACCCGCCTTGGCGATTCGTGGCGGAAGGAACTGCCACGTTTGTCCAAGCCCGCGCCGCCCACGCGCCCTACACTGATCCGGTGCGCGAGTCCTTGCCCTTCCCGGTCGCCGGTATGCGCGCGTCGCGCTGGACGATCCCTGGGCTCTACCGCAGCATGAAGGAAGCGTACGCGATCGCCCGGGTCGAGGCCGGTCTCACCCAGTGGTGGTCGGGTGGACACACCTGGACGAGCGCGCCCGGCTCGTTCCAGCTCAAGCAGCCGGGCGACGTTCATCGCGACCTCCGCCGCGACGGCACCGGCGCGTTCCAGGTCATCGCGCTCGACCTCGCGCTGGTGGATGCCGCGTTGCGCGGCCGGCGTGCGCGTCCGCTGCGCTCGGCGCAGCTCGAGCCATCCGATCCGCGCGCCGCGGCCTTCGGCCGGCTGCACGCGGCGCTCGATCGCCGAGCCACGGGGCTCGCCCTCGAGGTCGCTGCCGCCGAGGCGGCCGATGCATTCGCCGCCGAGCTCTCGGGCGGCGCTCCGGACGATGCCAGCCCGGACTGGCGTCGCCCGGTGCGCCGCGCCGTCGAGCTGATGCGCGAGCGGCTCGCCGATCCGCTCAAGCTCGACGCGATCGCCGCGCACGCCGGGCTCGACAAGTTCCACCTGAGCCGCGCGTTTCGCCAGCAGACCGGCCTGTCGCCGCATGCGTTCCTGATCCGGCTGCGCGTCCACCGCGCCAAGGCGCTGCTCGCGGCCGGCGTGCGGCCGAGCGCCGTAGCGCCTCGCGTCGGCCTCTGCGATCAGAGCCAGCTCAACCGCTACTTCCGCCGCGTCGTCGGCGCGACGCCCGGTGAGTTCGCGCGCGCGATGCGCGTCGCGCACGGCTAGCGAGCGTCGCCCGCTGCCAGCCTCGAACACGACGCGGCGATCAGCCGTTCGACCGACGTCTCCGGCGGCGGGCCACCGGAGGCGCCACGCGTCAGTCCATATCGAGCGATTTCCACTGACCCTGGGCGTCGAGCACGGTGCCCCACACCTTGTGCGATGCCTGGTGCTGCGACATCCCGAAGCTCAGGTTGCCGCCGATGCCCGGATCGAAGTCGCGCATCTGCTCGAGGCTGTCGACCAGCTTCTCGGTATCGACTTCCTTGCCCAGCCGGCGCACGCCCTCGGCGAACAGCTGGCCGACCACATAGCCCTCGAGCGAGATGAAGTCGGGCTGCTGGTCGGGGTGGTACTTCTTGAGCGCGTCGCGGTAGCGGATCACGCCGGTGGCGCCGGAGTCGAAGTGCGGGACGACCTGCGTGACGATCACGCCGGCGCCGTAGCCCGGGCCGCGCTCCTTGAGCTCCTCGGCGAGCGAGTCGCTGCCGACGAACGACACGTTGAGGAACATCGTGTCGATCTTCTTGTCGCGGATCTTCTGGATGAACTTCGCGCACGCCTTGTAGGTGCCGACCATGATGATCGCCTTGACCGGGTGCTTGGGGCGATAGACGTCGGAGTTGCCGAGCCGCGTCGTCGCGTTGTGGTAGTCGGCGACCTTGTTGACCGCGTCGTCGACCTCGAGCGTGTTGCGGTCGTAGCCGACGCGCATCACCTCGTCGCTGCGGCCCTTCTTGCGCAGCGTCTTGCTCGCGCCGTCGAAGCCCGCGTCGCCGTAGCTGTCGTTCTGCGCGAACACCACGATGCTGTGATCGGGGATCTTCTTGACGTCAACCAGGTAGTTGATCATCTTCGCGGTCTCTTCTTCGTAGCTCGCGCGGTAGTTGAACACGTAGCGATCTGGCGGGTCGCGGCGCAGGATCGACGAGCCGGTGAACGCGCCGAAGAACAGCACCTTGCGCCCCAGCACGTAAGGCAGCGCCTCCTTGGTGGTCGGCGTCCCGACGTTGCCGATGATCGCGAACACGTTGCGATCGGAGATGAGCTCGGTGACGTTGGCGAGCGCGCGCTTGCCATCGTAGCCGTCATCGAGCGCCATCAGCTTGAGCTGGCGACCGGACACGCCGCCCGATTCGTTGATCGTCGCGAACGCGGTCTCGATGCCGAGCTTCATGCGGTTGCCGAGCTCGCGCGACGCGCCCGAGAACGCGGCGCTCATGCCGAGGGTGATCGAGTCGTCGGTCACGCCGCGCACGCTGGGCGAATCGGACGAATTCGACGGCGTGGTCGGCGGCGGCGGCGCGGCGGCCGCCTGTGGCGACGTCACCTTGGGGGCGGTGTCCTGCTTGGCGACCTGTGGAGCGCGCGTACGCCACACCGCGATCCCGGCGATGATGACCAGCGCCACGAGCGCGCCGATGATGACGGCGTATTTTCGACTCATACGTTGCGTGGGGGTGGTGTGGACCGACGGCGGGTTGGCCTGACCATTGTACGCATGGTACGGGTCGGGCATCCGAGATCCGGACATCGAGTTGCCGGGGGCGTTCATCGAGCCGGAACCGAGCGAGCTGCCGGTGCTGCTGATCGAACCACCCGGGCGGTGGAGCACCGGCAGGGTCATCGCGCCGGGCTGGCTGCCGCGGATCTGCTGCTCGATGAGCTGGCGGATCTGCAGGCGCTCGTCGTTGAACAGATCGCTGACCGCCGGGCCCATGCTGCGCTCGCGGCTCGGCGTGGCGTACTGGGCGAGGTAGCCCTCGATGTCGGCGCGCAGCATGTCGGCCGTGGAGTAGCGATCCCGCGGATCGAACGCCATCGCCGTCGAGCAGATCTGCTGCAGCTCGGGCGGGACGCCCGGCGGGAGCTCCGGCAGGTCGCCGCTCGAGACCCGCCGCAGGATCTCGGTCTCGTTGCGGCCGTGCCAGATCTGCTTGGCCGCGAGGATCTCCCACAGCATCACGCCGACCGAGAAGATATCGGCGCGGCGGTCGAGGGTGACACCGCTGATCTGCTCGGGCGCCATGTAGCGCGCCTTGCCCTTGACCACGCCGACCCGCGTCTGGTTCATCGAGTCCATGACCTTGGCGATACCAAAGTCGACCAGCTTGACCTGGCCATCGTACGTGATGAACACGTTGCTCGGGGTGACGTCGCGGTGGACGATCCCCATGGGCGTGTTGTCGTAGTCGGTCAGCTCGTGCGCGTAGTGCAGCCCGGCGAGGACGTCGCCGAGCATCTGGAGTCGCATGTTGATCGGAAACAGCGTGTTTGCGTTGCGCGCACGCCGGACCCGCTCGAACGACTGGCCCTCCAGGTACTCCATCGCGATGTAGAACCTTCCCAGGTCCTCACCGACATCGTTCGTTTGCACGACGTTTGGGTGGTTGAGTCGGGCGGTCAGCCGCGCCTCCTCGAGGAACATCCGACGAAAATCCGCGTCCTCGGCGAGGTCACGACGCAACAGCTTCACGACGACGAGCTTTTGAAAGCCGCCCAATCCGCTCTGCGTCAGCGTGAGGAAAACCTCAGACATTCCGCCGCGGCCGATCTCGGCGATGAAGCGGAACTTTCCCGACTGCGGAGCAGGTCCGACGGACTTCCCTGGTATGGATGGCGGCAGGATGACACCCTCGCTTTTCTCGTGAGAAAACTGTAAGTTAACTAACCATAGGTCAGTTATTTAGTCAAAGGGTAATTTTCCTCAAATTCCCGGAATGCGCAACTTGATCACTTGGATGAACACAATACACCGAGCAGATCGACCGTCCCGCGACAGTTTGCGTCATGTAGGATGTAGGATAGGGAGCGCGGCGCTGGAGCGGTAGGATGCGCGGGTGCGTTGGGTAACACGACTGACGTCCGGTGCGGTGATCTTCATCATCGTTGGACTCATCGCGCTTGTCATCCGCTCGAAAGTGCCGAAGTCCGAGTTCGGCACGTTTCACATCTTTGCCAAGTTTCGCGATGGCTCGCGGCTTGCCGTGGGCTCGCCCGTGGTGATCGCAGGTGTGCGCGTGGGGGTCATCGAAAAGCTGACGGTCGACGGCTCGCTCGCGCGGGTCGACATGCGGCTGCAGGACGACCTCGACCTGCTCGTCGGCTCGTTCGCGACCCGCCGCGCGGACTCGCTGTTCGGCGACAGCTACATCGAGATCATCCCGGCCGCGCCGCCGGGTACCTCGATGCGATCCGACCAGCAGATCGATCACGTCATCGAGGGCGGCTCGACCGACGCGATCCTGCGCGACGTCGCCGCGGCGCTGCCGCGGATCGACAACGCGCTCGATATCGTGCACGACGCCGTGATCGCGAGCCGCACGTGGGTCAGCGGGCCGCTGGGCGATCGGCTGGTCCGCGGCGACGACTGGCTGGCCGAGGGTCACATCGAGACCCCGCTGGCAGCGGCCGATCGCGCGGTGGTCCGGATCGACGAGGCGACCACGCGAGCGGCTGATGTGGTCGCGAGTGCGGCGCCGGGCGTGCTGGACCGACTCGACCGGTTCAATAGCGCGATCGTCAGCACGCAGGCGCGGATGCGCGACGTCCGCGCGGGGATCGTCGACACGCTGCGTGATACGCGCACCGGGCTCGATCGCATCGATCCCCAGCTCGAACAGGCCAGCGATCTGATGGCCGCGGTCAACGAGGGCCGCGGCAACGATTTCAAGGGCACGCTGGGCCGGCTGGTCAACGATCCCAAGCTCGGCGACACGCTGGTCGACGTCACCGAGAGCGGCCGCGACGCGGTCGCGAGCTTCAACCGGTTCCGCACCTGGCTCGGCATGCGCGTCGAGTTCGACGTGTTCTCCCGCCAGGCGCGGTTCTACGCCAGCGCCGAGATCCGCGCGCGCAACGACAAGTTCTATCTGATCGAGCTCGAACGCGGTCCGCTCGGCGGCCTGCCCAGCGACCAGCTGTCCGACGTCACCGGCAGCGCCGCGTACGTCCGCCAGCAGGTGACCCCGGACACGGTGCGGTTCACCGCGCAGTACGGCAAGCAGCTGGGCCGGTTCTCGCTGCGCGGCGGGATCAAGGACTCCACGGTGGGCGCCGGCGTCGACGCGCTGATGTTCGAGGGCCGGCTCAAGCTGTCGGCCGACCTGTTCGGCGCCTACGAACCCACGCCGCGGCTCAAGCTCGCGGGCGCGCTCGCGGTGTTCCGCTCGCTCTACGTCCTCGCCGGGGTGGACGACGCGCTCAACGCGCCGGGCTACCTCGCGATCCGCACCGGCAACACCTCCGTGCCCAAGTCGTTCGATCAACTGCGCCACGGCCGCGACTACTTCTTCGGCGCGACGCTGGCGATGAGCGACGTCGATATCACGACGCTCTTGCGGATCTACGGCGCGCTGCTGATCGGCCTACGGTGACAGCCGCGCCAGGACCAGCGCGGGGCCATCGACCGCGACCGTCGCCGACATCGCCGGCTCGAACCGCACGGCGGTGAGGATCGTGCCGCCCGGCGCCGCGATCTGATCGCCGGGCTCGATGCGGTCCCCAGCGGCGAGCGTGGCCGCGATGTCGCGCAGCACGAGCGCGGCCTCCGTGGCGGTGTCGGGGACCACGTCGAGCAGCACCAGATCGGGACGGCCGAACTTGCGGAGCCCGAGCGACCACGCGGCGAGCGAGCCATCGGGCTGCTCGTCGAAGAACAGCGTGACCTCGCGCATGATGTCGAACGCGCGGTCGGGCGCGAGCTGGGCGACCTCGCGGCCGAGGTGGGCGCGCGCGGCGTAGACATCGATCACCACCGCGGCGCCTTCCTCGCACACGCACTTGGCGAGCGCCCACACCGCCTGGATGTGGCCCAGATCGTCGGGATCATCGAGCCGCGCCTCGATCACGTAGGCGTGCTCGGCGGCGAGCACCGCGGCCGCCGCGCTCGGCCCGAGATCGCTGGCGATCAGATCGGCGAACGGCGCCAGCACCTGATCGGCGAACCACGCCGGGTCCGCGGCGCGATCGCGCGCGACCAGCGCGACCGCCTGGGCTCCATCGCCTTCATCGGGCATGCCGTGGCGGGTCCGCGACACCGGCAGCGGATCTGGCAGCTTGACGTTTGCCAGCGCGATCAGGGCGACCTCGGCGGCGCCGCCGCCGGTCACATAGCGCTCACGCGGCCAGGGTGGGGGCATCAGTCATCTGTATACATCGCTTCGATCTCGCGCTGGTACATCTGGGCGATCGTCTTGCGCTTGATCTTCATCGTCGGCGTGAGCTCACCGGTCGCGATGCCGAACGGCTGCGCGAGGATCGCGAACTTCTTGATCTGCTCGACCCGGGCGAGCGACTCGTTGACCTTGTCGATCTGGTGCTGGATCGCCGAGCGGATCTCGGTCGCCCCGGCGAGCTGAGCGGCCGCCGCGCCCGGCGCGAGCTTGCGGGCCGCGGCTTCGTCGAGCGTGACCAGCGCGGTGAGGTACTTGCGGCGATCGCCGATCACGACCGCGTCGCCGACGATCGGCGCCTCCTTGAGCGCGGCCTCGATGTTCCGGGGCGCGATGTTCTTGCCGCCCGCGGTGATGATGATCTCCTTCTTGCGGCCGGTGATCGTGAGGAACCCGTCCTGGTCGAGCGCGCCGAGATCGCCCGTGCACAGCCAGCCATCGTGGAGCGCCTCGGCGGTGGCCTCGGGGTCCTTGTAGTAGCCGAGGAACACGTTGGCGCCGCGCACGAGGATCTCGCCATCGCCGGCGATCCGGACCTCGACGCCGGGCATCGGCGGGCCGACCGAGCCGAGCCGGGTCTTGCCCACGAGGTTGTACGACGTCGGGCCGGAGTCCTCGCTCTGGCCGTAGATCTCGCGGATCGGCAGATCGATGCTCGCGAAGAACGCCAGCAGCTCGGGCGCGATCGGCGCGGCGCCCGAGCTGAGGACGCGCGCGCGATCGAAGCCGACCGCCGCCTTGATCTTGCGGAGCACCAGGCGATCGGCGACCGCGTACCGGGCGCGCAGCAGCGCCGAGATCGGCTGGCCGCGATCGCTCCGCGCGTGGAGCTCGCTGCACACCCCGCGCGCCCAGTCGAGCAGCCGGCGCCTCGTGCCCGTGACCTCGGCGAACCGGCTCGCCATCGCGGCGTGGAACTTCTCCCAGATCCGCGGCACGCCGAAGAACGCCGTGGGGCGGACTTCCTTGAGGTTCTCGGCCACCTTGTCGAGCGACTCGGCGAAGTACACCGTGCCGCCGATCGTCGCCGCCATGTGGATCGTCGTCATCTGCTCGGCGATGTGCGACAGCGGCAGGTACGACAGCGTTACCTCCTCGAGCGGGGTCGATCCGCCGGCGTCGAGCAGCAGCCGCGAGGTGTACGCGAGATTGCCGTGCGAGAGCATCACGCCCTTGGGCGCCCCGGTGGTCCCCGAGGTGTAGATCAGCGTGGCGAGCTGGTGCGGCTCGAGCGCGTCGAGCCGGGCATCGAGCTCGGCCTGCGCCGTCGCGTCGGCCTTGGCGTTGAACTCGTCCCACGACAGGACGTCGCCGCCAGCCCCCGTGGCGCCGCGCATCAGCACGATCCAGCGCACCTGGGGCATCGCGCCGCGCCGCGCCGCGATCTTGGCGAGCTGGGCCGCGTCCTCGACCAGGACGATCTGCGCCTCGCTGTGGTCCACGATGTACGCGACCTCGTCGGGGGATGACGTCGTGTAGATCCCGGCGGGCGCGCCGCCCGCCATCATGGCCGCGTGGTCGAGGATCACCCACTCGGGACGATTGAAGCCCAGGATCGCGACCTTGCCGCCCCGCGGAAACCCCAGCGCGATCAGCGCGCGTGCCGCGCTGCGGACTTGTTCGGCGAACGTGCCCCACGTGGTCGGCTGCCACCGGCCGTCGAGCTTCGCCTGATAGGCGATCGCCGAAGGATTGCTGGTGGCCTGGGACAGCAGGCGATGCGGGATGGTGTCGCGGTGCGCCATCGCGTGGATCAATTCTTCGCTTTCTTCTTGCCGGGGAAGTACGTCGTCGAGCGCTTTTGGCCCTTGGCGCTGATCTGGCCCTCGGAGATCAGCTTGCGGATCGGCAGCGCGAGATCCTTGGTCGTCGTGCCGAGCTGCTTGTTGATCTGCTCGATCCGCAGGCCGGGGTTCGCCTTGACGAACGCCGCGAAGCGCTCCGACAGCGCCTCGAGATCCGCCGACGTCCGCTTGGCGCCGCGTCCGCCGCGCGGCCGGCCGACGCGGCCGAGGTTGGCCGAGGCGATCGCGGCGGCCGCGGGCGCGGCGCCGCGCCCGCCGGCGAGCCGGCCGCCGAACGCCGATTCCAGCGTGTCGATGGCCGCGCGACGTGCGAGCTCGGTGATTTGTGCAACGAAACCCTGCACCACGCGATTCATCTCAGTCTGGAATTCACTCATTCGTGTCCTCGTTCGAGAGTGTACATACTAGATCAGCGGATTGAATAATTCGAGCATAGAAGTGCTCGCTGCACAATATTGGTATGCCAGTTCGCGCATCGCGTCCACCCCGGGTCCGCGAGGCGATGCCCGCGGTGCAATTCGTCCCGAGCGGTGGAATCGGTGATACCCCAGACTCGGCGACAGGTGTCCCACAGCAGGTAATCCAGGTAGCTCGGCAATCTTCCGACGATGACTGGGAATACGGCGCGCAGCGTCGTCGCCATCGGCTGTCGCGATACACAATCATCCGGCACGCGCCGGCGCGCAGTCGCCCGCCGGGTGGCAAGATCTGCCAGCGCGACCTGCTGCGATGCCTTATGAGCCCGATTCTTCTGGTGATCTCAATGGGCTACACAGCAAAACCTGCGGCGCCCGGCCGCCCGCCCCGGTGCGCCGAAACGCAGAA
>Ga0302322_100000097_pt1 | contig 54806 bp, 43 predicted proteins | sample Fen_T0_2_FD_203757 | JGI IMG/M metagenome (GOLD analysis project Ga0302322, IMG submission 203757) | Peat permafrost microbial communities from Stordalen Mire near Abisko, Sweden - Fen_T0_2 | ecosystem: Environmental > Terrestrial > Soil > Wetlands > Permafrost | place: Sweden: Abisko...
TCATCGCCCATTTCACCAAATTTGGTCGGACGGTGTACGCGATCGGTGGAGGCAACGGCGCCAACGAACAGTCGTCTCGGTTGATGGGCCTCGCGGTCAACAGAACCAAGGTTCTCGTCTATGTGATTAGCGGGTTTTGCTCGGCTCTGGCCGGCATTACCTACAGCATCTACGTCGGGTCCGGGCATGGCACGCACGCCACCGGGTTCGAACTCACCGTGATTGCGGCCGTCGTCATCGGCGGTATAGCGCTGACCGGCGGCGAGGGCTATCTCTTCGGCGCCTTGTTCGGGGCGCTGATCACCGCTCTTATCCAGAGCCTGATCCAGTTCAACGGAACGTTGAGCTCGTGGTGGACGTACATCGTCATCGGCGGGCTCATGCTTGTCTTCATCGGCGTGCAGAGCGTGGTCGCGGCCTGGAACGCGTCTGCGATCGGCCGCGCCCGGTCCGGTGGGAGAGCGGGGCGCACGAAGGTAGTCGTCTGGTACAAAACCAAAGCAGCTCGCGGCGGTGTCGTAGCTTTGGCGGTGGTCCTTGTGGCCGTCGTCAGCATCAACGTCGTGCTGCCGGCGATGTTTCCGAAGACAACCACCGTCGTGTGCAAGGCTCAGGCGATGCGGCCCGACCAGGCGAAGACCCTGAGCCAGGGGGACGCCGTGATCGTGTATGAGCGCAATGGTGGCAACAATTGCGTTGAGGAGCTGTACGCCATATACGCAGACGGCCGAATCGTTTCGGACCACTCCGACGGCAATCCGAAGACCACCAATGTGCCTGCCGCTCAGGTGACCAAGTTAGTCACGGACATCACCAATCAGGGTTGGTTCACCACTTCCTTCTACACAACCCACCACACACCGTGCGCGGCTTGCTATCAATACTCTCTTACCGTCAAGGCTAACGGCCTGACGAAGACCGTCGATGCGGTTGACGGAGGAACCGACGCTCCAGCCGCGTACTGGCCCATCACGGGCCAGCTGGCTGGCCTCCTGGGAGTCCAATGATGAAAGGTGATTGCAGCATGAGTTTGCGCAAGACGCTGGCCGCAGTCATCGTCCTTGGACTTGCGGTCACAGGGTGCGGATACATCGTGCCACCGGTTACGGACGACACTCCGACCCCGGTCGTGCAGAGCAAGGGCTGGGCAGCGATACCGACGAGCGTGGCCGAAACTGGCGGCGCCCTTCACGTGGAGCTCTCCCTGCGCAACGACACCGGCGACTGGAGCGCCATGGACGTGGCCGAAAGCAAGGCCAAGGTCACGACCTCGGACGGCAAGACCACCGATTGCGGCAAAGCCTTCGTCGGCACCTCCGTCTTCAGCGATGGGGCCGGAGAGTACTTGCCGCCAGGCTTTGTCATGAAGGGCTACACCGGCGGAACAAAGCTCAAGCCGGAAACGCAACTGCTCTACGTTGAATGTGCCGGCGTGGCCAAGGCTGCCGGCGAAAAGCTCTCGATCGACTACGCGTACATTACCGGGCCTTTCGACTACTACACCCCCTCGAACGTGTTCAAGGACACTTTCAAGGTCGATCTGAACAAGGTCGTGACTGACACCGTCTACCCGGTGGCCAAGAAGGATCCGACACTGATCGATACGGCGGCCACCGTGATAGCCGCCATCAACAAGTGCACCGTCCAGTTGACCGACGTCAAGCGGACGGACACTGGACTCGAGTTCACCTGGCAGAGTACTAACCCAAGCGAGTATCCAGCCTACGTGCACATTGGTACACCTCCGGTCATCGGCCCGGATGGGATCATTTATGGGATCTACGAAAGCCCGCATCTCGCGACAACGCCACTCACTCCTGCCGGTGACAAGGCAAGCTGGACGACTAAGGTCGCCGTCGGTAAGGACGTGACGGGTCTCTACATTCTTTTGCCCGTGGAGACCAAGCAGCAGAAGTATTTTGTGGACCACATAGTGGACATCACCGACAAGTAACCAGGGTTGGATCGCGGCCGCGTACGCGGTCCAACCACAGGCCCTCGCGGTGCGTTTTCGGACGTACCGCGAGGCCTACTTGTCAGCTAACGGTCACCACCAATAGAGCGTCGGGCGCGTCAACCGGACGATCGGCAGCCGCGTTTGGAAGAGAGTTGGGGAGTTGAAGAGTTGAAGGCGCTGGGCGAATTCGAGGTTTGGTTCCTCACAGGCAGCCAGGACCTGTACGGCGACGACGTGCTGCGGCAAGTCGCCGAGAACTCGAAGAAGATCTCCGACGCCCTCGACGCGGCGGAGTCCATTCCGGTCCGAGTGGTGTGGAAGCCGGTCGTCAAGAATCCGGAGGCGATTCTCGCCGCTTGCATCGAGGCCAGCGCCACCGACAAGTGCGTCGGTGTCATCACCTGGATGCACACCTTCTCGCCTGCGAAGATGTGGATTGCCGGGCTCCAGGCTTTGGCCAAGCCTCTCCTGCACCTCCATACACAGTTCAACCGCGATCTCCCGTGGACGGAGATCGACATGGACTTTATGAACCTCAACCAGGCCGCCCACGGGGACCGTGAGTTCGCCCATATCGAGGCCCGTCTCGGGCTTGCGCGCAAGACGGTCGCGGGTCATTGGCAGGAGAAGCGAGTCCAGGACAAGATCGGGATGTGGTCGCGCGCGGCCTGCGGGTTGTACGAGGCCAAGCATCTCAAGGTCGCGCGCTTCGGCGACAACATGCGGAACGTTTCGGTGACCGAGGGCGACAAAGTCTCGACTCAGATGCAGTTCGGCGTGGCCGTCAACGGGTTCAGCGTTGGCGATCTCAGTAACGCCGTGCGGGCCGTTTCGGACAAGAAGATCGACGCGCTGATCGAGATCTACGAGGCGAGCTACGACCTCGTGCCGTCGCTTCGCGCCGGCGGGGCCGAGCGGGAGGCGCTTCGCGAGGCCGCCCGGATCGAGGTCGCCCTGCGCGAATTCATGACCGCAGGCGGTTTCGGCGCCATCACGGACACCTTCGAGAACCTCGACGGGCTAAAGCAGCTGCCCGGCATCGCCGCCCAGCGCCTGATGGCAGATGGCTACGGCTTCGGGGCCGAGGGCGACTGGAAGACCGCGATCATGGTCCGGCTCGTGAAGGTGATGGCGAAGGGTCTCCCGGGCGGGACGTCGTTCATGGAGGACTACACCTACCACTTCGATCCGTCTGGACCGAAGGTGCTGGGCGCCCACATGCTCGAGGTCTGCCCCACGATTTCCGACAAGAAGGTTTCCTGCGAGATCCATCCGCTTTCGATCGGCGGCAGGAGCGATCCGGTCCGGCTCGTCTTCGACGCCGGGGCCGGCCCAGCCATCGTTGCTGCGCTGATGGACATGGGCGACCGGTTCCGGATCGTCGCGACCGAGATCGATCTGGTCCCGCCGGACAAGCCGATGACGAAGCTCCCGGTCGGCCGGGCCGTCTGGAAGCCGCGCCCGAACCTGGCGACCGCGGCCGAGACCTGGCTCATGGCCGGCGGATCCCACCACACCGTCCTGACCCGCGCCGTCGGCGCGGAAGTCATTGCCGACTTTGCCGAGATGGCGGGCGTCGAGTTCTTGCTCATCGACGCCGACACGACCGTGACGAGCTTCAAGAAAGAGCTCCGCTGGAACGAGGCGTACTACCACCTGGCCCGCGGACTCCGGTGATACCGGGATCCGGCTTTGCGGTCCTAACTTAGGAGCTATCTTGGCGCCGCTCTCCTTTCCCGATCTCCGTGAGCAAGTCTGGCGCGCTAACCAGGGCCTGGTGCGAGCCGGATTGGTCACATTGTCGTTTGGGAACGCCAGCGGCGTGGATCGTGCGGCCGGAGTCCTGATCATCAAGCCGAGCGGGTTGCCCTACGACGAGTTGCGACCGGAACACCTGGTGGTCGTATCGCTCGAGGATGGCCGTGTGGTTGAGGGCGATCTGCGTCCCTCCTCCGACACGCCGACACATCTCATCCTTTATCAGCGATTCGTCGACATCGGGGGTGTGGTGCACACGCACTCCACGGCTGCAACGGCCTGGGCTCAGGCCGGCCGTTCGATTCCGGCTCTTGGCACGACGCACGCCGATCACTTCCACGGCGCCGTTCCCGTCACGCGCCAGATGAAGGAAGACGAAGTCGCGGGCGCGTACGAGCACGAAACCGGAGCCGTGATCATCGAGACGCTGGAGCGCCTGGGGCTCAGCGCATCCGAGATGCCCGCCGCGCTCGTAGCGTCGCACGGTCCGTTCACGTGGGGCCACGACGCCGAGGACGCAACCGCCAACGCGACAGCGCTGGAAACGGTCGCGGCGATGGCCAGGCAGACCTTCGCCTTGAACCCAGACACGAAGCCGATCGCGCCTTACCTGGCCGAGCGCCATTACCGGCGGAAGCACGGCCCAGATGCCTACTACGGGCAGAAGCGGCGCTAACCCATCCACACACAGAGAACCCGTCAGCAGCAGCGAGTTATAGGGAGAAGTGATGGCGCAGGCCCGCTTCGCAATCGGAGTCGACTTCGGGACCGAGTCAGGACGCGCCGTGCTCGTGGACGTGGCCGACGGTCGTGAGCTCGGGGTAGAGGTCTATCGCTACGCGAACGGCGTCATCGACGAGAGACTCCCGGCGCCCGACGGCGACGTCGTGCTCGGCCCCGATTGGGCCCTGCAGGATCCGAACGACTACATCGAGACGTTCAAGAGGACCATTCCCGCGGTCGTCGCCGGGGCGGGCATCGATCCGTCCCAGGTGATCGGCATCGGCATCGACTTCACTGCCTGCACCATGCTCCCGACGACAGCCGACGGAACGCCCCTGTGCGAACTCTCCGCCTGGCGGCGCAACCCGCATTCCTGGGTCAAGTTGTGGAAGCACCACGCCGCGCAGCCCGAAGCCGACGACGTGAACCGCGTCGCCGCCGAGATGGGCGAGGACTGGCTGCGCCGATACGGCGGCAAGATCTCATCGGAGTGGTTCGTTCCCAAAGCCCTCCAGATCCTGCGCGAAGCGCCGGAGATATACGACGCTGCAGATCGACTCATCGAGGCCGCCGATTGGGTCGTGTGGCAGCTCACCGGCAACGAGACGAGGAACAACTGCACGGCTGGGTACAAGGCCATCTGGTCCGCTGAGGAGGGCTTCCCCAAGCGTGCCTTCTTCGCGGCTCTGGATCCACGCTTCGAGAACGTCGTCGACGAGAAGATGTCGCGCCAGATCGATCTCCTGGGTCAGAAGGCGGGTGGTCTGAGCGATCTGGCCGCCAAGTGGACCGGATTGCTCCCCGGGACCGCGGTCGCCGTGGCCAACGTTGACGCACACGTCTCTGCACCGGCCAGCACCGTCACCAAGCCGGGCACCCTGGTCGCGATCATGGGCACAAGCACCTGCCACATCATCCTCGCCGACAGCGCGCCGGTCGTACCGGGCGCATGCGGCGTCGTCAAGGACGGCGTCATCCCAGGCTGCTACGGCTACGAGGCCGGCCAGTCGGCCGTCGGCGATATCTTCGGCTGGTTCGTCGAGCACAGCGTTCCGCCGCTTTACCACGAAAAGGCACGGGCTCGCGGGGTCACCGTCCACGAGATCCTCGAGGAAGAGGCGGCCGCACTCAAGCCCGGCGAGTCGGGCCTGCTCGCCCTCGACTGGTGGAACGGTAACCGATCCGTTCTGGTCGACGCGGACCTCACCGGGCTCATGCTCGGGATGACGCTTCTCACGCAGGCCCCCGAAATGTACCGAGCCCTGATCGAGGCCACGGCGTTTGGAACGCGGACGATCATCGACGCGTTCGAGGCCGGTGGGATCAAGATCGACAACTTTGTGGCGTGCGGCGGATTGCCCGAGCGCAACAAGCTGCTGATGCAGATCTACGCCGATGTGACCGGTCGGACGATCCAGATTGCGGCATCGGATCAGACTCCGGCCCTCGGATCGGCCATGTTCGGCGCCGTCGCTGCCGGATCAGCGGCCGGCGGGTATGCCACCATCGAGGCCGCCGCCGAGCGGATGGCGCACCTGCGCGACGCAATCTATGAGCCGATCGAGGCGAACCGGCGCGTGTACGACGAGCTCTACGCCGTATATACACGCCTCCACGACCTTTTCGGGCGTCCCGGGGGAGATCCGGCCATGAAGACGCTCAAGAAGATCCGAGTTGCCGCCAAGGAATCCGATGGCTTGGCCATTCTGACTCCCGCATAGCGCGGACCGGCACTCGGGCGATCCAATATCCGTAGCTTGGGGGAGTCGCGGCGACCTCGCCGTGGCTACCATGACCCGTAATCGACCGGCGTTGGGTAGGGCGGCGGAGGCACGGGCTACGAATCGGATCAAAACTTCATCGACTGTCCAGGGTCTGGGCCGCCGAGACTGGCTGCTCGCGCTCGGTCTATCGATTTCGACCGTCGCAGTAGGAAGCTGGGGTTTCCTCGTCGAGGACCCGGCCAATCAAGCCGCGCTCGAGGTCGTGACCTACGTCGCGATGCCCGTGCTCATTCTGGTCACGATCCTGGCGGGCCAGGGCCGGCGACCCATGCTCGTTCTGGCAGCAGCGGTTCTGATCGACCTCGAGGCGATGCTGCTGGGCGGCGGTCCGATCGTGTCCCTGCCGTTCGTCGTGGTGATTCCGCTTGTCGGAGTGTCGGCCGCGGTCCGGGTGCTGCCCCCATCGCGGCAGCCTCCGGCGTACGTCCTCGCCTGGCTTGCCAGCTCGGTCGGTGTGGCGATCGCCGTGTTCAACGCCTACGAGCACGTACAACCGTCGGCCCTGGCCGTCATCCCGTGCTTCTCGATCGTGGATGCGCTCGCACTGGCGCTCCTCTGGCGGCTCGATTCCAGCCGGACGCGGGCCCTTGACGCCGCCGCTGAGGCCGAAGCGAGGGTGCGCGAACTTCTCGAGAACGTCGATCTCATGGGCGTGCATGTAAGTCCGGACTCCCGTGTCGACTTCATCAACGATTTCGCGCTCAAACTGACCGGCTGGACGCGCGATGAGGTCTTAGGCGAGGACTGGTGGGATACATTTGCCACGCCCGAGCGTCGAGAGGACGCCCGGGCCAACTACACCGAAATAGTCGCCGGGCGGCGAGTGATGGAGCGACAGCGCGAGAGCCCGATCCAGACCAAGGCCGGGGAGCGGCGCCTCATCCGCTGGAGCCACGTCACCCGCCACGACGCCGACGGTCGCGTGGCCGGCGTGGCCAGCCTCGGAGAGGACATCACCGCCATCCGCGCGGCGGAGGACGAGCTCCGCCGGGGTGCCGAGTTGCTGTCGATGCTGGTCGTCAGCTCTCCATTGCCCACTGCGGTTCTGGGCCTGGACCGAACGGTCCAGCTCTGGAATCCGGCTCTTGCGGAACTCCTGGGCTGGAGCGAGGCGGAAGTGTTGGGTCGCCTTGTGCCGGGTGTCACGTACGGGCACGACCGCTGGGCGATCGGGCGGCGGTTCGTTAGTGCGGTCCGAGGGGAGTCTTTCGACGGCGACGTCGTGGATCTATGCAGACGGGACGGAGAAACGGTCCGAGTAAGGCTGTTCGGCGGAGCATTGCGCGATCGTGATGGCCGGCCGATGGCGGTCGCAATGCAAGCCGTCGACGTCACCGCGTCTATGGCGATGGAAGAGCAGCTCCGTGAGGCCCAGAAGATGGAGGCCGTCGGGCGGCTGGCCGGCGGCGTGGCTCACGACTTCAACAACAGCCTTACCGCGATCGGCGGTTTCGCGTCGCTCATCCTGGGTTCTTCGCACGAACCCGACTCGCGAGAGGCCGCCGAGACGATCCTGGGCGCCGCCAAGCGGGCTGCCGACCTCACACGTGAGCTTCTGGCCTACTCTCGGCGCTCGCTCCTTCAGCCTCAAACGATCGACGTGAACGCCCTCGTCGGCGCAGTGCGGCCGATGCTGCTGCGCCTTCTCGGCGAGGACGTCTCGGTCGTGATCGAGTCCAGGGTCTCCGCCGCGATGGTTCGCGTCGATCCGGGCGGACTCGAGCGGGTGATCCTCAACCTGGCGGCAAACGCACGTGACGCCATGCCGGGGGGAGGCATTCTCACTATCTCGACGGATCGGCGCGCCGACGATTCTGGCGAGAACCCGGATCGCCGCTGGGTCGCCATCTCCGTCGCCGACACCGGCGCCGGCATTCCCCAGGAGCTTCACTCGCAGGTCTTCGACCCGTTCTTCACTACCAAGCCGGTCGGCTCCGGCACGGGCCTCGGGCTTGCCATGGTCAAGGGGTTCGTGGTCCAGTCCGGCGGACAGGTGAGTCTGGTCTCCAGACCGGGTGAAGGCACCACCATCGACATCCTTCTGCCCGAGGCAGTCGACGCTCAAGTGCCGACACCGGAGCCGGTTGCAGCTGAGGCGCTCGGTCGAGGCGAGACCATCCTCGTCGTCGAAGACGACCCCTCGGTGGCTGCCGTCAGCTTCCAGGTCCTGAGTCGGCGAGGTTATCGGGTTCTGCTTGCCGACCGCGGCGAGAGCGCGATCGGCCTGTTGCGCGGTCACACGGGGCCGATCGCGCTGCTTCTCGTGGACGTGATCCTGCCGGACATGCGCGGCCCGCAAGTGGCGGATGTGGCCCGGATGTTGCATCCCGAGTCGGCGGTTCTCTTCGCCTCCGGTTACTCGACCGAAGTGATCGGGCGACGCGGCGAGCTACCGCCCGACATCGATTTGATCGAGAAGCCGTATGTGCCCGAACAGTTACTGGCCAGGGTTCGGCGCCGGATTGACCGTGCCGCCGCCCCCGCGGCCCGCGTGCCCGGCCCGGAGGGCATCGCCGAGGGTCCGACCGACCCGGCCTGAGGCGTCCGCTCGGCGGCGGCGGAAGGTCCATGCGGCAGGGTGGCCCGCCGCGCCGGCGCTGTACCATTCACGGGCCATCAATGGACCCGTTCCCGCTTTGGCGCGCCCTGTGCGCTCCGAGGCCGGGCATCCTCAGGGAGAACGAACGCAATGCCCAAGGTCGCCGGCTCCGTAACGGAGCTCCTCGCCGCCCTCGACGGCATCGCGCGTGTCGAGGGAGACAAGCTCGTCGTCGCCGACGAAGCAGCCCTCCGAACGCGCGGCATCTACGACCTCGCCTGGACGGCCACCTTCAGCGAGGACGAAGCCACGGTCGAGGCCGCCCGCTGGATCATCTGGGAAGCCAGCCAGGCCGTAGGGGCCCGCTCGGCCAGCATCCAAGAGCTCTACAAGGCTCGAGCTCGCGGCGAGTACGAAGGCATGACCGTCCCGGCCATCAACCTTCGCGCCCAGACGTTCGACATGGCCCGCGTCATTCTCGAGACGGCCAAGAAGAACGACAGCGCGGCTGTGATCTTCGAGCTCGCGCGCTCGGAGCAGACCTACACTTTCCAGCGCGTTTTCGAATACGCGACGAGCGTCCTCGCCGGTGCCATCGCGGCCGGCTGGAAGGGCCCCGTCTTCATCCAGGGCGACCACTACCAGTTCAACGCCAAGAAGTACGCGGCCGACGCCGAGAAGATGACCGACGAGATCCGCAAGGCCTGCCGCGATGCCATCGCCGCCGGCTACCGGAACATCGACATCGACAGCTCCACGCTGGTGGATCTCGGCCCCGAGACTCTCGACGCTCAGCAGCACGAGAACTACGTCCGTGCAGCCGAACTGACGGCCCTCATCCGGACCCTCGAGACCGACGGCGTGACCGTCAGTGTCGGCGGCGAGATCGGCGAGGTCGGCAAGAAGAACTCCACCCCCGACGAGCTCAAGGCCTACCTCGACGGATATCGCAGCGAGCTGGACAAGCGAGCCAACGGCGCGATCGGCCTCTCGAAGGTTTCGGTCCAGACCGGTACCAGCCACGGCGGAACACCGCTTGCGGACGGCGGCGTGGCTGCAGTTGCACTGGACTTCGGCGTCCTGACCGAGCTTTCCGCGGTCGCCCGCTCGTATGGCCTGTCGGGCGCGGTCCAGCACGGCGCCAGCACTTTGCCGGACGACATGTTCCACAAGTTCCCGGCCACCGGCTGCGCCGAGATCCATCTCGCGACCGGCTTCCAGAACGCGCTTTACGAGCACCCGGCATTCCCGGCCGAGCTCCATAAGGCGATCGAGGAGTGGTGCTTCGCGAACGCCCTCGACGAGCGCAAGCCCGACCAGACGGACACCCAGTTCGTCTACACGGCGCGCAAGAAGGCGATCGGCCCGTTCAAGCGCCAGCTCTGGGACCTGCCGACCAAGGACGTCATCCTCGCGTCTCAGGCCGCCAAGGTCGACTTCCTCTTCAAGCAGCTCGGCACGCCCGGCAGCCGCGCCCTGGTCGAGAAGTACGTCAAGCCGGTCGAGTTCCACAAGCCCATGCCGGAGGCACTCAAGGCCGCTCGGTAAAGCTTCACGCTTCGCCATCTCTCGGAAGGGCGCCCGCAAGGGCGCTCTTCGGCTTTTCTAGGAACAACGTCGCGATGGAGAACACGCAGGAGGTACGTGATGGACACATGGAAGTTCTTCGACATCACGCACGGCAATCACGTGATCTGCAACCCGACGAGTCTGGCCAAGATCGACGAGCTCATCGGGTTGCTCGATCTCGGGACGGAGCCGAAAGCCCTCGACATCGCCTCGGGCAAAGGGGAGTTCATCGTTCGGGTCGCCGAGCGGTTCGGTGGATCGGCGGGTCGGGGCGTTGAGGGTGTGGCCGTCGATATCTCGCCCTTCTGCATCGCCGACCTTCGAGCCAAGGCCTCCGATCGAGTCCCTGCCGCCCGGCTCGAGATCCTAGAGATGGACGGCGCGGGCTATCGTCCCGAGGCGGGGACGTTTGACCTGGCGTCCTGCATGGGCGGCGACTGGGTCTTCGGCGGGCACGTTCCGACGCTGCGTTTCCTGTCGGAGGCGGCGAGGCCCGGCGGATGCGTAGTCGTCGGCGAGCCATTCTGGAAGAAGGAGCCGGCAGCGGAATACCTGGCCTCGTCGGGCCTGAAAGGTGACCAGTTCGGAAGCCACTCTCAGAACGTCGAAGCCGGCGAGGCCGAGGGCCTGATTCCGTTGGTGACGATGGTGAGTTCGGACGACGATTGGGATCGCTACGAGACGCTCCAGTGGCGTGCCGCGGCCCGATACGCCGACTCGCACCCGGAGGACCGAGATGTGCCCGAACTTCTCGCCCGCGTCGAGAAGAACCGGCGCGAGTACCTCAGCTGGGGCCGCGACACGCTGGGCTGGGCCCTATACCTCTTCGCGACCCCGCGTAAGTAGCGGGCCGCCGGGTCAAGCCGCGGCTCAATCGGTCCGGAGAAGAGCGGCCGTCTCGATGCTCTCGCGCAGTCGCGAGATGAAGCGTGCGACTGGTGCCCCGTTGACCACGTCGTGGTCGACGCTGATCGTCAGGCACACGACTTCGAGGGCCTCGACCTGTCCGCCGCGGCCGAGCCCCGGTTTGCGGCCCACGCCGCCCACGGTCAGGCAGATAGTGTGGATGCCGAAAGGGATGCCCCAGCCGGTTCCCTGGCCGAACATGCCGACCGCGCTGACCGCGGCGGTGCCCGTGTACTTCTTGCGACGTCGAGGATCGGCCAGCATGCGAGTCACGGCGAAGCGTCGGATCACGGCCGGCAGCGCCAGCCACAGCGGCAGGAAGCGCCGAGCTCGACCGTACGGGTCGCCAACGGTTTGGGCCGCCCGGATCTCATGGTCGACTTCCGTCGGGGTCTTGCGATTCGCGGCCCGAACGAGGTGCGGGACAGGCACCCGATCGCCGTTGATCACCTGCTCGACGAGCACGGCCACGTCGACGTCGTCGAACAGGACCACGCGGCTCTTGCCCCGGCGGTAGGCCTGGAGGGCAGGGTCCTCGCCGATGGCGTGCGCGAACGACGCCACCAGCAGCGCGGTGAACGAGAGCGGCTGGCCCGATGCCCTGCGGAAGAGATGGATCGCTCGCCTGGTCTCCGTGACGTCGAACTCGAGCAGGGCGTGAATATTGTGCTGCCGGGTCATGACGGAGTGCCAATCGACGGCCATATGCTGCCCGGGCGGGAAGGGGACGACCCGATATCCGGCTGCGCTCTCGGTCACGGCCGGATCCCTGGTCGGATCAGGCATGGATGGCGTCGAGGGTGATCCTGGTCGCGTGAATGCGGCAGATCACGCGCGTTTCGAGGGCCTGCTGCCCGGCCGGGTAGATGTGGCCGTAGTAGCAGGGATGAGACGTGTACTTGCGGGTCAGCCGATCCAGGTGCTCGATGGCGCCGACTTCGACCAGTTCGGCCAGGCCGCGGATCTGGATGAACCGGCCGGTGTTTGCCGGATCCACGATCAGAAGGCTCACCTTCGGGTTGATCTCCATGTTCCGGCCCTTGCGGCGCTCTCGCGTCGTGTTGACCAGGGCACATTCGCCGTCGTAGTCGACCCACACCAGACTGGATTGCGGCTGGCCGTCGGGCAGCATGGTGGTCAGGACGCCGTGCACGGCGCGCGTCAATAGATCCAGGTGGGAGTCGGGGACTCGAGTCTCAATCGCTTGCGGCGCGATCGGTCCGGGCATCTCAGGAACCCTCCCGGCAGTCGAGAGTGACGACGTGAGTGGGCTGGATAAGGCAAAGGACGGGAGTCTCGGTCTCGCGGAACTTCGCGTCGATGCAGCGCCCGAAGTACGGCGAGGCGCCCACATACCGCATCGACAGCCCGTCGAGATGGGCCATCGCGCCTTCTTCGGTCATCGCCACGACGGTGCCCCGGACCTCCAGAAAGCGAAGCGGCTCGCCGGGGTCGAAGCACAGCAGCGTCACCTTCGGCTCGGCGCGCATGTTCTTCTCTTTGCGAAACCCACGCATGGTGTTGACCCGGACGTGGGTGCCGTCGAAGTCGCACCAGACGACGGATGTCTGCGGTGCCCCATCTGGCATGACCGTCGTCAGCGCGGCGACGGGCGGGCAATCGATCAGGTCGAGAAAATCGGCCGGGATCGTCGCGACTGTTGGAAAGCTCGACCTCTCGACCATACGGCCGCCTCCTCCTCCTTCGACGCCCGCCCGGCGAGACTGGAACTCCCGGGTTCAGGGCGCGGGAGGAGTGTCGGACCGTCACGCCCGGTCGCGGAAGCGCCGATTGTCACGAATCACGGCTCGGGGCGGGCCGGCCGGTCGTCGCCGCGGGCCGGCCGGTCGTGGCCGCGGGCCTGCCGTCGCCGCGGACCACCGGCGCCGCGTCTGTCCGGCTACGATTCGGCCATGGCCCAATCGAAGGTATCTCCCGCCGAGCTTGCCCGATGGCGCGACGCCGCATCGATCGTCTGCGACGAGGCGGACCGTCTGGCGATGGCCGGCTTTCGGCGCGACATCGTGGTGGATACCAAGCCCGACCGATCGTTCGTGACCGAAGTCGACCGGTCGATCGAGCGTCTCGCGCGAGAACGCCTCCGGGCCGCCTTCCCAGGTTGCGGGTTTGTGGGTGAGGAGGAGGGGACCGAGGCCGCAGATGCGGCGATCTGCTGGTACATCGACCCGATCGACGCCACGGCCAACTTCGTCCGGGGCATTTCCGTCTTCGCCACGCTGCTTGCGGTCGCCGTCGAGGGCGAGGTGCAGTTCGGGATCGTCAGTGCTCCTGCTTTGCGAGAAAGATGGGTCGCCTGGCGGGGTGGGGGAGCGTGGCGTGGCGATCAGCGCATCGCCACGAGCCGAATCGGCCGGATCGAGGAGTCGCAGCTGCTATACGGAAGCCGCACTGACGACATGCGATCGGGCGAGATGCCGGGTCTGGACGCGACCCTCGCCGAAGCGTGGCGGGAGCGCGGTTTCGGGGACTTCTGGGGCTACATGCTCGTCGCGGAGGGATCGGCGGAGGCCATGATCGAGACCGGCGCGCATCCGTGGGACTGGGCGGCTCCTTCGCTCATCGTCGAGGAAGCCGGCGGTCGGTTCACCACCGCGGCCGGCGAACGTCGCATCGACGGACCCTCGGCCGTTGCGACTAACGGCCTGATTCACGACGATCTGCTGGCTCGCTTGCGTGGAGCGACGCCCCGCTGAGGGCGCAGGCGTTGGTCGAGCCTTCGCGACGCGACGCATCGCGATAGTCTAGAAGCGCACAGCTGGGCTACGATCTTCAAGTGCCATGGGGCCGACCGAAAGAACACCACACATAGGGAGGCAGAATCATGGGCGACAAGACACCGAAGCGACCGCCGAAGATCAAGAAGCCGAAGCCGACGTCTCAGCCGCCGACCAAGGGCGCGTAGTGGCGTCCGAACCAAAACGGACTCGGGCCGTCTCGCCGGGCCACCGGTTCAAGAGACGAGAGATCGAGCTCGTGGAAGGTGGAAAGCTCGTCCTTCATACGGACGGCTCGATCAGCCAGATTGACGGCCAGGGCGAAGTCGTGAAGAAATGGGCCTCGGACGACCCTGAGTGGCCGCGCCACGCGATCCGCTTCGGGCTGCTTCTCCAACCTGCGACCCACACGCCACCTGATACCCGAGTGAGGGCGCCGAAGACCGTCGCATAGGCGTCTTCGTTCAGCGCTACCGCCAAGCCTCTGCGGCGCCGGTGCCTCTGCCCGCTCGGCGGATCTGTGGTGCCCGGTTCGCTCGTCCCTGATTTCGGAGGTCATAGATGCCCGCGCCGATCCGTCCCGTCGTTCTCGTGGGCGCGCGCCTGCTAGACGGCCGCTCTCCGGACGCGATTCGAGGCGGCGTACTCGTGACGGACGACCAGGGCCGGATAGTGGCCGTGGGGGCGGCGTCCGCCACGGAAATCCCCAAGGACGCCGAACGTATCGACGCCTCGGGGCTGACGATCCTGCCCGGCATCATCGATTGCCACGTCCACCTGGCGCTGCGCCTCGAGCCGGTGCACGACCGAGTCCAGCGCTCGGCGACCGATATCGTGGTGCGCTGTCTGCAGGCCGGGCGCGAGTTCCTGGACGCCGGAGTGACCACCGTCCGCGACGCCGGCCACACTCCGGCGGGGATCAAGCGCGCCTTCGCCTCGGGCGCCTTCCCGGGGCCGCGGACGCAGGTCAGCTGCACACCGCTGTCGCAGACCGGCGGCCACGGGGACGACTGGACTCCCTCGGGCGCGATCATCGCCACCGAGATGAGCGATCTTCCGTCCGGCATCGCGGATGGACCGGACGCGGTGCGGCGCGCCACCAGGATGCAGATCCGCGCCGGCGCCGACTGGATCAAGGTCCACGCCACAGGAGGTGTGTGGTCCGCCGCGGACTTCCCCGACTCGTCGCAATTCACCGTGGATGAGATCCGTGCCATCGTCGAGGAAGCGCAGGCCGCCGGAATCCGCGGCACGCTGGCCCACGCAGAAGGGACGGCGGGGATCAAGAACGCGCTTCGCGCCGGCATCTCGAGCATCGAGCACGGCGACCTGATCGACGATGAGGGGATCGACCTGATGCTCGAGCGCGACGTGCCGCTCGTGCCCACGTTCAACATCAACTTTGCGCTGATGGATGAGGCCCGGATCGCCCGGGGCGAGGTGCCGCCGTGGGCGGTCGAGAAGATGCGTTACCTCTTCGAGCATCAGCAGCGCAACTTCCGCCACGCAGTTGAGCGGGGCGTGCGGGTCGTGATGGGCACGGACAGTTTCCAGGGCATGTACCCGCCGGCGGAGCTGGCATATATGTCGCAGTACGGCCTCGGCCCGTTCCGCGCCCTCCAGGCTGCCACGAGCGAGGCGGCGCGGCTCCTCGGACTAGCCGATCAGATCGGCACCCTGGAGGCGGGCAAGCAGGCCGACCTGATCGCTATGTCGGGCGATCCACTCGCCGATCCGGAGCTGTGGCGCGATCCCGCCCGAATCGTGTTTGTCATGCAGGGCGGCCGGATCGTGGCGGATCGCCGCGGGGCGTGACCGCGTGATCTTCTTCTGGGCGGCCAGGGTCATCGATGCCTGGCTGGGCCTGCCGCGTAGACTGCGGGCCGTCTGGCGGGCCCTTCCGGGCGACCTGATGGCCCTCCTCGTGATCCGTGCCTGCGGGATTCCGTCGGTCGGCCGCGAGGTGCGGATAGCCGACACCACGGCTATCGTGCTCGAGCATCCGACAGCCGCTCACTATCTCGACCACCAGTGGATCTCGGTGCAGGCACAGACTCTCGGTCGATACGTCTTCGCCCGAGAACGGCTGTCCGATGCCACTGTCGCGCACGAGGTGGAGCACGTCCGGCAGTGGGAGCGACTCGGGCCGCTGTTCCTGCCAGCGTATGTGGCTTCGTCAGGTCTGGCGCTCCTGCGCGGCCGGAACGCCTACCGGTCCAACCGATTCGAAGAGGCCGCTCGGCGTCAGGAGTCGATGCCGCCCGGTGGGCGGTTTCTCGAGGAACCCTGACGGGCTTTGTCGCGACGGTCTGCAAGACTGGTGCAAACCAAAGGAGCGCAGATGGTCACGAGAGTTCAGGTGGTGTTCGATTGCGTCGATCCGGCCCGCCAGGCTGAGTTCTGGGCGCAGGCGCTGCACTATCGCATGCCCGACCCGCCGGGCGGCTTCACGACATGGCAGGAGTGGCTGCAGGCCAACGGGATTACGGAGGAGCACTGGAACGATGCTTCGGCGGTCGAGGATCCGGACGGCGTGCACCCTCGCCTGTTCTTCCAGAAGGTCCCCGAGCGCAAAGTCGCCAAGAACCGGATGCACCTCGATCTAAACGTCGGCGGTGGTCGCGACGTCCCCGTGGATGAGCGCAAGACACGGGTTCTGGCCGAGGTTGAGCGGCTGAAGGCGCTCGGGGCAAGCGACCGACGCGGCGCCATCGCCAAGGACGGGGAGTTCTGGGTTCGAATGAACGACCCGGAAGACAACGAGTTCTGCATTCAATAGCGCGGGCAATGCCTCGCGGGCGTATTCCATACCAAGGCCGTAGGATATCGGGACATGAGGCGCGCCCGTCCGCGCGCCGCCACCCGCGAGATCCGAGGAAGCCGACCGAATGCCAACTCTCACCCAAGACTCCGTTCTGAAGGCATTGGCCACCGTTCAGGAGCCCGAGCTCGGCGGCGACCTGGTCTCGCGCAACATGATCAAGGACCTCACGATCGACGGCGCGAAGGTCGCCTTCACGATCGAGCTGACAACGCCGGCGTGTCCGCTGAAGGACGAGATCCAGGCCCGAGTCGACAGTGCGCTGCGGCCGATCGGGGCCGAGCAGATCGAGGTCGCCTGGGGCGCGACGGTCCGCCGCGCGACGCCCGCGACGCCTCAGCTGCTCCCCGGCGTCAAGAACATTGTCGCCGTCGCTTCCGGCAAAGGCGGCGTCGGCAAGAGCACGGTGAGCGTCAACCTGGCGGTGGCTCTAGCCCAGGCCGGAGCGTCGGTGGGCCTTCTCGATGCCGACATCACCGGCCCGAACATCCCGATGATGATGGGCGCCGAGGGCCAGCCGGTCGCGAGCGCCTCGGGACGCATCACGCCGATCGAAGCCCACGGCGTCAAGGTCATCTCGATCCAGTTCTTCCTGCCCGAAGGCCAGCCGGTCGTGTGGCGCGGCCCGCTGATCGGCGGGGCGATCCAGCAGTTCCTCCGCGACGTGGAGTGGGGCGATCTCGACTACCTCGTCGTCGACCTGCCGCCAGGCACGTCCGACGCCCAGCTGACCCTGGCCCAGTCCGTCCCGATCACGGGCGCCGTGCTGGTGACAACGCCCCAGCAGGTCTCCCTGTCGGACGTCCTGAAGGCACTGGCGATGTTCCGCCGCGTCAACGTCCCCGTTCTGGGCGTGGTGGAGAACATGTCGGGCTTCGTCTGCTCCCATTGCGGCGAGACGACCGACATCTTCGGCCGTGGCGGCGGCGAGCGTTTCGCGGCCGAGAACGGCATCGACTTCCTGGGCGCCGTCCCGCTCGACATCACGGTCCGGCAGGGCGCCGACGTCGGCGTGCCGGCCGTCGCCCAGCGCGAGGTGGGCCCCGCTTCGAAGGCCTTGACTCACATCGCCAGGGCGATCGCGGGCAAGGTCAGCATCGAGGCGGCACGTGACCAGCCGGTCCTGACGGTCTCGTAACCGCCAATCCCAAATCGGCCCTGTCGGGGTCGAACGCGGTGCGACTCGCCGTCAAATATGCGGCGATATCGGCGTTCGGGATGGTTCGATACGGCGTACCATCGGGACGCCCGTCCTGCTTGGGGTACCCGATGCTCTGTCCCGATTGTGCTGCGCCGAAAGCGCCCGGAGCGATCTTCTGCCATCAATGTGGCAGGAAGCTCGACTCTGTCTCGGGCGGCCTCAAAGCCGGCGACCGACGCGTCGTGACCGCCCTATTCGCGGACCTCGTGGGGTATACACAGCTGGTCGACGAGCTCGATCCCGAGGAGGTTCGGTCTCGTGTCGACGGCGCTCTGGCGGTTCTGGGCGATGCCGTCGTCCGCTTTAGCGGCTCCCTCGAGAAGTTCGTCGGCGATGCGGTCCTGGCCGTCTTCGGGGTTCCGGAAGCCCACGACGACGACGCCCTGCGCGCCTGCCTGTGCGCCCTCGAGATGCAGGTTGCTCTGGCTCGCCTGGGGCTTGGGAGTGACAGGCCGCTCAAGTTGCGCGTAGGAATCGCCACGGGCGAGGTGGTTGCCGCGGTGCGCGATCTGGCGGGCAGCCGTTCCGTCGCCCTGACCGGCGACTGCATGACGACGGCCGCGCGGCTGCAACAGCTGGCCGAGCCGGCCGAGATACTGCTCGACGACGTCACCGTCCGGGCTGCGGAACCCAGAATCGGCGCCGAGCGGGTCGGCGAACGCCTGCTGCGGGGCCAGAGCCGCCCGATCCTGATCCACCGCCTGCGGGACGAGCGCCGCCGCGCGCCAAACGTGGGCCGCGGCACGAGGTTGATCGGTCGAGACAACGAGCGGCGCCGCCTGGTCGACGTGATCCGGCGAACGGCCCGCACCGGTCGGGGCGGGGCTGTATTGGTGCGCGGCGAGGCCGGGATCGGCAAGTCGCGGCTGCTATCGGAGATGGAGGCGGAGGCTCGCGCTGCCGGGTTCGGATGGGTCTGGATCGATAACCCGCCCCACCGCCTGGGGTCCCCGTTCCACACCGTGCGAGCCATGATCGATGCCCTGGCGGACGAGTTCGGGGTCCGGGCCGGGATTCTCGCGCGCCAGACCGTGGGCTCCGAGATGGACGAAGAAACGGCGCGCCTCCTATTTGGTGCCGTGGCGGTGATGGCCCGCGAGACCGAGATGCAGCTGCTCCCCGAGGAGGGCTGGGATCAGCGGTTCACCGGCCTGTCGGATCCGGCCGAGCTCGTGATGGGGCTCAGGCTGGCAGTTCAGTGGTTCGTGTCCGGGCTCGTGTCGACTCAGCCTCGCATCTTTGTGATGGACGACTACCACTGGATGGATCCGTCGAGCCAGCTGATGCTGTCGGAGATGATTCGGCTGGCCGGCGAGCTCCCGCTCATCGTCCTCACCGGCGCTCGCCCGCCGTTGATGCCCGATTGGGTGAGCCTGCCCTATGTCGAGGTCGTCGAGCTGGGCGGTTTGGACGAGGCCGCGACCAGAGAGCTCGGCATGGTCGTGGGCGGGGCCGAGCTGGAGCCCGAGTCGGCTCAGTGGCTCTATCAGCGCACGGCGGGGAACGCCCTCTTCGTCGGCGAGATCATGCGGATGCTTCGGGTCGGGGGTCGGATCGAGTCTGTCGGCGAGCGGCTGCGGATCGACCGTGCCGCGGCACAGAGAAGCGTGCCGCTCAGCTTGCGGGCTCTGCTTGGGGCCCGTATCGACGCACTCCCGCCGCGGCAGAGGGCCGCCCTGGAAGTCGCGTCCGTAATCGGCGTCACTTTCCAGGATTGGCTGCTGAGCGACCTTCAGGGCGGGTCCGAAGTCGGCGAGGATTTGCGCCAGCTTGCCGAGGCGGGCGTTCTCATCCGCTGCGAAGGCGAAGCCGGAGAATCGGGCGAGGTCCCAGACCCGAGCCCCTGCTGGCGGTTCCGCCACCAGCTCTTCCACGACGCCGCCTACGGCCGCCTTCTCTCGGATCGGAGGCGCCATTTGCACACGGCGCTGGCAGATCGCCTCGAGACCGTGGAGCCGGCGGTGGATGCCGCCGAGCTGGCGCGCCACCGGATGGCGGCCGGCGACACGGCGCGCGCCGTGCCACTCCTGGAGCGCGCGGCGCAGGAGGCCGAGGCGATGGGCGCGATGGCCGAGGCCGAGGCCTTCAGGCAGGCCGCGACGGCGCTGCGGGACGGCCGGCCGATGCCGGACACGATCGCCGCGAGTTAGCCGCGCCGAGGCGCGGCCGCGCTGTGGGCCATGCGCCGCCTTGGACGCCGGATCCACGGGCTGCCGAGCAGCATCGGCATGACAGGCGCGAACCCGAGAATCGTTACTACTCCCGTGCTACCGGGCGCGAGTGCGGCCGCACCTGACGGCAGGGGCACGTTGGCCCAGTATCCGGCCTTCCACGCCGCAGCGGCCATCCTGGCCTGGCCGGAGAGCGAAGGGTGGAAGTAGTCGACGGTGCTCAGATCCTTGATCTTGAAGTCCTTCTCCGACAGCAGCGCTTCGTTGTACCGGCAGTGGAGCTTGTTCGACGGCCCGTCGGTAGCCTCGATCTCGTCGCAAACCCGGGCGAGCGTCGCGTTGTAGATGGCCAGGACTTGCTGGGCCTCCGGGATTGTCAGGGGGCTGTTAGAGCCCAGGAACGGAGCGCACGTGCTCGAATTGGCCCGCAGGTTCAGGGTCGCTTTGGCCTTCGGATCGGCCTGCGTGATGTCGCGGAAATGGGAGAAGTCGGGGATCGAGAGCATCAGGATCCGGCTCCCGGCCGGTAGTCCGGACCGGAGCGTCGCGATCGCAGAGCGAAGCTGCGCCTCGAAGATGGCCGGGGCCGTCGTGGGGTCGTCGCACAAGTCGTTGGTGCCGAGCTCGAACGTGACATAGGCCGTGCCCCCGGGCGGGAGAGTCCTCGCCGCGGTGGCGATCTGCGTGGCCTGGCGTGGTGCATCGCTCATCTTCCGGGCCGAGGTCGCGGCGTCGACGACCTGGAGCTTGTCGCCCAGCGCCTCGAACCGCTCGCGCAGACTGAAGACGCCGTCGCCCTTGACGGTGCCCACCGCCCACGAGTAGCCAGGGTGGTCACGCTTGTAGCTGGGCGAGACGCTCCACGCCTGGGTATACGAGTCGCCGATGGTGGACAGCATCGCCGGCAGCGGCAAGGGGGTCGCCGACGCGGCCGTGGGCGTCGAAACGGACGTCGGCGGTGGCGACGGCGAATCACTCGGAAGGGAAGTTGGAGTGGCGGAATCGGTCTGCGTGGCGGTCGGGGAGGCCAGCGCCACGAAGCTCGCCGACGGGTTCGGCGAACTGCCGCTGCCGAGCAGCTCCGAGCCGAATCCGATGAGCAGTACGGCCACGAGCGCGACTCCGCCGACGGCGAGCGCCACTCCGATAGCGCGTTCGGCGGACGGACGTTGCATCGGTCAATCGTAAGCGGGTGCCGCGCTGGGCGCCTCCGTGACTGGGAACGCGCCGCCGCTGCCCCGGCTCGACGCTACCATTCGGCCATGCCGAACGAGTTTGCGGTCGAAGCGCTGGCTCGATGCCCGCTCTTTGTAGGGCTGGACGAGGAATCGCGCCGCGCCATCGCCCTGACTTTGCGGACCAGGCGCTTCCGGCGAGGCGAGGTGCTGTTCCACGAGGGCGACCCCGGCGACGCACTCTTCATCGTCGCCTCGGGTGCGGTAAAAGTCGTGGTGCCTTCGGACGAGGGCGACGAAGCGATACTCGCCACTCTGCGGCGCGGAGACTTCCTGGGCGAACTCGCGCTCCTGGACGGTGCGCCCCGGTCCGCCAGCGCGATCGCGCTCGAGCCGACCGAGACGCTGGCACTGCCCAGGAATCGATTCATCGCCCTGGTCGGAGCCGAGCCGGCCATTCGCGACGCGCTTCTGAGTTCGCTCGCGACCGAGCTGCGGCGGCTGACCGCCCACGTCGCCGAACTCCACTTCCTCGATCTCACCGGCCGGCTTGCCGCGCGCCTGACCCGCCTGGCGGAGGAGCACGGAACCCGCGCTGCAGACGGCTCCACGCGACTGGATGGCCCGCTGACGCAAAGCGACCTCGCGGCCATGATCGGGGCGACGCGTCAGAGCGTGAACAAGCTGCTGGGCGAGTTCATGGAGGAGGGGCTGCTTCGAATTGACCACGAAACGATCGTGATCCCGGATCTTCTTGCTTTGTCACGGGCGTCACGCCGGTAGGCGCCCAGGGGCCGGGGCCGCTCTGACTTCGGGCTCGGCGGCTGCGCCGTCAGCCGGCCGAGATGACTCCCTCGCGGCCCAGCTGGAGCAGTTGAGCGCGGCTCTCGTCCAGGTGCTGCGTCGCAATCCCGAAGAGCCGACGCAGCAGCATCTGAGACTGGGACGAGCCGCCCGCAAGCAGGTCGAGCAGGCCGGAGGCCGGCATCGATATCAGGACCGCCGGCCCGATCGCGCGGGCGCTCGAGAGGGCCGTGGGATCTTCTCGCAACGCCGACCAACCGAGAAGGTCGCCCACGTGCAGGGAGGAGACCAGAACCCAGCGTCCGTCGTGGCGGACCCGCAACGCGAGCTGGCCGCTTTCGAGCCAGTGGACCTCGGAGATCGGTTCGCCGGCCTCGACGAGCGTTTCGCCGTCGTTGAGGCGGCGCCGGCACGAGGCCGCGGCGAGGGGCGCCAGATCGGCTTCCGCCACGCCCTTGAACAGCGACAGGCGCGCAAGCTCGGCCGCCTCGATCTGCTCCCTGGTGCTCATGCTTCGCTCCAACTCCGGGCCGACAACCTCACGCGTATTGTCCGCCAGAACCGGCGCTCTTGCGCAGGCTTAGTGGCCCCCAACCTCATCCCCAGCCGGCGTCTCCCGAAGTGTGGCGTTGAGAAATGCCGCAGCTGCTATCCCGGCCCGGCGGCGACCCTCGCTGCCGCCCAGGAATGCCGTCTGACGGGTCTCACGGGCGCCCCAGGGGCCGCAAACGGCGATCTCGACCTGCGTGTCCTCGTCCGGCTCGAGGGCCCGCACCGCCAGGCCGACGGTGGCACCGGCGACCTTGCGGGCCTGATCTGCCAGGGCGGCGATCGGAGCGTTCGTCTCGGCGGGTGCCAGGAGACGCGATGAGACCAGCCACGGGGCGTCGCCGAGGAGTCGCATCGTGGAACCGCCCGTGCCCGCCTCGACGAGCGCTACCGTCCAGCCGCGCGTCGACAGCTCGCGGCCGAGCACGCCCGGCCACGTATCTCCGTCGCGGCCCCAAACGTGCTTTCCGACGGCTGCCAGGACGACCGCCGCGGCCTCGTTGACGAGTTCCGAAGGCGTGCGGTCGCCTTCGGCCCGGGCCGAGATGCGGACATCCACGGCGTCTGCCCTGGCGTACGTGGCCACGACGGGGTTCTCGGCGCGGAGCAGCCGCTCTCCAAGCGAGGCGGCCACTATCGACTCGCCGATCCCGGTCAGGCGGTATGTCTGCGTGACGCGCTCCTGCCCTAGGCCGCGCTCGGCAAGGTGGGGGAGCACCCAGCCCTCCCACATCGGGCTCATCTCAGCCGGAGGGCCCGGCAGCGCCACGATCACGCCGCCGTCCGGCCGATCGACCCACCATCCCGGCGCGGTGCCGCGTTCGTTTGGAATCGGCCTGGCCGACGGGATCAGCCACGCCTGCTTGGAGTTGGTTTCGGCGTACGCGATGCCGCGCCGCTCGAAGAGGTGGCGCAGCCACCGCTCCAGTTCGGGGTCGACAGCCGGCCGCTCCCCAACGACGGCGCAAATCGCCTCACGGGTCAAGTCGTCGGGCGTGGGCCCGAGTCCGCCGGTCGTGACGACGAAATCCGCGTCCGCAAGCGCATCGCGCAGCGTGTCGACGACGGTCGAAAGCCGGTCCGGCAGTGCCGCGATCCATTCGACTTCCACTCCATGCCCGGCCAGCGACCGTGCCAGATCGCCGCTGTTCGTGTCGCGCGTCTCCCCGACGGTGAGCTCGGAGCCCACGGCCAACAGAACGGCGGTCCGGAGTGGGCGGGCCTGTGTGGCTTCGAGCGGCGTTTTGGGTCGGTCCATTGCGGGAGCGTAGACGGTTGGCGCCAACTCGTCCGCGCTCTCCATATCATCCGGCCCGGACTAATCAGCCTGGTTTGCCGATCTCCCGTGTCGCGCTGCTATGATCGCGGTGCTTCCGACCCGTATCTGAAGGAGGTCCCTTGGCCGACCGGCCCTCCTCATCCGACGCGAACCCGTCAACCGAAAAGACCGCGGACTCGCGTCCGCCGGGTCTGGGCGCGCAGTTCGGTCGAACCCGAAGCGCCCTGCTCGGATTGATCGCGGCTCATTTCAAGCTGCTTTCGGTCGAGCTTTCCGAGATCATGTCCGAGCTCAAGCGCGCGGCAGCTCTCGGCGGCGCGGCGTTTGCGCTGCTGTTCCTTGCCGGAATGCTGGCCATTGTCGGGTCCATCCTGTGGCTGGACGAGTGGGTGTTCGGCTCGATCGGTTGGGGCGCCCTCCACGGCACTGCCGCGCTTATCGCCGTGGCGGTATCTCTGGTGATGCTGATAATCCCGCACGCCGCACCCAGACTCGGGCTCGCGTTCTTCGTATCGCTCGTCGTGGCCGTGGTCGTCTTCGCGATCCTGTGGTTGCAGTTGACCAGCCGCGCCTTCGGCTGGGTCGGCGACAGCTTCTTCGCTTCCCTCACCTGGCCGTTCGACGGTCATGTCGTCGCGGTGGCCGATCGGCCGCTGGCAGCCGGAGTGATCGTGCTGGCGACCGTCTTTGGAGTCCTCGGTGCGATCGTAGGATTTGTCGTCGGCAGTAGCCCCTTGAACCGCATCGCTGCTGCGATCGGCGTCGCCATCCTCGGCGTTGTCGTGGGCGGCCTGCTCGGCGGGCTCTTCGGCGTGCCGATGAGCTGGGGGATCTCGATCGCCGTCGCGCTGGCGGTTTTCCTGCCCGTGTACGCGGTCCTGGCCGCGATCCTCGTGCTCAAGAACGCCGATTTCGAGGAGCTCAAGAACCACTTGCTTCCCAACCAGACAATCGAAACCACCAAGGAGACTATCGAGTGGGTGCGCGAACAGATGCCGCTCGGGCGGAAGTCGTAGCCCGTCGCCAGCTCCTGCTGGATGAGGTCATAGGGCTCGAAGCAGCCGGCCGCGCGGCGGTCGACATTCCGGCGAAGATCAGGCGGGCGCCGGCCAAGACGGCCGCGGTCGCGGCCGCAGCTGCGTTCTTCGCTCTGGGCGGGCCCGGGCGTGGCTATCGCGCCCTGCGGAGGAGGGTATTCGGCCCCACGGCGGATTTGCCGAAGTCGATGCTCCCCAAGCAGATCGACAAGGCGCTTCGGTCCCTGGGCGATGACGGCGAGCAGGTCCGCGGAGTGCTCGAGCGCGAGTTCGGCGCCTACCTGGACAAGAGCCGTCCCGAACGCGAAGCCCGCAACCTGAAGGGCACGCTTTCCGAGCTGGGCGGCAACGTCCTTCGACCGGTCACTGCCCAGGCCGGCAAGCGTCTCGCCAAAGAGTTGTTCAGCCCCGACGCGGGTGGTTTCGCCTCTGCCTCGGAACGGATCCGCGCCCGACGCGAGGCTCGAAAGACCGAGCAATCGGCAGATGCGGCCTCCGGCCCCGCCCCCCAGAAGGCCGGTCCATCGCGCTGGGAACGGCGGCCCGGGCAGGGCCGCAACCGGCTACGCCCGAACTGACCGGGCTCGGTGGCCTCGCCCGGCGCGCCTCACGCCCCTGGCCACGCCGCGCGCCACCTGCGACGGGTCCGCGCCACTTGCGCCGCGTCGCGGCGGCGTCCCCGCTAGACTCTTGGGCCACGGGCGAGTGGCGGAATGGCAGACGCGCCAGCCTTAGGAGCTGGTGCCGCGTAAGCGGCGTGTCGGTTCGACCCCGACCTCGCCCACCACGATCGGCGCGCTATCTCCAGAGCAGTGCGACCGTCGCCACCGACATTGCCACGGCCACCGCGGTGAGCGCCACGAACGTCAACGCCGGGCGAAGGGAGCCGACGCGAGCGGGCACCCGCTTGCGGACCGCCAGTCGCTCGCGCCGATCCCACGCTGCCCACCGACCCACGCCGAACCGCGCCAGGGCCAGGAAGGCGCAGGCCAGGATCACGCTGCCCAGGCCCCATTCGCCCAACGTCGGCAGGAAACCGGGCCAACTCGCGACCTTCGAAAAGCCGTCGAGCGGTCCGGCGATCACTTCGTGCCCCGGAATCGTGCCCCACAGGCCCGCCACGTCCATGCCGAGCCGTCCTGGCCCCGGACGGCCGGCAACGCCGAGCGATCCGGTCAGGGTCGTGAGAACGATTGGAACTGCGGCCGCCAGGGTCGCGATCCAGCGCCACAGCGCGAGAACCGCGACCCGCCGCCGCCGCCACGCCTGACGCACCGTTCCGAGGCTGGCGTCGCGGAAGAAGCGGGACTGTTCGGGGTCGCCGGTCGGGGTGTCGATGTGCTGGAGCAGCGGGATCAGGAACTCCTCGTCGTTCTCCCAGTAGGAGCCGTGGTCCTCGAGGAGGCTCATGCGGTTGATCGTGGTGTGACTTCGGTCGGCCAGGCGAACGCCGGGCGGCGGATCCATCGGACCGGCAGCCGCCGGATCGTACGTCGACCAGAAGTCGGCCCAGTGCAAGTCCGGGCGTGCTGCCTTGAGATCGCCGAGTAACCGCGACCCGGCCGGCAGCCCCTTCGACGCGTCGTCGATCCGCCAGGCGAGCGCCAGGCCTTCGCCCAGCGTGATGAGCTTGTCGACCGTCTCGTCCGCGTATGCCGGATCGCACAACGTTGTGAAGCTGACGATTGCGCCGCCGGAGTGGGCCACGATCACGATCCGGCCGCAACCCTCACCTCGCAGGCCGCGAATTGCCCGAACGAGCCGGGAGCGCACGTTCGCCGCCTGGATCGGGTCGTCGATGATGTCGGGCAACTCGCCGAACGAGCGGGTCAGGAAATTGTCGGCCGTCTTGAGCGCGGCGAAATCCTGCAGCGGCTTGATCGGGATGGCACGGAACGGCGCGTACGCCATGAGCACGATTCGGCCCAACACCAGCGCGGGCCCGAAGGCCAGGATCGTGAGCTCCTTCTGGGCTCGGTCGAGGAGGTCGATCCAGTCGCGGCGGCGGGCCGGCACGGCTCCGAGGACGAGCTTGCGATGTGCGTAGTCGGCCGGTCCGGTCGCGACGGCGCGTGCCTGAGACCGACTGCTCGCCCAGGCTTCGGCTCGAACGTTGTAGCTGCTGCGGATGCCGGCCATGATCCCCGGCAGAGCCCGCGACACGTAATTGGTCATCGACCCGAGTCCAGGCGAGAGAGTGGTGGCAGCCCACCACGCCTCGGTCATGACCCAACTCTGGGCCGGGTGGCCGTCGTATTCGGGGACGTCCAGCTCGAGGAACGAGAGGTCCCGACCCGACAGGTCGTAGTCGCAGCGCAGGACCGGGTCCTCGCCGAAACCGTGCCCGGATCGCCAGCCCGACAGCAGCTCGACGATCGGGCAGGACCACTCGAGGAATGTCTCACAGGCGGGTTGCGTGCCGATGCCGTGGACGAAGACGACGCCAACGCGGTTGGGGTCGAGCGGGTTCGAGGGCGCAGCCGGGGCCCGGCCGAACCCGAACGGAACGGTCCCACCGCGACGCGGTTGGACGGAGGGTTGGGCGCCAGACCGCGGATCCGTAGCCACGGCCCGACGGTACCGCCGGGCAGCGGCCTGTGGCGACTTTCCGGCGAAACGTCCCCGCGGGCGCGACGCGCCACTCGCTGTCGTGCGCCACGCGCCCTCAGCTCCAGGCCGCCCACCGCCGGGACCCCTATAATCGCCCGCGATGCAAACGACCAACACGCCCCTCCCCAAGTCCCGACTCCAGATCGAATTCGAGCTCCCGGCCGAGCGCCTGACCCGCTCGCTGGACGACGCCGCTCGCCGCCTTTCGCAGCAGCACCGCATCCCGGGCTTCCGGCCGGGCAAGGCGCCGCGGGCCGTCGTCGAGAGGGTCCTCGGCGCCCCGACCGTCCTCGACGAAGCCGTCGATCACCTCATCGACGCCGCCGTGCGTGAGGCCGTGCGCGAGCAGGAGATCGTGCCGCTGGATTCCCCCGAGGTCGAGATCACCCAGGCCGAAGAGGGCAAGCCGGTCACCTTCAAGGCGACTTTGCAGGTTCGGCCGGAAATCAAGCTCGGCGATTTTGAGCACTTCAAGTTCAAGCCCGAAGTCGACGCGGTCGACGAGACGATGGTCGAGAAGGTCGTCGACGAGCTGCGCGACAGCGAGGCCCATCTAGAGCCGATGGACGACCGTGAGGCCCGCGTGGGCGACTATGTCATGGTCTCCTTCGACGGCACACGAGACGGCGAGAAGTTCGTCGGCGGCTCGTCCGAGCAGATGCCCCTGATCCTGGGCGAGAACCGGCTCTATCCGGGCTTCGAGGATCACATCGTCGGGATGCGGAAGGGCGACGACACCGAGTTCGACCTCGCCATTCCCGAGGATTTCGTCGTCGAGTCGATGCGCGGCGCGCAGATGCACTTCAAGCTCAAGCTGAAGGAGCTGCGCGGCAAGGTCGTGCCCGAGGCCAACGACGAGTTCGCCCGCTCTATCGGCCGCTTCACGGACATGAACCACCTCAAGGTCGAGTTGCGCAAGCGCCTCGAGGCAAATGCCCTGGATCGGGCTCGCCACGAGTTCGCCGACAAGATCGTCGAGTACGCCGCGGACAACGCCACGATCGAACTGCCGGACATCCTGATCGACCAGGAAGTCGACGTCATGCGCGACGAGATGCGGTCCGCCATGGCCCGTCAGGGGATCAGCGAAGAGGCTTATCTCAAGGCGACCGGCAAGACGGACGAGGAAATGCGCGAGTCATTCCGGCCACAGGCCGAGAAGCGGGCTAAGAGCCTGCTGGCGCTCTCCGAGATCGCCAAGGTCAAGGCCGTGGAGGTCTCGGACGCCGAGGTCGACGCCGAAGTCGAACAGGCGCGAGTTCGGTATGCCAGCAACCGCAGCATGGTCCAGTACTTCGAGAGCGAGCGCGGCCGCACCTATATCAAGAGCACGTTCCGCCGATCTCGAGCCGTCGAACAGCTCATCGACGAGTGGCTCGCGGCACACCCCGAGGCGCCGCGCCTGATGCACCTCGAGGATGCCGAACACAGTTCATCCGGTGACGCCCCGTCGGAGAGCGCTGCCGAATCCGTCGGCGCGGCCGATCCGGGGGACCCGACGCCGGCCAACAGCGCCGCGGGCGCGTAAGCAGGACTCAGGACAGAGGAGACGCCGATGCTCGTGCCGATGGTGATTGAGTCCTCGAGCCGTGGCGAGCGCGCCTACGACATCTACTCGCGGCTTCTGCGCGAGCGGATCATCTTCCTGGGCGACACGATCGAGGACAACGTCGCGAACCTCGTCATCGCCCAGCTGCTCTTCCTCGACGCCGAGGATCCCGAGCGCGACATCAGCCTGTACATCAACTCGCCCGGCGGGATCATCACCAGCGGCCTGGCGATCTACGACACGATGCAGTACGTGCGGGCTCCGGTCAGCACGATCTGCATCGGCATGGCGGCCAGCATGGCGGCCGTGCTCCTCGCGGCCGGCGCGCCGGGCAAGCGCTTCGCTCTGCCGCACAGCCGGATCATGATCCACCAGGGGTCGGGCGGTTTCCGGGGCAACACGCCGGATGTCTTCATCCAGGTCAAGGAGATGGAGACTCTGGTCAACACCAATCACGAGATTCTGAGCCGCCACACGAAGCAACCGCTGGAGAAGATTGTTGCCGATACCTCCAGGGATTACTTCATGTCCCCAACGGAGGCCAAGGAGTATGGCATCATCGATGCGGTCTACTCCGCCACGATTGCCCCGCTGGCCGCGCTGAGCCGGCCGGACGTCGACGGGGGCGAAAGCACGATAACCAACATTCAGGGTCCAACGGCCGAACTCGACCGGGGCTAGGGCCCAGACGCAAAGGACAGGTCCAGGCGCGTGACGACCACAAAGAGCGGCCCCAAGGTTCCATATCGCTGCAGCTTCTGCGGCAAGAGCCAGGAGCAGGTTCGCAAGCTCATTGCGGGCCAGGGCGTCTATATCTGCGACGAGTGCATCAACCTCTGCCAGGAAATCATCGAAGAGGAGATGCTCGAGTCCCCGCGCGCCAAGCCTCAGGTCGCGAAGCTTCCGAACCCGCGCGGCATCAAGACGGCCCTCGACCAGTACGTGATCAGCCAGGAGAAGGCCAAGAAGGTCCTCTCCGTGGCCGTCCACAATCACTACAAGCGCGTCAACGCCGGTCATCAGATCGACGACGTAGAGCTCCAGAAGTCGAACATCCTGCTCGTCGGGCCCACCGGTTCGGGCAAGACGCTGCTGGCTCAGACGCTGGCGAAGATCCTCGACGTGCCGTTCTGCATCGCCGATGCCACCTCGTTGACCGAGGCCGGCTACGTCGGTGAGGACGTCGAGAACATCCTGCTGCGCCTGATCCAGTCCGCCGATTTCGACGTCGCCCGGGCTCAGCGCGGCATCATCTACATCGACGAGATCGACAAGATCGCCCGTAAGGCGGACAACCCCTCCATCACCCGCGATGTCTCGGGCGAGGGCGTCCAGCAGGCGCTCCTCAAGATCCTCGAAGGAACGCTCGCCAACGTGCCGCCGCAGGGTGGACGCAAGCATCCCCACCAGGACTTCATCCAGATCGACACGACGAACATCCTGTTCATCTGCGGCGGGGCCTTCGACGGGCTGGAGAAGCTGGTCGAGGAGCGCGTCGGGAAGCGCTCCATGGGCTTCGGTGCCGAGAACCACATGTCGGAGATCGACCGCGAGCGAATTCTCGAGCGGCTCATGCCCGAGGATCTGCTCAAGTTCGGCCTGATCCCCGAGTTCGTCGGCCGGCTGCCGGTGGTAGTCACGCTCACGTCGCTGACCGCAGACGACCTCGTCCGCGTCCTGACGGAGCCCAAGAACGCCATCACGCGCCAGTTCCAGAAGTTCCTGTCGCTCGACAAGGTGGAACTGGTCTTCACCGAGGGAGCTCTTCGAGCTGCCGCCGAGGTTGCGATCACCCGCAAAACCGGCGCCCGAGCTCTGCGCTCGATCGTCGAGGAGTCACTGCTCGAAGTGATGTACGACGTGCCGGATCACGCCGAGATCCGCAAGTGCATCATCACCGAGGAGACGATCCGCGAAGGTCGCCTGCCGCTCCTGCTCACCAAGACGCAGGTGGACGAGGGCTTCGACGAGACCAACTACGAGAAGCTTCTCGCGGAGCGCGGCCAGACGGCGTAGCGCGGGGCGGGGGAGGGGGAGCGAGCCGTGCGGGATCCCGGCCCGAGGCAGTGGATGGCCGTCGACAATGAACCCGAACCCGGGCTGAACGCGCCTTACACGCCGCACCCCGCCGACTCGAGATCCGGCTGCGCGGGCTGCCTTACCGTGGCTCTCGTGCCGGGCAGCCTGCTGGTGGGCGGAGCGCTATTCGTCGCCTGGAGGCTGCTCAATACGCCCGACTACGCCAGCGTTGGACCCGGGATTGGCTTCTTCGGGTTCTTCATCGGCCTGGCGGGCGCAGCACTGGGCCTCGTCCTGCTTCTCGTGTGGCTTGCCTACTCCCGCCCGAGCACCGGGGATATCGGCAAGGTCGCCGCGGTATGCCTGGCCTACGTCGGCGTCATCGCGATCCTCAGCTGGGCTCCCTGGACACCGCCAAAGGTCTACTTCACGCCTGAGATTGTCGGTGTGGTGGCGACGGCCGACTACACGCCCGACGGTGTCTTCCACGTGAGGCTCGAGGATGGGCGGACGCTCGAGGTGAAGACCGATGCGCAGCAGACCGGCAAGGTGGGCGAGGCCGGCCGATACTCCCCATTGCCGGGGCGCATTGGAATCAGCGTGGGCGAGCTTCTCCTGGCCGGTGAGACCCCGACGCCGTGGTACACGGCCGGCTATGGCCCTTACACGGACACCACGGTCGACCGGTCGAGCTGGTGCTACGGTCTCGACGCGACGGGGATGAATCGCCCGGACACCGTCGACCTCGAGTCGGGCCTGCGGTTGAAGAAAGCCGCGGACTACGAGCCGAGAACGGACAAAGGCGGCTACGGATTCCAGGGACGTGTGTGCCTCAACCTCCGCGGCGAGGTCACGAGGATCTACGGCGGCATCTGAGGATTGCTCGGTCGGTGGGCTAGTCCTTGAGCGTCATCTCCAGAACCTCGGCCAGGTGCAGGGCGCGGCGGCCGCCGGACTGGGCGATCTGCTCACGGCAGCTGAAGCCGTCGGCGATCAGGAGGGTTTCGGGGGCGGCGGCGCGGACCGCCGGCAGGAGCGCGCGCTCGCCGATCTTCTGCGACAGCTCGTAGTGCTCACCGCGCTCGAAACCGAAGGCGCCGGCCATGCCGCAGCAGCCGGGTTCCGGTTGGGCCGGCGCGAGGCCGATCGATCGCAGCGTCGCCTCTTCGGCCGCCATCCCGACCGTCGCCTTCTGGTGGCAGTGCCCGTGCAGGACGGCCGGGGCGGCGAGTCGGCTCGGAAGCGCGGCGTCGAACTCGCGGGGGTGCGCCTGTACGAACGCGCCGAGACCGATCGCCATCCCATCGAGCCGCTTCGCCCGTGCGTCGGCGGGGAACAGGTTCACCAGCTCGTCGTGGAATACCGCCTCACATGACGGCTCCAGCACCAGGACTGGCACGCCCGAGTCGAGCTCGGGTTCGAACGCGTCCATGACTTGGCCGAGCAGCCGGCGACCCTGCTTCAGGAAGCCGCGATCGTAGAGCGGCCGGCCGCAGCAGAGGTTCGATCGCGGAACCTCGACCGAAAATCCGGCCGCCTGCAGCACGCGCAACGCCGCGAGCCCTTGAGACGGGGCGAAGCCCTCGGTGAAAGTGTCCGCGAAAAGGACGACGCGCCGATCCGCGCCTCGGAAACCGCCGAGGTCGGCCACTCCCTCGGGAAGCTGGCGGCGGAACGTCCGATCGGCGAAACGCGGCAGGGACCGCCGCCCATCGACGCCCGCGACGAATTTCGCCAGCGCGGAGATCCCCGGCACTGTGCCGGCGGCGTTCGCCAGGCCAGGGGCGATCTGCGCGAGATGCGCCCACCAGTGGATCAGCCCCATCGAGTAGGCCACGCGCGGCCGGAGCCGGCCGGCGTAGTGGTGGGCCATGAATTCGGCCTTGTAAGTGGCGATGTCCACCCCAACGGGGCAGTCGTTCTTGCAGCTCTTGCAGGCGATACACAGGTCCAGGGCCTCGAGAACCTCGTTGCTGCGCCACAGGTCGGGCAGCGCCTCGCCCTCGAGCATCTCCCAGAGAAGGCGGGCTCGGCCGCGGGTGGAGTGCTGCTCCTCGTGCGTGGCCTGGTACGTCGGGCACATCGCCCCGCCGGACTCGCGCCGACACTTGCCGACGCCGACGCACCGAGCCATGGCACTAGCCAGCGACCCGCCGTCCTCGGGGAAGCCGAAGAACGTCTCGGGGTCGGCGAGCGTCAGGGCCGGTCGGAGGTCTGCGTCCAGCGGCATCGGGTCGACGACCTTGCCGGGGTTCATTCGGCCGCGCGGGTCCCAGATCGATTTGAACTCGCGGAACGCCCCGACCAACTCCGGCCCGAACATGCGCGGCAGCAGTTCCGCGCGTGCCTGACCGTCGCCGTGCTCGCCCGAAAGCGAGCCGCCGTGCCGCACCACGAGGTCGGCCGCCTGCTCGATGAACGAGCGAAAGGCTCGCAGACCCTGGGGCGTCTGGAAGTCGAATTCGGAGCGCAGATGCAGGCAGCCGTCGCCGAAATGGCCGTAGAAGGTGCGCTCGAAGCCGAACTTGCCGATCAGCGCGTCGAGCTCGCGCAGGTATGCGCCGAGGCGCTCCGGCGGGACGGCCGAATCCTCCCAGCCCGGGTAAGTGGCGGGCTTGCCCGGGACGACCGCAGTCGCACCGACAGCCGATTCGCGCAGCGTCCAGAACCCCTGCTGCTGGGAACGATTGACAACGACGCACGCCGAGTCGCCGTCGCCGAAGCGCCCGGCCGCCGCGCGGGCTTTCGACTCGGCCTCGGCCGCGTCCCCGCCGCCGAACTCGACGAGAAGCCAGCCGCCGCCCGCCGGAAGTCCGGCGATGGCGGCCGCGTTCAAGCCCTTGCGCCGGCACGCCTCGACCAGTCGATCGTCGAAGCCTTCGAGCCCGATCGGTCCGGCCGTCATGATCTCGGGCGTTCGATTGGCAGCTTCGAAGACGTCCTTGAAACCCAGAATCACCAGCGCTCGACCAGGCGGGCTCGGCACGAGCCGAACGTTCGCCTCGAGGATGGTCACGCACGTGCCTTCGGTCCCGATCAGAGCCCGGGCGACGTCAAAGCCGTTCTCTGGCAGGAGCGCTTGAAGCGGGAATCCGGACACCAGCCGTGGCAGCTTCGGGTAACGCTCGCGGATCAGCGCCGCGTGGCGATCCCGGAGGGAGCGGAGGGAGCGGTAGATGTCGCCCCGCGGCCCCGGTTCCGCGCAGATCCGATCCAGCTCGTCGTCCGTGGTTGGGCCCACCGTCAGGCGCAGCCCGTCGTATGTGAGCACATCGAGCGACTCGACGTTGTCGCTCGTGCGCCCCGCCATGATCGAGTGGGCCCCGCACGAGTCGTTGCCGAGCATCCCGCCGAGCGTGCAGCGGTCGTGCGTCGCCGGGTCCGGCCCGAACGTCAGGTGGTGCTGTTCCGCCGCGTCGCGCAGGTTGTCCAGGATCACACCGGGTTGCACGCGGGCGATCCGCCCGACGGGGTCCAGCTCCAATATCCGGTTCATGTGTCGCGAGACGTCGACGATCACGGCCCGGTTCGTGGCCTGGCCCGCCAGGCTCGTACCGCCGCCGCGCATCGTGACCGGCGCGTCGTGGTCGCGGCAGACGCGGATGACCTCCGCCAGATCGTCCGTGTCGAGCGGCCGAACGACGCCGATCGGGAGCTGGCGGTAGTTCGACGAATCGGTGGCGTAGAGGGCGCGGTCGCCGGCGCCGAACTGGACCTCGCCGCGGACGTGGGCGCGCAAATCCGCGACGAGGGAGTCGCGCTTGGCGGTGGCGTGGCTGCCGGCGGCTGTCTGAATACTCACCGTGGCAGCATACCGGCCGTCTCGACGTCTCGGGTTGCGGTCCTCGCCGCTGCCGAGGGAACGATGCTCATCTGGTCGATCTCTCCGCGCGGAGATGTGGAAGCGCGCATCCACGAGGCAGTCGATGTGGTGTTGGGGACCGTGACCACGCCCGCGCCCATGCCCACCGGGTCGTAGCAACCCCTGTGCTACGATCGCGCCCTTCACGGTGTTGACCGAGAGGAGTAGCGCCGCCATCCGGCGAGCAGAGAACGGGGCCGCGCAGGGCGTGGCTGAAAGCCCCGCAGTCGGACCGGCGCGAACGTAGCTCGCGAGCAGTGCGGGAGGCGCCCGATAGCGCGCCGAAGAGGGCTTTGCCGCAAGGGCGCCGCGATGATCGGCAGTCCGGTGAAGTCGAACCAGCAGGTGGTACCACGACCCGTTCGTCCGCTGGACGACGGGTCTCTTCATTGACGGAGCGCGAGATGGCGGACGAGGCGATGACGCGAAAGCCGGAAGCTGGAGGGCCCGGCGGAACGGTCGGCGAGACGGAGATGGCCAAGTCCTACCGTCCGGGCGAAATCGAGCGCGCCATCTACCAGAGCTGGCTCGACGCGGACGTCTTCAACCCCGACGGCAAGGGCTCGCGCGCCGACTGGAGTAAACAGCCCTTCGTCATCATCCAGCCGCCGCCCAACGTGACCGGCTCGCTCCATCTTGGTCACGCCCAGCGCTCCACGGTCGAAGACCTGATGACCAGGCACGCCCGAATGCAGGGCCGGCCGGCGCTATTTCTCCCGGGCCTGGATCACGCCTCGATCGCGGCCCAATACGTTCTGGACAAGCTGCTCGCCAAGAAGGGCCAGAGCCGCCAGTCGCTGGGCCGCGAGAAGTACCTCGAGGCGATGTGGGAGTTCGTGCGCGAGACGCGCGAGACGATCCTGAGCCAGCAGCGCCGCGTCGGCGCCACTCTGGATATGTCGCGCCTCCGATTCACCATGGACGAATTCTCAGCTAGGGCCGTTCGCGAGGCGTTCGCGCGCCTCTACCGGGAAGGCCTCGCGTACCGGACCGAGGCGCTCATCCACTGGTGCCCCGGGTGCCGGACGAGCGTTTCGGACCTCGAGGTCATCCCGACCGAAACGAAGGGCAGCCTCTGGACGATGCGTTACCACCTTGTCGACGAAGCGACGGGCGCCCCGGACGCGAACGCCTGGATCGCCGTCGCAACGACGCGCCCGGAAACGCTCCTCGGCGACACGGCCGTGGCCGTGAATCCGGAAGATCCGCGCTATACGGCGCTGATCGGCCGCCGGGCCATGATCCCGTTCGTCGATCGGGCGGTGCCGATCATCGCCGACCCCGTCGTCGATCGAGCCTTCGGGACCGGTGCGGTCAAGATCACGCCGGCCCACGACAACGACGACTACGAAACCGGGAAGCGCCACGGTCTGGCGATGATCACCGTCTTGGACGACGCCGCCAGGATCAACGAGAACGGGGCTCAGTTCGCCGGTCTGGACCGTTTCGAGGCGCGCCGCCAGATCGTGGAGGCGCTCGAGGCGCGCGGCGATCTGGAGTCGATCAAGTCGCACGAGATGCTTCTGGGTCGATGCCAGCGCTCCGACGACGTCGTCGAGCCGCGCCTGAAGACCCAATGGTTCGTTCGGGTGGCGCCGCTTGCGGCGGCCGCCCTGGAAGCGACGCGTTCGGGCAAGACGCAGATACTCCCGGAGCGGTTCGTCAAGGTCTGGGAACACTGGCTGACTGAGATGCGTGACTGGAACGTCAGTCGCCAGCTGTGGTGGGGACATCGGATCCCGGCGTGGTATTGCCCCGACGGGCACACGACGGTCACGGCCGATCCCTCCGGCCCGAACGCGTGTGAGGTGTGCGGGCGCCCGGCGGCCGACCTGCGCCAGGACGACGACATCTTCGACACATGGTTCAGCTCGGGCCTGTGGCCCTTCTTGACCCTCGGCTGGCCGGACAAGACTCGCGACTACGAGCGTTTCTATCCCGGCTCGGTCATGGAAACGGCCTACGACATCATCTTCTTCTGGGTCGCCCGGATGATGATGCTGGGCATCCATCTGACCGGTGAGGCGCCGTTCCACACGGTCTACCTTTCGGGTCTGATCCGGGACCCGTACGGCCAGAAGATGTCCAAGACCAAGGGCAACTCCGTGGATCCGCTCGAGACGATCGACGAAGTCGGCGCAGACGCGCTGCGGTTTGCGCTGATCAACGGCACGGCGCCCGGCAACGACTCCCGCCTGGGGGCCGAGAAGCTCGAGAACGCGCGCAACTTCACCAACAAGCTCTGGAACGTTGCTCGATTCGTGCTGGGGTCGCGACCGGCGTCGATTCCGGCAGGCGCGCCGCGCGAATTGGCTGATCGGAGCAAGGTTGGGCCGGCGGATCGCTGGATCCTGTCGCGGGCGTCTGCCACGGTCGGCGCGGTCGACGAGGCGATCGGCCTGTACGCGTTCGGCGATGCAAGCCAGATCCTGTACGAGGCGATCTGGAACGAGTACTGCGACTGGGCGGTCGAACTGGCGAAGATCCGCCTGGGCGACGAAACACTGGCGGCCGGCGAACGCGAGGCGACCTGGTGGACCCTGGTCGACGTCCTGGACACCTATCTTCGGCTGCTCCATCCCACGATGCCGTTTGTCACGGAGGCCATCTGGGCGCGGCTGCCGCACGCGGCCGGCGACGCGGACCTGCTGATCGTGGCCGACTGGCCGGCCGCGGCCGCAGATGCCGCCGACGCGGCCGCCGAAACCGAAGTTGCAGCACTCATCGATCTGGTTCGGGCGGTGCGCAACGCTCGCGCCGAGGCTCGCATCGAACCCGCGGCATGGCTGCCGGTCGACGTCTACGTGCCCGAATCGCTTGGTCCAACGTTCGAGGCGCTTCGGACGGCGATCGAGCGGCTGGCCCGCGCGAAGCCCCTCGCCCGCGAGTCGAGCCGCGAATCGGTTCGACGGGGAGTGGCCGGCGGCTTGTCGGTGATAGCGGGCGAGATCGAGGCGGTCGTCCGTCCGGCGGCCAGGGACGATGCCCAGGATGAGCGTGACCGCGCCCGGCTGGAGCGCGAGCTGGCCGATGCTCAGGGAATGCTCGCCGCCGCTCGAGCCCGGCTCGCCAACGAGGCGTTCATCTCCAAGGCGCCCCCGGCCGTGGTCGACGGTGCGAAGGCACGAGCCGCCGAGCTGGAGGACCTGGTTTCGAGGCTGGCCGAGAGAGTGCGCCCCTGAGGCGGGGTCAATGGTGCCCCGACCGTCTCGCAGGTGCGCAGCTCTGGGGGGCAGACCGCGGCGGCGCGCTGTTAGGATACGGGTAGGTCCACAAGCACCTTCAAGGAGCGACTGTGCCGCTGTTCGGGAAGGGTCGTAAGGGTCCAGATCAACCGACGACCCCGCCGATTCTCGAAGACATCCCCGCCCAGGACTTCATCCTCAAGCTCTCGTACTCGGCGAAGAGCAGCGAGAACGTGCGCATCAAGACCAGTCCCAGTGCCGTTGCCAGATTGGCGCGCATGCTCGACGGATACTCCCAAGGCGAGCCTGAGCTCGTTGAACCGTACCCGCTCGAATTCACTCAGGCCTCTCCGTTCATCGCACGCATGCCGGCGGCAGCGGAGTGGCTGACCTACCACCGCAAGCGGTTGCCGATGACGCGCCACGCGCTCGTCGTGCTCGAGTCCGTCGACGCCATAGACCTGGCCTTCGATACCTTCGTAGGCTGCCTGCTCGATGGCGAGCTCGACACGTCGGGCTACCCGGACTACAACGCGATCGTCGGCGGCGTCGCTTCGCACTGGGACGAGATAACCGGCGACATGATCGTTCGCGCCGTCGTCGGGTGGGGCGGCAAGGGCGCGCGAGGCGACACGGACCGCAACGCCGCCCGGATCCTGGCGGGGCTCTTCGGCAACATCAGGGCCGATCAGCACGCGCTCGGTGTCGTCGCCGTAGAGCGACCCATTAGCGGCACCAAGGCGACCGGCGTGGTCTGCGGTCACTGCGGCTTCAATTCCGGGCACGAGCGGGCCTTCTACTGCCCCAAGTGCGGCATGCGCACGGCGCACGGCTAGGCGCCCGGAGACCGATGCCGACCTACGACTACGTCTGCACCGCCTGCGGCCACGAGATGGAGGTCGTGCATTCCGTTCACGCGGAGGGACCTTCGGGGTGCCCCAAGTGCGGCGCGCGAATGCGCAAAGCCATAGTGCCCCTGGCGGTCCACTTTAAAGGAGGCGGCTGGGCCCGAAAGGACAGGGGTTCGGGCAAAGCTGGGAGGTCCGGGTCCAGAGAGTCGAGTTCGCTCGGCGCGTCCGACGCGGATTCAGGTTCGAATGAGCCGTCCGGGTCTGGTTCCAGCGGGTCGGGCGGATCAGTTGGCGAATCCTCCGGCACGAAAGCCGACGGGGCGTCCGGCGAGAAGTCCGCCGACAAGGCGAGCCAAACGACACCGAAGGACGCGGACTGACGATGTCGAAGTCACCTTCCGATTGGATCTCTCTCTCGGAGGCGGCCGATTTGCTCGCGGCTTCGAACGTCCGCTTCACCTCCGACACGATCGGCCGATGGGCTCGAACGGGGCAGCTCCAGAGCATTAAACTCGGCAACCGGCGCTTCGTCCGCAAGGCCCAGGTACGGTCGCTCTTGCGGCCGCACGGCACGGTCCACGGCGAGGACCTGCAGCCCGGTTTGTTCGAGGACCTGGACGACTAGACCCGGACGGCGATCGGCCCGGACTGGGTATCAGCCCTGTTGCGTCCCGCAGCGGCGGCAATAGCGGGCTTGGGTCGAGACCGGCAGGGCGCAGTGGTGGCAAACGCGGACGCTGCCGCGATCGAACACTTGCTGCGCCGACTCGGCCCAGAGGGCGGCCACCAGAGGCGATTCGGTCATGTCGGATTGCGAAGCGGCCACGACCGATGCCGGCATCTGGGAGTCGACGGGGATCGACCAGGGCGCCTGTGACCGGGCCGCGCTCAGCCAACTGGCGCCGACAGTCTGCCATTGCGGAGACTCGTCCGCGTTAGGGGCCGCGATGGGAGTGGGCTCGACCGGGCGGCGTTTCGCAGGCAGCGGCGGTAGCGACGCTTTGTCGTCTTGAGTCGGAAGGTCCGGTTGCGCCGCGGCCCAGCGGTCGGTTGTGGCCGCAGGCAACGTGAAGAGAGGTTGCTGCGAGGGCTCCGCGGGCACGGGCTCCGGCTCAGTCTCTGCGGGCCTCAGTGGCCCGGCTTCGAAGTGGCTCGCGGGCTCGGCCGCGGGCGCGGACTGCGGCTCGGGCTCGAGTTCGGGTTCGAGTTCGACCGGCGTAAGGACGATCGGCGTAGATGCCGCCTGGATCGGACTCTCGAACACGGAGGCCGCGAACGGTGCCGGCGTTTCGAGCGTCGGCGCGTCGACCGGCGGCTGCGCGACGACCTGCGCCGAGTCTTCCTCGCCCCACCAATCGTGGCGTTCGATCGGACGCTCGACCCACGGCGTCGGCACCGGCCACGGTGCCGCCGGCTTGGCGTCTCTCGACTTATGGTCCTTGATCGAGCTTGGCCCCTTGGGTTCCTTCGGGGCGGAGGGTCGCGCAGCATCGTCCGCTGCAGCGCGGCGGCCGAGGAGGCGGCCGATAACCGGCGTGTGGCGCGGCCCCGCGCCGGCTGGCGTCTCAGGGAGCTCGATCGGTTGGCGGAGCGAGCCCAGCAGGTCGAAGTTGGACGGGGTCGCGTTCCGAAGCGCCGGTGTCTCGGGCTCCCAGGCGCCCGGCATGGGCTCCTCCGGCGGCTTCGTCTGTGACGCCGCTTCGGGCGTTACTAGGCGGGCCGCATCCTCGGCCAGCGTGTGGGTCGGCGTGAAGGGCTCTGGGACCGGAGCTGTCGCCCGGATCGGGAAGGGTTCGGGCTCGTCGCGAGTCGGAGCGTGGCTCAGCTGCGCCTCGACGAGTTGGAGTTCTTCGGGCGTGAGCGTCATCTCGCCGCCGACCGGCTGGCCGTCCACGGGCCATAAGCTCCAGCCGTCATCGGCCGACTTCCAGGCTTGAGATTGGGCCTTGAGCTGCTGGGCCGCCGACTTCTCGTCCTCCGCGAACCGGGTGAGCGGTCGCGGCTCATCGACCTGCAGTTGCGGTTGCGGGTGCGCCACCCGAGCCGGCCCGACCACAGGCTTAGGCGTAGTGGGGGGTTCGGCCAGCGAACGCGGCGCCGGCTGCATCTGGGGCGGGATTGGTGCCGGTGGCGAAACCTGCGAGGGCGGTAGGGTCCGACGTGCCGGCGCGGACTGCACCGGTGGGACCTGTGCCGGTGGCGGGATCTGGGCGGGCGTCGAAATCTGGGTTGGCGGGGGCACGGGTCGCACCGGCGCGGCCGGTGGCGTTTGCCGTGTGGTCGCGTCCGGCTCCGCTGGGTGGATAGGCTGCTTCTCGGCCGAGCGGTTGCCGGCGACACGCGGGCGAGGTGCCGGCCGCCCGAACAGCGGATCCGCGGCCGGCCACGGGACCGGATCCGTCGGGTCGGTCTCGCGCATTTCGACGTCCGCGATCGCTTGGGTTCCGCTGCCGGCGTCGAGGTCCTGGCGGGAAACCGGCGTACGGATCAGCAGATGGTCACGCGGCGCCACGGGCTCCTCGTCCCAAAGGGGAGCGCAGGAGAGGCAGGCCCCCTGGTTCTCGTTCCAGCACTTGTCGCAGGCGTACTGGCGGCAGGTCATGCAGAAGTTGAACGTCCGATGGAACTCCGCGGTCACGCGCGAGGACTCGCCCTGGCTGGCATCGATGCGGGCCGCGGCCATGGCCTCGTCCATCGATGTTCCGTCGGTCATCACGAAGTTCTTGAGGCCACGCGCCAGGAGCCGGGCACTGCTCAGCGAGGGCCCTTTGGCCGGGGGCGGGCTGAAGGTGTAGCGGGTGCCACACCGCTCGCAATACGAGTCGGTGAGTTCGCGCATAGTGCTCCGATGTCTTTTGCGTAGGCGCGAGCGTGCGAACGTCGCTCGTGGTTCGAGAGTACGCCGTCGGGACGGTCTCGTGAGCCGCCCTGCTCGTACCTGTCGCGGAACCCGAAGGTCCCTCGTCCTGCAAGGCGATTCGCAAGGCCGCCAGGATAGGTCGACCCGCCACAGCTGTCGAGCGCGCCCCGCCCCGCGACCGCAGGGCGTACCCGTTCGACGGCACAGTCACTGCCGTGAACGTCTCGGCGTAGTATGGGGCGGCCTCCGGGGAAATCCTGGACGGAGGACATCGCGAAACCTCGACTCGCGACTCGCTCGCGGATCGTCAACCACCCTCTGAGTCCAGAAGAGAGACAGATGACGAGCATTCAAGAAACCGGCGAGAGAGTCGCGGCGAACGTCGAACGCGTAATCGTCGGCAAGCGACAGGAAGTCCGCCTCACCCTGGTCGCCCTGCTGTGCCGCGGCCATCTGCTGATCGAAGACGTGCCGGGCACGGGCAAGACGATGTTGGCCAAGGCTGTCGCCCGAAGTCTCGGCTGCAGCTTCCGGCGCATTCAATTCACGCCGGACCTGCTCCCGTCGGACGTCACGGGCCTGTCGATATACAACCAGCGGACTCAGGAGTTCGAGTTCCGGCCGGGTCCGATCATGGCCCAGGTGGTTCTCGCCGACGAGATCAACCGCGCCACTCCCAAGACGCAGTCCGCGCTCCTCGAATGCATGGAGGAACATCAGGCCACGATCGACGGCACCACGTATGCGATGCCGGAGCCGTTCCTCGTCATCGCGACGCAGAACCCGATCGAGTATGAGGGCACCTTCGCTCTGCCCGAGGCCCAGCTCGACCGCTTCATGCTCCGGATTCGTCTCGGCTATCCCAGCCAGGCGGACGAGCAGACGATCCTCGACCAGCAGAAGATCACTCACCCGCTCGAGGATCTCAAGGAGGTCCTGTCGGTCGCCGAGCTGCTCCAGCTGCAGAAGGCCGTCCGCGAGGTATACGTCGATCCGAGCGTCACCGACTACATCGTCCGCCTGGTCAACGCGACCCGGACTCACCCGGACGTATACCTGGGCGCTTCGCCGCGTGGCTCGCTGGCCCTCTACCGGACTGGCCAGGCGTTCGCCGCGATTGCCGGTCGCGACTATGTCATCCCAGACGACATCAAGACTCTGGCCGAGTCGTGCCTGGCCCATCGCCTGATCATCAAGACGAGCTCCTCGATGCACGACATAGACCCGCGGCAGGTCGTGGCGGAGTTGCTCGGCAGCGTGGCCGTGGATGCCAGCCGCGCAGTCGGTCCGGACCGTCGCGGAGCTAAGTCCGCCGTGTTGGACGGCAGCGTCTCCGGCCAGAGGGGCCCGAGCGGCAGCGCCGCCCGTTAGGCTCGAGAAGGGCGAAGCATCGTGATCCGGCGGCTCCAGTTCCTGGTCGTGGCTGTGGTCTTGATTCTGGCCGCGTTCACGACGGGCCAGGGGTTCCTCTTTTACGCGGTGTACCTCGGGCTTCTGGCAGTGGGCGGCAGCTACGTGCTGACACGCTTCGGCCTGGCGGATCTGGAGGCCGGGTATCGTGTCGACCATCGTCAGGGTCACGTCGGCGATGACCTCCGGACGACCTACAGCATCTCCAACGCCAGCCGCCTGCCGAAGCCGTGGCTCGAGGTCTACAACCCGACTGACCTGCCGGTGCCGCTTCCGGGACGCGCTCTCGGGCTGCGCTCGTGGGCGCAGCGGTCCTGGGTCGCGATCGTGCCTCTCACGAGGCGGGGCACTTACCGGATCGAGCCGATGGTCGTGCGGACGGGCGACCCGTTCGGGTTCTTCGAAGCCGCAGCGACGGTGGGCCGCCCGACGGTCGTGACGGTGTTTCCGCGCGTGGTGCCTCTGCCGCGCTGGCGGTTGCCGCACGCCAACCTCGAGGGCGCCCATTCGGCCCCCGAACGGACTCTCCAGACGACGCCGCAGGCGACCACGGTTCGGCCGTACGCGCCCGGCGACAGCTTCAACCGGATCCACTGGCGCAGTACCGCGCGGCTTGGGGAGATCCAGGTCAAGGAATTCGACCTCGAACAGACGGCGGACGTTTGGCTGTTCGTGGATCTCGACATCGGTGTTCAGGGCGGTACCGGCGATGTCTCCACGGTCGAGGAGTCGCTGCGGGTGGCGGCTTCCATCGTCCATGACGCCATCGTCGAGAATCGCGCGGTGGGCGTGACCACCAGCGGACACCGGCTCGTGTCGATTCCGGCGGATCGGGGTCCTCGCCAGCGGCTCAAGATCATGCAGCTGCTGGCCGCGGTCGACGGCGATGGGCACGCTCCTCTGGGCGAGGTGCTGTTGTCGGGACTGCCGCGCTTGCGGCGCGGAATGACCGCCGTCATCGTGACGCCCTCGGTCGATCGGTCGTGGGTCCGGGCGTTGACGGGTCTTCGCGGCAGAGGCGTTGCTGCGGCGGTAGTGACCGTAGACGCGTCCAGCTACGAGCGCGCCGGCAGGTCGGGACGAGGCGGGCAGGACGACGAACTCGCGGCCGAGTCCCAGCAGCGGAGGGCTCTGAGTTTCGCTCTGGCGGAATACGACCTCAAGTCATATTCGGTCGCCGCCGGCGACGATCTAGGGGCGGTGCTGGCATGACCGCCGGCTCGGTGCGGACGCGGCCCGCCGGAGATCTGAGAGGACGCGACGAGGAGCGCGGTTTCGACGAACCCGCCCTGTTCGACAGGTTCATGGACCGGCTGCGTCCTGACGAAGGCTGGGTGTCGCTCGCCCTGGTTGTCGTAATGGCCGGAACGATGGCCTGGTCGATCGCCGACTCGCGCTGGATCCTCGGCCGCGACGACCTGACCTCCTTCGTCATCTGGATCGCAATAGCCGCCGCGATGTGGGGCTACATAAGCTCCCGCCTGGACATCTCCCCCTGGATCGCCCAGGTCACGGGAGCTGCCATTGGGGCCTTCGTCGTGATCGAATTCGTGGGCTCGTTGCTCCCAGGCGCGGAGTCGGGCCTTCCGGGGTGGTTCCAGGCGACGGCCGCCTCCGTGGCCCAGGCCTACCTCGATCTGACGTGGCGCCACCAGATCGCGACGACCCAATTCGGGCATTTCTGCTTGATCCTCGGGATCGTCATCTGGGCGACGGTCCAGGTGGCCTCATACGACGTCTTCGGGTACCACCGCGGGATCAACGGCGTACTGCTCATGGCGGTCATCCTGATGACCAACATGGCGCTGCTGGAGCTCTCTCACGCTGCCAGCCAGTTCCCGGATCTTGTCCTCTTCAGCGCCGCAGCATTGGGGCTGCTACTCCGTGCTCATGCGGCGGATGAGCGCAGCAGCTGGCTGCGGCACCGCATCTGGCGAGGCGGCGACCTCAAGGCGCCGCAGGCCCAGAGCGGTGTGGGATTCGCTTCGGCGGCAATTCTGGGCGCGCTGGTCCTGACGAATGTCGCCAGTTCGGCGCCCCTGGCCAATGCCTGGTCGGGGGTCAGCGACAACTTCAAGGAGTTCGCGACCTCGATCAGCGGCCTTCTTCCGGGCGGAAACGGCAGCCGGTTCGGCCAGGGTGCCGACTTTGGAGCCTCGACGGTCATCGGGTCGTCGTTCCAGGGGTCGACGGGCGTCGTCTTGACCATTCAGATGCCCCAGGGCGCCGCCAACACCCATTGGCGCGTGATCGCGTACGACAACTTCAAGGCGACCGGATGGTCTGCCGGCCGCGGTCCGACGGAGAACATGGTCCAGGTCAGCAGCAGCCACGAGGTGGCGATGACCCAAGGAAGCCTCGATCAAGTCAACAAGGACAGCTCGGACCGGACGACCTTCGTTTATACGGTTCAGGTACGGGATACATCACTCCGGCATCTCGTGGTCGCCAGCGAGCCGGGTACGGTGAGCATTCCGGGGACGCGAGTTCTCGTCGGCGCCGCGACGGCCGACGCCAACATCGTCTGGTTCCCGACGGATGCGACGACGTACACCGTGACTTCGTATCTGCCGAATCTCGATCCGAAGGGCGCCGGGTTGACGGAGACACGTTTGCGAGCCGCGGGATCGGACTACCCGCCGTCGCTTCTGGCCCGGTATACCCAGGGCGCCGACCTCGTGGGGACCGCCGGCCATGCCCTCCTGACCAAGATCGAGTCTGCGCACGCGAAGAGCGTGGCAATGGATCCGTCGACGGGCCGTTTCCTGCATGCATACGATGCGGCCAAGTCGATTCAGGATTACCTGGCCGATTCGGCCAACTTCACCTACAACACCGATATCAGGGACCTGGTCCCGAAGTGCTCGTCCCTCACGACCGTGGATTGCTTCGCAACGTACAAGATCGGTTTCTGCGAGCAATACGCCACGACCATGACGATGCTGATGCGGATGGAAGGATTTCCGGCCCGGTACGTCGAAGGCTACCTGTCGGGGCCCCTGGACAAGGCCACTCTTACGGTCCAGATGACCGGCCAGCAGCGGCACGCCTGGGTCGAGGTCTATTTCCCGAGCTACGGCTGGATCCCCTTCGATCCCACGGGCGGCTCTGTGGGTCAGCCGACCCGGCTGCCGGTGGGCAACCCAATCGTTGCGTCGCCGAGCCCGTTGCGATCGGGTCTCCAATCCGGCGGGCCGGACCGCCCGGACCCAACGATACGGCGCGGTGGTGGCGGCACGACGTCACCCGGATCCTCTGACAACGGCGCTCCCGGTGGGTTGCTGATCCCGGCCGTTATCGTCCTCGCCGCTCTTCTGGGCCTGCTGGTCATGTGGCGACGTCGGCCGCGCCGGCTGGAGAACCCGGACGTGGTGTACCAGGGCATCGTCCGGGTTGCCAGCAGGCTGGGCTACAAACCGCTGCCAACTCAGACGGTCTTCGAATACACCGGGATGCTGGCCGACCTTGTGCCGCGGGCGCGAGTGCCGCTGAGCGAGGTGGCGACTGCGCAGGTCGAGGTCGCTTACGGTCAGAGGCGCCTGGCGGCAGATCGGCTGATCTCCCTGAGCGCGGCGCAAAGGGTCGTCCGCCGGGCGCTGCTGAGGCTCGTCTTCCGACTCCCGGGCCGTGGGCACTTGCGACCCCCGAAGACGATGGGGCGCGGCGGGGGTTGAGGCAGACGTTCGGGCTGCGGCGACGTGCGGCCGGCGGGGGGAGGTCTCAGAGAGCGCCGGACTGGTTGCGCTCCGTCGACGAATCGGTAGAAGCCGAGTCTTCGCCGAGTCCAAGATGATCGTCCAGGTTCATCGCGCGGAGCACTGCCCGTCCGCCCCTGATCTCGATGACCGTGATGGCGGCGAGGCCGAAGTCGAAGTTCCAGAAGTGATCCGCAGACAGGCCGAGCAGGGCGCAAACCACGACGCGGAAGACGCCGCCGTGGCCGACGATGAGCGACCAGCGCGGGCCCTGTTGGGCCGCGTCCGTGTAGCCGAGGACCTGGTGCCGATCCATCGTCCCGCGGGGCATCCCATCCGCCATCTCCGCCAGTAGGACCGCCAGCGAGCCTTCGACGCGGGCCCGCACCTGCTCGAGGCTTTCGCCGCCGGGGGCGTAGAAGCGAGTCGGCCAGCGCCGCCAGGCCGCCAATGACTTGCCGAACCGGGCCTCGATCTCCGCGTCCTTGAGCCCCTCCCAATCTCCCTGGCCGATCTCGAGGAACCCGGCATCGGCGCGGAGTGGGGGAGTGACGCGGCCGGCCGCGGTCATCGCCGCGGCCACGATCTCGGCGCCGCGGAGTGCCCGACCCAGCGGGGAGTGGACGATGGCGAACGGCGCGGTGTCGGGAATCGGCAGCGCGGGGGCCGCATGCGGGCGTGCCAGGCGCGCGCCGGCCAGCTCCGCCTGACGCTCGCCGAGGCTGCTGAGCGGCGCCTCCATCTGGCCCTGGAACCGCTTCTCGACGATGAACTGCGTCTGGCCGTGGCGCAGCAGAACCAGGACGGCGTCGAGGCCGTCGGGAATGAGCGGAGCGGCGCCTTCGGGCCGCTCCGCGTCGTTCGTGGAGGAGTTCAACGCTCGGTCGCGGCCCGGATGACCCACACGTCGAGGACCGCCGGGTGGTTCCGGATTGCCTCGGCGACGGAGTCGGGGACCTCGTCGTCGATGGCCAGAAGCATCAGCGCGTCCTGCCTGGTCGCGGTTCGCGCCAGCGTCATGGCGCTGATGTTCACGTCGGCCTCGCCGAGCATGAGCCCGATACGGCCCATGGTCCCGGGCTTGTCCTGATGGCGCGTGACGAGCATCAGGGGCGTCGGCGCCATGTCGAGCCAGTTGTCGTCGATGCGGACTAGGCGCGACTCGCCGTTGGCGACGGTTCCGGCCAGCACGGCCTTGCCCGCGTCGCCTTCGAGAGTCAGCGTCACCAGCGAGGCGAAAGTGCCGGCGTCGGATGTCTTGCGCTCGTTGACCGTCAGGCCGCGGTTCTTGGCCAGGAATGCGGCGTTGATGAGATTGACCCGTTCGCTGGTGGCGTTCTCGAGGACGCCGCGGAGGGCTGCGGCAGTGAGCTGAGAGGCGTCGTACTCGGCCAGATCGCCGGCGACGTCTACCGTGAGGCTCTTGATTGCGCCGCGGAAGTACTGAGCGCCGACGCGCCCGAGAGTCTCCGTGAGCGGCAGATAGGGGGCGATTGCGCGCGCCGTTTCCGGCGTGAGCAGCGGGGCGTTGACCGCATACCGAGCCGACCTGCCCGCCAGCACGTCGATGACCTGCTCGCAGGCTTCCTCGGCGACCCGGACCTGCGCCTCGGCAGTGGAGGCGCCGAGGTGCGGCGTCAGCACTGTGTTGGGGGCGGTCAACAGCGGCGAGTCGACCGGCGGCTCCTTCTCGAAGACGTCGAACGCCGCTCCGGCGATCTTGCCGTCGGCGAGACCCTGAGCGACCGCCGCCTCGTCGTAGACACCGCCTCGGGCGACGTTGACGAGCATCACGCCGGGCTTGAGCCTGGCGATCTGATCGGCGCCGATGATCCCGCGGGTGGCCTTGTTCAGCGGCACGTGAGCGGTGATGACGTCGGCTTTCTCGATGATCGTGTCCATGTCGACCAGCGTGATGCCGTGCAGGGCGGCCTGGTCGGCAGTCGCGAACGGGTCGTGGCCGATGATGTTCATCTCGAGGCCGCGGGCGCGGTCGGCCACTGCCTGGCCGATCTTGCCCAGGCCGATGATGCCCAGAGTGCGACCGCGCAACTCGACGCCGGTGAAAGCGCTGCGCTTCCATTCGCCCTTGCGCATCGAGGCGTCCGCCGCCGCGGTCTTGCGGGCGAGTGCCAACATCAAGGCGATCGTCTGCTCCGCGGCCGAGACCGTGTTGCCGGTGGGTGCGTTGACGACCACGACCCCCGCCTTGGTGGCGGCCTCGAGGTCGACGTTGTCGACGCCGACGCCGGCCCGGCCGATGACGACCAGGCGGTCGGCGCGGGCAAGGATACCGGCGGTGACTTTGACCTGGCTTCTAACCAGCAACGCGTCGTACTCGCCGATGATCGCCGCGAGTTCCTCGGGAGAGAGCCCCAGCTTCTCATCGACTTCATGGTGGGCGCGCAGGATCTCGAGACCCTGCTTGGCCAGCTGTTCTGCTACGAGGATCTTCATCAATTGCTCCTTACCCGGCCACGCCGAGGGCCTTGAGGGCAGCGACCTGGGCGGCGGCGACGGCCGCGCCCGGCGTGACGGGACGATCGAGCTCGATCAGCGTCTGCTCGAGGACCGCCATTGCGTTCAGGATGTTCGGGACGGTGACGTGGCCGAGGTGCCCGATCCGGAAGATCTTGCCCTTGAGCGCGCCCTGCCCGCCGGCAACGACGAGGCCGTACTTGCGCAGCTTGCCGTTGAAGGCCTTCCAATCGAGGTCCTCGGGGATCCAGGCGCCGGTTACCGTGTCCGAAGCGAACTTCGGTTCGGCCAGGAGCTTGAAACCGAGGGTCTGCAGGCCTGCCCGAACCGCGGCGCCGACCGCCGCGTGGCGCTTCCAGATCTCCGCAAGGGTCTCCTGCTCCATCAGCTGGAGGGCAACGTCGAGCTGGAACATGACCGCCACGGCCGGCGTCCAGGGCGTCTGACCGGCCTCGGCGCTGGTCTTGTGGGCCATGAGGTCGAAATAGAACTTGGGCATCTTCGCCACGGCCGCAGCTTCCCACGCGCGCGGCGAAACCGCGACAAAGGTCAGGCCGGGGGCGACCATCCAGGCCTTCTGCGAACCGCTCACGACCACATCCAGACCCCACGCGTCCGTCTCGAACGGAACCGCGCCAAGACCGGAGATGGCGTCGACGAGGATCAGGGCATCCGGCGCGACTTCCTTCGCGACGGCGGCCAGCGCCTCGATCGGGTTCGTGACCGCGGTGGAGGTCTCGTTCTGGGTCAGCAGGATGGCTTTCCATGGACCGCCGGCGACGAGTGCCTCGCGGACCTTGGCCGGATCGGCAGCCTTGCCCCACTCGAAGGTGAGCTTGGTGACTTCGGCGCCGTATGCGGTCGCAATCTTGGCGAACCGATCTCCGAACGCCCCGATCGTCACGGCGAGGACTTTGTCGCCGGGAGAGAGGAAGCTCACGATCGCCGACTCGAGACCGCCCGTTCCGGCGGCGGTGACGATGAGAACGTCGTTCTCCGTTTTGAAGAAGGTCTTGAGGCGGGCGATGATGCTGTTCTGTAGGGCCGCGAACTCCGGACCGCGGTGGTTGACCATCTGACGGGCGCCGGCCTCCCGGACCGCGTCCGGCAGCGACGTGGGGCCTGGGATGCGCAGGTTGGCCTCGAAGCGGTTCACAGGTTCCACCTCATGCGGGGATCTCAGTTCGACGGGCGGATGCTAACGGGCCGCGGCCAATTGGCGCCACTGTGGTATATATGACCGCATATGTTGAAGCGAACCACGATCCTGATCGACCCGGACCTGCTCGAGAGGCTCGACCGCTTTGCCGCTCGGGCCGGCGCGACCAAAACCTCGGTGATAGCGACCGCCCTCGAGGCCCATCTCGAGTTGAACGACACGGTGCCCGATCTGCCGTTTCTCGCAGTCGGCAGGAGCGACCACGGCCGCCTCTCGCTCGACGGGCGCGCGATCGCGCGGCGTGAGGCCGGCCAGCGGCCGCGCCCCGAGGTGGGCTGAAGCGTGGCCGTCCTTCTCGATTCGAGCGCCATCCTGGCCGCGGCAGATCAGTCGGATCTGAATCATCGCGCCGCGCTGGCATGGTTCGGGCGGGTCAACGAGCCGCTCATGATCGGGGCGCTGACGCTCGGGGAAGTGGACCTGCTTCTCCAGCGGGAGCTCGGCCTGCGGGCGACCCTGGCACTGCTCGAATCGATCGCCAGTGGCGCTGTCCGCGTCGTGGCGCCTACTCAGGCGGACCTGGCGCGCGCCGGGGAGCTGCTGCGGGAGACGATGGAGTACCGGCCGCGACTCACGGATGCCGTGCTCGTCGCCACAGCCGAACGTCTCGGGATCACTCGAGTGGCCGCCTTCGACCGCCGGCCAATTGCGATCTTTCGGCCACGACAAGGCCTCGCCCTGGATCTGGAGCCCTGATAGGCGCCCCGCGATGGGCAGGCCGGCGGGCTACGCCGGCAGCAGATCCTGGATCTCGATCTGGGCTCCGTCCTCGCTGCGGACGATGCGCAGAGCCGGCCGAATGCCATCCGGGCGACCTACGTCGAAGCCGGACGCGTCTTGGATCGGGGAGACCAGCCTGTCGGTCTGGCGGGTCAACATCGCCACGATGACCTCATAAGGCTGCGACGTCCGCCGTTCGACCAACTCCGCAATCCGGGCGGGGTTGTCGGCGATCTTGCGCAACCTGGCCCGATCCAGCCGCGGCCAAAGGAGCATTGCCCGCTCGAGGTAACACGTCTCCACTCGCCGCTGTGGGCGGCTCTCGACTCGTCGAGCGACGGTCCTCGCACATTGCGCGGGTGCCCGATACGGAACGTTCGCGCCTTCGACCGGCGCGACAGCGTGCGCACGAGACATGGCGCTCCTTGTTAGGAGTCACGGGACGCATATGAGTATTCGGCCGGCCGACGGACATCTGTAACGGCGCGGCCCCACATGGCCTAACAGTTTCGTTGCACCCCGCGAGACGCCTTTAGCTCGAACGCCCGGCCGGGGTGGTCCGGGCCTCGGAGCGCCGGTGGTTCCTGTCTCGGCGCATCGCGACCACCATAGACTCCGACCGTTCCCGGGCAACTTCAATACCTCGTCCGGGGTAAGCGGTTGGGCCGGCAATCGCGGCCCGCGGCCACCGGCGACCGTCAGTCGGCGCCGGCGTCGCGGCGCTGCTCGTCGGCGAGCTCGCGCAGGTTTTCCTGGCGGCGGCGCATTCCCTCCGACCCGGCAGCCATCGGTTCACCCTGGGGCTGGCCCACGACTGGCCGCTTGCGGTGAGGCGGCTCGAGCCTGGCTTCCCGAAGCCGGTCGAACCGTTCGCGGATCTTGATCTCCGCCCCTTCTTCACCAGGGAAGTAGTAGCGGCTGTCGGCCAATTCCGTTGGCAGGTACTGCTGCGCGACGTCGTCGCCGGCGTAATCGTGAGGGTACCGATAGCTGCGCCGGGCCGGCCCGCTCGACCGCAGGTGGGCTGGGACCGGCAGCGAGCCGTGGCGAAGAACGTCGTCCATCGCGGCGAAGTAGGCCCGACCGGTGGCGTTGCTCTTGGCCGTCGCGGCGAGGAACACCGTGGCCTGGGCCAGTGCGTACTGGGCCTCCGGGAGCCCGACCCAGTCGAGTGCCGCGGCAGCGGCGACGGCGATCTCGAGACCGCGAGGGTCGGCCAGACCGACGTCCTCCGAGGCCGAGATGATCAGGCGTCGCGCGATGAACCGCGGATCTTCGCCGGCAGCGATCATCGCGGCAAGCCAGTACAGGGCGGCGTCGGGGTCGTTGCCCCGGATGCTCTTGATGAATGCGCTGACGGTGTCGAAGTGGCCGTCGCCGGCCCTGTCGTAGGACAGCACGCGCTGCTGTGCGGCGGCCTCCACGTCGGCCAGCCTGGGCGCCACGCGGCCCTGATCGTCGCATGCACCTTCGGCCTCCGCGATCGAAACCGCGCCCTCCAGCACGTTGAGAGCCTGGCGAGCGTCTCCCGCGGAGAGGCTGACCAGGTGCTCGAATGCCTCGTCTCCGACGGCGACGCCGCCTTCCGGACCCAGGCCGCCGGCCAATCCGCGTTCCTCGTCGGAAAGCGCGCGTTTCACGACGGTCGAGACCTGGTCATCGGTCAGCGGTTCCAGGCGATAGACGCGCAATCGCGAGAGCAACGCCGAGTTCACTTCGAAGTACGGGTTCTCAGTTGTAGCGCCTACGAGCGTGACTGTGCCCTCTTCGACGTGAGGCAAGAGCGCGTCTTGCTGGGCTTTGTTGAAGCGGTGGATCTCGTCGATGAAGAGCACCGTCTGACGTCCGTTGAGGGTCAGTCGATCGCGCGCCTCGGCGACGAGGGCACGCACCTCGGCCACGCCGCTCATCACGGCCGAAATCGTCACCAGCTGCGCGCCGACTGCATCGGCCAGGACTCGGGCCAGGCTGGTCTTGCCGCTTCCCGGTGGACCCCAGAGAAGAATCGACCCCAGCCGGCCGCGTTCGATCGCTCTGCGGAGCGCCCCTCGCTCGCCGATCAGCTGGTCGTGGCCGACGACCTCGTCGAGGCTTCTCGGCCGCATCCGGGCGGCCAGCGGCTGCCTCTCGGGAGGTGGCGTGAATATCGGCTGCTGGCTCGTGGAGCCGGCTCTGCCGGCACGGCGGGTGGCCATTGCCTGATCCTACTCGCCGCCCGGCCTTTCGGCTCGCCTTCGCACCTCGCCGCGGGGTAGAGTGGGGACCGTATGGCGATCCCGAACCCGAGTCCTGGCGATTCGTCCGCCCCGTCCTCGCCGGCCGGCGGCGCGGTCGACGTGGCAGCCGGGTTCACTGCTCGAAACCTCGCCACCCTCAAAGCCGTGATCGACGCTGTCGACTCGCTCGTCGTCGTGGCGCGAATCGAAGGCTCCCTGCTGCTTTGGAACCGCCGTTGCGAAGAGAGCTCGGGAGTCGCCTTCGCCGAGATTGCCGGCCAGCCGCTGCTGGACGTGATGCGCCTTGGGGCCAGATTGCGAAGCGAGGCGGAGGTTGCCTTCGATCGTCTTGTCTCGGGCCGTGAGCGGACAGCCCAATTCGGCTCCCAGTGGATACGGAAGGACGGTCGGAGGGCCAGAATCGCCTGGACTGCCGAGGTCGTTTCGGTCGTTGAGGGCGTCAAGTTCGTGGTCGCGACCGGATCGGAGACGACGCGCGGCAAACGCGCCGCTCAGGAGTTCGCGGAGACCGAGGCGCGTTACGAGACGCTCCTGGATCTCCTCCCGGAGGCTGTCGCAGTCCATCAGGACGGACGGGTAGTCTTCGTCAACCGGGCGGCCGCCAGCCTGTACGGCAGCGGCGATCCGGCGGATCTATTGGGCCTCGGCGTGTGGGACTTCGTCGCCCCGTCACAGCGGGACGCGATCCGCGCGCGGGTTGTCGGAGTCCTAGTGAAGGGCGGTGCCATCGGGCCCTCGCTCGAGCGTCACGTTCGCCTCGACGGAACCGAGATCGATGTCGAGGTGGCGGCAAAGCCGGTCGTTTTCAACGGCCGTCCGGCGATGGAAGTCATCACCCGCGACGTCAGCGCAAGGGTCGCCGAAGAGCAGGCGAGGGCGAGGGCCGAAGCGCGAATGCGAGGGATTTTCGACGATTCTTCGATCGGGATGATGCTGGCGGACCGGGAGGGGCGGTCGCTCGAAAGCAACCCGGCGTTCCATCGTCTTCTGGGCTACGAGCAGAGTGAGCTGGCGAACCTGTCGGTGCACGACTACACCCACGAGAACGATCGAGAGGCCAGCCGGCGAGCCCTGCGCGATCTGTTCGAAGGGCGAGTCGATTC
>Ga0302322_100000100_pt1 | contig 54415 bp, 51 predicted proteins | sample Fen_T0_2_FD_203757 | JGI IMG/M metagenome (GOLD analysis project Ga0302322, IMG submission 203757) | Peat permafrost microbial communities from Stordalen Mire near Abisko, Sweden - Fen_T0_2 | ecosystem: Environmental > Terrestrial > Soil > Wetlands > Permafrost | place: Sweden: Abisko...
CCCTTCCGCGACCTCGGGCTCGGGTCCTTTCGGTTTACCGCCGCAATCTGGCTTTGGCGGTGCTCCGTCGGGCTTGCCGTATGCGCCCAGCGCGCCGCCGCAAGCGCCCGCGTTTCCGGGCGGCATGGCGCCACCCGTTCCTGACTTCGCGCGCCTCGTGAGCGGACCGAGCGCTGCGGTTCCCAGTCTTTCTGCACCGGAATCGCTCCCAGTCGCCAGCCCCGAGCGTGTCAGCGCCGAAACGCTCGCGCGCCCCGCGCTCTCCGCAGAGGCCGCGCCGAACGACAGCTATAGTCCGGAACTCGTGCCCGATCGGGGCGCGGCCCGAGGCATCTTCGACGCGCATTCCATCAAACAAGATTTCCCGATCTTGGAAGAGCGCGTGCACGGCAACAAGCGCCTGATCTGGCTGGACAATGCGGCCACGACGCAGAAGCCGCGCGCCGTGATCGAGCGCCTGAGCTACTTCTACGAGCACGAAAATTCCAACATTCACCGCGCAGCGCACACGCTCGCCGCCCGCGCGACCGACGCCTATGAAGGCGCGCGCGAGCGCGTCCGGCGTTTCCTCAACGCGTCTACCGCGAAAGAGATCGTGTTCACGCGCGGGGCAACCGAGGCCATCAACCTGGTGGCCAAGAGCTGGGGACACCGCAACATCAAGGCCGGCGACGAGATCGTGCTGACCGTCCTCGAGCACCACGCCAACATCGTGCCCTGGCAGCAGTTGGCCTCGGAAAAAGGCGCCAAAATCCGCGTCGCACCGGTCGATTCGCGCGGCCAAATCATCCTCGAAGAATACGAGAAGCTGTTCAATCCGCGCACGCGCATCGCCTCCTTCACGCAGGTCTCGAACGCGCTCGGCACCATCACGCCCGCGCGTGAAATGGTGGAAATCGCGCACCGCCATGGCGCGCTGGCTTTGGTGGATGGCGCGCAAACCGTCTCGCATCAGCGCGTCGACGTGCAAGCGCTGGACGCTGACTTCTACGTCTTCTCCGGCCACAAGGTGTTCGGTCCGACCGGCATTGGCGCGCTCTTCGGCAAGGCCGATGTGCTCGAGCACATGCCGCCCTGGCAAGGCGGTGGCAACATGATCGCGGATGTGACGTTCGAGAAGACCGTGTACCAGCCGCCCCCATTCCGCTTCGAAGCCGGCACCGGCAACATCGCGGACGCCGTCGGGCTGGGCGCCGCCATCGACTACGTCATGGGCATCGGTCTCGAGACCATCGCGCGCTATGAGCACGAGCTCTTGGTCTACGCGACCGAAGGCCTGTGCCAGGTCCCGGGCTTGACGATGATTGGCACTGCGCCGGACAAAGCCGGCGTTTTGTCCTTCGTCCTAGACGGCAAGCGCACGGAAGATGTGGGCGCGGCGCTGGACAAGGAAGGCATCGCCGTCCGCTCCGGCCACCACTGCGCGCAGCCCATTTTGCGGCGCTTTGGCCTAGAAGCCACCGTCCGCGCTTCGCTCGCACCCTACAACACCAAAGAAGACATCGACGCCCTGGTAGCGGCAGTCACGCGCCTGCAAATACGATAATATTCAATGATTCAGAAGGCTTACCTGTGGCTGATGGGTAGCGTTCTGGTCCATTGAAAGAACATTCTGTCTTTCAGTGCTTGCATTGGTCCAGGAGTCTCTTATAGTGGACTTCGTGATCAAGACGTTGTCGCCCGAACAGGCTCAGGAACTGATTACCAGCGGTGAATGTGACGTCGTGGATGTTCGCGAACCGCGCGAATGGTCGCGGGGCCATCTCCCCGGGGCGCGCTTGGTCTCGTTCGACCGTCTGCGCCAAAGCCCGAAATCGACGCTGACCCGTGACAACGTGATCTTCGTGTGCGCCGCTGGCGTGCGCAGCCAGGCAGCGGCCCAAGTGGCCGAAGAGTCTGGCCTGTCCAACGTCTACAACCTGAGTGGCGGCACCCGCAACTGGGTGAGCTCCGGCTACAAGCTCGTCGTCGGCGAGTGATTGCCAGATTGGATTGGGGCTAGCGGGCGCATCACGTCGCTGCCCGTCGCATAGCCCGCAGCGCGTTCACCACTGTGATCGCGCAGGATCCAGACCCCTCTGTGGTGGACCTACAAGGCCGACCGGACCGGCGCGTGCTTTCACTGGGCGCAGTGGGGTCGGCCAAACGTGACCGTCCGTGCGTGCGCCGACGAGAGTCTGCCAGTGCGCGCCGCAGTCGGCGCGCATCCCCTAAACGCCCACGACGCGATTCGCGTAGCTCATCACCAAGTACATCGTGAGCCTCGTGCTGCCCGGGTTGCGGTACGCGTGCGGCACGTCAGCCTCGAAGAAAATCGCGTCTCCCGTGCCGAGTTGGTGGCGAACTTTGCCGACGGTCAACTCCAACGCGCCGCTCGTCACGACCAAGTTCTCGGTGGTACCGACCGGATGCGCATCAGCTTCTTCGACCGAGTTCGGGGCCAGGTTTAGTTCGTAGAACTCGACGTTGCGCGGTTCGTCGAAGGGAAATAGCGCGCGCGAGGTAAAGCTGCCGTCGTACGAGGTGAGCAGCTTCGCGCGATCGCGCAGCACGAGCGCGGTGCTGGTGCTCGCGTGCTCCGTGATCAGCGTCGCGAAAGACACGTCGAGCGCCCGCGCAATCTTCCAGACCACGTTGATCGTCGGCGTACTGTGTCCCAGTTCGACTTGCCCGAGCATGGCGCGGCTGACGCCCGATGCCTTGGCCAGGCGCTCCAGCGAGAGCCCGCGCTTCACCCGCAAGCGGCGCAGGTTGGCTCCTACAATCGGTGTCAGATCAGCGGCGGTCTCCGCGGGCGGGGGTAGGGTCTCGGTGGGGTCCAAGCTTGACTGGTAGAAATGGTCTACTATAGAAGACTTATACATGGCAAGGCCCGGTTTTGACATAAGACCATAAAGGCCATCGAGATAGTAGGGTAATGGTTATCGGCTGCGCAGGGCAGCCACAAACCGCTTTGGCGGAGGAGATTTAAATGAGCTTACACATCGGTAGCGACGCCCCCGACTTCACCCAGGAATCGACCGAGGGGTCGATCTCGTTCCACCACTGGCTGGGCAACAGCTGGGGGATCTTATTCTCACATCCCAAGGATTTCACGCCGGTGTGCACCACGGAGCTGGGGCGCGCCTCGAAACTAAAGGCGGAGTTCGGTAAGCGCGGCGTCAAGCTGATCGCGGTTAGCGTCGATGACGTGGCGTCGCATCACAAGTGGGCGGGCGACATCGAGGCCACCCAGGGCACTGCGCTCAACTTCCCCATTTTGGGCGACTCCGACCGCAAGGTGGCCAAGCTGTACGACATGATCCACCCCGAGGCGAACGACACGCTCACCGTGCGCTCGGTGTTCATCATCGATCCGAACAAGAAGATCCGCACCATCATTACCTATCCCGCCAGCACTGGCCGGAACTTCTCGGAGATCTTGCGAGTGGTGGATTCGCTGCAGCTCACCGACAGCCACAAGGTAGCGACGCCCGCTGACTGGCAAGACGGAGACGACGTGGTGATCATCCCCGCGCTTCAGGACCCGAAGGAGCTCGCAGAGCGCTTCCCGAAAGGCTTCAACGCCGTGCGCCCGTACCTGCGGGTGACTCCCCAGCCCAACAAGTGATTGCCCCGGGGCTAGGGGCCGGAGGGTGCAGGCCGAGCCCCGTCCACCGCCCTCCACGCGATTCACTGAACAAATAGCTGGTGGTTCGCGCGATTGATAGCTGATCGAACAATCAGTTCATCGAACGGCTCTGTCTTTTATCGAAGACTCGCTTCGAGGGAGATTCCATCATTAAAATCGCACTTTAGCCTTCGCCCTAGCTGCGCCCCCGGGGTGAACACCGCGCTTTGAGTGCACATCCTGCTTGACTGCCTACGCACCATCAGTATATCAAGCCGATAGCTTAAGAGCAGTGACGCATTATTCGTTTTAATAGACGCGCAGAGCAGCAGTCCCATGGAGTCTCCATGCACATCGGTATCGTCGGCGGCCTGGATCGCAACGAGGGGTTTTACCAAGACCTCGCACAGCGCGCCGGGCACCACTTCGAGCACCACAACGGCCACCTCGCCGGTCGTGGCGCGGCCTCGCTGGGCACGCTCGTGGAACGCTGCGACGTTGTCATCGTCGTGACCGACGTGAATAGTCACGCTGCAGTTTGGCGGGTGCGCCGTCTGGCGAAGCAGCGAGGCAACCGCGTGATCTTGATGAGCCGCTGCGGCCCGTCGAAGTTTACGGCGCTGCTCGCGGAGTTCAGCGCGCCGGCCTCACCGGCTCCTTTGCGCGTGGCGCGCTGAGCCAGGCCGGCTCCAAGTCTTTGAACGGCAATCAACGAAACATCTACGACAGAGGAAACTGAGAGCATGGCTTTGAATACTAGAATTGGGCCTACGGCGGTGGCCGCCGCTTTGGGCTTTGCGGCGCTCGTGGGTGCAGGATCCGCGCACGCGGTGACCTGTTCCTCCGTGGTCAGCAGTAAAGGTCTGACGCACGTGATTTACGGCTCGGGCGGCAGCGCGATCACGGCCACACTGGCCAAGGTTGCGTACGTGCTCAGCACCGCCAACCCGCCAATCACCGTCTTTTATCAGGATGCGGGTGGCGCTCAGGTTGGCTACCAGTCGTTCAAGAACGGCAACGGCGGAACCACCGCGCGGCCGTTCAAATATTGGCTCTCCGCGACCGACGTCACCGGTACTGCGCCGACCTGCACCGCGGATGACCCGGCCGCCGGGCGAGCAGTCGATTTTGCGACGACCGGCGGCACCCTCGCCCTGTTCGAGGGTGAGACACTGGCGGCAGACGCGGGGGTCTTCATTGGCCCAACGCAAGGCGTCAACGTGATCGTGCCGAAGGACTCGACCGAGACCTCGATCAGCGCCGAGGCGCTCTACTACGTGTACGGTTTCGGCCCGTCTGCCGACCTCACCGGCGCGACGAACCCGATCCCGTGGACGAAGAAAGACTACATCTTCCAGCGCGCAAGCACTTCGTTCGTGCAGCAGGCGTTACGCGGCGCGATTCGCAGCCTGGGCGGCAACGCGAGCAACTTCCCTGCGGACTTCGCGAACGCCAGCACGGCGACTACCGTGCACTCCGCGAGCGGTAAAGACGACAACCAAGGGACGGTCGATTCTCTGGTGTGGGCCGCGAGCCAGAGCCACGCGCAAGACGCTATCGGCTTCACCTCTGGCCCGACCGCGGACAAGAACCGCGCGGTCACGCACACCTTGGCCTATCAGCACGCGGGGCAGACCGCCGGCTACTGGCCCGACTCCACACAGGAGGCGTTCGACAAGCTCAACATCCGCACTGGTCAGTATTTCCTGTGGGACACGAATCAGTTCTTCACGAAGATCAATGGCTCGAATGCGCACCCGACGCTGAGCCAGATCGCCAACGATGATGTGAAAAACTTCATCGGCTATTTCAGTGGTGAGCTCACTCCGCCCGACGAGACGGACGTGACGAAAGCGATCATCGAGACCGGCAGCATCCCGCTGTGCGCGATGCAAGTGAAGCGCGAGAGCGACTTCGAAGGTTTGAGCTGCTACGCGCCAGCAGAACCGTGCGGATGCTACTTCGAGTCGATAACGGGCACGACGAGTTGTGATGCATGCGGCCCGGACACTCCATGCACCGGTTCTTCCAAGTGCCATTTCGGATTTTGCGAGGCTTACTGATGAACTCCACGACTTATCGAATACAGAACCGTCCACGCTTGACGATCGCGCTCGTGCTGGCGGCCGGCGGTGTACTTGGCTTGCTCGCCGCGTGCTCGTCCGATGGAAACCCGACACCTAGCCATCCCGTGATCACTACTGGAGGCGGTGGCAGCGGCGGCGCTGGTGAGAGCGACGCGGGTGAAACCTCCGTCGGGGGTTCTCGCGCGGGCTCAGGTAACAACACGGCGGGCGGCGCGAATGGCGGCAGCGGCGGCCGACCTGTGGTCGTTGAAGGCGGTGCGGGCGGTGAAGCCGGCGAAGCCGGTGCCGGTCCGCTCGCTCCGACCTGCCCGACCACGGACTTGGGCTTTTTCAATCAGCCCTCGAGCTCGCAAAAGTCGCCGTTCGACAACACCAAGCGGCTTGGCGCGCACACGCCGTTGCCGCCCTTGCCCTGACACGGTTTTGCGGGGGCGATCAATGGGTTGCCCCCGCAGCCTCTCAGCTCCCCTCAACCTCGTCTCAGCCTCGTCTCAGCCTCCTCTCAATCGCGCGTCCTCGACTCGCTGCACGCCTCGCCATCTCCGACTTTCCCATGTCTTCCAAAAAGCCCGCCTGTTCACGCTCGCCCTTCGAGCTGCCCGTGCGCGTTTTTTTCGCCTTGGAATTCGCTAGTGCTCAAGTCCATTCGATTTCTCTCGCTCACGGCCCTCACCACGCTCGCGTGGTCGCTACCGGTCCTCGCGCAAAACGCGCCACCCCCCGCCGGTTCCGACAGCGACGACCTGGAAATACCCTCGAACCCCACTGTACCGGGGGCAGCGGTGCCGAAACCGCTGCCCGCAAGCACTCCCGAGTCGAGACCCGCGCCGACGCCCGAGACGTCGAAGCCAACCGCGAGCGCACAAGACACTGAGTTGCAGCGCGAAGTTGCGGACCTGCGCGCGCGTTTGGACGCCATGGAGCACGCGCGCGCTACCGCGGCGAAAGCGGAAAAGGATAGCGCCCCGCGCGTGACGCCCAACGCGGATGCGCGCGGGAGCTCCTATCTCGAGAAGAATGCCACCTCGCGTCCGGTCCCGACTGGACTTCGTATCGGTGGCTACCTGCAAACGCAGTTCGAATCGAGTCAACTTTCTGCCGATCAGCTCGCGCCGGGAGGCGCGCCGGTCAATCAAGATCGTTTCACGCTGCGTCGCGGCCGGTTGCGGCTCGATCACGGCTGGGAATACGCGAACGCCACGCTCGAGCTCGACGCCAACACCACGCGCGGCATGAGCGTGGGCATTCGACGCGCCGAAGGTTCCGTGCTCTTCCGGGGCCAAAACGCCGATGACTTGCCGCCGCTAGTGATGCTCTCACTGGGCGTGACCGATCTGCCCTTCGGCTTCGAATTGCTGGAATCTTCGCGCGTGCGGCCGTTCATGGAGCGCTCGCAAGGGTCCTCGGCCCTGTTTCCGACGGAGATGGATGTCGGCCTGAAATTGTCGGGCGCCGTCTCCTTCCTTCGCTATGCATTTGCCATCACCAATGGTGAGCCGGTCGACACACTGAACCGTTACCCGCGTGATCCGAACGCAGCCAAGGACTTCTCGGGGCGAGTCGGTGTGGAGACGCAGCCGTTGCCCGCGCTGTCTATCGCAGGCGGCACTTCGTTCTATCAAGGCACGGGGTTTCACGCCGGCACGGACGCCAGCAAGCCCACGTTCACCTGGCTCGACATCAATGAAGATCGCGCGATTCAACCGAACGAGCTGCAAGCCGTGCCGGGTGCGTCAGCGCAACCTTCGCTGAACTTCAAACGCTGGGCCTACAGCTTGGATCTCGAGCTCAGCCTGCGTACGAAGTTCGGTGCCACTCGCTTGGTCGCAGAAGGGTTTTTGGCGTCGAATCTGGACCGCGCGTACCTGATCGCCGATCCCTCGCTCGGTCAGAACGACATCCGCGAAGCGGGCGGTTACCTGGCGCTGGTACAAGACGTTACGCGCTGGGGACAGATCGGCCTTCGCGCCTCGTATTACGATCCGAACTCGGATTTCTTCGACAGCTTGCGTGGCAGACAGGTACCAACGTCGCTATCGACTACCACGCTCTCGCCAATGGTCGCGCTGCGCTGGGAAGACAGGGCACGCCTCTCTCTTCAATACGACTTCGTGCGTGATTCTTTGGCCAAGGATTCGAACGGCGTGCCAACGGACGCCAAGAACAATCAACTGACGTTCCGTCTGCAGGTGGAGCTATGAGCAAGGTTTGGCTATTGCTCGCGTTCGTGGCAAGCGCCCTGGCCGGCTGCTCGAGCGAATCGCTGACCGCCGGCATTACCGAGCCAATTCGGGTCAGCTACGGCAACGGGCGCAACGCGCAGTTCCTCGGCGGCGAGCTCCCCGGCAGTAAGCCGCTCACGGACGGAGAAGTTTTGAGTGGTGTGCTACCGCAGACACCGACTTCTTCCTTGAACGTGAGTGTGGGGTCAGTGCGCCAGGCCGAGACCGGGTTCGTCGCTAGTGGCGCGACCTCGAGTGAGGCCGTCGCGATTGGCATCCGCCTGATGGACTCGGGTAGCGGGTATTGGCTGTTTCCGGTGACCGGTCAGGATCCGACCAAGCCCGGCACCTACAACTGGAACGCGACCCTCGATTTTGGCGGCAATATCCGGCCCGGTAAACACCTGCTCGGCGTCGTTGCGCTCGACGGGGCAGGGCACGCTGGCTCGCAATTTACGACCCAGCTGTGCGTGCTCTCGGACATTCCCGACAACTCGAGCGCCTGTTCGTCGACTGCCAAGCCGCCCTTCTCGGTACTCAGTCTGAATTGGGACACGCCGGTGGACTTGGATCTGCGAGTCATTACCCCACAGGGAAAGGTCGTCGATCCAAAGCATCCGAGCACGGCTGTCGCCGTGAACGGTCAGACCGATCCGACCGCACAGGACGTCGGTGTTTTCGATGTCGACGCGGAGCGTAACTGCGTCGACACCGGTTACCGACGCGAGAACTTGGTTTGGCAGGGTCCGCCTGCAACGGGAACCTATTTCGTTTACGTGAGCTTGTTCGACTCCTGCGGTCAGTCCGCCGTTCGTTTCAAGCTCTCGTTGAATCGCCCTGGGCCCGCGGGCGATGACGGTACGCATCCACTCGAGAGCAACTATTCGCAAGCGGGCGAACTATTGGCTGCGGACGCCGATTCCGGCGCGAAGCTCGGGCTCTTCGTGACTGAATTTCTAGTGCAATGAAAAGGCACGCAACAAAGGCAAAGTCATGATCGTCGAACGTTTATTGAAGGTCGCTCTGCTCGGATCGAGCTGGGTGTTGTATCTACTTCTGTTTCTGTCGGTCGTTTCGTTTTCCGCGATGTTCGAACGCTACCTGTTCTTCAAGCGCCATCGTGTCGATTTCGAAAGGCTGCGCAAGGACGTGCGCAAATTGCTGCAGGACAACGACCTGCCAGGGCTGGACAAGCTCTTGAGTGCCAGCAACGCCATCGAAGCGCGCGTGGCCCTCGAGGGACTACGCTGGGCTGCCGGCGGACCCGGCGCGATCACGGACGCGGTGGAGTCGGAGTTGTCGCGCGTGAAGGGCGAGCTCGAACGCGGCATGAACTTGCTCGGCACGCTCGGAAACAACGCGCCATTCGTGGGCTTGTTGGGTACGGTCTTGGGCGTCATCATCTCGTTCCACGCGCTCGGTGACGCGGGACAAAATACGCAGGCCATGGGCGGGGTGATGGCCGGTATCTCCGAAGCCTTGGTGGCGACGGGCGTCGGCCTGTTCGTGGCGCTGCCGGCGGTCGTCGCCTACAATGCAATTCAAAAGCGTATCGGTGAGGTCGAGTCGCAGAGCTTGTCCTTGACCAAACTGCTCACGGCCTACGTGCGTACGGCGGACCGCGCGCAAGGCATCGTCCCGGCGCACGAAATCGAACCTGATGCGATGCGCGAGGCGTTCGATGAGCTGGCCGACGAGCGGCGCAGTGCAGGCTCGGTGAAGCTCGCTGGGGCGACGGAATAAGCCGATGGCTGGCGTTACTCAAGGCCGGTCGGGCCGTGGCGGGATCGTCGGCATCAACGTCACCCCGATGGTGGACGTGGTGCTCGTGCTCTTGATCATCATGATGGTGTCCGCGACCTACATCGTGTCGCAGAGCTTGAAGGTGGAGTTGCCCAAGACCGCCTCGTCCGACGATACCGTATCGAAGACGTACGTCGTCACGGTCACCAAGGACGGCAACTACTTCTACAATGACAAGCCGGTGACGCGTGATGGCCTGCAGAAGGAGTTTCGCTCGGCTCTTGCCGCCACCAAAGACGTGAATCTGGTGATCACGGCAGACGAAGACGCACACCACGGCAAGGTGGTCGGCGTGATCGATCTGGCGAAGGTCGAAGGCATCACGAAATTCGCGATCAACGTCGAGAAGAAGTAGTCGTGGCGCGTCGATCAGGACTCTTCGTCGCGAGCCTCGTCGTGCACGGCGCGTTGGGCGTGGGCGTGGCTAGCATCGAGATCAAAAAATCTCGAGCTTCTACCGCTATTTCTTACGCCGAAACCCAGAAAAAGAAGAAGCCGCCAGAACCGACCAAGGTCGATCCCACTCCGCCCGAGAAGACTCCGCCTGCACGTGCATTGACTCGTCGAGCCGCGCCGGCAGCGGAGGCCGAAGCCCCGCCGCCGAAGGCAGCGGATACGCCCGCGGCATTCGACGGCTTGCCCGACTTTGGTGTGTCACTCACGGGCGGCGTGAACGGCACGGGGGTCGCTCTGCCAGTAGGCGGTGGTGGTCCGGCCCGCGAACAACGCAGCGTCGAAAAAGTGCTGCGCAAAGCGGCACCGGTAGCGGCAACGTTGCCCAGTGACGGTTGCGACGAGCCCCCCGCGAAACCCAAGTATATCTCGCTGCAACAACCGAGCTACACCGACGATGCAATAGCCGCGGCGATCGAGGGCAAAGTGCGCGTACAACTGACGGTCGACGAAACCGGCAAGGTGGTCGACGTGAAATTGATTGCCGGGTTGGGCCACGGCCTCGACGAAGCCGCATTGGCCGCGGCGCGCCGTGCCACGTTCGAACCCGCGCTGCGCTGCGGCAAGCCCACGCAAGCCACATTCACCATCACGATGCGGTTCAAACTTCCGACCTGAGCTCCGCTCGAGTCGTCTTCCTCGCTCTTGCTTTTTCCGGGTATCCCGTTGCGACGTATTGCACTCTTCTCTTGTTTGGCACTCGCCGTGTTCGGCGTTTCACGGCCGACCTTCGCGCAAACAGCCCCTCAAACCGGCGAGGAGACCGCGCGCCCGCATTTGACGCGGCCGCCGAAGCTCGCAAAATTCGTGGAGGCACCTTATCCCGAAGCCGAGAAATCCTCGGGCCGCACGGCATCGGTCGTGGTCCAAATCGCGGTCTCGGCTACTGGCACGGTCGACGCGGTGAAAGTGATCGAATCAGCGGGCCCCGCGTTCGATGAAGCCGCCGTGGCTGCGATTCGGCAGTTCTTGTTCGAACCGGCGGAAGTCAACAATCGCCCGGCGCCGATCCGCATCAATTATCGCTATGACTTCGTGATCAAGGAGGAAGTGCCGACGACCGCGCAGTTTGCGGGTCTGGTCAAGAACCACCAGACCGGTGAGGCTTTGGCCGGAGTCAGTATCGCGCTCGATACTGGCGTGACGGTGGTGAGCGATGTGGCGGGCCACTTCGCGGTCGACGGCGTCGAACCCGGCAAGCACCGCGTGACGCTTTCACGCAGCGATTTGAAGGCGCTGCAAAGCGAAGAAAACTTCGAGGCCGGTAAGAAGGTGGACGCCACGTACGAGGTCGAGTTCAACACGCCGGAAAAAGACGCCGACGCCGACAGTGACGATCTCGAAATCGTGATCATCGCACCTTCCCTGACCAAACAAGTGGTATCGACCAGGGTCGATGCCGACCAGGCGCGGCGGGTCGCGGGCACTTCGGGGGACGTGCTCAAAATCGTCGAGAATTTGCCGGGTGTTGCGCGTGCCACGGCGGGTTCGGGGGCGGTCGTGGTCTGGGGCGCCGCGCCGGAAGACACGCGTGTCTACGTCGATGGCATGCGCATTCCGCTGCTCTATCACTTCGGCGGCTTTCGCTCGGTGATCCACTCGGATTTCGTGCGCTCGGTCGAGCTCGTCCCCGGCGGTTACGGTGCGCAGTACGGGCGGGGCCTCGGTGGCTTGGTGAAGGTCGACACGCGCGACCCCGCCAGCGACCGCCTGCATGGCAGCGCGGGTGTCGACTTGATCGATGCATCGGTGGCGGCGACGGGACCTGTCGCGAAAACGGTGTCAGCTGCGATCGCCGCGCGTCGCAGCCATCTCGATGCCGTACTCAACGAAGTCACTTCCCGAGATACCTCGGCGTTCTTCCCGATCCCGAAGTACTACGACGGTCAGGCGCGGGTGCGCTATCAACCGGAGAAGCACAGCTTCGTCGAACTCGGCGGCATGATTTCTTCCGACGATGTATCGCGCACGGTTTCCAACGCGGATCCGGCCTATCGCAAGCAAGAGAACAAGAGCTTGAGCTTTCAGCGTGCCTATCTGCGCTACGAAACGGAGACTACCGACGGCGGCAAGGTGAGCGCCATGCCCTGGCTTGGCTGGGATCGCTCGACCCTCACCGGGCGCTTTGGTGGAACCCCGACAGTGCTCGAAGTCGATTCCCGGGACTACGGCTTTCGCGCCAGCTACCGTGGTCGCGCCACACCGTTTTTGACCGCAGAGGTCGGTCTGGACCTGGAGGCTGCGACGCACTCAGCGCGGCGCGTGGGCTCGGTGACCGCTCCGCCTCGCGAAGGCGATGCACGTGCGTTCGGCCAGCCCCCGTCCGACCAAATCAACCTCGACACCTGGGAGACAGCGGAGGGCAGTGCTGCGCCCTACGTCGAAGGCGACTTTTCGCTCGTCCAGGACAAGTTGCACATCGTGCCAGGCCTGCGCCTAGAGCCGCAGTTCACGAGCGTGAGCAAGCGCGTTCCCACGGAAGGCCTATTCGCACCGCAGGGCGTGTACACGTCGGACACGGCGCTCGAACCGCGTTTGGCCGTGCGCTACGCGATGTCGTCGCGGGTCACTTTCAAAGCGGCATTCGGCCAATATCGGCAAGCCGCCCAACCGGAAGATCTGTCTGCTTCGTTCGGCAACCCGACCCTGCAATCGGCGCGGGCGACGCATCTTTTGCTCGGCGGCGCCTTCCAACTCAATCGCAACATCAGCTTGGAGAGCACGGTATTTCGCAGCACCTCCGACGGTCTCGCTGTGCGTAATCCGTCGAGTTCTCCGCTGATCGCGCAGGCGCTCGTGAACGGGGGGGCGGGGCGCTCGTACGGCGTGCAATTCTTGCTGCGCCACGAACTCGCCAAGGGCTTCTTCGGTTGGGTGGCATACACGATTTTGCGCAGCGAACGCAAAGACGCAGGCAACGCCGACTATCGCTTGTTCGACTTCGATCAAACGCACGTGCTCACGGCGCTCGCCTCGTACGATCTCGGCAAGGGGTTCGATGTTGGTGTGCGCGGCCGGTATGCGAGCGGGTACCCACGCACGCCGGTAATTGGCTCGTACTTCGACGCACGAAGCGCGACCTATCAACCGATCTTGGGCGACAAGAATTCGATCCGGATCCCAGAGTTCTTGGAGCTCGATGTGCGTGTTGCCAAACGCTTCAAATTACAGAGCAGCTCGCTCGAAATTTATCTCGACGTGCAAAACGCGTCCAATCGTAAAAATCCAGAAGAAATCGCGTACAACGCCGATTACACTCAGCGGCGCTACATCGAAGGCTTGCCGATTCTGCCGGTGCTGGGGATCAAATGGGAATTTTGAGCATGCGCTCGACGCTCACGCTTACGCTTACGGTCTCGTGCGTGGTCGGCTGCGTACCCACCTTCGACGACAACTTGCCTTTGATCGACAAGCCTACGCTGCTCGCCGTGCAGGTGGAGCCCGCGGAGGTGGCACCGGGCAAGGATGTACAGCTCAGCGCGCTCGTCGGCACGCCCAAGCTGAATAGCGTCGCGCCCAAGCTCAGCTGGGGCCTGTGCATTGCACGCAAGCCGCTCACCGAACTGGGCCCCTTCAACCCGGTTTGCATTCATGCGCCAAGCCAAGCCCCCAAAGACCTCATCGACCTGGGGACCGGCGCGGCCGTCACCGCCACGCTGCCGAAGGACGCGTGTCGCCTATTCGGTCCGAGCTTGCCTGAGCCGATGAACGGTGAACCAGCGGGACGCCCGGTGGATCCTGACCCGACGGGCGGGTTTTATCAGCCAGTTAGCGTGACCTTGCTCGAGTCCGGCGTCACCAGCATGGGCTCGGTGCGCATCTATTGCCCGCCTTCCGGCTTGGATCAGGAGCAGGCGGTCGCCTTCAACTCGCAGTATCGCAACAATCAAAGCCCGAGCCTCGATGCACTGTCGGCGCGCACTGAGTCCGGCGAGAGCTTGCAAATTCCGGACGAGCCCGATGCGCTTCTGGTTCTGCCCAAGCAAGTAATCCACTTGGAAGCGTCGTGGCAGGCTTGCCCACGCTCTGCCCTGTGCGGCGATGGAGTGTGCGGGGCAGGCGAAGACAAGAACAACTGCGCTGATGATTGCACGACAGCCAAGGGCTGCACGGGAGCTGAAAGCTACGCTTGGTTCAACCCTGATTCACGCATCGTCGAGACGCGTCATGAGTCGATCCGAGTGTCCTGGTTCTCGACCGCGGGCCGCTTCGAGGATGCCGTGACCGGCCGCGAAGAGGACGAGTTCGCACAGACCACGACCGGGGACGTTTGGACCGCCCCGGAGGAGGCTGGAAGCGTTCGGGTTTGGGCGGTGATTCGCGATGCGCGGGGCGGGCAGTCGTTCCGCAGCTTCCTGGTTACCGTGCGCTGAGTTTTCGACTCCCCGCGTTCTTCCTTCAGTTGTCGCGCGCGTAGCGGATTACGTTGAAACAGCGCGTTTCGTGGCTCGCTCGGTTCTCGTAAACGTGCGGCACGTCTGCCTTGAAGAAGATGGTGTCGCCAGGCAAGAGCTCGTATTCGGTGTCCTGCACCAGCAAGCGCAGGGCTCCGGTCATCACGACCAAGGTTTCCATGGTCCCCCGCCCGTGGGGTTCGCTGCGATGGACGCCTTTCGGCATGAAACGCAGCTCGTAGATCTCGACGTCCGGCGAAGACCCGCCGGGAGATAGCAGGCGGCTCTCCATTCGGCCATCCCCGCTCTTGAGCGGCGGCGTATCGCCGGCACGGAGTACCTTGGCGCCACTCTCTTCCGAGGTGCCGAGCAGCTCGTGGAACGGCACATCCAAGCCAACTGCCACCTTCCACAGCACCGAAAGCGTCGGGTTCGTGCGTGTGCCCTCGATTTGGGAGAGAGCAGCGCGGCTCACGCCACTTTTGCTGGCCAAATCGTCGAGCGACAGGCCGCGGGCCTTGCGGAAGCGCTTGAGACCCTCGGCGACCCGCCGGGCGACCTCGGCTGCTCCGAGCTCGTCTCCTGAGCCAGACGCCACGCGGGGGCGGGCTCGGGGGTCGGGTTCCACTTTCTTACGGGATTTTGCGGCTGCCATGGATCGCCCTTGTAGTCGCATTGGGCTAGGCCCCGCCAGCCCGTTCGCTGTTTCGCAAGACAGCGACGCCTTCGTTGCTTGACAAGGCCCGCGAGCGCTATTAGGAACAATCTCTATCGCATTAGTAGACTAATGGTAACTCGCAAGACCGTTTACGCCCTCCGGGCGCTCTTCCGGCTGGCCAATTCGGCCCAGGGGAAGAGCTTATTGGCCGCGGAAATCGCGGCCAGCGAGGGCATTCCCCGGCGGTTCTTGGACACTATCTTGCGCCAGCTCACGCGCAGCGGGCTGCTCACGAGTAGTCGAGGTCCGCACGGGGGTTATGCGCTCCGTTCGCCGGCCAGCGAGATCAGCGTGGCCGCTGTGATTCGCGTCTTGGACGGCGCTGCCTTTCCCTTTCCTTGCCTCAATTGGGACCACCCGGTGCGTTGTGCGGAGTGTCCCGGGCCAGGGGAGTGTGCTGCCCACGCGGCCCTCGGTGTCATGGGGGACGCTGCACTCCGAGTGCTCGAAGCCATGAGCTTGGCCGATCTCGTAAAATCCATCGCTCTCAACAAGACCAACGATTCGACCCGTCTCCTCATCCCATTGCGCCGCAGGGCCGGCGCACCTGTCCGAGAGTTGCCATGAATCCGTCCTCGTCATTGTCGTCATCGTCGTACTCGTCCTCTACTCTGCCACGCGCGCCACGCCGCACCTTCGGCTTCACGCTGGCACGCGCGGCGCTGTTGCTGATCGCGGCGAGCGCCGGGCTCGGGGCGTGCAAGAAGTCGGACGGCTCGGGCGCCTCGCCCGCCGGTTCGAACTCGGCCGGCGTCGCCACCGCCAGCAAAGCACCGGTGACCTTGCTCAACGTTTCGTACGACCCGACGCGCGAGCTGTATCAAGAGTTCAACAGCGCCTTCGCCAAGTATTGGAAGGACAAGACGGGCCAGGACGTGAAGGTCAATCAATCGCACGGTGGCGGCGGCAAGCAGGCCCGCGCCGTGCTGGACGGCTTGGAGGCCGACGTCGTGACCTTGGCGCTCGGCTACGACGTGTCGATCTTGCACGACAAGGGCAAGCTGATCCCCGAAAATTGGCAATCGCGCCTGCCCCAAAATAGCGCACCGTACACGTCCACCATCGTGTTCGTGGTGCGCAAAGGCAACCCGAAGAAAATCAAAGACTGGAATGATCTGATTCGCGAGGGCATGCAGGTGATTACGCCTAGCCCAAAGACCAGCGGCGGTGCGCGTTGGAACTATCTGGCAGCCTGGGGCTACGTGCTCAAGCAGCCGGGCGGAGACGAGACCAAAGCCCGTGAGTTCATCAGCAAGCTGTACAAGAACGTGCCTGTGCTCGATTCCGGCGCCCGCGGTGCCACGACTACCTTCGTCGAGCGCAAGATTGGCGATGTGTTGATCACCTGGGAAAATGAAGCCATCCTGAGCGTGCACGAGTTCAGCAAAGACAACTTGGAGTTGGTCATCCCCTCGGTCAGTGTACTCACCGAGCCGCCCGTGACCATCGTCGACAAGAACGTAGACAAGCACGGCACCCGCGAGGTCGCCGAAGCCTACTTGCAGTTTCTGTATACGCCGGAAGGTCAGGCAGTCGTAGCGAGGAACTATTATCGCCCGCGCGACGCTGCAACGCTCGCCAAGTACAAGGCTCAGTTTCCGGACGTGCTGCTGTTCACGGTCGATGAGCTGTTCGGCGGCTGGTCCAAGGCCCAGCCGACCCACTTCAACGACGGCGGGATCTTCGACCAGATCTATCAGCCGAAGAAGTGAGCGATTGCGATGCGCTTCAAGACTCGCGGTGTACTGCCGGGCTTCGGGCTCTCGCTCGGCTACACCGTGCTTTACGTGGGGCTATTGGTGCTGCTGCCGCTCTCGGCCATGATCATCAAAGCCAGCTCGCTCGGTCTGAGCGAGTTCTGGCTCAAAGTCACCGACGACCGCGCGCTGGCCGCCTACCGCTTGAGCTTCGGTTCGGCGTTCGTAGGATCGCTGCTCAACGCGGTTTTCGGCGTGCTCGTGGCCTGGGTCTTGGTGCGCTATCGCTTCCCCGGCCGTGGGATCGTCGATGCCCTGGTTGATTTGCCGTTCGCGTTGCCGACTGCGGTGGCCGGCATCGCGCTGACCACGGTCTACGCCGAGCATGGCGTGCTGGGCGAACAACTGGCGAAAATCGGCGTGAAAGTCGCATTCACGCCGCTCGGCGTGACCATGGCACTGACCTTCATCGGCATTCCCTTCGTGGTGCGCACGGTGCAGCCGGTCTTGGAAGAGATCGACCCCGACGTCGAGGAGGCGGCCGCTGTGCTCGGGGCCACGCGCTTCCAAACCTTTCGCCGCGTGATCTTCCCGGCATTGCTGCCCGCGACTTTGACCGGCTTTGCGCTAGCCTTCGCGCGCGCGTTGGGTGAATACGGCTCGGTGGTGTTCATCTCCGGCAACATGCCGATGCGCACGGAGATCACGCCGCTCTTGATCGTGACCAAGCTCGAGCAATACGACTATGCAGGCGCGACCGCGATCGCCGCCGTGATGCTCTTGGCATCGTTTGGCATGCTCCTGCTGGTGAATTTGCTCGAGCGCTGGGCGCGGCGGGCGGAAGCATGAGCGGCATAATTACCCAGCGCGCGGGCAGCGCTCAGCGGCGAGAGAGCCAAGTGGGCGAAGGCCTACTGGTGCGTGTGCTGCTGATTCTGGTCGCTCTGGCATTTCTCGGCGTTTTTTTGGTGGCGCCGATCGCCACGGTGTTCGTCGCGGCGTTTTCGAAGGGCGTGGGGCCGTACTTCGCCGCTCTGGCGCAGGACGATACCGTGGAAGCAATCAAACTCACCTTGCTGACCGCGGGCATCGCCGTGCCACTCAACGTGGTCTTCGGGATCGCCGCCGCCTGGCTGATCTCCAAGTACGATTTTTGGGGGAAAAGTTTGCTGATCACCGTGGTCGACCTGCCGTTCAGCGTCTCTCCGGTGATCTCGGGCTTGATCTTCGTCTTGTTATTTGGCGCCCGCGGTTGGTTCGGTCCATGGCTCACCGATCACGACGTAAAGATCATTTTCGCGGTCCCTGGCATCGTCATGGCCACCACCTTCGTCACTTTTCCGCTGGTCGCGCGCGAACTGATCGCGGTGATGCAAGCGCAGGGCAGCGACGAAGAAGAGGCCGCGCTGACGCTCGGTGCCAGTGGGCTGCAAATCCTCTGGCGGATCACGCTTCCCAAAGTGCGTTGGGGCCTACTTTACGGCGTCATTTTGTGTAACGCTCGGGCGATGGGCGAGTTCGGCGCGGTGAGCGTGGTCTCCGGCCACGTCCGCGGGTTGACCAATACCCTGCCGCTGCAAGTCGAGATCTTGTACAACGAGTACAACTTCGTGGGTGCGTTCGCGGTGGCGTCCCTGCTCTCCGCGCTGGCATTGGTCACCTTGTGCGTGAAGAAAATCGCCGAGTGGTCCGCTTCGAGTCGACAAGCGAAGCGGGACGCTTCGTCGCGGGCGCTTTCGCCCGTGCGCGCCGCGGTGAGCCTCGAGGGAGTCGTGCCATGACCGTCCGGGTCGAAAATATCGTCAAACGCTTCGGCAGCTCGAGTGAGGCCGCGGCCGTCGCAGACGTCTCGTTCGACGCACAGCCCAAGGCCATCACCACGCTGCTGGGCCCGTCGGGCTCCGGCAAGTCGACGTTGCTGCGCCTGATTGCCGGCCTCGAAACGCCCGATCAGGGGCGCGTGTTCATCGACGGCAAGGACGTGACCGCGCTCTCGCCCCAACATCGCAACGTGGGCTTCGTGTTCCAGAGCTACGCCCTGTTCAAGCACATGACCGTCGCGGACAACATCGCGTTCGGCATGAAAATTCGCGGTTTACCCAAGGCCCAAGCGCAAAAGCGCGTCGCGGATCTGCTGGCCCTGGTGCAGCTCCCGGAATACGGCGCGCGCTTTCCGTCACAGCTCTCCGGCGGCCAGCGGCAACGAGTCGCCCTCGCGCGGGCCCTGGCGATCGAGCCGAAAGTGCTGCTCTTGGACGAGCCCTTCGGCGCTCTCGACACGCAAGTGCGCCTCGAGCTCCGCGAATGGCTGATCAGCCTGCACGAGCAAACCGGCATCACCACAATCCTGGTCACGCACGACCAGGAAGAAGCGCTGGAACTTTCGCAGCACGTCGTGCTCTTGACTCGGGGCCGCGTCGCGCAGGCCGGCAGCCCGCATGATTTGTACGATCACCCAGCAGATGAATTCGTCGCCTCCTTCCTGGGTGGCGCCAACGTGATCAAGAGCCGGGTCAGCGACGGCGAAGCCAAAGTCGGTAGCCAATCGGTGCGTGCACCCGCTGGCGCCGGCGAAGGCACCCCGGTTCAAGCATTCGTCCGTCCGCACAACATGCGCGTTCGCCGCCCCATTCCCGCGCGCGACAACCCGATCGATCTAGGCAAAATCGAGCGGCTCACGCGCGTTGGCGGCTACGTCAAAGTTTACGTCTCGCTGCCCTCGGGCGAAAGCGTCGTGGTTTTGATGTCCAAAGGCGATCTCGAAGCCCTCAAAGTCGAACCTGGCGACCCCGTAGCCGTCGATGTGGTCGACGCCAAAGTCTTCGTCCAAAGCTACTCGATCTAAACCCACTCGGCGGAGTGCTTGTTCGCGAAGGCGCCCATGTCGCCAATCATGCGGACGAGCTCTCGGAGCAGAACGGTCTTGCAGAGCGCCTGCAAAGGTGCGCTCACGCTCTAGGTCGCGTTCGTGCCCGCCTTCGGCGGTGCGTCCCGCGAAGGAAGGCTGCTTTTCCCCGTCCGCCGTGCACACGCGACGGCTCGACGGACGTACTCGCCGCCGAACTGACTCTCGTGCCGCTTGAACTCCCCGTCCGCCTCCGCGGAATCACGAAACCGTACGCACAACGCGCCGCCCAATCACCACCGGTAGCCATGACACTCCCTCGGCGCGTGTCCCAGAACCACCCGCCGAGGCGTGTCGTCGCTTCACGGCCCCCAGCACCTCTCGCGCGCCGATTCACACCCTCCATGGGAAACTCGCGCGCGAAGCGGCTATTTTCCGATGCGCACCGAGCTGGGGGGCTGCAGGTTGCGTTGGCGTTTTTCGCTGACCAACGTACGGGCATGGCGCGCGACTGCTAAAATCAAGTGCCCCAGCTTGGGGTGCCCGGGGACGATGTCGCTGGCGATGCCGTGGCGTTGGAGCGCTTCGCTCGTCACGGGACCGACCGAGGCGACCACGATTTCGCTACTTAACGCGCGGCGGACGGCGGAAACCATGCCCATTTCTCGGGCCACCGACAGGACGTGTTCGATTTGGAGCGCGGTGGTGAAGATGGCGACGTGGGCTTGCACGCGTACGATTTTGAGGATTGCAGCCTTCAGCGGCGCGGTATCTTCGGGGAGCGCCCAGCTGTACACGTGGATACTGCGCACTTCGGCGCCGCGTGTGCTGAGTGAGTGGATCAGTTCCAGATTGGGGGTGCCGTACTCTTGGATCCAAACTCGTTTGCCTGCGACCGGCGATGCGGCGTCCAGCTTGCGCACGACTTCGCGCCAGGTGTTGGGTTCGGGCACGGCGAAGGTGGGGCGGAGCCCGAACGGTTTGAGCGCGCTCGACGGTTTGGGTCCGCGACAGATTAGGGTCAGCTTGGACAGGCCAAGGACCAACTCGGCGCGCGAGCGGTAGTTGGACGCGGCTTTGAGCAAGAGGCTTGCGCCGACGCCCGTGAGTAGCACGAGCACATCGATCGCCCCCTCACATACCGCTTGGGCGAAGGCTTTGGCCTCCGGGATCTCGCTGAGGGGAACTTCTCTCAGCGCGGGTGCGGCAACCACCCGGGCGCCGTGCTTTTGGAGTAGCCCCGTGGTTTCATTCTTCAAGCGGCTCTCGAACGAGATCACTTGCAGGCCTGTCAGGGATTGCGTCACGGCGTCCTCGGAGAACGCTCCCTGGTAGCGCGCGCGGTATTTCGTCTACGTTTCTGAGCAGACACTGGCGCGTTACGCGAGCGCGGGCATTCGCCACGTGGCGCGCGCACGCACGCCCGACCAAAGCCGCCGAAGCTAGGGCTTTGTGGCCACAATGCGCAGGCGCACGTAATCGAGCCACCACGTGCCATCGCGAAACAGCGCGCTCTGGCAGCGCAGTGACGCTTTTCGACAGAGCTCGGGCCAACGATCGCCGAGTGCCTTCATCAGGTCGGACTGAAACAGCGCAAGCCAGGCAGACAGGCCGTCCGCGCCGGCGACCGGTGTGGGCCGTTCGAAGTAGCGCAGCTCGCGGGGAACTAATCCGCTCGACTCGAGCAGCCCCGCATAACGGCCTGGACTCGGAAAGAACCAGCTCAGGAACGGCGCGGGATCGATTTCCCATTCACGAAGGATGTCCGCGACCGCGTTGACGACGGTTTGCACGCAACCCGCCCCGCCGAATTCCGCCACGAAGCGTCCGCCGGGGACCAACGCGCGCTGCACGCCGCGCAGTACGTCGTTCGCGCGCGGCATCCAATGCAGCGCTGCGTTGGAGAACACGGCGTCGAATTCCGCCACGTAGCTCAAGTCTTGGCCGTCGGCGACCTCGAAGCTCGGCTCGGCGTACTTCGCCCGCGCGCTCTCAATCATCTCTGTCGAGCGATCGATGCCAGTCACATGCGCACCCTGGCCCGCGATCTGCGCGGTCAAGGTTCCGGTGCCGCAGCCGAGGTCCAAAATGCGTTCGCCGGCACGCGGGCGCAGCCAGTGCACGAGGTCGGTAGCCAGCTCCGACACGAACGCGGCGCGGTCGTCATACAGGGTGGGGTTCCAAGCGCTGTTCATGGCTTCCACGCTGACAGCGAATGTACATTCTAGCTAATGATAGATATTGATAAATATCATTCAAGTATAGAATGCACAGCCGATGGAACTCCGCGATCTTTCGTACTTCCTGGCCTGCGTCGACGGCGGCAGCATTACGCGGGCCGCGCGCCGGGTACACGCAGCGCAGCCCACCATCTCGCATGCGCTTGCGCGGCTCGAGTCAGAGCTTGGTGTGCGCGTCTTGGAGCGCGGTGCCCGCGCGCCAATGCGTGTGACAGAAGCCGGGCAGCGCCTCGCCGAGCGCGCCCGCCAAGCACTAGCCGCGCTCGGCGCGCTGCACGATGATTTGGCCGAAGTCAAAAGCGGCGCGCGTGGACAGCTCAGGCTATGCGCGGTGCAGAGCGCGTGTGTGAGTCTCTTGCCGCGGGCATTGGCGGCCTTCGCGAGCGCACACCCCGCGGTCGAGTTGTCCGTGCGTACGCTCGCTGCCGAGAAGATCGCTCGAGCAGTCGCCAGTGGTCAGGCCGACCTCGGCTTCGTCGCGGGCGCGCCCAGCTCCGCATTGCGCGAAGTCGATCGCGAACTCTTGCGTCGCGAGGAGCTGGTGGCGCTCGTGCGCAAGAGCGATCCGTTGGCGCGCCGGAAGGTGTTGCGCTTGTCAGCGCTTGCCGAGCGCTCGCTCGTGCTCGTGCCGGGTGGCACGTTCACGGGTGAGATCATCCACGAGGCATGCCGCGCCGCTGGCTTTGCGCCACGGATCGTGCTCACGCTGTCTTCTGCCGAGGCCCTGTGTGAAGTGGTTCGTGCCGGCCTGGCTCTGACCATCCTGCCCGCAGGGTACTTGCGCGGCTCCGACCCGGAGCTGGTCGCGGTTCGCCTCAAAGACCCGACGCCGCGCCGCGATCTGTGGCTCGTGCGGCGCCGGCCGGAGGCTTTGCCGACCCCGCGCGCAGCCAGTGAGTTTTTACGGTTACTTCGGGAGACCCAGGAATTGCCTGTGCAATAGCTGGATTTCATTGGACTTATTCGGAGATTGACAGGCGCGTGACGGCTAACTATATCAGCCCAACACATTAACCCTGACGCATGCGTTAGGGTTAGGGTTACAATGTAGTCCATGAGCGACCGTAACTCCCACCGCCACCTCGCGATCGTTGCAGCCGGCTCCTGTCCGGATGCGCCGGAGCGTGCGGGCGTGGACGAGGGAGAGCTGCTGCTGGTGGGTGACATTGCCAAGGCCGTCGGCAAGACGGTTCGGGCAATTCACTTGTATGAAGAGCTCGGCTTGGTGCGCGCCCACGAACGTTCGAAGGGCCGCTATCGGCTGTTCGCGCACGACGCTTTGGTGCGCGTGCGCTGGATCATCAAGCTGCAAAACTTGGGGCTTTCCCTGTCGGACATCCAAGCCCTCGTGCGCGGCCAGAACGCCGCCGCGTCCGCCAAATTCGCGGCCATCCGCTTGCAAGAGGTCTACCTCGCCAAGCTGGTCGAAACGCGCAGCAAGCTCGCCGATCTGAAAGCGCTCGAATCGGAACTCGAAGCCAGCCTCGAGTTTCTCTCCACCTGTCACAGCGCGTGCGAGTCCGAAGTTTCTTCGATTCACTCGTGCCCGACCTGCGCGCACCATGCCGAGCAGCCCAATCCTCCCGAACTGGTCGCCGGCAGCCGCGTGAACTGAAGGACATCAAAATGGCGCTCAAGTTTCCGATCTACATGGACAACCACGCGACGACGCCGCTCGACAAGCGCGTGCTCGAAGCCATGTTGCCCTATTTCACGCAAGACTTCGGCAACGCGGCTAGCCGCACCCACGCCTACGGCTGGCATGCCGAAGCCGCGGTCGAAGACGCGCGCCAGACCATCGCTGATTATATCGGCGCCGAGTCCGGCAAAGAGATCGTGTTCACCTCCGGCGCGACGGAGAGTGACAACCTGGCGATCAAGGGCATTGCCGAATACTACAAAGGCAAGGGCAACCACATCATCACCACCACCATCGAGCACAAAGCCGTGCTCGATTCGTGCAAGCGCCTCGAAAAAGAGGGTTACACCGTCAGCTACGTGAACGCCGGTCCCGATGGACTGGTGAACCCCGCGGATATCGAAGCCGCAATCACGGACAAGACCATCTTGGTGTCGGTCATGCTCGCCAACAACGAGGTCGGCACGATCCAGCCGATCGGCGAAATTGGCGCAATTACCCGCAAGCGAGGCGTGCTCTTTCATTGCGACGCGGTGCAAGGCTTCGGCAAGACGCCGTTCGACGTCCGCAGCATGAACGTGGATTTGGCGTCACTCACCGCGCACAAGATCTACGGCCCGAAGGGCGTGGGCGCGCTGTATGTGCGACGCTCCAAGCCGCGCGTGCGCCTGGTCGCCCAAATGGATGGTGGTGGGCACGAGCGCGGCAATCGTTCCGGTACGCTGAACGTGCCGGGTATCGTCGGCTTCGCCAAGGCCGTGTCCATCTTCAAACAAGAGGGGGTGGCCGAGGCGAATCGGATCCGCGGCTTGCGTGACCGCCTGCACAATGCCATCAGCAAGGAACTTGATTCAGTGTTCTTGAATGGGCACCCGGAAAAGCGCCTGCCGGGGAACCTGAATCTGTCGTTCTCGTTCGTCGAAGGCGAAGGCCTGATGATGGCGATCAAGGACGTCGCGGTCTCGAGTGGCTCGGCCTGCACCAGTGCCAGCTTGGAACCGAGCTACGTGCTCCGTTCGATGGGCCTGGACGAAGAGTTGGCCCATTCCTCCATCCGCTTCGGCCTCGGTCGCTTCAACACCGAAGAAGAAGTGGACTACGTGGCCGAGCTCGTAATCGGCAAAGTCAAACGGCTGCGCGAACTCTCTCCGCTGTACGAGATGCACCAGCAGGGCATCGACATCAAATCCATCCAGTGGGCTGCACACTGAGCACCTAGAGGAAAACAAGACATGGCCTACAGCGATAAGCTCCTCGATCACTACGAAAACCCGCGCAACGTCGGTACGTTGGATAAAGACGATCCTTCGGTCGGCACCGGGCTCGTCGGCGCGCCCGCTTGCGGCGACGTGATGCGTTTGCAGATCCGCGTCAGCCCCGACGGCGTGATCGAAGACGCACGTTTCAAGACCTTCGGCTGCGGCTCGGCGATTGCCTCCTCGTCGCTCGCCACCGAGTGGATCAAGGGCAAGAACATCGATGAGGCTGCTACTATCAAGAACAGCCAAATTGCCGAAGAGCTCAGCCTCCCGCCGGTGAAGATCCATTGCTCCGTCCTGGCCGAGGACGCGATCAAGAGCGCAATCGAAGACTACAAAGCCAAGCGCGCAGCGCGCCTCGCCCTCGACGAGAGCCCGGTCGAAGCGGGCGCGCTCGCTAGTCTCTGAGCCCAGGACCCGAGTATCGCCATGCAAACCACGACCTCATCCACCGAGACCGCGGCGCCAGCTCCTTCTCCCTCCGAAGCTCCCAAGTCGCGTCGCGAGATCACCATCTCCGACAAAGCCGTGGAGTTCGCGAAGAAGAAACTCGCGCAACGGGGCACTCCGGATGCGGCGGTGCGCCTGGGCGTCAAAGGCGGCGGTTGCTCGGGGTTTTCGTACGTCATTCAGTACGAGGACACGCCTCCAAAGGATCGTGACACCGTGTATGAAGCGGGCGGCGTGCGCTTCTACGTGGACAAGAAGAGCTTCGTGTACCTCGCGGGCTCGGTGCTGGATTACGAGCAGACCTTGATGTTCCAGGGGTTCAAATTCAAGAACCCGCAGGAAGCGTCGAGCTGCGGCTGCGGCCACTCCTTCACGGTTCGCTGAGTGGACCCTTTCGAGACTCTGGGCGTCGAGCCCGTGTTCAGTCTCGATTTCGCGGCGTTGGAGCAACGTCATCGCGACTTGAGTCGCGCTCTGCACCCCGATCGGCACAGCGCATCCGGCGCTGCCGAGCGACGCATGGCCCTTGGCCGCGCGATTGAAGTCAATGAGGCATTCCGGATCTTGAAAGATCCCGTGCGCCGAGCAGAGGCCATTTTGGCAGTGCGCGGCGTGCGCAGTGGCGAGGGCAAAGAGCCCCCCGCTTCGCCCGCGCTGCTGATGGAGGTCATGGAGCGCCGCGAGGCCCTGGCCGAGGTCCGCCAGAGCAAGGACGAAGCCGCGCTCGCTCGCTTGATCGCGCAAGTGAGCGAGGAAGCTGCCCGTGCGCAGGCGGCGCTAGCTAACGAATTTGCATCTCCGAGCTCGAATTCTGCGGAGATCCTGAAGCGCATTGGTGAGTTGCGCTACTGCCGCCGCTTCTTGGACGAAGCGGCGTCGATCACCGACGACTTGCTCTGATTCCCGAGCCTTTCGAAACATGCTGCTCGATATTTTCGATCCCAAAGCACCTCCGCAAGCCATCGGCATCGATTTGGGCACGACCAATTCGATCGTCGCGCACGTGCGCGATGGTCGACCGGTGCCGCTCACGACCTGTGACGGCTCGGCGCTGCTGCCTTCGGTGGTGCACTACGGTGTCGAGGGAGCCGTTCTGGTGGGGCGGAACGCCGCAGCTTATGCCACGCGCGAACCCGAGCGCACGATTGCCAGCGTGAAGCGCTTCATGGGTCGCGCCGGGGGTGACTTAGAGACGACGCGCCTGGGCGCGTACAAGTTCGTGCAGGGTGATGCCTCGGTCGTGCGTTTCGATTTGGGCAAACTGACTCCGAGCGCAATCGAAGTGAGCGCCCAGATCTTGAAGAGCCTCCGGCAGAGCGCGGTCGATCAATTGCAGCACGTGGGCGGCGCGGTGATCACGGTGCCTGCGTACTTCGATGACGCGCAGCGACAAGCCACGCGCGACGCCGGACGCCTCGCGGGTCTGGAAGTGCTGCGCTTGCTCAACGAGCCCACCGCAGCGGCCCTCGCCTACGGGCTGGACAAGCAGGAAAATGGCTTGTTTGCCGTGTACGATCTGGGCGGCGGCACCTTCGACGTCACGATTTTGCTGCTCGATGACGGAGTGTTCCAAGTCAAGAGCACCGGCGGCGACAGCGCGCTCGGTGGCGACGACATGGACCGAGAGATTGCCGAGCGCATGCTGAGCGCGATGGGCGCCACGACCGCACAGAACCGCACTCCGGAAGTCGTGAGCATAGCGCTCGAGGCCGCGCGCCGCGCCAAGCACGCGCTGACCGATGCGAACGAGGTGAGTATCGAGCTGCCGCAGAAGGGCGGGGGTGACGTGCTCTTTGGGCTCACGCGCGCGGACTTCGACTCGTGGATCGAACCCCTCCTGGAGCGCACCGGAAAATCGTGTCGGCGAGCGCTACGTGACGCGGGGCTGGAAGCCTCCGCGCTTCGGGGTGTAATCTTGGTGGGCGGCTCGACGCGCGTGCCGCGCGTGCGCTCGTACGTGCAAGAGCTGTTCGGCAAGGAGCCGCTCTCGGACATCGATCCGGAGCTGGTCGTGGCTTACGGCGCAGCAATTCAGGCAGACCTGTTGTCGCGCTCCAGCGACGAAGTGCTGTTGCTGGACGTGCTTCCGCTATCACTCGGGATCGAGACCATGGGCGGCGGGGTCGACAAGATCTTGCCCCGAAATACCGGTATCCCGGCGGGCGCAAAGGCGACGTTCACGACCTACGCCGACAATCAGACCGGCTTCGACCTGCACGTGGTCCAAGGCGAGCGCGAAATTGCTAGTGATTGCCGCTCATTGGCGCGCTTCAAGCTGGGCGGGATCCCGCCTTTACCGGCGGGTTTTGCGCGCCTTGAAGTCAGCTTCGACGTCGATCAGAACAACCTGCTGAGCGTGAAGGCCGTCGAGCTCACCACGGGCATCACGCAAAGCGTGGAAGTGAAGCCGAGCTACGGGCTGACTGACAACGAAGTCGAGCAGATGTTGATCGATGCCTTGGACCACGGAGAGAGCGATTTCGAGCTGCGCCGCTTGCGCGACGCGCAGGTAGAAGCGACGCGCATCTTGCTCGCGACCGACAAGGCCCTGGATACCGACGCGGACTTGCTCGATGACGAGGAGCGCACGCGCGTCGAGCAGGCGCTGAATGCGGCCCGTAGCGCGGCGTCGTCCGCCAGCACAGCGTCGGTCGTGGAAAATGCCATCAGCGCCCTCGATGACGCCACCCACGAGTGGGCCGGGCGACGTATGAACCGCGCGATTCAGTCGGCCATCGCCGGCAAAAATCTGGGCGCCGTCGAAAAAAGCGTGGCGCACGCCGCAGGCGTCGAGGCCCATTTGGCTAAACACGGAGAGCGAAAGCCGACATGACGAAGGTTCGCTTCTTGGAGCATGGAGTCGAGATCGAAGTGCCAGTGGGCACGACTTTGCTGAAGGCGGCCAAGCTGTCCGGGGCGCCAGAAGGCGACGCTTGCGGCGGGGTATGCGCTTGTTCGACCTGCCATGTGTACGTCGAAACCGGCGCATCTCTACTGACCCCCGCCGACGACGATGAAGAGGACATCCTCGACAAGGCCTTCGACGTGCGCATGAGCTCGCGCCTGGGCTGTCAGGCGAAGATTCAGCGCGAAGGCTTGATTGAACTCTCAATCTCCAAGGAGAGCCTGGACGCGTATTACAACGAGCACCCGAACGTGAAGCGCCCTGAATAGCTTTGCCTGGCGCCCGCGCTGAGGCGCCCTGTCGGGCTAGCCCAAGTCAGCCACGGATTTGGCAGTTTCCAGCAAAGTGTTGGAAGATCGTGGTGATGAAAGCCAAAGCCAAACCCGCCCCGAAGTCTGCCGTCAAGAAGGTCGCCAAGAAGGTTGTCAGGGCAGCCAAAAAGGCCACCAAGAAGGCCGCGACGGCGGTCAAGAGTGCAGCAAAGCCGTCAGCCAAACCAAGTAAGAAAAAGGCTGCGAAGACTGGCATCGTGGCCGCGATGAAGCGCGCCGAAGCGAAAGTGAGCGCGGTGGCCGAAGCAATCGTGGAAGTCGCGCAGGAAGAATTCGAGAAGGCCAAGCGCAGCGTGAACAAGATTTCCCGCAAGAAGAAGTGAGTCCGAGCAAATCCGACTCACGGGCCAAAGCGTTCCGCTGAGGCAAGAATGCCGCGTTAGCCGGCGAGGCGGGCGCCTGTTGCAGCAAAGGCTTATCTCATCGTGAGACAGCGCCGTATTCTGGAAAGTCGGACCTTTCACGATGCGATTACGGCAAGTTATCTCGGCTTTCAGTGTTTGTGGTGCCCTGCTCCTAGCTCGGAGGGTCGAGGCTGAACCGCTGCGACTGCACGGTGTAGCCGCGGCCGCTCACGCGATCAGCGGCTATCAGAAGGACGAGTTCGGGTGGGGTGCCGCGGGCCAGCTCGCGCTCGAGCTGCCTTTTGGAAAGGTGCTCGGCCTACAGCTCCAGCTCGACACCTTGTGGCTCAGCCAGAGTGGCGCGCCCGAGAGTCCGAAGTTCGAGCGCGGCGGCGCGGCTTCTGCTTCGAGTCTTGGCTTCGGCGTGCGGGTGCGGCCGTTTGGTGCCGATTATCAGGGGCAATCGCCGAGCGCTGCCGGGCTTTGGCTGGCCGCGGCCGCCGGGGCAACGCTAACCAACGGTCTCACGCGCGGCATGCTCGACGCACAGGTTGGCTACGATTTCTTGGATCACCGGGGGCAGCAGGCGATCGGCCCAATGCTCTCCTTGGTGCACGTGTTTCAGCCCGATAGTCAGCTTCGTCCCGAGGACGCGAACATCCTCTTGCTCGGCGTGCACCTGATGTACGACTTCGGCCCGGGCCTGAATCCGAACGCCGTGAGCGATCGCGATCACGACGGTATCTTGGACGAAGTGGATCAATGTCCGGACGTCGCCGAGGACAAAGATGGCTTCCAAGACGCTGATGGCTGTCCCGACGAAGACAACGACAAGGACGGTATTGCCGACAAGGTCGACCATTGCCCTGACGTCCCCGAAGACAAAGACGGCTTCGAAGACTCTGATGGCTGTCCGGACGAAGACAATGACAAAGACGGCATCGCCGACAAGGCCGACAAGTGCCCTGACGAGGCCGAGGACAAGGACGGCTTCGAGGACGAGGACGGTTGCCCGGAACCGGACAATGACAAGGACGGCATCCCCGACGCCCAGGATTTGTGCCCGAACGAGCCCGAGACAGTCAACGGGTACGCCGACACGGACGGTTGCCCCGACGAAGATCAGGTGCGCGTGGTGGGCGACAAGATCGTGCTCGATGACCGCGTTCACTTTTACGTGAACAGCTTCATCATCCGCAAGATCAGCTACCCGCTCCTGACGCGCTTGGGCAAACTGATCGCTGATCACCCAGAATACGTGCACGTCTCCGTCGAAGGTCATGCCGACGAGCGCGGACCAGACAACTTCAACCAGAAGCTCAGCGAGGATCGCGCGCGCGCCGTGATGGAGTTCTTGGTCAAGCAAGGCATCGCGCAAGATCGCCTGAGTTCGATCGGTTACGGCTCGACACGCCCGCTCGTCGACAAGAAGAGCGAGTATGCGCTCTTGCTCAATCGCCGGGTCGAGTTCACCGTCACTCGCCAAATGAAGGCTGACGGCACGCCGATGGTCGGCGCACCCTCGCTCAATCCAATGAAGGAGATGGCGCCGCTGAATCCGGAAGACGCGCCAGCGGCGGACGAGCCACCAGCATCGGCGAACCCGAAGTCGGCGCCCACCGGTAGCGAGAAGGGCGACGTACAATGAGCAAGAGTCACGGCAAGCGCCTTGGTTTTTGGGCAGTCCTGTTGGGCCTGGCCTTTCCGGCCGCGTGCGGCAGCAGCGGCGTGGTCGGCGGCCGATGTGCGGCCAGTCACATCGACTGCAATGGTCAGTGCGTGGATGCGCTAAACGACGCCAATAATTGCGGTGGCTGTGGTCGGAAGTGCAAACCCGGTGTGACTTGTGAGGATGCGCTGTGCGACGGGGTTCCTGCCGGCGGCGGCGCGTCGGGCAATGCCGGCGCGTCGGGCAACGGCGGCGACGGTGGATCGAGCGCCGATTCCGGGGCGGGCGGCAGCAGCGCGGCCGCTGGCTCGGACGATGATGCGGGCAACTTGAGTGACGCGCACCCCGACGGTGATGCAGGCTGCATGCCGCCTTACGTCAGCGCGGCGCAGTGCGGGGACTGCCACACCACGTGTTCCGGTTCGAAGCCGAACTGCGCGCCGTACGGCAAGGACGAGCACGTTTGTGTAGCAGTCTGTCAGTCACCACTGGTCGATTGCAATGGGCAGTGCGTCGAGGCGGTTTTCGATACGCCTGAGGCGTGCGGCCGTTGCGATCTCAAGTGCTCGGCAGCCAAGCCGCTGTGCTCGCCCAATTCGGATGGCAGCTACCTTTGCAAGGCCTTGTGCGACGCGCCGCTCGTGGCCTGCGACGGGCAGTGCGTCGAACCGGTCTTCGACACGCCGGATGCCTGCGGCGCGTGCGACTCGCAGTGTCCGAAGGCGACGCCGACCTGCTCACCCGACGGCGTGGGCAACTACAAGTGCGTGCTCTCGTGCGACGATCCGCTCAAGGCATGCAACGGGCGGTGCGTCGACTTCAATATCGACGCGGACAACTGCGGGAGTTGCGGGAACGTGTGTCAGTCGGGCATCTGCCAAGGCGGCAAATGTGTGGGCGCCGACGACGGCGACATCGTCGTGGTGTGCATGAACTTCCAGACCCCCGTCAGCAACTCCGCCGCAAATAAGCTGCTTGGCAACGCGGTGCTCCTGCCCGGTCCGCAGCAGGTTCGGATCCTCGCGTACACGGAGTTCGCTTCTGCTGCGTCGCGCGCCAAAGTCGATCAGCACATCAGCTTCGCTGCTGCTGCCATGGGCCGAAGTGTCGTCATTACGCCGCTTTCCAAATACACGAACGCCAGCGTAACCTTGAACATTGCCAACTACGACGAGTTCTTGATCTACGAGCAGGACAGCGCACCCTCGGGCGACTTGGCAATGATCGGTGCGGCCTGGCAAATGAACTCGGTGCTCGACTCATTTACTGCGGCTGGTGGCGTGATCGTCGCTCTGAGCGGTGGCAGCTCGGAGATGGACCAATTCTTCACCAGCGCGCAACTGCTGGATGTATCCGCTCAAACCGTGGTCACGGGCTCATTCCTCTACAACCGGGCCTCGGGGGATTCGGTCGGCAACAACGTGATCTCGCCGTTCTCCGCGCCCAGCGAGTCCTGCACGTTTACGACCAGCGCGACACCCGGTCCGCGTACGGTCTTCGTCGTGTCCGACGCTGTCACTGACCCGTCTGCGCCGGTGGTCGTGCACCGCAACATCCCCAAGCCGCCTTGAGTCAGCGCCGGACGCCGGCTCTCAGCTCGCTGCGCTGAGCGGCACGATCTCTTCGCGCATGGCCACGATTTGCGCGCGCGCGGCCTCCTTCAGCCGCGGCACGTCCTTGTGCGTCATGCCAACCGTGGAGATGGCCTTGCCGATGGTCAAGATGCCGCGCGCGTAGCCGGGGCGCCAATCATGCTTGGACAGCGCGCCATCCGTACCGGCGACCGCCATCGGCAAGATATCCGCGCCGGTATCGATCGCCAGCCGAAACGCGCCGTCCTTGAAGGACTGCATCTCACCGGTTTTCGAGCGCGTGCCCTCCGGGAAGATCATCACCGGCACGCCCTGGGCCAGCCAGCGCGCACACTTGTCCAGCGCCGCTTTGGAGGCCGAGGGCGAGGCACGGTCGATCGGTACGTCTTTGACGAGCCGCATGCTCCAACCGATGAACGGGAGATTGAATAACGAGCGCTTGGCCAGCCATTTCATTTCCCACGGCACGTGCGAGATCAAAAACACGTCCGTGTGCGAGCAATGGTTGCTGACGCACACGGCCTTGCCCGGATTTTTCGGGATCTCGCCGTGGATGCGGAAGCGCCACATGGGCGAAAACGTGGCCGCCGCTTGAGCCACGCGGCGCAGGGTTCGCCCGCTCAGGATGCGCCGCTTGTCGAACCAGAATGTCGGCAGATACACGATGACGACTGCCAGCCAACCCAGAGAGGCCACCAGGAAGAGCTCGATACAGGTGATGATCGCTACCAATGTGCGCACGTTTGGACTCGGGCGGGTCCTAACATACCCTTGGCCGGGTGTTCGAGCTCTGACCAAAAATGACTGGCAAATCGACTCCTTCCGACGTCGCAGCGCTCAAAGCCCATGCGCGCCAGCCGCTCGTGCTTCTGATCGCCTTGGGCGTCATTTGCGCCGCGACGCTTTGGTCACCCCCCGCGGGGCGCACGAGTTGGTTTCTGGAGGTGACCCCGGGCTTGCTGATGGTGCTCTGGCTGGGCCTTCTGTATCGGCGCATGCCGTTGTCGCACTGGGTGTACGCGGGCGTGTTCGTGCACGTCCTAATCCTGATCTACGGCGGCTGCTACACGTACGCGCTCACGCCGCTCGGCAACTGGGCCAAAGAAGCATTTCATCTCGGTCGCAATCACTACGATCGCATCGGTCACATCGCACTCGGAGTTTTTCCGGTGTTCATGACGCGCGAGATCTTGCTCCGCAAGACGCCGCTCGAACGTGGCGGTTGGCTGTCGTTCCTGAGCGTGTCCGTCGTCTTCGCGTTCGCGGCTTTTTGGGAGCTGCTCGAGTGGTGGACGACGTTGGTCGTCGCGGGCGACACCGGCACCGCGTTCCTCGGCTCTCAGGGCGACGTCTGGGACGCGCAGTGGGATATGTTCCTCGCCCTGCTCGGCGCCATCGTCGCCCTGCTACTCGGCTCACGTGCCCACGATCGGTTCATGGCGCGCGTGCCGTATCCGAAAGTGTAGCGCCTCGAACACTTGATAGAAGCCGAGCTCGACGCGATCACTCAGGCCGTACTCGAACTCTGTTTGCAGCGTGTACTCGGGACTCGTTCCGCGGTGATTCGAGCTTGTAAGTTGCGGTTGAATAGCCGAATAGCCGTACACCTACCCGCCGAGCACCGGCACCTGTTGCTAGATGATCGCCGCGCGCGGCGGCTAGGGCGCGGAGTGGGGCACTCCTGAGAGGGTGTTGATGGTCACGCGCGTCGGCGCGTCGCGGCGTAGCCTTCGGCGTCCTATTTCGGACGCGACGTCCGTGACGCCGAAGGCTGCGTGCTGCAGTCCCGTTTTCGGTGACCATCAACAATCAATCACCACCAACGCGGAGCCTCGATAGGTCACTTTCAGCGCGCGCGGACCGGCGAGACGGCTTTGCAGCGAGCCACAGCACAGCTCGGCGTCGATCTCGCTAAACGCGACGTGCCCACCTCCGACGTGCGAGACCTGCTAGCTGAACCGACTGCACACGTGCGCGTGGCACGGCAGCCCGCGTCGATTGGGCGTCAATCCGCCGATTCTCAGGCATTCCTCGGGTTGAACGCGCTTTGCCTGCTTTGCGGCGCTTTTGATCACGATCGAATCAACCGGCAACCGAGCAATAATTGACGGTTGAAAGATCCCCTCAGCCGGGCTTACATGCCGGCTCATGCGAAAAAGACTCGGGGAACTCCTAGTTCTGGCTGCGACCATAACGGCCCTTGGCTGCTCCGAGAAGGACGCGACCAAGTGTCAGGAGGCGTTGGACGGTACGCGCAAGTCGGTCGCCGCGTCCGATCTGATACTGACCAGCCAGTGGCGTGAGCGCGCGTACAAGTATTGCGAGGATCCAGCGGCGCTCGCTACCCTGGACAAAGAGATTGCCGCCAAGCAAGGCTCGGAAGCTGCGGCAAGAGCCGCCGAGGCGCAACGCGTGGCGCAGAACGCCGGCCTGCTCAAGACCTTCGTGACCTGGGCGGGCGACAATCGCATCGCTCCGGATCACGCGTCGGTGTCGCCCAAGTGCGACGGTGACGATCCGGATCCAGCGGCACCCAAAAAGGCGACCACGGATCCGGCGGCGGCAGAGCGCTTTTGCACCGCGACGCGCACCGCGGGCAACAACACCCTCACCGCGCGCTATTGGGACGCGGACAAGACGATCGTCTTGTTTTCGACCAAGGCTCCCGCGCCCGCGACCTGCGACGACCTCGGTCCCAACAAGCTGCTCAGAACCTGGGACGTACCGGCCATCAACGGCCAGAGCGTGAAGCGCACGCGCTGTGAGCTCAACGGTACCTTGGCGGGTATGAATGCCGTGGTCAGCGCGGCGATCGACGCACCGGTATACATTTTTTCGCCGAGCTACCTGCTGAAGGATCCGGCCCTCAAGAAGATTGCCGGGGAATGAGCCGTCAGCGCCCCGACGCCCCGACGTGTGCAGTCACTGGCTGGGCGCCCGAGCGCTTCGACCCGTGCAGTCACGGGCTGGGCGCCGCGGCGCTTCAACCCGTGCAGTCACGGGCTGGGTGCCCCAGCGCGGGGCGAGGTTAAGCTTCTTTCGTCTTCTGAAATTTCAGGCCCGGCCAGTCCTTGGCAGTCGTCTCCAGGTGCCAAGAATTCCGGGCCAGAAATACTGGCGCGCCCGTGTGGTCGTCCGCCATGTAGCCTTCGTTGCCGTTCAGGAACTTCTTCATCACGGCTTGGTCTTCGCACTCGACCCAGCGCGCGGTGTAAAGCCCGGAGGCCTCGAACACGACCGGGATCTCGTATTCGGACTTGATGCGATCGGCGAGCACGTCGAATTGCAAGGAGCCGACCACGCCGACGATCCAGTTACCGCCGATGCGCGGCTTGAAGATGCGGGCGGCACCTTCTTCAGCGAGCTGCTCGAGGGCGCGGCCCAGATGCTTGGCGCGCATCGGATCGGTTGGACGAACACGCTGTAGGAGCTCCGGTGCGAAGCTGGGGATCCCCTTGAAGTGAAGATCCTCGCCCTCGGTCAAGGCGTCCCCGATGCCGAGCTTACCGTGGTTCGGGATGCCGATGATGTCGCCGGCGAAGGCCTCCTCCGCCAGCTCGCGGTCTTGAGCCAGGAATAGCACCGGGTTGTGCACGGCGAGGAGCGTGTCACTGCGCACGTGTTTGAGCTTCATACCCCGGCGAAAATGTCCGGAACACAGACGTACGAAGGCCACGCGATCGCGGTGCTTCGGATCCATGTTGGCTTGCACTTTGAACACGAAACCGGTCACCTTGTCTTCGATCGGGCTGATCGTACGTTCGCGCGCGGGTTGTGGGCGAGGCGAGGGGGCGAGCTCGCCGATGCCGTGCAGCAGCTCGCGTACGCCGAAGTTGCTGATCGCGCTGCCGAAGAACACCGGCGTCATGTGCCCACCGCGGTACGCTTCCAGATCGAAATCGGGGCACAAGCCACGCGCCATCTCGACTTCTTCGCGCAGCGTGCGTACCGCGTCTTCGGGCAGCAAAGAGTCGAGCTTCGGGTCGTTCAGCCCGTCGCACTGTTCGCCGGCTTCACCAATGCGATCCTTTACTCGCTGCAAGAGCACGAGGTGATCGTGTAGCAGATCATAGCAACCCAAGAACCGACGTCCCATGCCGATTGGCCAACTCGCGGGGGTAACATCGAGCGCCAGTTTTTGCTCGATTTCATCCATCAAATCGAAGGGGTCCCTGCCTTCGCGATCGAGTTTGTTCACGAAAGTGATGATCGGTACGTCTCGCAGCCGGCACACTTCGAACAGCTTGAGCGTTTGCTCTTCGATGCCGCGGGCAGCATCGATCACCATGATGGCGCTGTCGACCGCAGTGAGCGTGCGATAGGTATCTTCGCTGAAATCTTGATGGCCGGGAGTGTCGAGTAGATTGAAGGTGTTGTTGCCGTAGTCGAAGGTCATCGCCGACGCGCTCACTGAAATGCCGCGTTCGCGTTCGACCTTCATCCAATCCGAGCGCGCGCGGCGTTGCTCGCCGCGCGCTTTGACTGCACCTGCCAACTGGATCGCTCCGCCGAATAGCAGGAGCTTTTCCGTGAGCGTGGTTTTCCCCGCGTCAGGATGCGAAATGATGGCGAACGTGCGCCGGCGCTCGACCGAGTCGACCAGGGAAGTCATGGCAAATCTGGCGGCGTAGTAGCAGCCGGTGCCACCGGTAACAAGCAACCGCCTTATTTTTCAGGGGATCAGGGCTTTTCGCGCGTGAGTCCGACAGTGATTTGCGGCTTCGAGCCGTCGATCACGACTTTGCGTGTGCCGTAGCCGGGTAGGCCCGCTTCGTACGCGTGGCGTTCGCCCGGTTTGAACTCGAGGACGAACGGAGCAACGCCGACCAACTTGCCGAAGTGGTAGAAGCGCACCTTCTTCGGGCTGCTCTTGATCGTCACTTGGCGGATGCCGGAGTCGGACGCTGCTTCCGTAGCGGTGGACGCAGAAGGGACCGGAGCGGAAGCGGCGGGCGATGTAGCCGGAACCGGCGAAGCGGAGGCGGCGGGCGACGTACCGGGAGCGGGCTCAACAGCCGATGCGGCGGGAGTGGGCTGAGCAGCGGAGACCGCGGGAGCGGGCTCGCTGAGGGCCGTTGCCGTCGCAGTCACGGTTGCTGCAGGCTCTGAAAGCGTGTTCGTGCCTGACGCGGCGGTGAGCGCGGCCCTGCTTCTGTTTACGACGCGATAGCCGAGGACGCTGACGACGGCCAAGCCGGCGGCCAGAACGAGTAGCCAGCGACCGAAGCCCGATTGATGGGCAGCCTGCGGCCGAGCGACGACCGCATTGGCCGGAGGTGACGAGACGCGCGGCGCTGGAACTGAGCTGCGTGCCGTGGAGCTAGACGACCCCGCTGCCGGCGGTACCGACGGCTTCTCAACCGGTGCTGGCGGCTTGGATGGCGCTGCGAGCGGCGGCGCGGATAGCGCAGCAGGCGGTGGCGGCGTGGATGGCGCAGCAGGCGGTGGCGGCGTGGATGGCGCAGCAAGCGGGGGTGGTGGCGCAGACGGCCTGGCAACCGGTGGGGGCGGCGCGGAGGGCGCACGGACTGGCTCCGAGAACGCAGCGCTCGGCATCGGTGGCGGCGCGGATTCGCGCTTTTCCAATGGTAACGGCGTGGCATCCTGCGCGAGCGGTGCCTGGGCAGTCGGCGGAAGCAGGCCGATCAGAGTTTGGGAGCGCGCGCGCATGGGCCGCACGCTTCCTGCACGCTCGGCGTTCGGCTCGGGTGCGTCGACCGAAGCAGTCGGAGAGGTCGTCGGATCCGGTGTGGGGGGCTCGACCGGCGCTACCGACGCGGTCGGCGACGCCGGCTCGGGTGGCGCGCTCAGCGCGGTTGCTGGCAGTAGCATCGGCTGCAGCATGACCCGCGTCACTTCGCTCGAATCGTCGGCGCCCCAATCGGTGTCGATCTCTTCGGTCGACGGGGGAGTCGATGGCAGCGAGCCCGGAGCATCACTCGTCGACCGGGGTGGCACCGAAGACGACTGTCCCTGAGCGCTCGCGCGCTCCAATTCCTCCTTACTCACGACATCCCTTGGGTCTCATACACTCGAAATGGGGTCAAGCCTGGCCGCGTGTTCCTCGTCAAATGAGTATGCTGGAACTTTTCAGTGCGACGAAAGAGCCGTTTGATTCCGGTCGGGCGCACAATCAGCCGGCAGGCGGCGCCAGAATCAAGACTTTTGGTTCGCTAAACTCCTCCACCGCGAAGCGCACGCCCTCCCGACCGAGCCCCGAGTCCTTCATGCCGCCGTAGGGATAGTTGTCCACACGCAGCATGGGCGTATCGTTGATCAGCACTGCGCCGAAGCGAAGCGTGCGGAAGGCCTGCAGCGCGCGTCCGACGTCGTTCGTAAAAATGCCGGCCTGCAGCCCGAACCGCGAGCGATTGCAGGCCGACAGCGCGTCCTCGAAGGAATCGACAGACTCGACCACCGCAACCGGGCCGAAAACTTCGTCTCTGCAGACTCGCATTTGCTCAGAAGTATTGGTCAAGATCGTCGGATAGACGATCTGGCCTGCGGCGTGTCCGCCAAGCAACAGGCGCGCACCGCCGTCTTTGGCCTCGCGTACCCAATCGAGCACGCGCGTGACGTGCTTGGCCTCAATCAGCGGTCCTACCGTGGTCTCTTCGCGCAGCGGATCCCCGCACACTACGCGCTCGCTATAGTCCACGAATCGCTCGACGAAGTCAGCGAACAGACTGCGGTGTACGAATATTCGTTGGGTCTTGATACAAACCTGTCCGGCGTTCGCCCACGAACCTTCCGCCACGCGCGGCACGATCGCGTCCAAATTCACACCCTGATCGATGACGCAGGGCGCGTTACCCCCGAGCTCGAGCAGCACGGCCTTTTTGCCCGCAATACTCTTCAAACGAAAGCCGAGGCTATCGCTGCCGGTGAACGAGAGCACGGCCATGCGCTCATCGGTCACCAGCTTCTCGGCAACCTCCGGCAGCATGTGCAGCACGCTGAGCAGGCTCCCGGGCATGCCCGCCTCGATTAACCATTGTCCGAGCGCGTGAGCGGTGAGCGGGCTTTGCTGCGCAGGTTTCAAGACCGTGGGCGCCCCCACCGCGAGCGCGGGCGAGAGTTTGTGCGCGACCAGGTTGATCGGGAAATTGAAGGGAGCGATGGCCGCGATTGGGCCCCGCGGGACCCGCTCGAATAGGCACAGACGCCCTTCAGTGCCGGGCAGTTGGTCGATCGGCAGAACTTCCCCGCCGAGCCTCCGGCTTTCGCCTGCGCCGAGCGTGAACGTGAGCGCCGCGCGGGCGACTTCCGCGCGTGCGTAGCGGATCGGCTTGCCACTCTCGCGGGTGATGAGCTCGGCCAGCTGAGCGGACTTGTCGTGCAGGGTGTGCGCAATGCGCTCCAAGACTGCTGCTCGTTCGTGGGTGGCAGGCCGCTGTCCCGACTCGAAGGCGACATGCGCCGCGTCGATCGCGAGTTCGAGATCAGCCGCAGCGGCCACGCCGACCTCAGCGACCGGCTCACCGTCGTATGGGCTCTTGATCAGTTGGAATTGCGCAGTGTCGCGCAATTCGCCCGCGATCTGAGTCCGATATCGCTGCAACATTCCAGTATCCTCTCGATTCATGTGGCTGAGCCGCCGGTGTGCAACCCGAAACCTAGCCCGGTTTTTGTAGCAATTCGTCGGGTGTTTGCCCGACATGTGGGAGCATCAGTACGAAAAAAGTCTTACTGTAGGTGCTCAAATCGCGCTTTACACACACGGAGTGCGAACCGTATAACCAAAGACGCATGAGGATCTTAGCCGCACTCGTCCTCGGTTATTTCTTCGTCGTCGGCAAAGTCGGCGCGGGGTTGGGGGCTGATCCGGCTAAAGCTGAAGCGCTGCAACCGGGCCTAACGACGGCGGCACGCAGCGACCTCGATCATGCACTCAGCCTTTCGTTGGTCGAGCCGCCCGCGCCGTTCGACGCCGCGCTCGATACCCCCAAGCGCAGTGTGGCCCCTGGCAGCCGCGTGATTTCGCTGCCTGCCGGCTGTCGCTCGGTATCCAAGCCGTATGACTTGGTCGTGCACTTTCACGGCGCACCAGCGGTCATGGAAGCCGCCTTCGAGCATTCGGGGATCGATGGCGCCCTCGTTGTCTACAACCTGGGTCTCGGCTCGGGCGCATACGAAGATCCATATTCGATCCCAAACTCCTACGACCACATGCTCGAGAGCGTGCGGCTAGCGGTGCGTGAGTTGTGTCCGGCCGCCGCACAGCCCCAGCGCGTCGCGCTGAGCGGTTGGAGCGCCGGCTACGGCGCTATCCTGCACATCATCGACCGTGCAAAGGACGCGGCCCGCGTCGACGCCGTGCTGCTGGCCGATGGCATGCATGTCGGCTTCGAGCCGATTGGGTTCCGCAAAGTGAGCGCCATTTCGATGGCCCCGTTCACCTTGTTTGCGGACGAAGCCATCGCCGGGAAAAAGCTGTTTGCGATTACCCATTCCACGATTCAGACGCCCTACGCGAGCACCACCGAAACTGCGGAGTTCTTGCTGGACACGGAGGGCCTGCCGGTGGACCGCACAGAGGTCCAAGGTCCGCGCCCCGGAATGATGCGTACCTCGCGTGCCGATCGTGAGGGCTTCCACATGCTCGGCTTCTCGGGTGAAGACAAAGCCGCGCACTGCGATCACTTGTTCGCGTTCGGTGAGCTGCTGTTCACGCCCCTGCGAGAGCGCTGGTCCAAGAAGTAAACGCCGCCTGATACGGCTACTTGCAGGGCAGGAAAACGCTGCCGCATTTCTTCTTGGGTACTGGCAGCGAGGTCGCTTTTGGCTGGGCCGACACGGCGGCTGTGCCCGTAGTGGGCTTCGGTGCGACGGGCGCTGCCTGCGTCGCGAGCTTGGACGCTGTCTTGGCCGCGGGCTTCGGTGCGATCGGGCCTGGGGTGACGATGGGTGTCTTGGTTGCAGACGTTGACGTTGACGTTGACGTTGGTTCTCTCGAACGCAGCGCACTCGGCGTGGCGGGAGTGGGAGCGGCGGCAGTGGGAGTAGTGGGAGTAGTGGGAGTAGTGGGAGTAGTGGGAGTAGTGGGAGTAGTGGGAGTAGTGGGAGTAGTGGGAGTGGGAGCGGTAGTGGGAGTAGTGGGAGCGGGCACGGACACGTTCACGGGCACGGGTTCCGGATCGGGGGGGGATTGGTGGTGGTGGTAGAGGGCCGTGGCGCCTAGAGCGGTCAGGGCGAAGCAGATCACGGCGCCGCCAATGAACCAGGGAGCGGTATTGCGCGGCCTCGAACTGGGAGCTACGTCATCGCCCGCGGGCACGTATTGCGCGCTTTGCGTGGTCGGCGAGTGGCCAGGCGGAGCGATGGAGCGCGGGACGGCTGGTGGCGGCAGCGATTCCGGCTGAAAGATCAGTGGCTGAGCGATCGCGGCTGCAACCCCTGCCAAAGCGACCGCGTTTTGGCTTTGCGGGGCGAACAAGCCACGCGCAATGCCTTCGAAAGCGCTGGCCATCTCGCCCACGGATGCGAAGCGTGCTTGCGGGTCGGGCGATACTGCACGCTGGAACCAAGCATCGAACGCGGGATCGACGGACGCGCCAAGTTCACGCGCACGCAGCGACGCGGAATCGAGCGGTGTTCCGAGCTCTTGCCACAGCGCGCTCGGTTCTATCGGGTCGACGCGCGCTGCGCGGTGCAAGGGGCCGCCGCTGAGCGCGAAGAACGTCACCAGACCCAGGGCGAAGACGTCCATTGCGGGCGTGGATCGCGCGTTCGGATCGGCGGCGTCCGGAGCTACCCAGCCCACTGTCCCGCCCCAGCCAGGCGGCGGCGGGGAGGCCGAGCGCAACAGGGCGACGCCAAAATCGCTGATCCGAACCCAGTGCGCGTTCTCCGGCGAAACGAAGACATTTTCGGGTTTCAAATCGCGATGGACGAGGCCGATGCCGTGTGCGGCGTCCAGCGCGCGTGCCAGGACCGCAAATGCGCTGGCCATATCTGCCGGAGTGAGCGGCCCGCGCAATCGCACGCGGTCGGCCAGTGACAACCAGGAGACGCGTTCGGCCACGAAGAACGGCCTGCCTGAGTTGGCATCGATGCCGAAATCGTGAGTGCGTGCGACGCCCTCCACACCGAGCCCGGAGGCCGTGCGCGCAGTTTGCTGCACCGCGGACCAAAGCTCGGACTGACCGAGTGCATTCGGCCAAAACAGCTTGAGCGCGAAGGTGCCGGTGCTGTGCATATCGCGGACGCCGTACACCTCGCCCGTCTCGCCGCTGCCGATGAAATCCTGAATCTGCCAGCGACCGGCCAAGATGGCGCCGGGGTTCATCAGCGGCTGAGATGCGCTCACGGCGTGCCCTTCACGCTCTGCACGGCCGTCATGACCTTTTCGGCGTCCTTTTGCGCTTCCGGCACGACCACGAAGCCGAGGCCGACGATCAAGCGTTCGGCTGCGACGTGCACCACGAACACGAGCAGCGTGCCGGCGCCCTGCTCGTGTAGTTCTGGATTGCTGCCGTTGCCCGTGGCTTTGCTGACCTCCCACAGATCCACCTTGCTGCCCTGGGCATCTAGCGTGATTTGGGGCTTCTTGAGGCGTTTCTTGAGCGCCTCGAATTTCACTTTTTCAATCGCGGAGTCACCGGTTACCTTGACCAGGGCCGCGAGCACGGTGGCCTCGTCGCCGTCCGGGATCTCTAGCGCCGCGAGGATGGACTTACCCTCGGGGCTCACGGCCACGGAGCGGTCGCTGAGCCTCGCGAACTTCCAGCCCGACGGCGGCACGATGGAGCTGCCGTGCTCGCCGATTCCGAGTACGGTCCCGTCCGTGACCGTGCAGTTCTCGGTCAACGCCACGCAGGCTGGGGGTGGCGGGGGTGGGGGTGGCGGCGGTGGCGGTGGCGGTGGCGGCGGTGGGGCTACGACGACCGCCGGCTCGGGGTGGCAGCCAGAAACGCCTGCAGCCACCAGCGACACGGCGAAAAGACAGAGCCAGAATTTAGCGGCCAAAGTCGTCTCACAAAAGCACAGATCAGCGGGCCGCGCGCGCTCGAACGTCAGCCGTCGCGAGCGCACATCTCGGGCAACCGCGGGGCGCCCGACTTGCCAGCCTTGCCGCGTCGGGTTACGCCTGCGCCGCCTGCTGAGCCCCGCGAGGGGAGGTGGAGATCCACCTAGGGAAGTCCGGTGAAAATCCGGCACGGAGCCGCCGCCGTAACCTGAGTATTCACGCGCCAAAGAGACCAGTGAGGGTCGGGAACCCCCGATGCTCGCGAAGGTGGCACGCGAATGGGAGGGAAGTCGGAAGACCTGTCTGTAGGCGCGCCGGAGCGACGAGAGAGTCGCGTCGGCGCCGTCCACCACGGAGCGCGAGCTCGCTCGGGAGTCTACATTGGTCAGCTTATGCGGGCGCGCGCTTGGCGCGCTTCTTTTGGTTGGATTCTTGTCTTCGGCGTGCGGTTCTTCGGGGATCGACAGCGGTGCCCCAGACGGCAAACATTTCTGCCCCTCGCGCTTCGCGACCGCGGTCGAGTCTTTCGTTGCGGGCCCCGGGCCGAACTTCGGCCAGGCCCACTTGCCGGATGTGGTGCTCGGACCACCCAAGGGGGCAGGCGCCGTCGACGGTTCGTTCGATGTGGTCACGCTCGGCAACGGCGGCTCGATCACGCTCGGCTTCGCGCCGAGTTCGCTGGTCGATCGCCCGGGTCCGGACTTCATCGTGTTCGAGAACGCGTTCTACGTGAACGGCGATTCGGAGCTGCCGTATGCGGAGTTGGCCAGCGTCGAAGTCAGCGAGGACGGCGAGCATTTCGACGCGTTTCCGTGCACGGCCACGCAAGCGCCGTACGGCAGCTGCGCAGGCTGGCATCCCGTGTACGCCAACCCCGACGAGAACGCGATCGACCCTACTGACCCTGCGGTTGCTGGCGGCGACGCCTTCGACTTGGCAGATCTCGGCGTAGCGCGCGCCCGCTACGTGCGTATCATCGATCGCGTCGACTTGACCGGAGCGAATGGGACCTTCGATCTAGATGCGGTGTCCATCGTCAACGTTGACTGCCCATGAGCGGCAAACGATTGCGCATCTTGCTGCTGGCGACGCTGACAGGGGCCTGCAGTGCGCCTACCATCACGCCCGACGGCCAGGGTGTTTCCGTCACTCCGGGGCCGTGCGGTCGCGGCCTGGTAGTCGTGGAATCGGACTACCAATCGAGCAACGTGTCGCTGCTCGACTTCGATGGCCGGGTTTTGTCGCCCTCGCTGGTTCGCTCCAGCACTGCATCGGGTGGCTTCAGCGTCGCCCTAGGACGTGACGCCGTACCACCATCCAGTTTACAAACGAGCCCGGAAATAGTGCTGATTGATCGCGAACCGGTCGGCGTCCTGCGCTTCGTCGATCTGGCGACGGCGCGTGTCACGAACGAGCTCTCGGTGGCAACCGGGTTCCCATCGAACCCGCAGGACTACTTGCCGCTTGCTCGCGAGCGCGCCTACGTGGCGCGCTATCAGACCAATCCGAACCCAGGTCGACAATCGTGGGATACGGGCGGCGACATTTTGATCGTGGATCCGAGTCTGCCGGCGATCACGGGGCGGATCGATCTTGGCGCCGCACTCGCCGGTGAACCGTCGCAATTTTTGCCGCACCCGGCTCGCTTGATGAACGTCTCGGGTCGAGTCTTCGCGTTGCTTGCTGCGTATGCGAACGACTTCAAGAGCGCTGCATCGTCGCGCTTGGTCGAGCTCGATCCCGAGACCGATTCGCTCGTCTCGACGCTGGTGCTCGACGGGCTGCGGGGGTGCGATGGGCTGGCCGTGTCACCCGACGAGCGAGAGCTGGCCGTGTCCTGCACTGGTGTCGATCTGCGCAACGGCAGCGTGGACGGCTCAGGTCTCGCCTTGCTCGACATCGAGAGCACCCCGCGGCTCAGCAAGCGCTTCGAAGCCGCTGAGTTGGGCGACGACCCGCTCGGATTTTCCCTGGATTACGCCGCACCGGGCGTGCTGTTTTTCAACACTTTTGGGCACTTCGATGAAGAATCGGCTGAGCTCCGGGCGCAGGATTCGTTGTTGCGCCTCGACACCGCCTCGGGACGAATCGATGGCCTGCTGCAATCGCTGGACGAACCGTTCACGCTTGGTGGAGCCCGTTGCGCCGTAGCTTGCGGTGTGTGCTTTGCAGCGGACGCCAAGCGCGCGGGCGGCAGTGTGCTGCGCTTTGCCGTCGACTTCGCCGGCAACTTCGCGGCTCCGACCGCGATACGGGCCGAGACACGGGTCGGCCTGCCGCCGCGCTACTTGGGCGCGTTCTGAGGATCGTTGGACGCTGCGTTAGCCGCGGGAGTTGGCAAACCAGCGGGAGCGGACAGGGTAGGGTAGGGCGTCGCGGCTAGCGTGGGAAGCGCTGCTTCGCTCGGGCGATCACCCTCCGAGACTTCTGGATCCTGCAGATCACCATCAGCCTCTTGATCATGATCGTGATCGCGAGAATTCGTCTTGCGCGGTGCCTCGCCCGGGCCTGCGTAGTCCACCCAATAGGTGTTGGCGTCTCTTACGTCGAGATGCACGAACGACGAATTCGGGTAGTAGCCCACCCCTACCGAAGTCAACGTGCGCAGGTAGTCGCGTAACGTCACGTTGTCGATGCCGGGAATGCTGAAGTCGACCGCGCAGCTCAGCTTGTGCCGGGAATCCTGGAAGAACGACCGCGTCCGGTAGCCGCTCACAATCCGGATCGGGCGATTGCCGAACTTATCACTCACCTTCGCGAGCAGCCGAATTAGCCTAGGATCCGTAGCCGGGCGGGTACCGGTTGCGCCGAACAACTTGGCTACGTCAGATTGTGCGCTGGCTGTGAGCTTGCCCTTCTTGTCCAGCACGTAGCCATGGAAGTGTTCCGAGTAGGTGAACAGATCCAGGTAGCCCTTGTGCAAGCCGAGGCGAGGCAGCTTGCCGTGTTTGCCGCTCGCGTCGGCCTCGATGCTCGAGAGCGAATCACCGGGGCGCGGGATTGCCAACACCTGTCCGGCGCGCAGCGTTACCCGGCGCGTGATGCCGTTGGCGGCGCACAGCGCGTCGACCGTGATCTTGTAGCGCTTGGCAATCGATTCCAGGCGCTGGCCCGAGTACACCTTGTGCTCGCGCGGGCCATCGTCCGAATCGCTGTCGCGATCGATGTCCTGGTCCTTGTCGTCCTTGTCGCTGCGCGTGGAGGCGGGCACTACGGCGTCGCTCGGGTGTTGCGGCGGGTAAAGCGTGCGCGCGCGGGTTCCGTCCGGATCGTCGAGGCCGGGAATGGTCAGCTTTTCACCCGGCTTGAGGCGAGCGGTCTTTGCCAGCCCGTTGGCGGTGCGGATTGCCTCGACGCTGACCTTGTAGCGTTTCGCGATCGACGTGAGCCGTTGACCGGAATAAACCACGTGGAAGCGCTGCGGCTCGCCGCTCTCGCGGGCAGCGACCGGCAACGCCCAGAGCGCTCCGGTGACGGTGAAGAGCGCGATGCGGCGACGAAGGTTGAACTCGGTCATCAGGGGCTCGGCGGGGGGCGGGCGGGCCGTGGTAGGCGGTCCCGGGGGAAGTCCGGTTCTAACTCGTATCGTGGCCGGATCCAGTGCAGTTTGCGCTCGGCCGGGCGAGAAACGTCCCGCGGCACCATCCTTCCTGTAAGCCGCGAGGCCCCGGAGGGCAAAAATTCGGTCTGATCGCCGCCCGTCCCTTGGTTCTTGCACAACCGGAACCCAGCCCATGCCGACTCCTTGACAGCGCAAAATTACAGGGCCGACTATCCCGGCCCGGGGCGCCGTTGCAGCCGCGTTCCGCCACTTGGGTTTCTCCATGACAATCCGCACACGTTCATTGGCTTCGCTCATCGCGTGCGCCGTTCTCTTTGCACCGCACTGGGCACGTGCCGAAGCAAGCGCAGCAGAAATTTCTGCAGCCAAGCGCGCCTTCGAAAGCGCGCTTGCCGCCGAGTCGGAACAACGCTGGGCGGATGCCCGGCTCAAGCTTCGCGAGGCAGTCGCGGTGAAGGATACGCCAGGGCTGCGTTTTCATCTTGCCCACTGCGAAAGCGAGCTTTCGCACCTATTGGAAGCAGCGCTCGAATACGATCAAGCGCTCGAGCTCATGCGCCGCGGCGCCAACGCGCCCGACGTACAGAAGTTGCTCGAGCCGGCGCGTTCCGCGCTGCTGCAACGAATCCCGCGCCTGACCTTGGAAGTTCCCGCCGACGTGCAATCGCCGCTAGTTTCCATCGACAATCAGCCCTATCCCCCGAGCGAGGCAGCCTTGGGTGTGCCTCTCAACCCTGGCCCTCATGAGGTCCGGGTGCACGCGGCTGGGCGGCGAGCCTTCGAACGCGCGCTGAGTCTGAAAGAGGGTGACCGAGTGGTCTTGCCCGTGGCCTTGCCTCTTGCCCCCCCGCCGGGCGGGCCCAGCGACCTGACGCGAGCCCCCGAGCCGCGACTGCAAGCAAGCTCGGGCTCCGTTGCCCCGCCACCCGCGCGCAGCTCGTCGTCAGCTAAGCTGTACTTGATGATCGGTGAGTCAGTGCTGACAGCGGCTGGTCTAGGGGTCGGGATAGGTTACGCTGTGGCCCGGGGCTCTGCCTCCGAGCGCGTCGGCTCGGCGCAAGCGCGCATTGGCGCTGCCGCGCCCCGCAACGCCATGGCCTGCGCGACGTCCGATCCGCAGTTGCTGGGAGCGTGCTCGGATCTGAGCGCCGCGATCGAGGAGCATGATCGCACGGCGACCCTTTCTCAGGTTGGGTTCGCTACCGCAGGCGTCGGCGTGGTTGCTCTTTTGACGACTTGGCTGGTCTACCCGAGCCCGCGCGTGCAGGTGTCCATGTTCAGCGTACAGCCAGTGGCGGGCCTCGGTCGCCTGGGCGTGGTCGGTCACTTCTAGCGCCGCGCGTTGGCTCACAACGCGCGGGGCCCGACCATCTCTCGGTGCGCCCTTGCGCTCTGCCGGATTTTCGGCTTTCAGCGAGCGAAGTATTGAGTCGCGCGCTTTTGCCCTTTGGTCTTCAGCGATTTCTGAGCAATCAGCTTCTTCACTGGCAGGTTGAGCTCTTTGGTTACCGTCCCCATCCCGGCTGCAATCTGCTCGATACGCTGACCGGCGTTGCCTTTCACGTAGTCGAGTAAGCGACCGGTGAGACGCTCGATCTCCAGCGGATCACGCTTTTGGCCTTTTTCCCGGCGGCCACCACCGCGAACCGGAGCTACGGAGGCAGCAGCGCGGCCAGCCCGGCCAGCGCGGCGAGGCGCAGCGCCTCCTCCGAGCGCGTCGCGTACGGTTTCCATCGCGGAGTCGCGAATCAGCGCGCTGAGCTCTTCGGCGAAAGCCTCGACGCGATTGCGGATACGATCGTTCACTGTGTTCTTTGCCATGGCGGGCTTGAATATTCAGTGTGCGATCTCCTGTCAACTCATAAGCGCGTTCGATTCGTTGTGTGGCAGTCTGACGCTATGCGCTGTCTGGTGTGCGCTGGCTTGTTTGGGGGGTATTTCGGTTTGTTGCGGATCGCCACGTGGCGAGACCGGAAATCAGTCGAACTAACCACGGTATCGAGCGTCCCAACATTTCGTGCTCGAAGGCTCGATGATGCAGGACGCTACCAGTCCCGCGCTGCTCCGAACACGCGCCCGTGTTCGGCTGGACACCCGGCAGTGCCGGATAAATCATGGAAAATGATGATTCTCAGATGGTTTGGGCTTGGCTCGAGGATTGCTGTTCAACCCTCCTGACACGTCCGGTGTCACACCGGACGTGGCGAGCGCGATAGAGCGACAGACCGACGAGCCTGTGGTCCTCGAAACACGGAGTAATTGAAATTGACGATCTCGAAGCGCGGTATTCAGTTGCTGGCAGTATCCATGAGCGTTGTCACTTTGCTGACTTCGGCCAACGCGCTCGCCTGCGGTGGCGATTGGTACCCAGAAGTACCAATCGATCCACGGATTCGTGGGGTGGTAGAGGCGGAAAAGACGCTGGCGAGAGGCAGTTACATAGCGGCGGCCGGCAGCGTTGTGCGCATGATACCGCAGATCAAGACGCTGCCCGCCAAGAGCGACCTACTCGTGGCTCGCGCCCCGGCGCGTGTTGGCGGTGGCAAGCGCGCGCTCGAGCGAGAGGTACCCGCGAAGGTGCTCGGGCACTGGCTGGGCAAGACCGACGTCGATCAGCAGAAGAACCTAGCCTGGTCGGTGGACACGCTCCGTCACGAGCTCACCCGCACCCGTATGCCTAACTTCGACCTGGCTCGTTGATCAGCCAATCGACAAGTGTTCTCCCGGACCTGCCATCATTGTCACACCGATGTCGATCCCGCCGGGGGTGATGGCGGTCCGGGTGACACCGGCGGTTTCGGCTTCGCACCGCGCGGCGTCAGCTTTTCGTCTCGCGCCTCGATTCTCGCCGGCTACGTGGACGCGAAGGGTCAGCGGCGAAGTCTGTTCGAGCCAGTGACGGACGGCACGCCCCGCTTGGTTGCAGCGCTCCTGGCCCGCCACGACGAGCTACGCTCGGCCCCGCGCGAGAGCGTGTGGGGCATGCCGCTCGGACTGCTGCCACTGTCTGCCGCAGACATTCAACTCGTGGAGAGTTGGGTGGCACAAGGTAAACCACTGTAGTTCCCTCGCTCCTTTGACAGCGCCGGAAATCTCGCGCTACCGTGCAAGGCTCGATAAGTGGTGGGCATGTTCAAGCACGAGGGTCGAGTGATGCGACGCAGGCGATCTCGTTCGAGTCTGGGTGTGTCAGTGGCTTCGGTCTCACTGGCGGCTCTTGCAGCGCTGGCTATTGGCTGCGGCAGCGCAAACATCGACGACTTGTTCAGTTCGGGTGGTGGCGGCGGGGTTGCTGGCGGCGCGTCAAGTCAAGCTGGCGCGAGCGAGGCGGGCCTAGCTGGCGCGAGCGGTCAGTCCGCGGGCGCCGGCGGTAGCCCTGCAGCGGGCGCCAACGGCGGAAACACCGCGCAAGGTGGTGCGTTTGGAGAGACAGGCGGAATCGGCGGCACTGCCGGTCGCGCAGGCAGCGCCGGTCATGCGGGCAACGCAGGCTGGTCAGGCAAGGGCGGCGGCAGCGGCACCGGAGGTAGCGCGGGTAGCGCGGGTAGCGCGGGTAGCGCGGGCAGCGCGGGCAGCGCAGGTAGGGCGGGCACCGCAGGGAGCGCGGGCACCGCCGGGAGCGCGGGCACCGCCGGGAGTGCGGGCAGCGCAGGTAGGGCGGGCAGCGCCGGGAGTGCGGGCACCGCCGGGAGTGCGGGCACCGCCGGGAGTGCGGGCACCGCCGGGAGTGCGGGCACCGCCGGGAGTGCGGGCACCGCCGGGAGTGCGGGCACCGCCGGGAGTGCGGGCACCGCCGGGAGTGCGGGCACCGCTGGTAGCAGCGCTGGTACCGGAGGCACCGGAGGCACTGCTGGTACCGGAGGCACCGGAGGCATCGCCGGCGCGCCGTGCCACGGCAGCAGCGTTTGTGCCGGGTAATGAACGGGTAGCCAAGCTTCCCGGCACCTACAACTGAGGTAAGGTTCTACACCCGAGCGGCCGCCGCGTTCTCCGTCCCAACCGATGACCTTCGACCTGAGTATTCGCGACGCGCTGTTGCTGGACGGCAGCGGCCAGCCGGCGCGAATTGCCGACGTGCACATCGAGGGTGAACGGATCGCGCTGATTGGTAATGGGCCGAGCGGTAAGCGTGAGATCGTAGCGCGTGGGCGAGCGCTCGCGCCTGGCTTCGTGGATGTGCATGCGCATGACGACGCGGCGCTGCTGAGTACACCAAGGCTCGAGTTCAAGTTATTGCAAGGCGTGACCAGTGTGGTCATCGGCAACTGTGGCTTCAGCCTCGCTCCACTCGTGGCGGGTGGTCCCGAGCCCCCCGGCAATGCCAGCCTTTTCCCGGGATTTTCGGCCCGCTTTTCCGACGTAGACGCTTACCGCGCGGCCTTCGCTGCGGCGCGTCCAGCGGTGAATGCCATCTCTCTAGTCGGTCACAACGCGATCCGATCGCGCGTCATGGGCAATCAGGAGCGCGAGCCCTCGAGCAGCGAGATCGCCGGCATGCGCGACCACTTGCGCCGCGCGCTCGAGCAAGGGGCGGCGGGCTTTTCCACGGGTCTGATCTACCGACCGGGACGCGTCGCGACCACCTCGGAAATCATTGAGCTGGCTCGGCCCCTGTCCGAATTCTCGGCGCTGTACACGACGCACATGCGGAGCGAGGGAGACCGCTTGCTGGAGTCGATCGAAGAGACGCTCAGTATTGCCGCGGCGATCGGTTGTCGGGTGCAAATCTCGCATCACAAGGCAGGTGGTCGACGCAACTGGGGCAAAGTGAAAGCCTCCCTCGCGCGCGTGGACTTGGCGAACGAGGCCGGGGCCGACGTGAGCCTCGACGTCTATCCATACATCGCCGGCAGCGGTCCGATGATCGAGTACTTCGACCTGAACCAGATCGACTTGGCATTGGCCGAAATCGTTCAGGTCGCGTCCTGCCCCGCTTGCCCGGCATACGACGGCCGGAGGCTGACCGAAATCGCTGCCGACGAAGGCCTCGGCCTGGCACAGGTCGTAACGAAAATCCTGAGTCTACCGGGCGCAGAACGCACGGTTGCGATCACCTTCATGATGGACGAGGGAGATGTCGAAACGAACCTGCGTCACCCGCGCGTGATGGTGGGCTCCGACGGGCTGCCGAATCCCGAAGGTCGCCCACATCCACGCCTTTATGGGACATTCCCGCGCGTGCTCGCCGAGTATGGCCGGAGGCGGGGTCTTTTTACACTCGAGGCTGCAATAGTAAAAATGTCGAGCCTGCCGTGCGAGCGCTTCGGGCTCCGCGATCGCGGCCGGATCCAAGTTGGACAATTTGCGGACTTGGTGCTGTTCGACCCGGAAACCATCGTCGATCGCGCGACCTACGGCGACCCCAAGCAGCACCCGGCTGGGATCGATCTGGTGCTGGTCAACGGAGCGGTCGCAGCCGAGGGTGGGAGAACGACCGACGTTCGAGCCGGTCGCTTCTTACGTTTCAATAAGTGAAGCTGCTGCTGCAACTAGCCTCGAGTGATGCGTCTAGTGCTAGCATCGGGTAATCGAGCGCTGGGAATGTCCGTAAGATCCTGCCGGGCCCCTTCGGGCCCGTGAAAGGCTAAGTCGATCGCCTTCGCGGCCGATGCCTCCCGGCTGGCTTCGTTGCTCCTCAGTTACATACAAGCAGTATGCGCCTTCGTCGCGCCTCGCCACCCGGGCGCCTCGACCGCGATCATCGACCGACCTAGCCTTTCCCGGGCCCTTAGTACAAAATGGCAGATCCACGAATTCCAATAGCTGGGCGCTACACCTTTGCAGGCGCTCTGAAAAACAGCCAGGCGCTGGAGCGTTGGGTGGGGGTCGAGCAAGACAGCGGGCGACGCGTGGTGCTTGCGGTCGCCGATGCGGGCCGCCTGGCCACGCTCGACTCTGCGCGAGGCGTGAAGCACCGGCATCTGACCTCCGTGCTTCAAATCGCGCGCGACGTCGACCCCGGGAGTTTGCCGAGCGGTCAAGCGCTCCGCCCGGGCTTCGGTGTGGCTGTGGCCGAATTCGTGCCCGGCACGACTTTGCACGGCGAACTGGCACGCAGCGGCATGAATCCGTCCAAAGCCGTTGCCTGGATCCTGCGCGTCGCCGACGCGATGCAAGCGTTGCACTCGGCGGGCGCCGTACATGGCGCGCTCTCTCCTCGCAGCGTGATCGCCGTGCCCGCAGGTCGTGCGATCGCGCCCGTTTTATCGCAATTGGTGGCTCCAGCCTTGGGTGCTTATTGCCCGCCCGAACGCTTGAAGGGCTCTGCCGAAACATCCCCGGATGACGTTTGGGCGCTACACGCTACGCTCTATGCCGCGCTCACGCGGCAAGCCCCGTTCAGCGCACCCACGCGGGACGCATTGCTCAAGCAGATGCTCTCGGGCCGTCCCAAGCCTTTGTCGGCATATGGGATCGACGAACCGGCTTTGCAGGAGATCCTCGATCGCGGCCTTGCCTATGAAAAGCGAGTGCGCGTCACCGAGCTGTTCGAATTGATCGCCACGCTCGATGGCTGGGAACGAGATCCGCGCGCCATGCCGGCAAAGCGCCAGACCCCGCCGCGGCCCGTCACACGCAGTTTGACGGCGATCGTTGGCGCGACGGGCGGCAAAGACCGTGATGACGGCATCGTGATCGACGGCGCGAGCCTGCCGGACGACGAGGGCAGCGAGCTCGAGCCGAAGCTGCCTGCGGCGGCGCCTGCTCCGACTCCTGCGCTGCCGGTAGCACCGCCCTCAGCGCCATCAGCTGCGGCTATGCCGCCCCCCGTGCCGCCCCTGGCGCCGCTCGCGCCCTCGGCGCTCGGCTCAGGTGCGCAGCCGAGCGTGAGCGCTTCGTCCTTGCGGGGCGCGCCGGGCGGTGGCGCCTTGCCGATCAAGAAGAAGGTGTCGATCAATCCATTCGAACGCAAGCGTTCGGTGTGGCCGCTCGTGGTGATCGCTGCGATCGTCGGGGGCGGTGGGGTCTATCTGGCTGTCGCTCCGGATGGCGCTCCCCCGCCGCCGGCCCAAAAGGAAGTCGCTGCCCCCCCCGTAGCGCTGCCGAGGACCCCACAGCCCGAGCGCCCGAAGCTCAGTGCCGGCGAACGGCGTGACTCGTGCGTGGCTTCGTATTTCGATCCGGGCGCCTTCGACGCCGGTCAAAATTTCGGGTTCGTCTGCGCCGACGGTGATTTCCGAGACGTCGCTGTCCAATTGCAACGTCTCGCGCGCACCAGCAGGCCACGTGGCGATGCTGGAAGCGCGCCGGAGACTGCGCGCGGTGACGCCGGTGTGCATTCTTCTGAGCTGGACTGGTACGAGCTACCCGCAACCGCCATCATTCGCAAGTCGTGCTGCGACGGCGCGACCCCGATCACGTTGCCTGAAACGGCTGGCTGGTGCGAGCAATTGCAAACCGTCGTCCGCCGGATTGCCGACGATAGCGGTAAGGCCGGTGATCTCGCGCCCGGTGCGCGCGCCTTCGACAAGGCGGTAGCCTGCCTATTCGCGAATAAGCTGGGTAAGTTATACGGCTACGAAAAGGCGCCGACAGACGCCAACCGTCAGGCTTTTCAGCAATTTTTGAGCCGCGCGGCGATCAGTGAAGCGCGACGTTAGGGACGCATGCCACACATCGTAGTG
>Ga0302322_100000102_pt1 | contig 54253 bp, 49 predicted proteins | sample Fen_T0_2_FD_203757 | JGI IMG/M metagenome (GOLD analysis project Ga0302322, IMG submission 203757) | Peat permafrost microbial communities from Stordalen Mire near Abisko, Sweden - Fen_T0_2 | ecosystem: Environmental > Terrestrial > Soil > Wetlands > Permafrost | place: Sweden: Abisko...
GTGCCGCCGTACTTCTGGACGATCAACACGGCTCGAACGCTACACGCACCGCGGCGCGCGGGGAAGCGGTGGCCGCCGCTCAGTCGCCGCTCAGTCGCCGCTCAGTCGCCGCCCCGTCGCCGCTCAGTCGGCGCGGTACGTGAACCGCAGCTCGTAGTCGCACAGGTGAAACACGTCGCCCTCGTCGATGCGCTTGTTGTCGATGCGCATGCCCTTGTAGTCGATGCCGTTCGTCGAGCCGAGGTCCTTGATGTAGAACGTCCCGTTGCGGCGGATCACGGCGGCGTGCTTGCGCGAGATGTTGCCATCCTTGATCGGTAAGTCCGACGTCTTGCTGCCGCGGCCGATGATGAACTGGTCCTTGGTCACCGGGTAGCGCTGGCCGTTGTAGATCAGGAACAGCGTAGGGCCGGCACCGCCACCACCACCACCCATGGGCATCGGGGCCGGCGCGTGACCTATCGGCGATGGTGCCGAGTGAACCAGACCGCCCATCGTCGCGGCGACGCCGCCGCCGGTCGGACCGGCCATCCGGGGGCTGGCACTGGCGTTGTTGTTCGGGCCCTGGTAGCCCGGGGTCGGCGGCTGTGGGCGGCGTGGCGCACCGGCGCCCGCAGGCGGCGGCTGGGTGCCCGGCTGGCCACGCGATCCGTTGGCGCCGCCCGGCGACCGGGTCGGCGGGTACGCGTTCGCAGCCGGGGGCAGGCCACCACCCGCGATGTTGCCACCACCACCGCCACCACCCGCGAGCGGCGCGCCCTGAGTCATCTGGCCGCCCGGCGACTGGTAGTTCTTCGAGCGTGCGTAGTACCGCATCGCCTCGTTGACGAGGTAATCGATAGAGCAATCGAAGTCGTTCGCCATCTGTTCGAACGTCTCCCACAGGACATCGCGGCAGTAGAAATGCCGCATTGTCTTCTTGCTCTGATCCATTCGCTTGGTTGCTCCCCGGAACTCACGATCGCTCGGGCCTTCGCGCCCCTCTCGCCCCGGCTGTCCCCTACGATACTACATTCGACATGCGGACGCGACTATCGGGAGTCACTTGGCGGTGAGCGTCGAAGAAACCTGCTTGGCGCGATCGCCCAGGGTCGGGTCGACCTTACCCTGCCCTTGCTCACCCCAGTAGCCGACCAGCCGGTCGCGGCTGGCGGCGAGCCCGGCGATCGCCGCGGCGTCGTCGGTGGATTTCATCGCGGCCAGCGCCTCGACCCCGAGCCAGCGGGCGAGCGTCGCGTGCTCGGCGAGCAGCGCCAGCGCCGCGGCATGCGCCTGATCCCGGGGGGGCGCCTCGGAGATCGCGCGAGCGATCCCGGCGACCTGGTCCTCGGTATAAGCCCCGGCCACCGGCAGCGCCCGGACGGCATCGCGGATCGCCGCCGCCCCCCCACACTTCAGCGCATTGTTGGCAGCCACGACCTTGAAGTCGGCGTTGCGATGCGGCGCGCCGATCATCCCGAGCAGCGGCGACAGGCAGGCAGGCGGACCGACGGCGCGGATCAGCGCGACCGCGTCGTTCGACGCCCGGACGTCCTGGGTGTCGTCCTTGGCGACGCCGACCAGCGTGGCGAGCGACGGGACCAGCGCCGCGGGCGGGGCGATCTCGAACAGCCCATCCGGAACGACGTAGGCCCGGTACAGCGCCGACAGCCCGCGCGACGCAAGCGTTGGATCGCCGCGATCCATGCGCGCGACGTCGAGCACCCACTTGACCGCCTCGGCGCTGCCGGTCGCAGCCAGCCCCAGGAGCAGCTCGTCGCCGACCCGGTTCTTCGTCTTGACCTGTCCTGGCGCGGCGATCACGCCGTTGGCGACCGAGATGAGCTTGGGCCCAGCCGCCGGACCGACCAGCCGCAGCACCGCCGGCCCCAGGGTCGCGCCGCCTTTTGCGCGATCTTCGTACGATGCGACGCAGTACCAATCGATCAAGTACGTGTCGATCGCGCCGCGCCCGGCGTCGTCGGCCCACGGCCGGATGCGGACCAGCGCGTCCTTGGCGGCGATCTGCGGCGCCCCTGGCAGATCTCGCTCGACCTCGACACGTGCGATGTCCCACAGCCGTGGCGCGAGCCGGGCCACGACCTGGACCCGGCGCGGCTGCGACATCGTGCCCAGGATCCCGAACGCCACTTGGTCATCGCCGCGCTTGACGAGGTTGGCCGCGGCGTGCGCGGCGATGTCGGCGGGCAGCGCGTCGTCCGCGAGGGCGTGCTGGAGCTTCGCCGGACCCTTCTCGGTGTGCGACCATTTGTCGACCGTCTCGTGGTCGGCCTTTTCACAACCGATGCAGCCCAGCGCAGCCGCGATCGCGGCGACGAGCCTCCTGCGTGCGGACGACGGCATGGCGCCAGCTTATCGTGGTGATACGTTCCGCGCGATGGTCGCGCGGCGCATCCTGATGCTGGTCCTGCTCGGCGCCTGCGCGCCGGCGCACGCGTCGCCGCGCAGCGACCCGACGAGCGGCCGCGCCGTGTTCACCGGCGCCACGATGCCGCACGCCACCGCGCTCGCGCTCGATCCGGCGGCGCTGGGCCTGAGCCAGGTCGATCAGCTCTACATCGCGGTCACCGGCCTGGTCGATCAGCTGCACGCCTCGCTCGACAAGATCGATCTCGACACCGGCGCGCACAGCCCCGGGGCGCGGGTCAAGAACATCGAGGCCTCGCCCGGCGCGATGATCGCGTTCATCTATCACGTCGCCGGCGACCAGTTCACGCTCGGGTTCGAGGCGCGCACCAACCCGCGCGAGTCGTTCCCCGAGGGCCGCTCGGCGCTGCGCTACCAGACGCTGGGCGGCGGCGAGCGCGACTGGTTCGCGTCGGTCGGCGGCAGCTTCCGGCTGACCGGGGATCTGCTGGTCGGCGCCAGCCTGTCGCACCAGAACACCTTCCTGCGCCTCAAGTTCGCGCGCGACACTGCGCTCGAGAACGGCCACGCCGCGCGCGGCCTCGACAGCGACTGCGGCGGCGCGCCGTGCGGCGTCGAGAACCCGCAGGCGACCGAGCAGTGGGATGTCGGCGTGCGGTCGCGGCTGCTCTCGACCTCGAACCTGCGCGTCAACATCGGCGCGGTCTATCAGCTGGCGCGCGACATGTGGCTGGGCGTCGGCTACCACACGCCACCGGGGTTCGCGGTGCAGAGCGAGCTCGGCGGCAACGTCGACGTGGTCCGCGCCCCGCGCGACGGCGGCGGACCGATCCACGGCGGCTCGGTCGTCGAGATCCAGTTCCCGGCCAGCGTCGACGCCGAGCTCCGGTTCCGGCTGCCCGGCCAGCTCGACGTCCACATCGCCGGCCGGTGGGAGGACCTGTCGCGGCTGCAAGCCTACGACGTACGGACGTACGGCAGCACGCTGCCCAGGCTCGGCATCCCGGAGTGGACCGAGCGGCCGCGCGGCCTCCAGGATTCGTTCGCGGTGTGGGGCGGCGTCGAACAGGTCGATGCCGGCGGCCCGCCGCGGTTTCTGTACGGCGCGCGGATCGGCTACGAGACCGGGGCGGTGAGCGACGAGCGCACCTCCGCGCTGACCGTGGTGCCGGCGTCGCTCACGCTCGATCTCGGGGTGCAGCGCCGGATCTCGCGCGGCGCGATCCTCCAGGTGTCGTACGGCCTGCAGTACTACCCCACGGTGAACGCCACGAACAACGAGTTCGATCCGCGGTCGCGCGTGGCGTGCCTCGCGAGCGGCGTCGACTACGACCTGGCCGCGTGCGAGGCGGTGCGCGACGGCTACGCGATCCCGACGGCGGCGGGCACGTACGAGCGGATCGAACACGCGGTGCGGATCGGACTGCGCTATGACATCCAGTGACCGGAGCGCCCGGATCGTCGTGATCGGCGCGGCGGGCGTCGTCGGTCGCCGGGTGTGCGCCGAGCTGGCGCGCCGCGACCTGCCGATCGCGATCGCCGGGCACCGCGGGGTCGGGCTCGCCGCGCTCGCCCGCACGTTGCCGGTCGCCGCGGTCCACTTCGCCGACGTCCACGACGCGCGCGCGCTCGCCCGCGCGGTCACCGGCGCGGCCGTCGTGGTCAACGCGGCGGGGCCGCTGCGCGCCACCGCGGCGCCGGTGCTGGCCGCCGCGCTCGCGGCCGGCGCCCACTACGTCGACGTCGGCGGCGAGCAGGCCGTGCTGCGCGAGCTCTACGAGCGCCACGAGTCGGCGGTGCGCCACGCCGGGCGGGTCGCGGTTCCCGGCGCCGGGCTCGACTGCTTGATCGGCGATCTCGCGGTCGCGTGGGCCGCCCGCCGGCTGCTCGGCGTCGCCGACCCCGGCGCCGCGCTGCGCGACGAGCTCGCCCCCCGGCTCGCCGACGACGATCCGGTCGACGACATCTCGGTCAGCTACGCGTACGACGGCCTGACCATCTCGGCGGGCACCCAGCGCGCGCTGTTCGGCGCGATCGGCACGCGCGTCCAGGTGTGGCGGCGCGACCGCTGGGAGGATGGCCGCGCCGGCGACCACCGCCGGATCGACGCCGGGCCCCAGGGCGCCCGCGACGCGATCGCCTATGCCGCGGGCGATCCGATCACGATCCCGCGCCACGTCACCGCGCAGCTCGTCGCCGCGTACGTCTCGACCACGCGCCGGCCGGGCACGACCGCCGCGCTGCGCGTCCTGGCACGCGTGCTGCGCGTGCTGCCGCGCACGGCGGCCGATCTGCTCGCACCCTACGCCGCGAGTGACGCCGATTACGCGCAGACCGAGCTCGCCGTGGTCGCGCGCGTCCGGCGCGGCCCGAACGCGGCGCAGATCGTCGTGCGCGGCCGCGATCTCTATCGCACGACCGCGGCGATCACGGCGTGGGCGGCCGCGCAGCTCGCGGGGCGCGCCGCCGGCCCGATCGGGATGCGCGCGCCGGGTGAGCTGTTTCGCGGCGAGCCCGCGCTGCGCGAGATCGCGCGCGCGGCGGACTTGACGATCGAGCCGAGCTTTTGAGCAGCACCGCCGGGCGCCAAGATCAAGCGCGCGAGATCGCGCGCCGGGGTTGACGGGAACTCCCCGATCGATCGCCCCGGGGTCTCCCGTCGCGCGCAATCGCCCGAGCCTCGCGGCGACGTGGTATCAACCACCGATGACGACGTCGTGGCACCTCGAGGCCGAGGCACCCGTGGGTCGCGGTGTGACGGCACGCCGCTTTCGCCTGGGCAACGGATTGGGCCTGATCGCGGCGGTCGATCGGCGCGCGCCGATCGTCGCGCTGCAGACCTGGTACCGCGTGGGTTCGCGGCACGAACGCCCGGGCGCGACCGGCATGGCGCACCTGTTCGAGCACCTGATGTTCGGCCAGACCGAGAGCCTGCCGCCCGGCGAATTCGACCGGCTCGTCGAGCGCACCGGGGGCGAATCGAACGCCGCGACCTGGGTCGACTGGACGTACTACCGGCTGTCGTTGCCCGCGCGCGATCTGGCGCTCGGCATCCGCCTCGAGGCCGAGCGCATGCAGCACCTGGTGCTGACCCCGACGCCGGTCGAGGCCGAGCGCGACGTGGTCACCAACGAGCGCCGCGAGCGCGTCGAGGACGACGTCGACGGCTGGCTCGACGAGCAGCTCATGGCGCACGCGTTCACCGAGCACCCGTACCGCTGGCCGACGATCGGCTGGATGGAGGATATCCGCGCGCTGTCGCTGCCCGACATCCGCGCGTTCTACCGCACGTGGTACGCGCCCAACAACGCGACGCTGGTGTGCGTCGGCGACTTCGACGAGGCCAAGCTGATGGAGCTGGTCGCCACCAGCTACGGCGCGATCGCGCCGGCGACGCTGCCGGAGGTGGCCCGCGTGCCCGAGCCCGTGCAGACCCGCGAGCGCGTCGTGCGCGCCCCCAAGCCGATCGCGACCGATCGCCTGCTGGTCGGCTACAAGGCGCCGGGCCAGGACGAGGCCGACTGGGCGACGCTCGAGATCGTCTCGACCTTGCTCGCCGGTTGCCCGTCCGCGCGGCTCTACCGCCGGCTCGTGATCGACGCCGAGGCCGCGTCGTCGGTCGACGCCCAGCTGACGCCGTTCCGCGATCCATCGCTGCTCCGGCTCGCGGTCACCGCGGCGCGCGGCCACACCGCCGACGAGATCCTCGCCGCGATCGACGACGAGCTCGCCCAGCTCGCCGCCCACCCACCCGGGCGCGGCGAGGTCGAGAAGGCCAAGGCGCTCGCGGAGACCGACTTCTGGAGCTCGCTGGTCGACGTCGACGGCAAGGCCGAGGCGATCGGCCACTACGAGACCGCGCTCGGCGACTTCCGCAAGGTCAACGCGCTCGCCGAGCGGCTCGCCCAGGTCACGGTCGCGGACGTCGCGCGCTGCGCGCGCAGCTACCTGCGGCCCGAGCACCGAACGGTGGTGATCGCCGAGCCCGAGTCGCCCGGTGGCGACGACGAGCCCGACGACGAGCCCGACGACGGCGACGAGGGCGAGGAGGGCGACGATGCTTGAGTCCACCACCGCGCCGACCATCATCGTCGAACCGTCGCCCGACACGCCGCTGGTGTGGTTCGACATCGCGATCCGCGGCGGCGCCTCGACCGATCCGCGCGGCGTCGAGGGCCTGCACCGCCACGCCGCCCTGCTCGCGCGCCGCGGCGCCGGCCGCCGCGGCCGCGCCGAGCTCGACGAGACGCTCGATACGCTCGGCGCCGCGCTCGACGTCGGCGTGTCGCGCGACGCGGTCTCGATCTCGGGCCTCGCGCTGGCCCGCCAGCTCGACGCCGTGATCGAGCTCGCGGCCGACATCCTCGCCGAGCCCCGGTTCGATGCCGACGAGCACGCGCGCCTGCTGCGCGAGACCCCGCAGGTGCTCGACGAGATCCGCGACGACGACAGCGCGCTGGCGACCCGGTGGTTCGACTGGCTGTGCTGCCCCGGCCACGCCTACGGCCGGACCTCGCTCGGCACCGAGGCGTCGCTCGGCAAGATCGAGCGCGGCCAGGCGATCGACTGCTGGCGCCGCGAAGTGGTCGCCGGCAACCTGGTGATCGGCCTGGCCGGCGATATCGACGAGGCCACCGCCGAGCGCCTGGTCACCCGGCTGACCGAGCGGCTGCCCGCCGCGGCCCGCCGCGACGTCGTGCTCGAGGTCCCTGCGGCCGCGCTGCCGGGCCGCCGCGTCATCCTGGTCGACAAGCCGGACCGCACCCAGGCCCAGCTCAGGATCGGCCACCTCGCCGCCCGCTACGGCGATCCGGATACCGCGGAGCTCGCGGTCGCCGAGGCGATCTTCGGCGGCATGTTCAGCTCGCGCCTGATGCAGGAGATCCGGGTCAAGCGCGGCTGGAGCTACGGCGCCGGCTGCGCGCTGCGCAGGTCGCGGCTGCCGCACTGGTTCGAGATCTGGATGGCCGCCGGGATCGACGTCGCGGGCCCCGCGGTCACGCTGACGCTCGATCTGCTGGCCGACTACGCCGCACATGGCCCCACCGATGATGAGGTCGACTTCGCGCGCAGCTACCTGGTCGGCGCGATGCCGTTCCACGTCGCGACCGCCCGCCAGCGCATGCAGCTCGCGGTGCGCGACGCGGTGTTCGACCTGCCCGCCGGCTACACCGCCAAGCTACCCGAGGCGCTCGGCGCGCTCGCGGCCGCCGATGTCCGCGCGGCCTGCAAGCGCCAGCTGCGGCCCGACGACGCGGTCACGGTGGCGGTCACCACCGCCGAGCAGGCCGGCGAGCCGCTCGCCGCGGCCGGCGCCGGCACGCTCAGCGTCGTCGATCACGACGAGTACTGACCAGGGTCAGCGCTCGCTGGGCGGGTCCTGCTCGGCCGGGGCGACCTCGTCGGTGTTCGGCCGCGCCACGATCTCGACGGCGCGCAGGTGCGCCGGCGCCGCCGCGAGCTCGGCCGGCGACATCAGCGCCACCTCGAGCTGCCCCAGCCGCTCGATCTCGGACAGCGAGTTGAACCCGCCGATGAACCGGCCGCGCAGGTAGATGTACGGCACGGTGTTCTGCTTGGTCTCGATGGTGAGCGGCACGAGCTTGGCTTCGTGCTCCGGCTCCTCGAGATCGACGAAGTCATGGTCGACCTTGTGGCGCTCGAGGAGCGTGATCGCGCGGCCGGTCCATGGGCAGCTCCGCTTGCCGTAGATCTGCGCCTTGATCGCCGGGTCGCCGAGCGTCCTGGCGGGCTTGCCCGCGGTCACCGCGGCGACCGCGGCGGTGTGCTCGGCGGCAACCTTGGCCTTGTGCGCGACCTCCCCGCGCGACTCGTACGCGCGGCCCAAGAGCTTCGCGACGCGCCTGCGCGCCGACACGTACCGCGGATCCGCCGCCACGACATCTTGCAGGTAATCTCGCAACTCACCGCCGAGCTCGTCGGCGCGGTTCAACGCGGCCAGGACCTTGTCGGTGACCTTGGCCGTCCATGGCTTTTCGGTTTGCTCGGACTTCTGCATGCGGCTCCATACCACACGACACCCTCACGCAGCATTGGTCATCTCGCTTACTCAGTTCCAGGCAAATCGCGGCCAAGCGCCGTCGGTTGCGCCGGGTTTTTGCGTCATCAAAGGCGATCGGTAGCGACGTCGATCGGAGTAGCATCCGGCAGGCGTGGTGGAACGTGTCGATAGTCGCCGGCTGCTCTTGATCGACGACAGCGAGATCGCACTCGCATACGCGGAGTCCGTGCTCACCGAGGTCGGCTTCGACGTGCGAGCCGTGAGCTCGTTGCGCGCATTTCAGACCGTGCTGTCGAGCTGGAAACCGCACCTGATCGTCACCGATCTCTACATGCCGGAGATGAGCGGCGCCGAGCTGTGTCAGTGGCTGCGCCGCCAGGTCGCGACGGCGCGGATCCCGATCGTCCTGTGCTCGAGCGCTCCGGACGACGAGCTCGCCATGGTCGCGCGCTCGGTCGGCGCCGACGCGTACCTCTCGAAGCTCGCCGGCCTCGATGCGTTGCCCGAGCGGCTCAATACCCTGTGTGACGAGATCCTGTGGTGACCGCGAGCAAGCGGATCTTGCTCGTCGATGACAGCGCGCTGATCCGGGCGACCGCGGCCGACGCGCTCGACACCGCGGGGTTCGACGTCACGGTGCGCGCCGCGTTCGATGAGCTCCTGGCCCACGGCACCGAGGGCTTCGACCTGATCCTGATGGACGTCCACATGCCGGAGCTCTACGGCGACGACGTGGCGTTCACGCTGCGCGGCGAGCGCGGCGTGAAGACGCCGATCTATCTGTTCTCGAGCATCGACGAGACCGAGCTCGCGGGCCTCGCGGCCGATGCCGGGATCGACGGCTACATCCCCAAGAGCGTCGGGCTCGACGAGCTCGTCGCCCGGGTTCGCGCGATCCTGCGCTAGCTCCTTGCGCTACTGGGATCCGAGGCGCTCGATCAGCTGCGTGAGCTCGCGCAGCGCGCCGAGCAACGCCTCGGCGTCCGCGTCGTTGCGGCTCGTCTGCAGGGCCTTGGCCTTGAGCTCGCAGTCGCGCGCGAGCGGGATGACCTGGCCCAGCCCGAGCAGCCCGGCCTCGCCGGCGAGCGCATGGAGCTCGCGCACGACCGTCGCCGCCGCCGCGTGATCGCGCCGCGCCGCCGCGGTCGCCGCGGTCGCGACCCGCGTGCGCGCCAGCGCGATGAACTGCGGGAAGAACCGGGCGAACAGCTCCTCCATCATGGCGCGCCCTGGAGGAGCTCCCGGCACCGCCGGACCAGCTCGGGCATGCCGGCGCCCTTGCAGATATAGCCGGCGGCGTGGGCCCACTGCGCCCGGCGCGCCAGCTCGCCCTGGTCGAGGCTCGAGACCAGCAAGATCGGTACCTGCACGCCGTGCCAGCCGCGCAGCGTCGAGGCGACGTCGTCGCCGAACGCCTCGGGCATCTGGACATCGACCAGGATCAGGTCGGGATCGAACGCGACGCGCTGGCGCTCGAACGACGACAGATCCTCGGCGATCGCCACGTCGAACCCGGCCGATTCGAGCGCCGCGCGGGTCAGCGCGAGCGCAAACGGGCTGTCGTCGAACACCAGGATCGCCTTGCGCTGGGCGGCCGGCCGGGCGTCTTCGCGCCGCCCCGCCAGCATGCGCAGCGTGTTGAACAGATCGCGAAACACCAGGGGTTTGTCGACGAACACATCGGCCCCGGCCGACAGCGTGGCCTCGCGGGCATCCCGACCGCCGACGCTGATCGCGACGATCGGCGTCGGGGCCAGCCGCTCGTCGCGGCGCAGCCGCGCGATCAGCGACGCGCCGTCCTCCGAGGGCAAGAAGTAGTCGACGATGATCAGGTCGTAGGTCGAGGCAGCGAGCTTGCCCCACGCGTGCTCGGCGTCCTCGGCGTGATCGACCGCCAGCGCGCCGGGCCGATCGAAGAACCGCGAGGTCCCGTAGGCGAACATGTCGCGGATGAGCCAGCTGTCGTCGACCAGCAGCACGCGGCACGGCAGATCGCCCGCCGCGGCCGCGGCCGGCGGCGCGTTCAACCGGTCGAGCAGCTCGACCAGTCGGCCGGCCGCATCGCCGGCGCCGGCCTCGAACACCAGGCGGATCCCGCCCGGCTCGCCCGGTTCGCCCGCGACCCGGATATCGCCGATCCGGGCCACGACGTCGATCGGCGCCAGGATCCGGGGGAACGACATCCGCAGCTGCACGGGCGTGCCGATCGCGGCGTGCCACTCCGTGACGACGAAGATCGACGTGGCCGTGAGATCGAACCCGTACGAGATCACGTGGGCGTCCGACGACCGGATCTCGGCGCGCACAATGAACCGGTCCCTTTCGGCGTTCGCCATGGAGTCTCTCCTCGTCGACGCTTCCTCGACGACCACGTTGTCTGGCGATGCTGACACAGGATGCAAAAATCCCTCATCACAAAACGATCTCGACCCTGCGGTGAGCGGGTGCGGCGAACCGAGCCACGCCTCCTTCCGAGGAGGCGCCGGGTGCGCCTTCGTCGCATGTCGCCCTGCTGAAACCTCCTGCTCATGTGGGCGGTAGCGCGCGCGTTCCCGGCCACGTGGGTCCCACGCCGGGGCATCAGGCATGGTTCGGCAAGCCCGGTACGATCCGGACCCGAACGTTGCACATCACGCCGCGCCGCTAGGACCTGGGCGCGTACTTGCGAAGCCGGCGCTGCAATGAGCTTCGGTAGATCCCGAGCCGCCGGGCGGCCATCGACACGTTGCCGTTGCAGTCGGCCAGCACACGCATGATGTGCTCCCACTCGGCGCGGGCCAAGGTAGGTGTGTCCTCGAGGTCCGGTTCCTCGGTGTTCTGTTCGATCCTCTGCAGGATCTCGCGGAACGTGATCGGCTTGAACACGACGATATCGGCGCCCGCACGAACCGCGGCCACGGCAGCAGCAACGGACAAGTAGCCGCTGCAAAGCACCACCATGAGGTCGGGTAAATCGCGCTTGAGCTCGCGAATCAGATCGATCCCGGAGGTGTTCCCCAGCCGTAGATCGACGATCGCGAGATCGGGTCGCTCGGTTATGGCGAGCTGACGTGCCGTGGCAGCATCACTCGCGGTCACGACGTTGCGTTCACGGGCCGCTCGCTTCCACGAACCCAGAATCCGCTCATCGTCATCCACCACCAAAACGTTCTGTAGCGAACGTGCTTCAGCCATCGTTGCTTTACCAGAATGTACCGCGGCACAGCGTCGGGAGCGTGGCTCCGCGATGCCGCAAAACGCTGCATGAATCCGACTAGAATTACGACGCTAGTAGTCGGCTTTACTAGCGAATCTCCGATCTGCACCGGATCGCAAGCTGCGTGACGGCGCGCTCACAGAAGGACCGTCCCGGACAACCGATGCTGATGAAATCAGCCCCTCCTATAAAAAACCGACCTGCGCGGACGGCGGCACGGGAGCGGGCTTGTCCGCCATGAACACGGGCTTCGTGGTGCTGTCGCGCGATCCGCTGGTACGCGGCGAGGTGGTGAACGCCGGCGCGGCGGCGAGCCAGCTCTATCTCGTCGCGCGCGACGCCGACGAGCTGCTCGCGACGATCACGGCGACCCGACCGCGCGCCGTGGTGATCGATCGCGACGACGCCGAGGCCGACGACGTGCTGCGCCGGCTGAGCGAGGCCCCGCCGCCGAGCCAGGCCACCGTGTTCCTCGTGATCCGCGACACGCACCGCCAGGCGCCGGCCGGCGACCACGTGCTGGTGCTCGAGCCGGTGCTGCGCCACGCGCTCGTGCTCGCCGATCGCTCGATCGCCGTCCACGATCGCCGCGCGCTCGCGCTCGAGCGGCTCCTCACGATGTCGCTGCTGTCCGGGCCGCTCGACGCCGCGCTCGAGGCGGCCGCCGAACAGGTCGCCATCGGGTTCGGCGTCGACCGCTGCGTGATCTCGGTGCGCGGCGACGCCACCGGCGCCACCGCCGCCGGGGCCCGGACCTGGGACTCGCTGACCTGGAACCAGACCAACGACTACTGCCGGTTCGCCGCGACCACCGGGTCGACCCTGATCGCGCCCTGCCCCACCAAGGCCGCGGTCTGCGAGAGCTACCTCGCGGTGCCGCTCGAGACGCCGCTCGGCAGCCACGGCTTCCTCGGGCTGGTGATCTCGCGGCCGCGGATCTTCACCCGCGACCACCGCATCATGCTGCAGTCGGTGGCGTCACGGCTCGGCGCCGAGCTCGGGTGGCGCGCGGTCCACCAGCGCACCGTCGACGAGCTCGATCGCGTGATCAACGGCCCCGGGATCGACCTGCAGCTCGGGATCTGGAACCGCACGGCGATGGTGCAGCTCGCGACGATGCACGTCTCGGCCTCGGTGCGATCCGGCATGCCGCTCGCGGTGATCGCGGTCGATGTCGTCGATCTGCAGGCGATCAACACGCGGCACGGCCTGGCGACCGGCGACCACCTGCTGCGACGGATCGCCGACACGCTGCGCGCCAACGGCCGCACCGAGGATGTCGTCGGCCGGTGGTCGGGGGCCAAGCTCGTCGTGCTGCTGCCCGGCACCCCGATCGAGGGCGCCCAGCGGGTCGCCGAGCGGTTCCGCGCCGCGATCGAGGACCGCTCGCTCGAGCTCCCCGCCGGGGGCGTGTTGCCGATCCCGGCCTCGGTCGGCCTCGCGGCGCTCCAGGCCAACGAGGACGCCGCGATGCTGGTGACCCGCGCGGCGTACGCGGCGCGCCGCGCGCGCGATCAGGACACGCCGATCGCGCGCGCCGCGACCGGGCCGGCGCCGCGGCTCGCGAGCCAGGCGATCGAGATCGCCGACGACGTGCGCGCCACGCTCGGCGGTACCTACCGGCTGCTCCACGAGATCAGCCGCGGCGGCATGGGCGTGGTCTACCGCGCCGAGGATCTCGCGCTCGAGCGGCCGGTCGCGATCAAGATGCTCCGGCCCGACCTCGCCGAGGATCGCGCGTTCGTCGAGCACCTGCGGGTCGAGGCCGCCATGCTGGCGCGGATCGAGCACCCGAACCTGGTCCAGATCTACAACTTCGGCCAGTCCGGCGGCGACTCCTACTTCGTGATGGAGCTGCTCGAGGGCGAGGGCCTGCAGCAGGCGGTCGACCGCCACCGCATCGAGGGCACGGTGATGCCGATCGCCGAGCTGGTGGTCGCGATCGACCAGGTCGCCTCGGCGCTCGACGCGCTGCACGACCGCGGCATCATCCACCGCGACGTCAAGCCCGCCAACGTCATCCGCGATCCGTTCCGCGGCCGCAGCGTCCTGGTCGATGTCGGCATCGCCCGGCGGTTCGGCCAGTTCGCCGAGTCGGCCGGGACGCCGGGCTACGTCGCGCCCGAGGTCATCGACGGCTCCGAGGCCAACGCCAGGTCCGACGTCTACGGCCTCGCGGCGACGACCTACACGCTGCTCACGCTCGCCGCGCCGTGGGGCGATGGCGATGGCGTGCTGCAGCGCCAGTGCTCGGGTGAGCCGGTCGTGGCGCCTTCGGTGGTGCGCGCCGAGCTCGGCCCGGCCGACGACGTGCTGCTGCGCGCGCTGCACCGCGATCCGCTGCAGCGCCCGGCATCCGCCAGCGCGTTCGCCCGCGAGCTGCGCAGCGCGCTCCTGGCGCTCGCGCCCGCGGCCAAGCCCGAGGGCGGTCGATGGGTCGCCAACACGGTGCTGCCGAGCCGCGGCGCCGCCGTCGCCAAGACCCGCGGCGTCGTGTTTCGCTCGGTGACCCGCGCGCTGGGCGTGCGCGAGGCGGAGCGGCTACGCGAGGCGATCGGCGCCGATCACCCCGAGCTGTCGCGCGCGCTGCACGACACCGCCCCGCTGGCCTGGCTGCCGACCGAGCTGTTCACCCGGCTGCTCGAGGTGGCGCCGGACCACGTCGGCCGCGACGGCACCCGGCTCGCCCGCGACATCGCCCGCGCCACGGTGCGCGCGACGTTCCGCCGGTTCTTCCCCGCCAGCGCCGCGACCCTGGTCCCCGAGCGCACGCTGTCGGCGATCCGCAACGTGTGGAGCCGCTACCAGAGCTGGGGTCAGATCTCGAGCATGCCGATCCACGCGAGCGAGACCGTGGTCCGGATCCTCGGCACGCCGCGTAGCCACGAGCTCTGCATGTGGACCACGGGCCTGCTCGAGCAGCTGGTGGTCCTGTCCGGTGGCCGCGGCATCGCCGTCGACCACGAGGCCTGCGAGGCGCGCGACGCCCCCGCGTGCTTGTTCCGCGTGACGTGGAACCGCGGCGATAGCTGAACTACCTTTAGAACACCGCCGCGTCGATCAGCTCGGCCAGCTCGCCGGGCAGGCGGTCGAGGCCGTTGGCCTTGGACAGGTAGCCATCGGCCTCGCAGTCGCGCGCCAGGCCCTCGAGCTCGTGGCTGGGCACCGCCGAGAACAGCACGACCGGCACGTGGGCGGTCTCGTAGTTCGACTTCAGCATCCGGCACAGCTCCACGCCCGAGATCCCGGGCATGTTGACGTCGGTCAAGATGATGTCGGGGCGCCAGTCGCCCAGCATGCCCTCGAGCTTGTCGACGTCGTCCGCCGTCCGGACCTCATAGCCGGCGCGGACCAGCACCCCCGCCACGAAGTGCAGGCTGATGTCGCTGTCGTCGATCAGCAGGATCTTGTGCGTCGCGCCCATCACCGGGCGCGACGATAGCACAGCGCCCTCGAGGCCAAGCGCGGTGGTTGTCGCCGCGCGTCGGGCGAACACGTACACCCACCGACGCCGTGGCTAGCCGAACACCTTCTTGGTGAGCTCGCCGGTCGCGACCATGTTGGTCAGCTCGGTGCGGCCGCCGATCGGCTCGCCGGCGACGAACACGAGCGGCAGGCGGAAGCCCTTGCTGTCGCGGCGCACCGACATCTGCGCCGCCGGGTCCTCCTGGATGTTCACCACCTTGTGGGGGACCCCCGCCCCGTCGAGCAGCTGGATCAGCACGGCGGCGTCGCGGCGCGTCTTGTCCATGTGGTAGACGACGACCGGCGCCGCTTCGCGGCCCGAGGTGGGCTGTTTCGGCACGGCCGCCGCCGCGGGCTGGGTGCGCCGCGCCTCGAACGCTCGGCGATCGGCGAGCTCGGCCTCGTCGGCGAGCGGCCGGCCCAGCGCCTCGTTGGCCTTGCGGGCCAGCTCGCCGGCCTTGCCCGGTAACTTCGTCATCGCCGCGTGGGCCTGGGCCCGCGCTCGCTCGATCCAGCTCATGGCTGCTTCGTAGCAACAAACCGCGCGGCTCGCGCGGCGGTGCCGCTCAATTCACGACGCGCAGGCTCTTGCGACCGGCCGGCACCGGCGGACGCTTGGCGTCCTCGGCGACGATGTCTTCGACCTCGGGCGCCACGCTGACGATCGAATTCTTCTTGCGCGTGCGGGCCGCGGCGCGCTTGGCGATCGCGAGCAGCTTCTCGTGCGCTGCGGCGTGCGACTTGTCGGCCTTGCCGGTCAGCAGGCCGATGAGGCTCGTCTTCAGGTGCGCGAGCCGGTGCTTGCGGGCGCCCACCTCGTAGACCAGGTCGGCCGCGGTGCAGCCCGCGCGGTGCGGGGCGCGGTGGAACGCGCTCGTCATCGACGGGTGGTTCTCGAGGTACTTGCGGACCTCGTCGATCGTCATGCCGACGTCCGCGAGCGCCTTGTCGACTTCCTTCTGGGCCTGCTGCTTGGCCTTGAACAGCTGCATCTGGACACGGCTGTACACGTTGACCGCGCCATCGCCGTTGGTCTCGATCGGCAGGAAGATGCCCTGCGGATAGAGCTCGGTGATGAACGACTGGATGCCGTCCGACACCGACGACGACGGCATGCAGCCGAACGGCTTGACCGACAGCGTCATGTTGACCTTCGCGTACGCCACGTTCTGGATCAGCTTGCCGATCTCCATGTGGCCTTCGCCGCCGCGCAGGTTGTTGTCGTAGAACGCGTGCGAGACCTCGGCGATCTCGTCCATGTTCGGCAGGTGGTAGTCGTTGAGCCCCATCGCCTTGGCGATGGTCTGGAACAGGCCGCGCAGGACCTGCTCGCCGGCCCACAGCGACGCGTTGCGCTTGCGGACGTCGACGCCCTTCAAGCTGAACTTGCTGCCGCCGTGCTCGTCCTTGGCCTTGTCGACGCCGCGCAGCTGGGCGCGCTGGCTGGTGTCGTAGCGCCCCTGCCAGATCATGTAGAGCAGCCACGAGGTGACGATCTGGATATCGGCCTCGGCGCCCTCGGCCTCGAGGAACCGCTGCAGGCCGTAGTTGCCGTCGCCCTCGGTGGTCATCGCCCAGAATTCGCCGATGATGCCGACGCGCGGCTTGGCGCGCAGGCGGTCGACCTTGACGCGGCCGAGCTCGCGGCGCGCCTTCCACAGCGCGACCGGTAGCGACGTGGCGTTCTCGAACGCCTCGGAGATGATCCGCTTGCTGGTCTCGAGCGCGCGATCGGTGGCGCCGGGCTCGACCTCGTAGGGCCGGATCCGGTAGCCGAGCGAGTTCAGCACGTCGCCGACCAGCACCGCGCGGACGATGCCCCAGAAGAACGTCGGGTTCATCTCGAGGCCGACGCCCTCGCCGGTCGCCTGCTTGAGCCCGCCGGTCTGCTGGAACAGCAGCACGCGGAAGCCATCGAACCCGGAGTCGCGCAGCGCCTTGCGGTACTCGGTGACGTAGGTGCCGAACCGGCACGGGCCGCACGCGCCGGCGGTGATGAACACGTGGTTCTTGACGATCTCGTCCTTGGGCATGCCGCGCTCGCGCAGGCCGTCGAGGTACTTCACGAGATTGCCCACGGTGAAGTAGGTCGGGTTGCACTGGCCGCGGTTGCCGTACTCGCGCCCGAACTGCAGCGCGTTGTTATCCGGCACGTCCATCGCGAGGACCTTGTAGCCGATGCCGCGCAGCGCCGCCTGGATGAACAGGTCGTGCGCCATGGTCAGGCCGGACACGAGGATCGTCGTGTGCTCGCGCTGCTCGCGGGTGAACGTGCGCGGCACCTCGTCGAACCACTGCTTGGCGCTCGCGGTGGGCAGCCCCAGGCGCTTGCGCTCCTCGAGCTCGAACTGCGCAAGCTCCGCCTCGATCGCCTCGATGCTCATGTCGTCGAGCGGTTTGCCGGGTTTCTCGTTGGTCGTGGTCATGGGGTTCTCCGGTAGAGGGTCGAGTCGTTACTGACGCATCACGTGAAGTGCCGTGGCCCGCCGGGCCTTCGGCTTGGTCGCTTCGTCCGCCGCGCGCCATCCGGCGACGCGCTCGTCGAGGTTCTTGATCTCGCCGTCGAGCCGGTCGTCCGTCCGGCCGATCCCGGCGAGCTTGCCCTGCAGCGCCCGCATCATCTCGAGCTTCTTCTCGACCACCGAGCGGTCGAGCTCGACCTGCTTCTCCGCCTGATCCTCGAGCTTCTCCTTGAGCAGCATGAGGGTGTGGGCGTAGGTCTTGACGCGGATCTTGATCGATCCCGAGGGCTTGTTGGCGTCGATGTCGTGCAGCGCCGAGTACGCCTTGCCGGCCGAGGCGATGATCGAGTCGATCAGGCCGTAGGTCGGTGCGTCGTGGCCGCACTTGAAGCTCGACAGGTCGAGGCAGGCCAGGTTCGGGTGGCGCGCGGCGTACTTGGCCGCCCAGACCTTCTGCACCGAGTTGGTCGAGTAGTTCTCCGGCCACACGTCGGACACGTCGAGGCCGCTCTCGATGATGCCCTTGGCGAGATCCTCGGCGAACAGGCTCTTGATCGTCTCGGGATCGCGCGGCAGCGACCGCATCGACAGGATGGGGTAGCCGAGCGCCTGGAACTCCTCGAGCACCGAGTGGTTGAGGCCCGGGTCGTTGTGGTAGGGCCGGCCGAGCATCACCAGGGCGACGCGGTTATCGCGGGTCACCTCGCCGAGGATCTCCTTGCCCTTGCGCTCCATCTCGTCCTCGAACGCCTGGACCGCCTTGAACGCCTCGTCGACGGCGAAGTCGCTCTCGTCCGCGGTGAGGCCGAGCAGCGGGCCCCACTCGTCGAACATCTGCTTCTTGCACATCAGCGGCTCGTTGAGCGTGACCGCGGTGTCGAGGTAGCTGATCTTGCGCTCGGCGAAGAAGTCGGTCTCCTTCGTGAACGCCGCGCGGATCACCTTCGGGGTGCCCGACACCACGGGGCAGCTCGCCGTGTCCATCTGGTTCACGATGAACGTCGGGATGTGGGTGATCGACGGGAAGAAGATGTAGTTGAGCGGCTTCTTCTCGTGATGCTTGAACAGCAGGTTGTGGATGTGGGCCTGGCAGACCTTGCTCGGGTAGCACGGATCGACCGAGCCGTACTTGCAGCCGGCCTGCCACATCTCCTCGCCGGTCTCGTCGGAGAACACCACGTTGCGCGAGTCGATGCCGAGCACCTCGAAGTAGGCGCGCCAGAACGGGCCGGTCGAGTACAGGTTGAGCACGCGCGGGATGCCGATCCGGACGTCCTTGCGCTTGGCCCACACGTCGGCCGCGGCGCGCTGGAACGGCCGCTGGATCGGCTTGTGCCGGACCGCGCCGAGCAGCGTGCGCTTGACGACCACGTCGTCGACCGGCGCGCCGTGGCTGGGCATCGGCCTGGGCTCGTAGAAGCTCTTGAACGCGAGCTTGGCCTCGTAGTCGACCAGGTTCGGGTACTGCTTCATCCGCTTCTGGCGCTCCTTGTTGAGCACCTTCAGCGCGTCGAGGTTCTCGACGGTGCCCTTCTCGCACGAGAACCCGCTGATGTAGCGGGCGCTCTTGCCATCGAGCGTCTTGGTGTCGATGAACGTGCGCGAGCAGTTGTTCGGGCAGAAGTTGCAGCGCGTCGTCTCGTCGTTGGTCGACGTGTAGTTGATGTCGATCGCCTGATCGAGGCCGATGAACGCGGTCTTGCCGCGGCGGCGGACCACGCGCAGCGCCTCGAACGCGGCGCCGATCGCGCCGGCCTCGCCGGTGTGCGGGTGGAGGTAGACCTCGGCGTTGGGGACGCGCTTCTCGATGTAGTCGACCTGGGCCTTGAGCGCCGCCAGGTTCTTCTGGGTGCCGCCCTGGAGCACGAACACGCGGCCGAGCTCGGCCATGCGCGGGATCTGGACGACGTACTGCCAGATGTTCTTCGGCAGCACCAGCGCGAGGCCGGCGAGCAGCTCCTCCTTGGCGTAGCCCTCCTTCTGGAAGTTCACGCGGTCGGAGTCGAGGAACACGGCGCAGCCGTACGAGAACTTGGGCGCCAGGCGGGCCTCGAACGCGACCTGCGCGTACTGCTTGACCGGGATGCCGAACTGGTCGGCCATCGCCTGGAGCAGCATGCCGTTGCCGGCCGAGCAGCTGTTCGACAGCCGGAAGTTCTTCACGTCACCGTTCTGCATGAACATCACCTTGATGTCCTGCCCGCCGATGTCGCAGATCACGTCGACCGCGGGGAACCACCGCTTGGCCGACATCATGTGCGCGACGGTCTCGACGATGTTGGCGTCCGAGCCGAGCGACCGGTCGAGCACGTCGCCGGCGTAGCCGGTGACGCCAAAGCCGGTGACCTCGAGCGTGGCGCCCTGATCGACCGCCCACTGGCGCATCTGGACGAACATGTCCTTCATGTCCTGGATCGGGTTCCCCTTCGAGAGGGTGTAGACCTTCTTCAGGATGTTCTCGTCCTCGTCGATGAACACGCACTTGCTCGACGTCGACCCGCCGTCGAGCCCGATCACGCCGCGGTAGGTCTTGCCGGCCTCGAGCGCGGCGTCGGCGTACGCCGGCTCCTTGTACTTCTCGACGAACGCGTCGCGCTGCTCGACGACCTCGACCAGGCCCGGGCCCGCGGACTCACCGAGCTTGCTCTTGCGGCCGTGCTGGATGAACTCCTCGAGCGGCTCGAGCCCGCGGTAGCGGCCGACCGTCTCGGGCTCGTAGAGCCCGAACAGCACCGCGCCGTACGCGGCGTAGAGGTCGGAGTTCTTCGGCACGAAGATCAGCTCCTCGATCGGCACGGTCTTGTCGTACTCGTAGCCGCGCTCGGCCCACGCCTCGGGGATGCGCAGCCGCCAGCACTCCTGGAGAAACGGCAGGTAGGTGTTCGGCCCGCCGAGCAGGAGGACCTTGCTCTTCAGCGTGTTGCCGCGGGTGAGCACCGCGAGGTTCTGGCTGACGATCGCGTCGGCCAACGAGTTCATGATCTCGTTGCGCGGGATGCCCGACTTCACGAGGTTGACGATGTCGGTCTCGGCGAACACGCCGCACTTGGCGGCGACGTGGTGGAGCTTGGTCGGATCGAACTTCAGCGCGGGGACCTCCTCGCGCGGCATGCCGACCTTCAGCACGCACTTGTCGATCGTCGCCCCGGTGCCCGACGCGCATTTGTCGTTCATCGACGTCTGCGCGGTCTTGTCACCGGTCTCGTTGTTCTTCTTGAACATGATGATCTTGGCGTCCTGGCCGCCGAGCTCGATCACGCTGCCGACATCGGGGTGGAGCTTCTCCACCGCCATCGTCACGGCGTTGACTTCCTGCACGAACTTGGCGCCGATCTGCGGCGCGATCGGGCTGCCACCGGAGCCGGTGATGAACACGCGGATGCGGTCGGGGGTCACCGTGGGAAACGCCGCGTGGATCTCGCGCAGCATGTCGCGCGTCATCTCGGGCTGCCGCGTCTCGTGGCGCAGGTACTTCGACCACAGGATCTCTTTGGACCCTGGATCGACCACCGTCATCTTCACGGTGGTCGATCCGACATCGATTCCAATGACAACTTGGTCGGGTGTGTTCATGGGGCTGTGCTCCTGCCGCGATGCGGACCCAGCAGGGGACGCAAGGCTAGACTGACGCGTCAGTCTAGGCAGCAATGACGCCTCAGTCCAGGACTAAGTACGCGCAATGTAAGATCTCCTGGGTGCGAAGGCGGCTTCACACCAAATGTATCGCAACGTACAGGATCGTCGTGGAGTGCGTACGGATCGACGCGGTCGATGCACCGGCCGATCCGTGCGCTGCGGGCCTGGAAAGCCAGGCTTGACGCGCGATTGGAGCTGTGGCGGAAAACCAGTTCTTCGCCGGGGTGTCACCGGCGCGCGCCGGTGGGCTATGCGAGCACACCGCGCAGCGCGACCATCAGCATCTCGTTCACGACGTCCTCGACCGGCGTCGGGTCCGCCTGGCGAACCAGCAGCTCGATCACGCCGCGGGTCATCCCGAGCATCGCGGCCGCGACGAGCTCGGCCCGGCAGGGCCGCACCAGGCCGATCTCCATGCCGGTCTCGAGCGCGCGGCGCAGGAGGCCGCGGACCTCGGCGAAGAACAGGTCGAGCCGCTCGCTGGCGTCGACATCGGGCGTGTGACCGGCCGAGAGCAAGAGCGTCGCGAGCGGCCGATCGTTGACGATGTACTCGAGCGTGGCGACCACCTGCGCCCGGAGCTGGACCTGCGGCGGCGGCGCCGCCGGATCGCCGACCTCGATGCGGTGCATCCGCGCGCGCAGCTCCGCCATCGCCTGGTCGAGGATCGAGTCGAACACGGCGGCCTTGCTCTCGAAGTACAGGTAGAACGTGCCGCGGGCGATCTGCGCGCGCTCGATGATCGCGTGGATCGACGCGCCGTGATAGCCAGCCTCGGAGAACACCGCCTTGGCCGCGGACAGGATCTGGCGGCGCCGCTCCTGCTTGGCGCGGTCGGCCGGATCGGCCGGCGAGACCACGCTAACCGCCCCGGCGCGACTGGTACGCCATGACCGCGCGCTCGAGCCCCGAGTACATCCGGCGATACGACAGCCGCGACTCGGCGACCCGGCTGTCCTCACAGTGGCTCTCGATCTCGGCCTCGACGGCGCGCGCGAACGGCGCGTTGTCGACGTAGAGGTTGATCTCGTCGTAGACGCCGTGCGAGAGCGGCGTGAAGTTGGCCGAGCCGATGTCGCAGAACCGGTGATCGATCACCACGACCTTCGAGTGCACCATGCGCGGCACCAGCTCGATCGTCAGGTTGTCGGGCGCGCCGGTCAGCCGCATCAGCGCGTCGCAGGTCGCGCGGTTGATGTTGGCGAGCACGTCGGCCTGATCGGCGGTGACCAGGTGGACATCGACGCCGCGGTTCACCGCGCGGGCGAGCGCCGCGGTGAACCGGCGATCGCTCAGGTACGCCATCTCGACGGTGAGCGACTGCTCGGCGCCGTCGATCAGCGCGAGCCGGTGCACGATCATCGGGCAGCTGTTCTTGCGGTGTGCCTGCCGGCTGTGGACCAGGAAGTCGATGCCGCGCGACGGATCGAACTCGTCGAGCCCGGCCATCCGCTCGCGCAGCCGCTCGATGTGCTGCGCGCCCTCGACCTCGACCATCACGTCGATCCAGTCGTGGCGGTGGTTATCGCCGATGCCCATCGAGCCGAGCACGAGGTAGCGATCGTCGATGATGTAGAGCTTGCTGTGATCGAACCGCTTGCGCTGGTGCTCGACCCGGATGTTGGGGTGGGTCAGCACCTGCTGTGCGAGCGTGTTGGGCCGCTGCTTGAACGAGCCCGGGGCGCGGTACACGGCGCCGAGGAACCAGGCCTGCAGGCCGCGGATCGGGTCGACCCGCTTGTGGAAGAAGCTCTGCTTGTTGCCGCCGGTGTACTCGTAGACCGCGGCGATCTTGTCCTTGTGGATCGTGACCTGGGCGCCGCGGTTGGCGGCCGCGAGCACGGCCTCGCCGAGCATGTTGCCGGCCTCGTCGTCGCGCCACAGGAACGCGCGGATCTCGACCGAGCGCTCGGCGCTTCGGACCCGCTCGACGATCTGCTGGAACGCGACGTCGCCCGATCCCAGGACGCGGACCGCGCCGTTATCGCTCGGGCTCGATACCGCGCGCAGCGGCGTCGGCACGCCGGTCGGCAACATCTGCCGGGCCCGGCGCGCTCGTCGTTTGCGCCCCGCCCAAAACGGTCGCTCACGGGGGGAACGGCGTGCCATCAGTGCCATACGCGTAACCCGAGATACGACAGCGGTCAAATGACCCGTGCGATTCATGGGGTTGCGCTGCGTTATGCGGGGCGGGCCGCAGCCTATGACGCATCGCGCAATGCGAGATCCGCGGACCGCTCAGATATCGATCAGGCCGCCGCTGCCCTTCTTCTTGGGGGGCGGGGCCGGCTTGGTGGCCGGCCCCGGCCTGGGCGACGCGCTGGGACTCGAGCTCGGCGAGCTCGGCGAGGTCGCCGAGCTCGGGGGCGGCCTGGCCGCGGCGGCGTCGGGATCGGCGGTCGCGGCGACCGGCGCCGCGCGGCCCCGGGTCAGCTCGACCTTGACGTTGACCGATTCGCCCTCGGCCTCGACATCCTGGTCCACGTCCTTGTAGCCCTGCGCCTTGACGAGGACCTTGACCTTTCGCCGGGTCGTCCCCGGCAGCGTCTCGATGTCGGTCGACATCCCGGTGATCTCCCGGCCGTCGACGATGATCTTGGCGGTCTGCGCCGCGGCCTCGGGCTTGACCTCGATGATGAGCTTGGTGAACGCCGGCACCGGCGTCGGTGCTGCGGGCGGCGGCGGCGGCGGCGCGGCAACGACCGGGGCCGGCGGCGGCGCGGGCTTGCGCGTCGTATCGATCGCGCTCGGATCGACCGCCGGCGCGTCGCCGCGCTTGACCCCACTGCCCCGATCGGGCGCTGCCGATGCGTGGTGATCGCCGGTGCCGAGGCCGAACAAGAGGCCGCAGAACACGCCGACGGCGAGCCCGGCGGACACGACGATCGGCACCATGCGCGAGGTACCCTGGCGCATCGGCGGTCGCATCATCATGCCCGGGCCGCCGGGACCGCCCGGGCCCATCGGCGGCCCCCCCATCGGCGGACCGCCCATCGGTTGCATCGGACCGCCCATCGGCGGCCCCATCGGTGGATACGGACCTGGATTTGCCATAGCTGCTCCTAGAACCTGCCGGCGAAGCTTACGCCCCCGGCTTGCCATTGGACCCACGGAACCATGTCGAGCTTGGGAGCTATCGACGCAGTATGCCTGGCGTCCGGTCTGTGCGACCCACGATATTCGGAGAAGTACCAGTACGCGGTGGTCGCGGCCGCGGCCACCGCCACCCCCAGCGAGACGTCGGCGGCCAGGGCGAACCGCCGCCCCCGGCTCCGGGCGTCGGCGCGATCGGCCGGCGTGGTCGCGGCCGCGGTGAACGTGGTGTGCGCGCGGATCGCCTGGATGCCGAAGCCGGCCACGCTCAGCGCGGCGGCCCCGGTGACCGCGGCCCCGGCGACCAGCCGCGCTCGCGACCGCGGCGCCGGCGGTTCGTACACCACGCGCGGAGGCGGTGGCGGAGGCGCCGGCGCGACCGGCGGCGCGACCACGGGCACCGGCGCGAGCTCGATCGCGCGCGCGATCTCTGCCCCCGGCGCGACCGAGATCTCGGCCTCGACGGGCACGAAGCCATCGGCCTGAAACGCGAGCGCATACGTGCCGGGCAACAGCACCAGCGGCTCGGGCAGCGGCGACGTCCCGAGATCGCTGCCGCCGAGCGTGATCGACGTGCCTGCCGGCATAACGGTCAGCGCGACGACGCCGACCTTGGCCGAGAGCTCGGCGAGCCGCGCCGCCGCGCGCTTGCGGGCATCGGGCCGCAGGTCAGCCGCCCGCACGGCGGTGCGCAGGTGGCGGACCGCGTCGTCGAACTTGCCCAGCCGCTCGTCGATGCGGGACAGCTCGACGTACGCCGTGGCCTCGGCACCCGCCTCGATCGCCTGGCGGTACGCGGCGGCCGCATCCTCGAAGTTTCGCCGCGCGTCGTCGGGCCGGTGGTTCGCCGCCGCCGCGGCTCCGCGCTGGGCGCGCTGCTGGGCGGTGTCGAGCCAGCGACCGACCCGCGCGGCATCCGCGGGCTGGCCGAGCGCCGCTCCGGACATCGCCACCACCGCCGCCGAGGCGAGCGTCACTGGCGCCATGCGGCCGCGTCCCATCGCGACCAGTCTACTACGAGCGACTCACTCCTTGGCGCGCCGGCCGGCCGCGCCGAGCTTGGCGAGGTACTCGAGCGACCGCAGCGGCTTGCCGACCCGGCTCACCACCATCGCGACCACGGCGGCGCGCGCCGCGGCGCGATCGCGGGCGGTGAACCGCGGATCGCGATCGACCGCGCGGGCGGCGAGCGGCGTTCCGTGCGCGGCGATCTCCCGCAAGTAACCGCGGGTCGCCGGGTCGAGCGGCCGGACCCCGGCACTCCGGCTATGTGCTGCGCAGGGCCGGCAGATCGCGCCGCCGCGCTCGGGATCGAACACCGCGCCCTCGTCGAGGTCGGTCGAGTGGCACGCGGCGCATTGATCGATCGCCGGGCGATGACCCTCGAGCGCGAGCAGCGCGAGCTCGACGGCGCGCAGCGCGCTCGGCGACGGTCCGCCGGCGGCCAGCGCCTCCCACAGCCCGACCACGAGGTCGAGCGCGTACGGCTCTGGCACCTCGGCCGGCAGCAATCCGCCGAGCAGCTCGGCGATGTAGCTGGCGTGGGCCACCGCGATGACGTCGCTCGCGAGCTGCGTCCACTCGCGGACGACCTCGGCCGATTCGAGGCTCCACAGCTCGCTGCGCGGCCGGCGGTCGAGCTGATAGCGCCCGAGTACGAGCAGCGACAGCGCGCCCGCGAACCGCCGCTTCGACGTGCGCGCGCCGCGCGCCACCGCCGCGACACGGCCGTGGGCATCGGTGTACAGCGTGACGAGCAGATCGGATTCTCGCAGCGGTGTCGCCCGCAGGACGACACCGAGCGGCGCCTGTGACGGGAGGTCGGTCAACCCACGTGGCTAGCAGGTTGCTCGCGCCATGTCATGCCATCGCCGCTCGCGCTCGGCCGCCGCATCAGATACGACAGCGTGAGCGTCGCGGCGATCAGCAGGATGATCACCGCGAGCGTCAAGCCTCCCTGGCGCACCGAGCGATCCTCGCGATCGAGCAGGATCGGCGGCAAGAACGCGCGCCGCGCGCCGTGCTTGTCCTCGCGCTCCTCGAGGACACGCTCGGCGCTCTCGGGATCGGCATCGTCGATCACCAGGCTCGGCACGAGCGCGGTCGTGACCGCTGCGGCGTACGCTGGCCTGCGCCACGGAACGCTAGGCGCGGGCGTGGCAGGCATCGTAGGCGACCACGTGGCGGTCGCGATCGGCTCGTCGATCGACGTCGCCGGGTCACCGCCCGGCACCAGGTCCGCCACAACCGCCGCATCCTGGTCCGCTGCTCCTGCGGCGGGCATCTCGACGACCGGCGAGGCGACCGCCGGGGTCCCGGTGGCCAAGAGCTGGCGCGCCGCGCGTTTTTCGCGCGCCCGGGCCCGCCGCCTCTTCCTGCGCGAGGGTTCACCGGCGCTCGGCGGTTCGATCGCGACCGCGGAGGCGGCGTCGTCATCGACCGCTGCCTCGACCGGGGCCTCGACCGTGGCCTCGACCGTCGCCTCGACCGTCGCCTCGGGCACCGTGGTCCCACGGGCCGAGCGGGCGACGATCGCCGCGGCGGTCGACCCCGCGGGCACTCGAATCGCATCACCACCGGACGACGGCAGATCGCGCAGGCTCCCGGCCGCGAGATCGACGACCTCGACGCGACCGGCAAGGCTTCCGGCGCGCTCCCGTGACGCCGCGACCAGCAGGGCCGGCGGCGTGGCTCGCGGGTGGCTCGCGCTATCGGGGACCAGCCCCGCCATCGCCTCGACGAGCGCGCGCGCCGTGGGCGCGATCTCCATCGGGGCCGGCACGGCGTCCGATGGGTCGCCGGCCAGCACGACCGGGGCGCTCGGCGCGCCGAGGCCGCACGCAGCATAGCGGCGGAGCGCTTCGTTCTCTTCCAGGCCGACGCAGCGCGCGAAGCTCCGCACGAAGCCGCGCACGAACACATCGGCCGGCAGCCCCTCGAGCTTGCCCGCCTCGAGCCGTTCGAGGATCCGCGCCTGGATCTTGGTGACCTTCGCGACGTCGTCGAGGCTCATGCCACGCCGGGTGCGGCCCGCACGCAGCCACACGGCCAGGCCCATCCGAGGGTCGACGACCGCGCCGACGCGCGGCAGGACGTCGCTGGTTTCCGATCGGCGCTCCATGGTGCCGTCTACGGCTCCCGTCCCGCCGCCGCGCTGGCGGTGGTCGTCCGGGTCCCGAGCTTGCCGCCTTCCGCGCGGCACTGCGACGCGATGCAGCTCCTGGGCGAGATATGGAGGCACGTATCCCGTGCGCGCCTCGCGTCATCTACGAGCCCTTGCTGCATCCGCGTTTTCATCAGATAGAGACTGGCTTCCTGAGACCCACACGACGGGTCGTCGGACGTGATTTGAAAAAGTTCTGCAGCTTTTTCCCATTCCTCACGAGCGAAGTAAACCCTCGCAAGGCGATAAGTTGCAACGCACATGTTGGGTTGGAACTGCACTGCCTGACGAAGCTCGTTCGCGGCATCGACGTAGTTCGCCTGGTGAAACATCGCCCAGCCGAGATGGGATCGGGTGAGACCTGGGCTGTCGAGCCGCGCTGGATTGGCCAGTGCCTGGTCGAGGTACTCTGCCGCTGCGGCGTAGTCCTCGAGCAGGTTCCGCACGACGCCGCGATTGGACCACGCCTCGCCGTACTCCGGTGCGAGCTTGGCCGCGGCCCCGAAGTCGGCGTCGGCCTTGTGCAGGTAGCCGTCGAGGTCGCGCTGGGTCACCTCCGCGTCGATGCCGGTCAAGCAGCTATCGATCTCCGACAGCCGCAGCGTATCGAGCGCCCGGACCAGTGCGACCAGGCCGCGGACGTTGTAGGCCTCGTCGTTGGCGGGGTTGAACGCGAGCGCGCGATTGCACTCGGCGTCCGCCGCCTCGAGCTGGTGCTTGCGCAGGAAGTCCTTCGCGAGGTCGAGCCGCGTCGAACTCCTGGACGCGTCGCGATCGTCGCGCTGCTGCATGCAGCCCGCGGCTGCAAAAAACACGAGCAATCCAAGCGCATTACCCCGCATGCAGCCACGGTAAACAGTTCCGCGCACGGGGGCAACTTACGAGCGATGCGCCGATTCGCGATATAGAACCACTTGCATGAACGAGGCGCCGGGTCCGATCGATCCCACGTCCACCCAGACCATCGCCGGGCTCTACACCGAGTCGTTCCGGCCCGCCGGCGAGCCCACGGGGATCGCCGTCTTGACCCACGGCTACGCCGATCACTGCGGCCGCTACCACGAGGTCGCGAACGTGGTCGTCAAGGCGGGGTGGGCGCTGCTCGCCTACGATTGTCGCGGCCACGGCCAGTCGCCCGGTCAGCGCGGCTACATCGACCGGTTCTCGACCTACCTCGCCGACTTCACCGCGATGCAGGCCGCGGCGCGCCGGCAGTTCGGCGCCGGTCTCCCGATGGTCTTGCTCGGCCACTCGCACGGCAGCCTGATCACGCTGCGCGCGCTGGCAGGTGACCAGCCGCCCAAGGTCGCCGCGGCGATCGTGTCGTCACCGTTCCTCGGGCTCAAGCTCGCGGTCCCGGGCTGGCGGCGCTTGCTGGGCCGGGTCGCGAGCCTGATCGCGCCCAGGCTATCCCAGCCGAACTCGCTTCGCGCCGAGGATCTCACGCGCGACGTTCAAAAGCAGGCCGAGCAGCGCGCCGATCCGCTGTGCTTCCACGTCGCGACCGCGCGGTGGTTCACCGAAGCGACCGCCGCGCAAGCGTACGTGTTGGCGCACGCGAGCCGGATCACGGTCCCGACCACCTGGTTGGTCGGGCACGACGACCCGATCGCAGATCCCGAGCGATCTCAGGCGGTGGCTGCCAAGGTCCCAGGTGCGAGGTACCACGATCTGCCCGGGATGAAGCACGAGGTGTTCAACGAGATCGACCGGGGCAAGGTATTCTCGGAGCTCACGAGCGCGTTGGCCCGGGCCGCCCCTGCGACGAGCAAGTAGCTAGCGTGTTACCGGCTGGCAGACGCTGGGAATGGGGCTCGGTGCCGTAGAGCGCCCCAACCGTGCGGCGTTACGTCACGTACGATTGGCGGTGTCAGACCGGCCCTCTATACTGCTCGTTGCCTGCAAGGGTGCGTCGTCGTGGTGTAACCTGATGATGTCGTTCTTTGCGTCCATGGCGCTTCACGATCGTTGACCGTCAGCAGCCGGCGGTTCGTTCGTACTGGCTGCGGAGTCTCCCGCAATGAAGCTCTTCGCCTGCATATGCAACCAACCTCAGCGACTCTCCGTCGCGCTCGCCCCTGTGCGAGCCGCGTTGCTCGCACAGCCTCCCGTCAGCCGGTGGGGCCTGGGCTACATCCAGGGTGGTGACGTGCTGCTCGTGCGCACGCCCAAGGCGAGCGCGAGCGCCGTCGATCTCGCCGGCCCGCTGACCGCGGACATCAAGACCGACTGCGCGATCGCCCAGGCGATGCGCGACGAAGGCGGGGCCCTGGGCGGCACCGACAACACGCCGCCGTTCCGGTTCCGCCGCTGGATGTACGCGCAGAGCGGGCTCGACGCTCCGCTGTTCGCCGAGGACATCGCGCCCAAGCTGCTCGAGCACATCCCCGAGTACCTGCGGCGGAACCTCAAGGGCCGGACCCCCGCCGAGCTGGTGTTCCACGTGTTCCTCGCCATGCTGCACGACGAGGGCAACATCGACGATCCGAATCTGCCGCCAGCCGCGACGCGACGCGCGCTGGCCGCCACGCTGCGGCTGGTCACCGCCGAGCTCGCGCGCGCCGGCAAGACGGCCGCGGTGCTCGGCAACGTCGCGTTGACCAACGGCCGGTCGATGGTCGTCGCGCACCTGCACGAGACGCTGCGGCTGCGCCGGCTGTGGGTGATGGCGGAGCGCGGCGAGCGTGGCGAACGCGACGAGTCGTTCCGCGGCTTCCTGCTGGTCTCCGGCGGCGAAGGCGATCCCAAGGATGGCTTCGAGGACGTCCCGCCGCAGCAGGCCGTGCTGATCAGCCGGGATCTGCAGGTCTCATTCGCCGACCTCGCGCCCTGACGACAAACCGCGCGCGTCGTACGCCGCCGCGGCGGGGCCCAGCGCGCGCGCCGACAGCGCGCGAACGATCGCGCGCGCCGTCTCCGGATCGCCGCTCGCCGCCACGTCGGCGGCAGCGCTCGTGACATCGATCTCGGCGGTGGCGTGCGCGACGCGCAAGCTGGCATCGGATCGCCCGCGCCACGCGACGTCGATCTGCGAGATCGCGCGCGTGGCGCCTGGCGGCGCCGCGGCGAGCGCCACGCGGAACACGACCTTGCGGGTCTCGCCCGCGAGGAGATCGCCGATCGCAACGATCACGCGGTCGCCGTCGCGGCTCATCGGGTAGCCGTAGACCTCCTCGATGCGCACGCCGGGTCCTGGCGCAGTGCTCAGCCGGACCTCGGACGCGACGGGCTGGCGCAGCGTGGCGAGCTCGTGCATGAACAGCTGCGACACGGCGACGTCGTCCCTGGCGACGTAGTAGTTGCCGCGGCCGAGCTCGGCGAGCTCGCGCATCGTCCCCTCGTCGAAGAGCCCGACACCGAGCGTCGAGATCGAGACGCCGCGCGCGGCCATGAGCGCGGCGAGCTGGGCGAGCGCGTCGCGCGAAACCACGCCCAGGCTGGCCTGGCCGTCCGAGATCACCAGGAGGCGGCGCAGGCCGTCGCGGATCGGCGTTCGCGCGAGCTCGTCAGCGCCGGCTTCGAGCCCGCACGAGATGCACGTGCCGCCCACGGTGTCGCCCTCGGCGTCGCCCTCGGTGTCGATCCCCTCGATCGCCGTGCGCGCCCAGGTCTTGGCGGCCGAGGTCGCGCGCTGCATCGCGAGCACCGGCTGCGACTGCCTCGAGTAGATCACCACTGCGAAGGCGTCGCGATCGTCGAGCTGGCGCACCATCGCGAGCGCCGCGGCCCTGGCGTTCTCGATCGCCGCGCCCTGCAGCGAGCACGAGCGGTCGATCACGATCGCGAGCGACAGCGGTGGTCGCACGCGCGTCGCATCCGCCGGCGGATCCGGCGCGGCGATCGTCACGACGACATGCTGGTCCTGCGGATCCGGCAGAACCTGGCTCGTTGCGAGGTTCGCGTGAACCGAGATCTCGTCGTCGGCACGGTCCGTCCGGTCGGTAGGTCGCTGCGAATTTGTGCTGCGCGGCGAGCTCGCAAGGGCCGCGATAATCGTGCCGAGCCCTACGCCAATTGCGAGCGAGGTTCGGATTCGAGACGCCGTGGAGACCATTCGGAGTTCGACGCACGTTCTGGCCGCGGCGGTCTAGAACGAGAAAAATCGCTTCGATCAAGCCAAAAATACACTGCGATCTCGCCGTGTTTCAGCGCAGTTTTTCGTCTTCGCTCACGAACATTAACCACTTGATTCCTTTAGAAAAAAGCCCAAAGCACGGAGACCGGTTACGCACGCTCCGAAAACATCGCTTGACCCAGCGCGTCACCAAGACTACATCCACTCCAATGACGAACGCTCAAGAACGGAAAGCGCAGGAGCGACAGGCTCGTCGTCGTCGCATTCAAGAGGCCGCCCGCGCGGTTTTCTCGGAGCGGGGATACGCAGGCGCATCGATCGAGCTCATCGCTCGCGCAGCACAGCTGTCCGTCGGTGCGATCTACCTCTACTTCCGCTCCAAGGAAGACCTGTACGTGTCGCTGATCGAAGACACGCTGACGGTGTTCGACGTCGAGATGGCGCAGCTTCGCGATCAAGCCGACGTTTCGAACCGGCTTCGAGAGGCCTGGAGCATCCTCGTCCGCTGGGCCGAGAAAGATCCAGAAGGACCGCGCATCCTCCGGCTACTTGCGCAGCCTGCGATCCGCCCGCAGCTCTCGGACGAGGTCGTCGCCGCGGTCTCGACCGGGCTCGGCCGGTGCCAGGAGCACCTCGCAAACTGCGTCGCCGATGGCATTCATGCCGGGGTTTACCGTCAGGTCAACGCCGCCGAGGTCGCGGATCTGGCATGGTCAGTGCTGCTCGGCAGCCTCGACGCCGCCGAGATGCACACCAACCTCGGGCTTGGGAACGAGGCGCTGGTGTCTCGTGCCGAGCGCGCGCTGCAGCTGATCGAAAGCTCGCTCATGCCTGTGGTGTCGGGCTCCTTGCGCGCGGTCGCCTGACCAACCGCCCGGTCGGATCTGTCAGACCGCTGAGCGACCTCCGCGCGCCATCGAGGCCTGGCTCCGCGGACCGACAAAGGTGGCGGCATCGACCGAGCCTTGGTCCGCGCCCGTCCTCGAGACCGTGGCTGGGCCGGCTCCTGCCCCGGCCCGGGCGCCGCGCGCCGCGCCTGCTACCCTGCCCTTCCATGCAGGCTTGTCGTGGCTGCGGTACCGCGCTGGACGGCACGGGGCGATTCTGCCCCGCGTGCGGCGACGCCGCGGTCACCGCGCCCGACCCTGCGAGCCGCGGTGACGCCGCGACCAGCTTGATCGGCCGCACCGTCGGAGATTTTGCGATCGACGCGGTGCTCGGAGGTGGCTCGTTCGGCACGGTCTACCGCGGTCGCCAGCTCGGGCTCGATCGGCCGGTCGCGATCAAGGTCCCGACCTACGAGATCGCCGCGGATCCGGTGCACGCGCGGCGGTTCGCGCGCGAGGCCCGCGCCGCGGCACGGATCGTCCACCCCGGCGTGGTGGCGATCTACGCGGTCGGCGAGCTCGACGACGGCCGGCCGTACCTCGCGATGCAGCTGATCGACGGTGAGCCGCTCGGTCGCGTGCTGCGCGACGGCCCGGTGCCGGCGAGCCGCGCGCTCCACATCGCCCGCGACATCGCGAGCGCGCTGTCGGAGACCCACGCCGCCGGCGTCGTGCATCGCGATCTCAAGCCGACCAACATCATGTGGCGCTGCGATCGCAACGGCGACGATCGGATCACGCTCGTCGATTTCGGCATCGCGATGGCGCGGCCGGGCCACGCCGATGCGTCGCGGCTGACCAGCAACGGCCTGATCGGCACGCCGCACTACATGTCGCCCGAGCAGGCGCAGGGCGAGGCAGTCGACGGCCGCGCGGATCTGTACGCGCTCGGCTGCGTGCTGTTCGAGCTGGTGACCGGCGCGACGCCGTTCGATGGCTCGGGATTCGAGGTCCTGCTCGAGCACCTCGGCCGGCCGGCGCCGCGCGCGAGCGAGCGCGTCCCCGAGGTCCCCGAGGCCGTCGATCGGCTGATCCTCCGGCTGATGGAGAAGCGGCCCGACGATCGGCCGGCGACGGCGGACGCCGCGCTGGCCATGATCGACGACGCGATCGAGGAGATCGGCGGCCGCAGCGCGGCTCGCCCGGGCCTGCCGAGCGCCACCGCGGCGACCCGCCGGCTGCCCGAGATGAGCGCGCTCAGCGCCCCGGATCTATCGCTGCCGCGACCCGTGCCTGGTCGCCACTGGCGCGCGATCGCGGTCAGCGTGCTCGCGCTCTCGGGCGCCGGGTTCGCTGCGTGGCGGCTGCACGGCACGCCCGATCCCGACGAGCCCGAGCCGGTCCGGACCGCCTCGGGCGCGCCGACCTCGCCGACCGGCGAGGCGCTCCGGGAGATCGCGCGCGATGACGGCGAGCTGATCATCCGCACGCTGGTCCCCGAGCGGATCCACGCCGGCACCGCGATGCGCGCGCACCTCGCCATCACGACCAAGCTCGGCACCCCGTTCCCGGCCAAGCAGGTGGTGGTCACCTTCGAGGATCCGCAGCACAACGCGACCGCGCAGACCGCGGCGATGCACGGCGACCGCGCCGGCCACTACGCGTTTCACCACACCTTCGCCCAGCCCGGCAGCTACGTGATCCGGATCTTCCCGTCGGACACCGAGACGGTCTCGACGATCGAGCTCGCGGTCGTGCCGTAGTGCGCGAGCTACTGGTCTCCGGACTTCTTGCCGTTCGCCTCGTCCTCGGAGAAGTCGACCTTGCCGGTGAAGTGCTCGCCCTCGCCGACGACCTTGAACTTGCTCGACGCCAGGACCTTGCCCTTGCTCTCCATCGTCATGAGCAGCTCCTTGTTGACGCCGACCGCGGCCTTCTCGAGCGTCATGTTCGAGGTGATGGTCTGCATGCCGCGCGTATCGGTGAACTGATCGAACGACAAGAGCAGCCGCTGGCCCGCGCCGCTGACGTCGTAGATCTTGATCGCGTACTCGAGGTCGTTGAGCGGCGCCTTCAGGAAGCCCGCGAAGTAGATCTTCCAGGTGTGCGAGTCCTTGGCCTCGACGAAGTTGGTCTGGGCCTGCTTGCGGATCGCCGCGGTGTAGGCCGACGGACTCTTGGCCTGCAGCGGGAACCGCTTGCTGCTGAGCATGATCCGGCCCGCGAACGCCTGGTTCGGATTTTCTGCCGCGGCCGGAGCACCGCCGCCGACCAGCACCACCAGGGCAACCACGACCGCCGAGACCGTCGCCGAAACTGAGAAGGGCAAACTGCGCACGCTCATGCGTGCGACGTTAGCGGACGAGCGGTGTAGGCGTCGACCACCACGCCGCGCGGCTCACCCGCCGCTCATCGAGAGGAATCTAGCAACACGCGGATCGCGTCGAGCCCGGCGCGATCCGGCGCGTCGCGGCCATCGATCCGCGAAGCGATCTCGACCGCCCGGCGCGCAAGCGCGCGATAGATCTCGGCAAGCTCGGGGCGATCGCGGATCGCGTCGAGGTGGCGCGCGACGGTCGCGTGATCGCCGCGGCGGATCGGGCCGGTCAGCCCGCCCGTCGTGCCGTTGGCGGCGATGTTGCGCAGCGCACCCTCGGCGAGCGGGATCAGCGCCTGCGCCGCCTTGTCGGGCGCGACCCCGGCCCCGGCGAGCACGGCCGCCGCTGCATCGATCGTCGCGACCAGGTAGTTCGACGCGAGCGCCGCGGCGGCGTGATACGAAGCCATCTGAGCGCCATCGAGCGCGAGCACGATGCCGTTCATCGCGGCGACCAGCCGGCCGGCCATCACCCGGCCGACCTCGTCGCCCTCGACGCCGAACACGGTGCCCTTGATCGCGCGCATCGCCAGCTTGGCGTCGGCGATCGCGGTCAGCGGATGGAGCGTCGCGATGCCGGCGACCTGGCCGGCGACCTGGCCGAGCGCCTCCTTCGCCGACATCGCGCCGGCGCACTGGAGCAGCACGTGGCGCTTGTTGATGAGGCCGGTGCCGACGAGCATCTGCGCGACCTCCGCCACGGCCTGATCGCGGACCGCGAGGATCACGACCTCGGCCTCGAGCAGGATATCGGGCGGAGCCGACGAGAACGCCGCGACCCCCGCGGTCGATCCCGCTGCGCGCGCCGGCGCCGAGCGCCGCGCCCACAGGCCGAGAACAGGAACGCCGCCGAGACGCAGCGCGCCCGCCAGCGCGGTTGCGACCGGTCCGGCGCCGACGATGAAAGCAGTTGGATTACGTGCGGTCACGGCTGGTACAGGTGGTGTTGGGCGATATACCGCAACACCTCGCGCGGTACTAGCCCGCTGACCTCGGACCGGCGGGCCGCGAGCAGATCGCGGACGCGTGTCGCCGAGACCTCGGGCATGGTGACCCCAGTCGCCACGCCGGCTTGCGGCGCCGCGTGGCCGCCCCGGCCCACCACGATCAGCGGCGCACGCGCCACCACATCGTCCCAGCGGTGCCACTTGGTGGCTTCGGCCAGGATGTCGGCGCCGATGACGAGCCGCGGCGCGTGGCCCTGTGCGGCCACGTGGTCGACCAGATCGAGCGTGTGGCTCGTCACGAATCCGGGGCGCGCCGCGAGCTCGGCCTCGGCCCGGGTGACCCGCGCGCGCGGCCCAAGCGGCGCCGCCGCGAGCTCGCACATCGCGACCCGGTGTTCGTACGCGACGAGCGGCTTGCCGAACGGGTGGACGTACGTCGGCACGAACCACAGCTCGTCCACCGGCTGGGTCTCGAGCACATAGAGCGCGACCAGCTGATGGGCGGCGTGCGGTGGGTTGAAGCTGCCGCCGAACAGCGCGACGCGGGTCATCGGCGCTACTCGTACAGCAGGTAGTCGGCGCGCTCGGCCGCGAAGTCGCCCTCGTCGCGCGGCCACCGCGCCGTCAGCTCCTCGAGGCTGGCCCCCGCTTCGATCCCCTTGCGCACTGCGTCGGTGCCGGCGAGCAGATCGATCGCCGGGATCGCATCGACGAACTCGTAGGCCTTGGCGCGCCAGCGGAACGACGCCGGCGACTGGTCGTAACACGCCTTCAGGAACGCCACGCCGGTGCGATACGGCCGGAACGTCTGGGGGTTGGTGACGTGGAGCTGCACGCCGCCGCACGGCTTGTCGCGGTGCTTCTGGAACATCGGCGTGAACACCGCGGGGCGGAACATCACGCCGGGCAGCTCCATCGCGGTGAGGTCGACGGCGAGCCGGTGGCCATCGAGGTAGGGCGCGCCGGCGAGCTCGAACGGCCGGGTCGTGCCCCGGCCCTCGCTGAGCTCGGTGCCCTCGACCAGGCACATCCCGGGGTAGACCAGCGCGGTCTCGAGCGTGGGCATGTTGGGCGACGGCAGGACCCACGGCAGGCCGGTGTGCTCGAAGCGATCCTCGCGCAGCCAGCCGCGCATGCCGATCACCGCGAGATCGAGATCGAGCTTCTCGACGGCGTGCCGCCACCGCGCGATCTCGCCGGCGGTCATGCCGTGGCGATTGGGGCAAGGCACCAGGCCGACGAACGACTCGTAGCCCGGCGCGATCAGCCCACCCTCGACGTGCGCGCCGCCGAGCGGGTTGGGCCGATCGAGCACGACGAACGCCTTGCCCGCCGCCGCGCACGCGCGCATCGCCAGCACCATCGTCCACACGAACGTGTAATACCGGCTGCCGATATCCTGGACGTCGTAGATCATGACGTCGATCGCGTCGAGCATCGCCGCGGTCGGGGTCAGCGATTCGAGCGTCGTGCCATACAGGCTGTGGACCGGCAGATCGGAGCGCGCGTCGCGCGCCGCATCGACCGAGATCATGTCCTGGGCATCGCCGCGCACGCCGTGCTCGGGGCCGAACAGCGCGGTGATCTTGAGCTCGCTGCGCGCGCCCAGGAGGTCGATCGCGTGGCGCAGCTGCGGATCGACCGCGGTCGGGTTGACGAGCAGGCCGATGCGTCGGCCGGCGAGCAGCGCGCTGCCCTCGATGGCGAGTCGTGCGAGACCGGTCTGGACCGTCATGGAGAGCTCCTGGGCATCATCCTAGCCAATGATCGGCGGCGCGAGCGACGCGCGGTCGCCCGTTGCGAGGTCCCCGGCTGGGGGCAACGGGCGGCCGGAACGCCCCCTACGCAAAGATCGGGACCGGCTTGAGGGTGACCTTGGCGTCCTTCATGACGACGCGGAACCGCACCGCGCGGCACTGGTACTGCGCCTTCAACTTGCCCTCGTTGACCTTGAGCTTGGCGATGAAGTTCTCGAACGAGACCTCGTCCGGGTTGCCGCTGGCTTTGCGGGCCGCCAGGTACTCGGTGTAGACCCGCTTGTAGTAATCGGGCTCCGACTCCTGCGCGAGCGCGGCGAGATCCGGATCGGTCGCCGGCGCGGCGCCGTCGCCGTCCTCGAACTCGACGCGGCCCTGCAGGATCGGGTTGCCGTCGTCGTCGAACTCCTCCTCGCCCGGCTCGGGCCGGCCGAGCAGCCGCGCGAGCATGACATTGAGCCCGTTGGCCAGGCCGTCGAGCTCGAGCCCGACCGGCCGGAACGTGCGATCGACGTTGCCGTTGATGATATCGGTGACGCCGAGTTCGATCTGGTCGACCTGCGCGAGCAGCCGGCGCTGCGACAGATAGAGCCCGAGCAGCGCGATCGCGAGCGCGCCGCCGCCGAGCAGCGCGATGAACAGCTTGACCGTGCTGGCCGTGTTGCCGGTGCCAGACATCGCCGCGAGCACGACCGCGCCCGAGGTGATCGGCGGGTAATCGGCCGGCAGCTGCCGGGTCGCGGTCCGCGGCATCTGGACCGCCGCGGCGAGGTAGTCGATCCCGTCGATCGCGACCTTCTGCTTGGCGCCGCTCTCGGTGATCGCCTTGCCCTTCAAGAGCTCGGTCAGCAGGCGCTCCTTGGCGGTATCCTCTTCCCCGGTGGCGCCGCGCGTGAAGCTGGTCGCCACGACGTTGTGGTTGTCGTAGTAGGCGATCTCGGTGCCGAGCAGCGCGCGATCCTTCTGCGCCTGGGTCGCGGTCTGCGCGTATGCGATGACCACCGCGCCGATGATCACGACGCCTTCGGGATCCTTGTTCGAGATCGGCGCGTCGGGGTCGATCACCGGCGCCACGCCGACCTTCATCATGCCCTTGTCGCCGTAGTTCCAGATGTCGCTGATGATGACCTTCTTGCCGAGCACGACGTTGAGCGCCGGGATGATCGAATCGCCCTTCTCGGTCTTCCACTGCTTGGCGACGACGGTCGGCACCTCGTTCATCGCGAGCACGTTGCCGGTCGCGTCGACCACCGCGATGATGTCGGGCCGGACGTCGCCCTGCTTGTCGTCGGCGTTGAACTTCTGGAACCCGAGCCGCGCCTGGGTCTGGCGCTCGACCGAGCTATCGGTCTTGATCGCGGCGACGAAGTGCTTCTCCGCGGCGAGCCGCTCGGCCTTGTTGGAGACGTCGATGCCCTCGAGCTGGTTGAGCTGCTGCACCACCTGATAGGCGCGCGCCAGCCGCGAGTCGGCGTCCTTCTTGATGCGCTCGTCGAAGCTCGTGGACGTGACAAAAAACGCGATCGCCGTGAGAACGGCGATCACGGCAGCGACGACGGCGGCGATGACCGTGCGGGACATGGATCCCTCCTTGTTGATTATTCTTGAATCTTCAACAGGTTGTCAATTCGTCGACTCGGCGAACCGGGACGTCACGTCGCACAGCTGGCGCATCCGCTTGTCGTCCTTGGCCGGAGAGAACTCGCACGCGGCCTGCGCGACGCCGTGCCGCAGCGCCGCAGCGAGCTGTGCGCGATCGCTCACGACCATCAGGCGGCGCGTGCCCCGCGCGCCGATCGCGGTCGCCGAACGCGCGTCGGCGCAGTTCGCCGGCGCGCGGTGGTCGAGGTACGCGGAGGGCTCGCACAGGGCCGCCGCGGGCACCGCGAGCAGGACGTCGATGGGATCGGCGATCTCGTGGGCGTCGATCCCCTGGGTCTGCGCGAACGCGCGCAGCGCCACGAGCGTGCGGGTGTACAGCGCCGCCAGCTCCGCGGGCGCGACCGCGCCGTCGGTCTCGACGGTCAGGGCGCCCGCGGCGACGCCCTGGGTCAGCGCGACGCCGGCGATCTGCACGCTGGCGTGATAGCCGGTGGCGCGATGCAGCACCGCCGTGGTCACGGCCGCCCCGCCCAAAAGCGCGACCAGCGCCACCGCGAACCACGGGCTCCGGCGGTGCAGCTGCGTGCGCCGCGAACGGCGTTCGAGCTCGGCGAGCTCGCCGACCGCGGCGGCCGCGCCGGGGCTGGCCGCGTCGACCGGCGGGCCCGGCAAGAGCCCCAGCTTGTCGCGCTCGATCCGCTGGGTCTCGACCAGGCCGACGTCGCCGGCGCGCAGCACGTTCTCGAGCAGCTTGCGCATCGCGCGCGCGCTCTCGAACCGCTCGTCGGGCCGCTTGGACAGGCACCGCATCACCGCGGCCTCGACCGCCGCCGGCAGCGCGACGCCGAGCTTGCTCGGCGGCCGCGGCACCTCCGTGAGGTGCTTGGTCATGATCTCGAAGTGGGTGTTGCCGTCGAACGGCGTGTCGCCGACCAGCGACTCGTACAGCGTCGCGCCGAGCGAGTAGATATCGGTCCGAGCATCGACCTCCTGACCTCGCACCTGCTCGGGCGACATGTAGCGCACGGTGCCCATCGTCTGGCCGGTCTCGGTGAGCCGGGTCGACGTGGTGGTCATCTTCGCGATCCCGAAATCCATCACCGTCGCCACGCTGTCGCGCGCGCGGATCAGGACGTTGGACGGCTTCATGTCGCGGTGGATGATCCCGCGGTCGTGCGCGTACTCGAGCGCCCGCAGCACGTCGACCGCGATCCGGCACGACGCTGCCCAGTCGAGCCGCTTCGCCGCGAGGATCAGCCGCTCCCACGTCTGGCCGTGGACGAGCTGCATCGCGAGCACGAAGTAGCCAGCCTCCTGGCCGAAGTTGTAGAGGTGGACGATGTTGGGGTGATCGAGGGCCGCCAGCGCCTTGGCTTCGTCCAGGAACCGCGACTTGACCTGGCTCTGCGCGGCGAGCTCGGGCGGCAGGATCTTCAGCGCCACTTCCTGGTTGGTCAAGTTGTGGCGGCCCTTGAACACGACGCTCATGCCGCCCTGGCCGAGCACGTCGATCAGCTCGTACTGACCGAGCACCATCGTGCCGAGCATGCGCTGCGCGCCGCTGGCGCCGAGGATGGCGCCGCAGCTGCCGCACTTGATGTCGACGTCGAGGACGTCCTTGCCGCATGCCGGACAAGTCACGCCGGGATCTCGAGGGCCATTTTCGCGAGCGTAGCCGAAAACCCCACGGGCCGCGAAGCCGGGGGCTGCAACGACTCAGAACATCAGGATCGCGGCCAGCCGGGCGCGGCTGTAGTCCTCGCGCCCGTTGTCGGTGCTCGTACCCGACGGCGTCGCCACGCTGCGTGACGCGACCGGGACGGGGTCGGACTGGTTCGAATGGATCGACTCGCGCCGGCCGGCGCGGACATCAGCGGCGATGTGAAGGTTGCGCGTCAGCGCGAGCCGGAGCCCGACGCCGATCTCACCGAAATCCTGCGTCGTCGAGTAGCTTCCGTCGACGTTGGCCTGGTTCACGCCGCCACCGGCGAGCAGATACGGCGCGAGCACGCTGTAGGGGGTGACCTCCCAGATCAGCGAGCCACCGATCCGGCGATCGATGCGATCGTTGTCCTTGTACGCGGTCTTGCCGAACTCGCCTTCGATCAGGAGGCCCGGCGTGAGCCGGACCCGCCCGAGCAGGCTCAGGTCCGACGACGTCTGCTTGTCTCGGTCGAAGCCCGAGCCGTCCTGGAACACGCCACCGGCGGAGACGCCGATGCCCAGCGTCGGCAACTCGCGACGCGGGCGGATCACGGCGACCGCGCTCGGCCCGGCTTCGATGACCGGCTGAACCGGCTGTGCGTAGCCGTAGTAGGACGGCACATACTCGGGGTAGTAGTAATAGTAGTAGGGCCGCGGATAGTAGTATCCGCCGACCCACACGGTGCCACCGGATCCTGGGCGCCAGGGACGCCACGGCCGGAACACGCCGCGTCCGCCGACGTGCACCGACACGCCACCGTGGAAGCCTCCCCCCGCGTGAACTCCGACATTGAAGTGGCCACCGCCGCTGACGTGAACGCCGCCGCCGCTGAAGTGGGCGTGGCCGGCCTCTGCCGTTCCGCCCTGAAGCAGCGAGGCAGCGCCGGCGGCGCCGCCAAGAACGAGAGCTGAGAAGGAGGGAGGCAAACGCTTCATGGGAGGAGCTCGCTCTTTCCGGGGAGCCGAAGGCCAAGGCGCCACCGAGGGTCGAAAACGGGTCAAAAACGGGCGGAAACGGGTCGAAACGCAGGAGGGTGGCGCTAGGACGCTCGAACGCGCCGCGAGGTTTACTGTGCACCGGTCACGCCAGTTCATCCACCCCCGAATGATTTAAGAAACGGTCTCGATTCTGGCAGCTTAGGCGCGCTGGCAGGGATCTGTTTGGACGCGGATGTGTGACCGCGTTTTCACGGTGCCGACGAGTGTGGTGGTGCAACAACAGGTCAGAATGAGTCGCAACTCCGCCAACTCATGGGCATCCTTGACAGTAGGGACGGTGGATCCCTAAAGTCGGTTCGACTGGAGGTAGTTTTTTGAGCGATCCGAAGCGTGGTGGCAGCCGGGACATCAGCGAGTTAAAGCAGCGTCTTGGCCTCAAAAAGGGGGCCGCTCCCGGGGCTCAGCCGCGTCCGGTGGGCACGGCAGGCGTGCTCCCGCCGCCCGGCATGATGCCCCCCCCGGGCATGAACGTGCCGGCCCCGGCCCCGCCGCCCCCCGCGATCCCCAACGCCGCGGACGATCCGTTCGGCGCGATGAACGCGATGGCGGCGGTCGGTACGGTCCAGCGTGCGCCCGAGATCGTCATCGTCAACGACGGCAAGCCGGTCGAGAACGTCGGCGCGTCGGGCCGCGGGGCGTCGATCGCCAAGGTCCTGGTCCCGGTGGTCGCCGCGCTCGTGCTCGGCGTCGGCATCGGCCAGATCGCCAAGACCGCGCACCTCTATAACGATGGCCTCAAGGATGCCCGCGCGATCCTCGGCGACGACAAGGCGCCCTCCACGGTCCGAGCGGTCAAGAGGGCGCTGTCCGAGCTCGACGGCGTGCTCGACGAGATGAAGACCAAGAACGACTACCACCCCGATACCGTGGCCGATACCAAGATCGGCGCGCTCGCGGCGCGGCTCGACGTCAAGGCCGGCTCGGTGTTCCGCACGGCGAGCGCCGTGGATCCCGACGTCTCGGGCCAGATCATGGCGTTCTACGCGGGCGTGGCCGAGGTCAAGGGCATGCTCGACACGCATCAGAAGTCCGCCAAGTTCGACGACCTCGCGCTGTCGCAGGGCAAGGCCGCGGGCGCCGCGGCGCAGGTCAGCGACACCGAGAACGCCGCCCTGGCCGGCGCCGGCGCGATCCGCTACGGCGCGCTGATCCAGGCGCCGACCACCACCGACCCGAGCGATTTCGGCGTGCGGATCGTCGAGCTCGGCCCGCCCTACTGCGGCACCGCGCTGTCGACCACCGGCAAGTGCGATGGCGGTCCGCCGAGCGGCTACGCGTACCGCAGCGAGCCCGGCTCGGCGTGGAAGCAAGGCGACCTGCAGGCGCAGGGCAGCGACAGCGTGCCGACCAAGAAGCTCTTGCTGCTGCTGCCGACCGGTACGCGCGACGCGCTGGTCAAGGGCAGCCAGGCCTCGGCCTCCGAGGTGTTCTACGCCAAGCGCTTGCGCACCGTGGCCGAGCGCACGAAGAAGCTGATCGACGACGCCAACAAGCTCGAGCAGCGGCTGCAGGCCGAGTCGAGCAAGGGCGCGCGATTCAGCTTCTTCCTGTAGCGGTCCCGAGGCGCTAGCCTGCCAAGCGGCCACCTTGGCCAAGAGAGTGCCCATGCATCGGATCGCTCGGATCATGTTCGTATCGCTGCTCGCCGCGGCCCCGTCGGTCGCCGGCGCGGCGCCCGCGCGGCGCGTCGCCGACGCCGACGCCGCGGGCAAGGGCAAGGGCAAGCCGCACAAGTCGATCGCGGTCTCGGCCGAGCACAGAAAGGCGCTCGCGGAGCTTTACGCGGGCTTCAAGCTCGGCATGACCAAGGACGAGGTCATCGCCGAGTTCTCGAAGCAGCTCGACGAGCACTACAACGAAGAGATCAACGCCACGAGCGATATCACGACCCAGGATCGGCTGCGCCGCGACAAGCGCAACGAGATCAACCGGCTGGCGGCAAGCTACGTCAGCTTCGAGACCGCCAAGCCCACGCCGTGGGACGTGTCGATCGTCGAGGACGAGTTCGCGCACCGCACCGGCGAGTCGATGCTCGAGCGCTGGGAGAACCAGGACGGCAAGAACCAGCGCCGGTTCTTCTTCTTCTTCGAGGGCAAGCTCTGGAAGATGTTCGTCTCGCTCGACGTCTCGATCTTGCCCGAGGACAAGAAGACGTTCGCCACGGTCCAGGCGGTGATGGAAGGCAAGTACGGCCCGGGCGAGGTCGACCGCGGCACGATCACCTGGCGCACCCCGGAGTTCGAGGTCCGCGCGGTCGACAAGCTCAAGAGCTACGACGCGCTCGGCCTGGCGATCGAAGACCCCGTGGCGCGCAAGCGGCTCGAGGCGGTGCGCGTGGCCAAGGCGCCGCCCAAGACCACGGGCAACGCGGTCATCCGCGCGGTGATCGACGTCGACCACAACGACCACCCCGACGTGAAGTCCAACAGCAACGCGGTCGACACCGTCATCCGCGCGCAGGGCGGCACGCCGCCAAAGTCGCGCTAGCGCGCCAGGTCTCGGTGCGACCTGACCTCGGCCATGGCCGCAAGGCCACCGCGCGAGCCGCCGCCGCAACGGCCAGCGTGGCCGCGGTCAGCTACCTGATCGCCCCGGGCCTCGCGGTGCTCGCGACGATCGTTGCCGCGGTCGCCGTGATCGTCTTCGAGCTGACCCGGTCCCGCGCGGCGGCGAACCGCCGGTTCGACGAGCTCGACGCCGAGCTCGCGCAGATCCAGCCGCTGCTCGAGCTGCAGACCCGGCTCCCCACCCGCCACCCGTTGCCGGCGATGCGCGGCTACGCGATCGCCCCCGACTTCGCGCTGCTGCTCACCGAGCTCATCGCCGAACACCGCCCCGAGCTCGTGGTCGAGACCGGCAGCGGCGTCTCGACCCTCGTGATCGCGTACGGCCTCGAGAAGCTGGGCCGCGGCCGCGTGGTCGCGCTCGACCACGACGCGGCCTACGCCGCCAGGACCCGCGCCGAGCTCGCGCGCCACGGCCTCACGGCCTACGCCACGGTCGTCCACGCGCCGCTCGAGTCGATCGATCTCGACGGTGAGCGCTACCGCTGGTACGCGCCAAGCGCCCTCGCCGGCCTGCCGCCGATCGACCTTGTCGTCGACGACGGCCCGCCGCGCTACCTCGGCGACCGGCTGCGCTACGCGTCGCTGCCGCAGTTAGCGCCCCGGCTCGCCCCGCGCGGCATCTTCGTGCTCGACGTCATCGCGGCCGAGGAGCGCAGCAACCTCACCCGCTGGCGCCAGCAGTTCCCGGAGTTCCACCAGCAGCTGCTCGACACCAGGAAGGGCAACGCGATCCTGCGTCGCCTGCAGCCCCCCTGAATGGATTGAAGAATGGATCGAACCGCGACGCAAGATCTGCGATCACCGACCCGCCCCGCGATGATTCTGCGCGATCCTCCCGCGCGGTCATTGACAGATCGGCTGCGACCGTAATCTTGCGCCGTGGCGCGCTCGCCTCGGCCGTCGCGGTCCGGTAGTGTCAGCTCCGTGATCGGCATTGGCTCGCAGATCGTCCTCGACCGCCGCGGGTTCGGCGCGCTGCTCGAGGCGCTGGTCGAAACCGGGCACGAGCTGCTCGGTCCGACGGTGCGCGACGGCGCGATCGTGCTCGATCGGCTGCGTGGCATCGACGAGCTGCCGCGCGGCGTCGGCGACGAGCAGGCGCCCGGGCGCTACCGGCTGCGCGAGCGCGGCGACGCCGCGCTGTTCGGCTACGCCGCGTCGCCGCACGCGTACAAGCGCGACCTGTTGCCGCCGCGCGTGGAGCTCGTGCAGATCCGACGGACCGCGGCCGGCGGGCTCTCGGTCGCCACGCCACCAGCTCCGGAGCGCAAGGTCGCGTACATCGGCGCACGTGGCTGCGAGCTCGCGGCGATCGCGGTGCAGGATCGCGTGCTGCGCGACGGCGCGCACGGCGATGCGGATTACCGCGCGCGCCGCGAGAACGTGTTCGTCCTCGCCGTGCACTGCGGCTCGCCCGCGGGCACGTGCTTCTGCGTGTCGATGGGCACCGGCCCCCAGGCGCGTGGCGGCTACGACCTCGGCGCGACCGAGATCCTCGACGGCGAGCATCGCTTCGTGATCGACGTCGCGAGCGAGCCCGGGCGCGCGCTGCTCGACCGCGTGGCGTGGCGCGCGGCGCAGCCCGGCGACGTGAGCGCCGCGGCGCAGGTGATCGCGACCGCGGCGGGGCGCATGGGGCGGACGATGCCGACCGCCGGGCTGCGCGACCTGCTGCTCGACAACCTGGAGCACCCGCGGTGGCAGGCGGTGGCGGACCGCTGCCTCGGCTGCGCGAACTGCACGATGGCGTGCCCGACGTGCTTCTGCACGAGCATCGACGACACCACGGATCTGTCGGGTGAGACCGCGACGCGAAGCCGGCGCTGGGACTCGTGCTTCACCGCCGACTTCGCGTACGTGCACGGCGGCAGCGTGCGGCCGTCGCTGCGCGCGCGCTACCGCCAGTGGCTGACCCACAAGCTGGCGAGCTGGCACGATCAGTTCGGCACCTCGGGCTGCGTCGGCTGTGGCCGCTGCATCACGTGGTGTCCGGTGGGCATCGACCTCACCGAGGAGGTCGCCGCGATCGCCGCGACCCGCCGCGAACCCACCGCAGAGTCGCCGAGGAGCTGACGCGATGGACGAATTTGAACGCAGCCTCAAGACGCACCCGCTGCTCGAGGATCTCGAGCCGGCCTACGTGCAGCTCATCGCGGCCTGCGCGACGAGCGTCGGGTTCCGAGCCGGCGACCTCTTGATCCGCGAGGGCGAGCGCGAGGATACCCTGTACCTGATCGTGCGCGGCACGATCACCATCGAGGTGACCCGGCCGGGCAGCGCGCCGAGCTGCGTCGAGACCATCGGGGCCGGCGACGTGCTCGGCGTGGCGCAGCTGACCCCTGCCACCGCCCACCTCGACTGCCGCGCGCGTGAAACCGTGGTGGCGATCGCGATCGACAACGCGGCGCTGCATCGCGCGATGGACGACGATCCGCGGTTCGGCTACGCGCTCGCCACGCGCATGCTGGCCCGCACCTACCACCGGCTGGCGCGGGCCCGCCTCCAGCAACTCGACGTCTACCGATGAGCGCCAACCCCTACGCCGTCGCGCCCCTGACCATCGCGCGCGCCGTCCGCGAGCTCGCCGACGTGTTCACGTGGACGTTCGACGTGCCCGGCGGGTTCGCGTTCCGACCCGGTCAGTTCAACATGCTGTACGTCCACGGCGTGGGTGAGGTCCCGATCTCGATCAGCGGTGATCCGGCCGAGCCCGAGCGGCTGGTCCACACGATCCGCGCGGTCGGCCACGTGACCTGCGTGATGGACCGCCTCGTCGAGGGCTGTGTGCTCGGCGTCCGCGGCCCCTACGGCTCGGCGTGGCCGGTCGACGAGCTCAAGGGCCGCGACGTGCTGGTGATCGCCGGCGGCCTGGGCCTGGCGCCGCTGCGTCCGGCGATCCTGCGGCTGCTCGCGCAGCGCGCCGACTACGGCCGCGTGACCGTGCTGTACGGCGCGCGCACGCCGGCGGATCTGCTGTTCCGCGACGAGCTCGCGCGGTGGCGCGGCCGGTTCGATCTGCGCGTCGAGGCCACCGTTGATCGCGCGGGCCACGACTGGTACGGGCCGGTCGGCGTGGTGACCCGGCTGATCGACGGCGTGCCGCTCGGACACGATGACGCCGTGTTGATCTGCGGGCCCGAGATCATGATGCGCTTCGTGGCGCGAGAGCTCGAGCAACGCGGCGTGGCGCGCGACCGGATCTGGATCTCGATGGAGCGCAGCATGAAGTGCGGCGTGGGCCTGTGCGGGCACTGCCAGCTCGCCGGCTCGTTCGTGTGCAAGGACGGTCCGGTGTACCGCTTCGATCGGATCGCACCCTTCTTGCAGGTGAAGGAGCTATGAGCGCCGCCCCCCGGCCCCGGCCCAAGCTCGCGGTGTGGAAGTTCGCGTCGTGCGACGGCTGTCAGCTCAGCCTGCTCGACTGCGAGGACGAGCTCCTCGCGGTCGCCGAGGCGGTCGACATCGCGTCGTTCGCCGAGGCGACGTCGCACTTCGAGCCCGGCCCGTACGACCTGAGCCTCGTCGAGGGCTCGATCACCACGCCGCACGACGCCGAGCGGATCCGCGAGATCCGCGCCCAGTCGCGCACGCTGATCACGATCGGTGCGTGCGCCACGGCGGGCGGCATCCAGGCGCTGCGCAACTACCGCGACCACGCGCAGATGATGGCGATGGTCTACGCGCGCCCCGACTACATCTCCACGCTCGCCACGTCGACCGGGATCGCGCAGCACGTCGCGGTCGACTTCGAGCTCCGCGGCTGCCCGATCGACAAGCGCCAGCTGCTCGAAGTGATCTCCGCGTACCTGCACGGCCGCAAGCCGAACGTGCAGCGCCACTCGACCTGCATCGAATGCAAGATGCGCGGCACCGTGTGCGTGATGGTGGCCGGCGGCCAGCCGTGCCTGGGGCCGGTGACGCACGCGGGGTGCGGCGCGCTGTGCCCGAGCTACGCGCGCGGCTGCTTCGGCTGCTTCGGGCCCAGCGACGCGCCGCAGCTGGCGCCGCTGGTCGAGCGGATGGTCGCGCTGGGCACGACGCGGCCGCAGGTGTCACGCCTCTTGTCGACGTTCAACGTCACCGCGTTCCGTGGAAAGGATGACCGTGGCGACTAGGACGATCCAGGTCGACATCCTCGCCCGCGTCGAGGGCGAGGGCGCGCTGACCCTCGTGCTCGATGGCGACGAGGTCGTCGAGGCCAAGCTCAAGCTGTTCGAGCCGCCGCGGCTGTTCGAGGCGATGATGTGCGGCCGCGCGTGCACCGAGGCGCCGGACATCACCGCGCGGATCTGCGGCATCTGCCCGGTGGCCTACCAGATGAGCTCGACGCACGCCGTCGAGGACGCGCTCGGCATCCGGGTCGACGGCGCGCTGCGCGAGCTGCGCCGGCTGCTGTACTGCGGCGAGTGGATCGAGAGCCACACGCTGCACATGGTGATGCTGCACGCGCCCGACTTCCTCGGGCTCCCCGACGCGATGGCGCTCGCCAAGCTGCACCCCGAGCGCGTGCGCGGCAGCCTGCGGGTCAAGCAGGCCGGCAACGCGATCGTCGCCGCGGTCGGCGGCCGCGAGATCCATCCGGTCAACGTCAAGATCGGCGGGTTCTACCGCGCGCCGCGGCGCGCCGAGCTCGAGGCGCTGCTGCCGGAGCTGCGCGCGGCCCGCGACGAGGCCGACGCGATGATCGACTGGCTGGCGACGCTCGCGTTCCCGGAGTTCGCGCGCGACTACGAGCTGGTGTCGCTGCGCCACGCGACCGAGTACCCGATGAACGAGGGCCGGCTGGTCTCGACCAAGGGCCTCGACATCGACGTCCGCGAGTTCGGCCAGCACATCGAGGAGCACCAGGTGCCGTACTCGACGGCGCTGCACGCGCGGATCATCGGGCGCGGCGCGTACCAGGCGGGCCCCTTGGCGCGCTTCGTGCTCAACGCGGACCGGTTGACGCCGCGCGCTGCCGCGGCCGCGGCCCGCGTGGGCCTCGATCCGAGCTGCCGCAACCCCTACCGCATGATCCTCGTGCGCGGCGTCGAGACCCTGGTCGCGTTCGACGAGGCGATCCGGATCATCGAGGGGTACGCGCCGCCGCCGGCCGCCTCGGTGCCGGTCACGATGCGGGCCGGCGTGGGGCACGCGGTGACCGAAGCGCCGCGCGGCATCCTGTACCACCGCTACGAGATCGACGACGCGGGCATCGTCCGGCACGCGCAGATCGCGCCGCCGACCTCGCAGAACCAGCGTGGCATCGAGGAGGATCTGCTGGCGATGGGGCCGGTGCTCGCGGGCATGCCGCTCGACCAGGCGACCCGGCGCGCCGAGCACGCGATCCGCAACTACGATCCGTGCATCTCGTGCTCGACGCACTTCCTCACCCTCGCGTTCGAGCGCCGCGGGTGAGCCGCGATGCCGCGCGCGCCGTCATCGTGGGGATCGGGCAGCTCGCCGCCGGCGACGACGCGATCGGCGTGCTCGTCGCGCGCGCCCTCGCCGCGCGCGGCTTCGAGACCCGCGCGTGCGCGGATGCATCGGTGGTGCTCGCGCTGCTCGAGGCCGGCCGCCGGGTCGTCGTGGTCGACGCGGTCGTCGGAGGCGGGCCGCCGGGCCGCGTGCTGCGCCTCGATCCCGGCGAGCTGTCGGGGGGGCCGGCGCCGCTCTCGTCGCACGGCATCGGCGTCGCCGAGGCGATCGAGCTCGCCCGCACGCTCCTGGGCGAGCGGATCGCCGCGGCGGTCGCGATCGTGGGGGTCGCGATCGATCGACCGTCGCGCGCGGCGATCGAGCTGTCGGCCGCGGTCGCCGCGGCGCTCGAGCCTGCCGCGGCGCTCGCCGCCGAGCTGGCGGCGCCTTGACCTCGGCGTCGCTCCTCGGAGGTCACGCATGAAACGGTCGCGCCATGCATGAGTCCTCGGTGGCCCGCCGGATCCTCGCGCTCGCGCTCGCCGCCGCCGAGCGCCACGGCGGCGGGCGGATCCGCTGCGTGCGCGGCCGCATCGCCGAGACCGAGACGCTGTCGCGCGCGTCGATCGAGATGCACTTCGAGGCCTGCGCGCGCGACACCGCGGCGGCGGGGGCCGCGCTGGTGCTCAGGCTCGAGCACGTCGAGGCGCGCTGCCGGGCGTGCGCCGCGGCGTACCTCCCCGAGCACCACGTCCTCTTGTGTCCGCGCTGCGGCTCGACCGATGGCGAGGAGCTGGGCGAGACCGGGCTGTGGCTCGAGTCGGTCGAGATCGAGGAGCCCGGGTGAAGCGGATCGAGCTGGTCGTCGTCGGGACCGTGCAGGGCGTGGGGTTTCGCCCGCGCGTGCAGCGCGCCGCCCTGGCGCACGGGCTGTCGGGCTGGGTGCGCAACTCACCGCGCGGCGTCGAGATCGCCGCGCAGGGCGACGACGCCGCGCTCGACGCGTTCGTCCGGGCAGTCGTCAACGGGGCCACGGGCGGGATCACGGCCGGGATCACGGCCGGGATCACGGCCGCGATCACGATCGACCGGCGGGTGGAGGTCCCGGTCGTCACGGACCACGGGTTCGCGATCGCGGCCAGCACGTGCGGCGGGGAGGCCCGTGCGAGCCTGCCGCCGGACCTCGCGCCGTGCGCCCGGTGCCTCGCCGAGATCGCGGGCGGCGGCCGGCGGCATCGCTATCCGTTCACGAGCTGCACCGACTGCGGCGCCCGCGCGTCGATCGCGCTCGGCGCGCCGTGGGACCGCGCGCGCACGACGATGGCGGGGTTCGCGCCCTGCGCGGCGTGCGCCGCCGAGTACGCCGATCCGAAGGATCACCGCTGCCACGCCCAGACCCTCGCGTGCCCGCGGTGCGGCCCCCAGCTGTGGCTCGAGACGGGAGGCCCGCGCGGCGGCGATCGCGTCGCCGCGGGCGACACCGCGCTGCGCCGCGCCGGTGACGCGCTGCGCGCCGGCCAGATCGTCGCGCTCCAGGGCGTGGGCGGCTGGCAGCTGCTCGTCGATGCCACCGACGAGGCGGCGGTCGCCGAGCTGCGCCGACGCAAGCGGCGCGAGGCGCGGCCGTTCGCGGTGCTGTTCGGCGGGATCGCGGCGGTCGAACAGGCCTGCGTGCTGGACGCGACCGACCGCGAGCTGCTCGCCGCGCCGGCCGCGCCGATCGCGCTGGTCCGATCGCGCGCGCCCTCCCCGCTCGCGCCGTCGGTCGCGCCGTCGAGCCGGCTCACCGGCGCGCTGCTGCCCGCGTCGCCGCTCCACGCGCTGCTCGCCGCGGACGTCGGGCGGCCCCTGGTCTGCACCAGCGGCAACCTCGCCGACGAACCGCTGTGCACCGAGCCCGCGGACGCGCGGCGCCGGCTCGCCCTGGCCGATCTGCTGCTCGGCAACGATCGGCCGATCGCCCGGCCGCTCGACGACTCCGTGGTGCGCGGCCGCGCCGTGTTCCGCCGCGCCCGCGGCTTCGCGCCGCGCGCGCTGCCGCGCCACGAGCCCGGCCCGATCGTGCTCGCGCTCGGCGCGCACCTGAAGGCCACGGTCGCGCTCGCGCTGCGCGACGAGATCTGGGTCTCGGCGCACATCGGCGATCTCGGCACCCCCGAGGCGATCGACCGGCTCGAGCGCACGGCCCACGAGCTCGTCGCGGCGGCCGGCGTCGCGCCCGAGCTGATCGCGTGCGATCTCCACCCCGCGCTGGCGTCGACGATGCTCGCCGAGCGCCTGGCGCGCGACACCGGGGCGCCGCTCGCGAGGATCCAGCACCACGCCGCGCACGTCGCCGCGATCGCCGCCGAGCGCGGCGCCGAGGCCGCGGGCCGGCCGCTGCTCGGGCTAGCGTGGGATGGCATGGGCCTGGGCGACGATGGCGCGCTGTGGGGCGGCGAGCTGATCTGGCTCGACGGCCCGCGCGCCGATCGCGTGGCGCACCTCCGGCCGTTCGCGCTGCCCGGCGGCGAGGCGGCGATCCGCGAGCCGCGGCGCGCGGCGCTCGGCCTGTGCGCGGCGGGGGAGCTGCCGCGCACCGCGGCGGCGGCGTGGTTCGCGCCCGGCGAGCTGGCGACCGTGGAGGCCGCGCTCGCGCGCCGCGTCAACGCGCCGCTGACCACCAGCGTCGGCCGGCTGTTCGACGCGGTCGCGGCGCTCGTCGGGCTACGCGGCCGCGCGCGGTTCGAGGCCGAGGCCGCGAGCGAGCTCGAACAGATCGCGCTCGACGAGCCCTGGGACGTCCTGCCCTACGCGATGCCGGCCGCGCGCGGCGTGATCGACTGGGTCCCCACGGTGCGCGCGATCCTCGAAGATCGCCAGGCCGGGATCGCGGTCGCGCGGATCGCGGCGCGGTTCCACGCGGCGCTCGCGGCCGCCGCGGTGGAGGTCGTCGCGGCGACCGGCCACACCGAGGTGGCGCTCGCGGGCGGGTGCTTCCAGAACGCGCGGCTTTTGGCCGAGGTCACCCGCCGGCTCGCCGCCGCCGGGATCGCCGCGATCACCGCGCGCGAGCTGCCGCCCGGCGACGGCGGCGTCGCGGTCGGCCAGGCGCTGCTCGCCGCACGGAGGGCGCATGTGCCTCGCGATCCCGGGTGAGATCATCGAGATCCTCGACGCTGCGGACGCGAGCGCGCTCCGCGTCGGTCGGGTGTCGTTCGCCGGCCTGGTCAAGCAGGTCTGCCTGGTCTACGTGCCCGACGCCGCGATCGGCGATCACGTGCTGGTGCACGCCGGGTTCGCGATCGCGCAGATCGGCGAGGACCACGCGCGCGAGACCCTCGCGTACCTGACCGCGATGACGCTCGACGGAGACGAGCCGTGAAGCACGTCGACGAGTTCCGCGACCCCGAGCGCGCCCACGCGCTGGCCCGGGCGATCGCGCGCGCGACCACGCGGCCGTGGCGGATCATGGAGGTGTGCGGCGGGCAGACCCACGCGATCGCCAGGTTCGGGCTCGAGGACCTGCTGCCGCCGGACATCGCGCTGCTCCATGGCCCGGGCTGCCCGGTGTGCGTGACCCCGGCGGAGGTGCTCGACCACGCGGTGGCGCTCGCGCGCCGGCCCGAGGTCGTGCTGTGCAGCTACGGCGACATGCTGCGGGTCCCGGGCACGACGATCGATCTGCGGACCGCGCGCGCCGCAGGCGCCGATGTCCGCGTCGTGTACTCGGCGCTCGACGCGCTGGCGCTGGCGCGCGCGCTCCCCGACCGGGAGATCGTGTTCCTCGCGGTCGGCTTCGAGACCACGGCGCCGGGCCACGCAGCGGCGGTGAGCCAGGCGCGCCGCGACGCCGTGGGCAACTTCTCGCTGCTGGTGTCCCACGTCCTGGTGCCGCCCGCGCTCGAGGCGATCCTCGGCGAAGCGGATCCGGCGAGCCGGGTCCACGGGTTCCTCGCCGCCGGCCACGTGTGCGCGGTGATGGGCGCGGCCGAGTACGCGCCGGTGGCGCGCCGCCACGGCGTGCCGATCGTGATCACCGGCTTCGAGCCGGTCGACCTGCTGCACGGCCTGCACCGCTGCGTCGTCCAGCTCGAGGCCGGGCGCGCCGAGGTCGAGAACGCGTACCCGCGCGCGGTGCGCGACGACGGCAACGCCGCCGCCCAGGCGATGATCCGCGAGGTGTTCGTGGTGCGCGACCGGCGGTGGCGCGGCATCGGCGACATCCCGCGCAGCGGCCTGGCGCTGGCGCCCGCGTATGCCGCGTTCGACGCCGAGCGCAAGTTCGCGCTGCCGACCACGCCCGCCGCGGACCCGGATCGCGGGTGCCTGAGCGGCCTGGTGCTCCTGGGCAAGCTGCGGCCGCCCGCGTGCCCGGCGTTCGCCACGCGGTGCACGCCCGACCATCCGCTCGGGGCGACCATGGTGTCGTCGGAGGGCGCGTGCGCGGCGTACTATCGCTACCGCACGCCATGACCGACTCCTGCCCGCTGCCCTCGCCGCCGTCCTCCGAGGTCATCCAGCTCGCCCACGGCGGCGGCGGTCGCGCGACGTGGCGGTTGCTCCACGACCACGTGCTGCCGGCGCTCGGGCTCACCGGGCCGTCGACCGACGCGGC
>Ga0302322_100000104_pt1 | contig 53886 bp, 43 predicted proteins | sample Fen_T0_2_FD_203757 | JGI IMG/M metagenome (GOLD analysis project Ga0302322, IMG submission 203757) | Peat permafrost microbial communities from Stordalen Mire near Abisko, Sweden - Fen_T0_2 | ecosystem: Environmental > Terrestrial > Soil > Wetlands > Permafrost | place: Sweden: Abisko...
GAGCCTGCCGGCTGGCGCACCCGCGACGGTCGGCTGTGGTTCCCGACCGGCAAAGGGCTCGCCGTGTTCGATCCCGCGCACCTGCAACCACCCCGCCCGCCCAACGCGGTGATCGAGAACGTGCGGGTCGATGGCAAGCTGCAACCACTGGCCTCCTCGATCACGCTGGTCCCCGGCAGCAGCCGCCTCGAGATCGACTATACCGCGCCTGCCCTGGCCAGCCCGGAGCGTCTGCGATTCCACTATCGACTCGACGGCTTCGATCGCGACTGGAACGACGCCGGCGCACAGCGCGTCGCGCAATACACCAACCTGTCGCCCGGCACCTACCAGTTCATCGTCGAGGCAGCGAGCGATGGTCGCTGGGGCAGCGCGGGCAGGCTCACCGCCATCCTGCGGCCGCTGTTCTATCAAACGCGCTGGTTCGCCGCGCTGGCGATCGTCTCGCTCGTGCTCGCGATCGTCGCGGTGCCGCTGTTCCGGGTGCGCCAGCTCCGCGCGCGGGCGCGCGAGCTCGACCACCGCGTCCAGGAAGCGGTTCGCGAGCTCAAGGTGCTGTCCGGCCTGCTGCCGATCTGCGCGTGGTGCAAGAAGATCCGCGACGACCATGGCTACTGGAGCAAGATCGAGGCCTACCTCGGCGCCCGCACCGACGCGCAGTTCACCCACGGCATCTGCCCCGACTGCGACGCCAAGCTCGCCGCCGAGGACGAGGCTAGCGAGCCCGATGCCAACCAGGGCGCGAGCCGCGCGCCGCCGCCCGACAGCGACCGCAAGGACGACGCCGCTCGGTGAGCGGGTCCGGCCCGTCCCGGCGGCGGGTGCGGCACGCGCCGCGCGGACGGCAATACCAGGCATACGTCGCCGCGCCCGATCATCCGCAATCGTCCCATTCCATGCGAGCTAGCGACAACGTCGCTCGCGGCGGCGGCGCACCGCCCACATCGTGATCGCAAGCGGGCACCTGGACCGACGTGATATAAGCCGAGGCGAGATGGTGAGTTGGTGTACTCCGATGAGCTCGAGGTGCCCGTGATCCCCGACCCGCGCCCCACCCCCATGGACGCGACGCGCACCCGCTCGGTGGACAGCGACGACGTCACCCTTGCGGTCGGCACCACCGACCGCGACGTCCTCCCCGTACGTGACCACGGGCGATACGAGCTGTTGAGCGAGCATGGCCGCGGGGGGCTGGGCCGGGTGTGGCGAGCCCGCGACCGCGAGCTCGGCCGGATGGTCGCGCTCAAGGAGACCATCGACGGCGACGAGCACGCGCACCCGAGGTTCGTCCGCGAAGTGCTCGCGACCGCGCGCCTCGAGCACCCCGGCATCGTGCCGATCTACGAGGCCGGGAGCTGGCCCGACGGGCGACCGTTCTACGTCATGCGCCTGGTCGCCGGTCACACCCTCGCCGAGGTGGCGCGCGGCGACCGCACGCTGCACGATCGCATCGCGCGGCTGCCAAACGTGATCGCGGTGGCGGACGCGGTCGCCTATGCGCACGCCCGGCGAGTCGTGCACCGCGATCTCAAGCCGTCGAACGTCCTGGTCGGCGAGTTCGGCGAGACCGTGGTCATCGACTGGGGGCTGGCCAAGCCGCTCGCGCCGATCGCGCCCGGCGCCACGTCCCCCGACGCGGCCGCGGCGCCCCCGGATCCAGATGCCGCCGGCGCGCTCGCCGACGCGGGCGCCATGCCGGCGACGCAGGCGGGGCGGCTGGTCGGCACACCCGCGTTCATGGCGCCCGAGCAAGCGGCCGGCGGCGCGATCGAGGAGCGCACCGACGTCTTTGCGATCGGCGCGCTCCTCTACTTCGTGCTGAGCGGCAAGAAGCCGTACGAGGGAACCAGCGCGGCCGACGTCCTGGCCCGGGCGCGCGCGGGCGATTTCCCCCCGCTGCCCGCCGTCGAGCCGCGCGTCCCCGCGGACCTCGCCGCCATCGTCGCCAAGGCCATGGCCGTGGCGCCCTCCGAGCGCTATCCCAGCGCCCGCGAGCTGGCGGCGGACCTCAAGCGGTTCCAGGCCGGCAACCTCGTGGCCGCGCACGACTACTCGATCGGCCAGCGGGTCGAGCGCTGGATCCGGCGCAACCGCGCGCTGACGATCGCCGTCGCCGTGTTCGTGATGGTCGGGCTCGCCGGCGCGACGGCGTTCGTGCGCCGCGAGCAAGGCCTGCGCAAGGCCGCCGAGGATGCGCTGGTCCGCGCCGACGACAGCACCCTGGCGCTGCTCGAGCAACAGGGCCGCACCGAGCTCACCGCAGGCAGGCCGCTCCAGGCCGTGGCGTACCTCGTCGAGGCCTACCGGCGCCGCCCCGCCAGCCGCGTGCTCGCGGCGCTCGCGGCCCAGGCGATCCGGCCGCTGGCGCGGCTGTCGCGAAGCTACGTCGGCCACGCGCACGACATCCCGTACGTCGAGTTCAGCCCCGACGGCGCCCGCTTCGTCACCGCCAGCACCGACGGCACCAGCCGGATCTGGCAGACCGAGCGCGGCGGCCTGCTCGCCACGCTGCGCGGCGGCGACAAGCTCGTCGAAGCGGCCACGTTCAGCCCGGATGGCGCGCACGTCGCCGTGGCCGGGGATCGCGTGCGGCTGTTCACCACCGCGGGCGCGCCGCTCTGGAGCACCGAGGTGCGGGCCGCGTGGCGGCTATGGTACGCGCCCGACGGCAAGCGCATCTTCGTCGGCACCCACAGCGGGCGGCTGGTGGTGCTCGACGCCGCGACGGGCGCCCTGGTCGCCGAGGCCCACGAACACCAGGATCGCCTCGAGTCGCTCGCGTTCACCCCCGACGGCACGCGGTTCGCCATCGCCGGCTGGGACCACGCCGTCAGCCTGTGGGACGCCGCGAGCGTCACGCTCGTGCGCCGGCTCGCCGATCACGAGCACTCCGCCACGAGCGTCGCGTGGAGCGCCGATGGCCACTACCTCGCGTCCGCCGATATGGAAGGCGAGATCCAGCTGCGCCGCGGCGATACCGGGGAGCGCCTGCGCTTCATCCGCTTGCCCGCGTCGGCGCGGGAGCTTCACCTCTGGTTCGACGGCGACGGCCAGACCTTGCTCGCCACCGCGCAGGATGGAAGCATCCGCCGCATCCACCTCGCCAGCGGCGTGGTGCTCGACGAGTTCGACAGCCGCGCGTTCGGCAAGCTGATGGCCAGCGCGCTGGCGGCCGACGGCCACACCATGGTGACGACCGGCGTCGCCGGAAAGATCTCGGTCTGGGACCTCGGCGCCGGCACCAGCGTGCGCGTGCTCGCCCACCCTGCCGACGAGCGCGCCGCGATCTACTTCTCGGAGCTGACGCACGACAAGCGGCGCTTCGTGACCGCGAGCGAGGACGGCATCATCCGCGTCTGGGACGCCGCGACCGGCGCGATCCTGCGCCAGGCCGCGGTGCCCAACGCCGAGAGCGTCGCGGTCGACGGCGAAGGCCGCCGCGTCCTGGTCGCGACGCACACGCGCGACCAGCCGGGCGTCGTCCTCGACGTCACGACCGGCGCCACGATCGCCACCCTCGAGACCGACCACCGGCTGGTCAGCGGGGTCGCGAGCTCGCGCGATGGCCGCGCGTTCGCCCTCGCCCTGTACGACGGCTCGGTGCGCGTGCTCGATGCGGTCACCGGCGCCCAGACCGCGCGGATCGCCGTCACCCCCGGGCGGCTCTCCGCGGTGACGTTCGACCCCGACGGCAACCCGGTCGCGGCCGGCGAGAGCGGCGAGGTCTGGATCCTCGACCGAGCCACGGCCACGGTGAAGCGCTCGTTCGCCGCTCACACCACCTGGATCCAGGACCTCGAGTACAGCGCCGATGGCAAGCGCCTGGTCACCGCGGGTCGCCAGGACCACACGGTGAAGGTCTGGGACGCCGCGACCGGCGCGCTGCAGCTCACCTTGGCGGGCCACAAGAACAACGTGATGCGGGCCTCGTTCAGCCCCGACGGGGCCTGGATCGCGACCACGGGCGTCGACAACACGGCGCTGGTCTGGAGCGCCACCACCGGGGAGCTGGCCTGGACCTTCGTCGGCCCGGCCTACACCGCCGAGTGGAGCGCGGACGGCAAGCAGCTATTCACCACCGGCATCGACGGCTTCATCGCGGTGTTCGCGCTCGGCGAAGATCCGCGTCCGCCGAGCGCCCTCGCCGCCGAGCTGGCCGCGCGGTCCCCGTGGGCGCTCGTCGACGGCCGCCTGCAACCGCGATAGGGCCGTAGGACCAAATGTCCCCGTCGCTGGTCCGCTCGCGCTGGAGATTTGCAGCGCAAGGTCGGGTTGGACGAATTCCTGTCACGAAGACTCTGCAGGATGCTGTATCGCTGAGCGTATGAGCTCCACGATCAGCATCACTATCGAGAATGACGCCCCCATCGTGATCCCGTTCAGCGCGGGCATGAACGCGCAAGACGCGCTCGAGACCGCCTACAATCAGATCCAGAACTCCGCGGCGTTCTCGTTCGCGCTGCAGTTCTACGGCACCTATCAGGGCCCGCCGTACGGGCCGCTCGGCTACATGGTCATTGGCCTCAACGGGGTCTACGATCTACCGACCCAGAACACCTACTGGGCGTTCTATCTCAATGGCGCGCTGGCCACGCAGGGCATCGACAGCACCCTGCTCGCTCCAGGTGACGCGATCGGGTTCCAGAACGAGGCGTACTCCGAAGCCAGGCACCGCGGCACGCACGTCGAGGCCAAGCACCGCCACCACCATCGCCTGGCGCGGCCGCACGCGGTGCAGCCCTCGCCGTCCTCGCCCTCCTGAAGATCCGCCTGGGTCGCCATCTTGCCCTTGGGGGCTCCGCGGCTGCATCGAACAAGAGCCAGGTGATGCATCGACGGCCTCCGACTCGATTCGAGCAGATCGCGACGCCCGATATCCTCCTGACAGGAGAATATGTACTTACATTGGAGCACACTTCACGGGCGAGCTTGCGTGCTCGGCGTAGCTCCCGTCGATTCGATCATTGAACCGCGCGGGCCGGCGGCGTGGCGGCGTGGTCCGGCGACGGCGGCGTGGCCGCGCGAGCCGCGATGATGGCCGCCCGGCGCGCCGGGTCGGCGTTGCCGGCGAAGTAGTACGCGTCGAAGAACGCGAGATCGGCCGCGAACTGCGCCGGGGGGACGCTCGCCGCCCGCGCGGCGTAGTCGTCGAGGTAGCGCGGCATGTCGACGACCACCGCGCCCGGCTTGGCGCGCACCGCGGCGATCAGATCCGGCCGGTACTGCGCGAGGAAGAAGGCGTGACCGTCGAGCACCAGCCGCGTGAGCTCGCCGTGCGCCGCGTCGTAGAGCGACTCGACCGCCAGCGTGGCGCCCTTGGCCCGCACGTAGGCGGCGGTCGCCGCGTGCTCGTGGCCCGGCCGCGCCCGCGCGGTCACCGGGGCGCGCGCGAGCTCGCGATCGATCAGGCCGTGCATGTCCACGATGTGGAATCGCGTGCGCCACGCCAGATATCCAATGTTGTAACACGCGTACGATAGCTCGGGGCCGGCGTCGGGCAGGTAGGCGTGGAGCACGTCGGCCGAGTCGGCGTAGCGCCCGCCCAGCGTCAGCGGCGACAGCGCCGTGACCGGCCAGTAGGTCCGCTCGTCGGTCAGGTACCACCGCATGTGCTGCGGCTTGTGGACCGTGGTCGGCAGGCAGGCGAGCGCGAACGGCGCAGCGAGCAGCGCGGCCAGGACCGGGCGGCGCCGCGCGCTGCGAACGCCGACCTCGGCCACGACGAAGATCAGCGGCAGCGCCGAGACCACCAGCCGGCCGGTCATGAAGTCGCCGCCGATCCGCACGACGTAGAGCAGGTACAGCGGCACGGCGACCACCACGATCTGTCCGAACACCGTGCGCGCCAGCCGGACCGCGCCGAGCGCGAACGCGGGCATCACGCCGAGCGCGCCGGCGACCAGCGCCGAGACGAACGCGTACCGCAGGCCCTGCGAGTAGTACGCGCCACCGCCGGATTTGGCGTAGAACGTGTTGGGCAGCGGATCGCCGTAGTAGCGCCAGCGGATCACGAAGTACGGCAGGTAGACCACGACGAACGGGGCGGCGTAGCGCGCGAGCCCGCGCACGGTCGGCTGCCGCCACCACGCCGCCCCGCCGGTGCGCCGCAGCGCGGCGAGCGCGCGCGCCGCGAGCACCGCCGCGATGGCGACGTAGAACACCGCGTGATCGGGGTGCGCCATCGTCGCGGCGATCGCGCAGCTCCCGGCCGCCAGCGCCCGGCCGTCGTGCGCGGCGAGCGCCGCCGCGAGCACGAGCAGGGCACAGAACACGGTCTCGAGGCCGCCGGTCGCGAACGACACCATCGGATACGACAGCGCGGTCGCCAGCGCGGCGAACGAGACGATCGGTCGCTCCGGCGCGAGGCGGCACACCGCGCGGTACACCACGACGATCGCGGCGGCGTACGACAGCAGACCGAGGCCGAGCGTCGCGAGGGGCAAATCGAGGCCCAGCCGCCCCAGGCCGGCGATCAGCGCGACCCACAGAAAATTGGTGTAGCCCTCGACCCGCTCGCCTGGATTGAACACCAGGCCGCGGCCCTCGATCCAGTTGCGCGCGTAGTCCAGCGAGATGAACGCATCGTCGGAGAACCACAGGTTGTGCCAGGCGCACGCCAGGCCACCCCCGACGATCACCACCACGACCGCCAGCGCGGCGATCCCCGGCCGTGGCAGCCGGTCCAGCGCGCCGCGCACCGGCCGGGACGACCACGCCGCCACCGCCACCGCGGCCACGGCGATCACCGGCCACCACGGCGCGAGCGCCGCGGCGTAGCTGTAGAGCGCGCTCAGGTACACGGGCCCGAGCCTTATCACATGCCGGGCCAGGCCGGGCCGGGCCAGGCCGGGCCAGATGCGACGGCGCGCAGGTCCTCGCCCGGCGCCGCCGCGGCCCGTGCCTCCGGCCGTCGTGAGCGGGCGGTCGAACGATCGGGCCGCGCGTGCCCGGCGGTCGGACAAGGTAGGTATCGCGACCGCAGGACTTGCAGCATGCGATGCTGTCCCTGACACCGGATCTCAGCCCGCAGGCGCGACGCAGGAAACCCAACATGCGAGGCTTCCGCATGATCAGAATCGTGCTCGCGCTGGTCCTGGTGTGCAGCGTCGCGTTCCGTGGCTTCGCCACGCCGGCGTGCGCCGCGTCCACGGTCACGATCACCAACACCACGCCGGGTGGCGCGCAGGTCAGCCGGTTCGATGTCGATGGCAATGCGCTCGACGCCCACGATGGCTCGCTGTTGCAGGTGGGGGGCGTGTTCTACCTGTACGGGACGAGCTACGCGTGCGGCTACCGGTACCAGCAGAACTCGAGCTTCTGTGGTTTCAAGGTGTACAGCTCTCCGGATCTCGTGCACTGGACCGACCGGGGCTACATCGTCGCGCCCGGCGCCTGCCAGTATTGCTTCCGGCCGCACGTGATCTTCAATGCCGCCACAGGCCGGTATGTCCTGTGGGCCGACGGCGGGGGGCATTACATGGTCGCCACGAGCACCGCGCCCACGGGCATCTTCACCCCGCAGCCGGACCCGACGCTTCAGGTCGGCGGCTTCGTGGATGAATCGCTGTTCGTCGACTCCGATGGAACCGGCTATGTGATCCACAACACGACGCAGGTCGCCGCCGGGCTCACCGCCGACATGGTCGTGGAGCAGCTGACGCCCGACTACCTCACCACCAACGGCAAGTTTGTCCGGCTCGGCCTGGGCGATGTCGAGGCGTTCACCGTGTTCAAGCGCGACGGGATCTACCACGCGCTGATGTCCGACCCGAGCTGTGCCTACTGCTCGGGCGGCACCGGCGAAATGACCGCGACGTCGATGCTGGGGCCGTGGTCGGGCGCCTGGTTCGACCCCAACGGCGTCCACCAGAGCGGTGCGGCCGAGCCGCGGTGGCGGGCCCGGATCGTCAACGCCGACAGCTGCGGCGGGCAGCCGCTGGCCAGCCTCCCGATCTCGGCCGCGGACGGGTCGATCGGCTACTACTTCCTGTCCGACCGGTGGAACAACCGCGCGGCCAACGAGTCGCTCGCCAACCTGTTCATCGGGCCGATGTCGTTCGACAGCGCCGGCGTGCTGCAGGGCATCCAGTGCACCGCGAGCTTCGCGCTGTCGTTGCCGACCGCCGCAGGTGCCTACAACAGCCCGCCGGACCTCGACCAGCGCAGCGGCTTCGAAGGCTTCCGTCACTACTGTGATATCGGCGGTAGCGTGGCGCGCCAGCAGCGCTTCACCGCGTCCCGCACCGGCGCGCTCAGCGCCGCGTCGATCACCACCTTTCAGGGCGGCGATCCCAACGCGCCGCTGACGCTCGAGGTCCTCGACGCTGCCGGCACGCTCCTGGGCAGCACCGACTTCGCGGTCGCCAGCGTGCCGTGGGCGCCGGCGGTCATCACCGCGCATCCCGACGTCGCGGTCGTCGCCGGACAGTCCTATCTGCTGCGGCTGCGCTCCGCCACCACCACCGGTTGCTACGGCTGGGAGTACAGCGACGCCGACCCCTATCCTCGAGGTGTCGAGTCGTACAGCGTCGACCGCGGCGCGTCGTTCACCGAGGAGTCCGGACGGGATCTGAAGTTCACCACCGACGTCACCGCCGCGCCGGTGTTCATCCCCGATGGCGTCCCGGATGGGTTCACCCGGTGCGCGGGGGAAGCGCAGCGCTGCGGGTTCTCCGGCACCCGCGTCGTCGCGTACGGCGCGGGCACGTCCGCCGGGGCCTACCGGTACCGCACGGCCACGGGCGGGATCGACTGCGGGATCGTGGCGTTCGGCGGCGACCCGACGGTCGGCATCCTCAAGGCGTGTTACGTCGCACCGGACGGTGGCCCGAGCGGGTACACCGCGTGCGCCGCCGAGGGCGGCACCTGCACGGTCAGCGCGCCCACCCTGGTGGCGTATGGCGCGTTCGGCGCGTTCGCGTATCGCCTCGTGCCCGCCGGCGCCACGGCCTGCACCAACGCCGCGTTCGGCACCGATCCGATGTTCGGCGTCGCCAAGCGCTGCTACCTGGCGCCGGCAGGCGGTCCGCCCGGCGGAGCGCTCTGCGCCTCCGAGGGCGGGACGTGCACGCCCGGCAGCGCGCGGGCCGTCGTCTACGGCGCGCGGGGCGCGTTCTACAGCCGATGGCAAACCGGCCCGGTGAGCTGCACGTCGGCGAGTTTCGGCGGCGATCCGATCGCGGGCGTGGCGAAGGCGTGTTACGCGCGCTGACGCTCGCGCCTACCGCGACCGACGCTGCGGGGCGGCGGACGGGTTCGCTGGAACCGATGCGGCCGCACCGCGGAGGTCGCGCTGCCCGCGCACGGCCGCTTGAAACGCGCGCGGGTTGATCCACGCGAGCGCTCGGAACTCGCGCGAGAAGTGCGCCTGGTCGGCGAAGCCCAGGTCGTGCGCGAGCTCGGTGAGGCTCGTGTCCGGCGCGGCCTCGATGCGCCGGCGCGCGTGTTCGAACCGGATCACGCGGGCGAGGGTCTTCGGCGACATCCCGACCTGCGTCCGGAACTGGCGCTCGAGCTGGCGGAGCGACACGGAGGCCCGCTCGGCGAGCCCGAGGATGCTGCCGTGGCCGCGGGTGTCACACAGACGCGTCGCGACCTCGATGGCCGGGCTCGGTGCAAGCTCGACCGCACGAGCGCGCTCTGCGACGAACTGTTCGAGGACGTCGATCGCGTCGTCGAGCTCGCCCTGGGCGAGCAGCCGCGCGATGCGCGTCGCGAACCGCGCGGGCACGAGCGCATCCACCAGGCCGTCGTTGACCGGCAGCCGGCCGAACAGCCGGATCGCGCCCCACACGTAGAAGTTGACGCCCACGATCCGGGTGCGACCGAGCGCCACGAGCCGAACCGGTCGCGTCGTCGGGTGGTCGACGAACACGGCGGACACCGGCACGAGGCGGCCCGCGGCGCCGCTCGGGTCCGGCGCGAACCAGCAAGCGCCGTCCAGAAACGCAAGGCTCAGCGTGTGCCCTGGATACAGGTGAACCTCGCGGGTCGCGGGCGCGTGGCCATCCTCGAACACGTGAAAGCACCGCACCAGGTGTGCCAGCGAGCGAGCGGGTTCGCGTGTCCAGTGCAACATCCACCAACGGCCACCACGGGCCACAACGGGCTCGCGGCCGTCCCGTAGGCATAGCCGACGAGCCCCCTGGAGGCGAGGTCGGCTCGATCCCGCGACCCCGGTGGACCCGCGCCAGGTTGCGCCGCCCCGGCGCACACCGTAGATTGCGCCGTCATGCCGACGCCCGAGCTGCCGACCGAGATCGCGAAACGCCGTACGTTCGCGATCATCGCGCACCCCGACGCCGGCAAGACCACGCTCACCGAGAAGCTGCTGCTGTTCGGTGGCGCGATCCAGCTGGCCGGCGCGGTCAAGGCGCGCGGCGATCGGCGGCGCGCCCGCAGCGACTGGATGAAGGTCGAACGCGAGCGCGGCATCTCGGTCACCACGTCGGTGATGACGTTCGAGTTCCAGGGCTGTACCTTCAACCTGCTCGATACCCCCGGCCACGAGGACTTCAGCGAGGATACCTACCGCACGCTCACGGCGGTCGACTCCGCCGTCATGGTGATCGACGCCGCGAAGGGCATCGAGACCCAGACCCGCAAGCTGTTCGAGGTCTGCCGGCTGCGCGACGTGCCGATCACGACGTTCATCAACAAGATGGACCGCGAGGGCCGCGACCCGTTCGAGCTGCTCGACGAGATCGCGCACGACCTCCAGCTCGAGATCTCGCCGGCGAGCTGGCCGATCGGCATGGGTCGGGAGTTCCGCGGCTGCTACGACCTGTTCGCCGACCAGCTCATCCTGATGGAGCGCACCCGCGGCGAGTACCTCCAGGAGGGCATCACGGTGTCGGGCCTGGCCGATCCCAAGCTCGACCAGCTGCTCCCCGAATCGGCGGTCGCCAAGCTGCGCGAGGACGTCGCGATGGTCCGCGGCCTGTGCCCGAAGTTCGACCTCGAGTCGTACCGCGCCGGTCACCTGACCCCGGTGTTCTTCGGCAGCGCGGTCAATAACTTCGGCGTCCGCGAGCTGCTCGACGGGCTCGCCAAGCTCGCCCCGCCGCCCAGGTCCCAGCCCGCCCGCGAGCACCCCGTCGCGCCGACCGATCCCAACGTCGCCGGCTTCGTCTTCAAGATCCAGGCGAACATGGATCCCAAGCACCGCGATCGCATCGCGTTCGTCCGGCTGGCCTCGGGTCACTTCACGCGCGGCATGCGGCTCACCGTGCCGCGGACCGGCAAGTCACTCGGCGTCCACAACGCCATGCTGTTCCAGGCCAACGAGCGCGAGCTCGCCGAGGAGGCCTGGGCCGGCGACATCATCGGCATCCCCAACCACGGCACGCTGCGGATCGGCGACGCGCTCACCGAGGGTGAGACCCTGCACTTCACCGGCATCCCGAGCTTCGCCCCCGAGTTCCTCCGCCGGGTCCGCGCCGACGATCCGATGAAGGCCAAGCACCTCGGCCGCGCGCTCGAGCAGATCGCCGAGGAGGGCGGCGCGCAGGTGTTCAAGATGTTCCTCGGCTCGGACTTCATCGTCGGCGTCGTCGGCGCGCTGCAGTTCGAGGTGCTCGCCGACCGGATCCGCTCCGAGTACGACCTGCCCTGCCACTTCGAATCGACCTCGTTCGAGGTCGCGCGCTGGGTCGACGCCCTGGACCCCAAGCTGATCAAGCGGTTCGCCGACGCCAACCGCGACAACATCGCCGAGGATCACTCGGGCGCGACGGTGTTCCTCGCCCGCAACGAGTGGCAGCTCAACCGCGCCAAGCAGGACTATCCCCAGCTCCAGTTCCTGCAGAACCGCGAGCAGGCCCCGCTGACCCAGGCAGCCGTCTAGCCCCCGTCGGTACCGCGTCCAGGCATCGTCCAGTCCTCGGGCGCAGCGACCCGCCGCACCCGCGTGCTAGCTTCGCGGCGCGTTTCGTCCTCTGGCCCGGGAGTTTGCCGCATGCGTCTGTCGCGATCTGCCATCCTGTTCGCCGCCGTCGTCGGCGCCACCGCCGCCCAGGGCGGCGCCACCGCCCGGGCCAGGCCCGTGGTCGTCACCGCGGCCAAGCTCCTCGACGTCGCCAGCGGTCGCGAGGTCGACAAGCCGCAGATCGTGATCGTCGACGGCCGGATCACCCAGGTCGGCACCCAGGGCGACGCGGCGCCGGCCGGCGCGACCCGCGTCGACTTGCCCGGGGTCACGCTGCTGCCCGGCCTCATCGACATGCACACCCACCTGACGTCGTCGCCGCTGTTCGCCGGCTACAACGCGCTGCTGTTCAGCGATTCGTTCTGGCCGGTGATCGCGACCAGCCACGCGCGCGCGACCCTCGAGGCCGGGTTCACCACGGTGCGCAACGTCGGCTCGCGGGACTACGGCGACGTCGGGCTGCGCCAGGCGATCGAGGGCGGCTTCGTCGTGGGGCCGCGCGTGGTGACCGCGACCTACGCGATCGGCGCGACCGGCGGCCACTGCGACGAGACGTTCTTCCCACCGTCGATGGCGCAGAAGAGCCCGGCGGTGATCGACAGCCCCGAGGCCGGCCGCCAGATGGTGCGCCAGCTCCACAAGTACGGCGCGCAGGTGATCAAGATCTGCGCGACCGGGGGCGTGTTCTCGCACGGCGATACCCCGGGCGCCCAGCAGCTGACGCTCGCCGAGATCCAGGCGATCGTCGACGAGGCCCACATGACCGGCCTCAAGGTCGCCGCGCACGCGCACGGCGCGTCCGGCATCAAGGCGGCGATCCAGGGCGGCGTCGATACCATCGAGCACGCGAGCCTGGTCGACGACGACGGCATCCGGCTCGCCGTCCAGCGCGGCACGTACTTCGGAATGGATATCTACAATACCGACTACACGCAGGCCGAGGGCAAGAAGAACGGCGTGCTCGAGGACAACCTCCAGAAGGATCGCGACATCGCGCTGATCCAGCGCCAGAACTACCAGAAGTCGCTCAAGGCCGGCGTCAAGATGATCTACTCGACCGATGCCGGCGTGTATCCCCACGGCCAGAACGCCAGGCAGCTCGCCACCATGGTCAAGTGGGGCGCCACGCCGCTGCAGGCGATCCAGTCGGCGACGATCAACGCGGCCCGGGCGCTCGGTCAACCCGGCGACGTCGGACAGATCAAGCGCGGCGCGTTCGGCGATCTGGTCGGCGTCACCGGCGACCCGCTCAAGGATGTGACGGTGCTCGAGCGGCCGGTGTTCGTCATGAAGGGCGGCGAGCCCGTGAAGCGGCCGTAGCTCGCGGCCGGGCGGCCCGCGCCGTACGCGGAACCTCGCTTCATGGGTGCCAGGGGTTCCAGGGGTGCCAGTCGACGGTGAGCAGCGCCGTGCCGCGCTTGCTATCGGGCTGCGCGCCGAGCAGGCGCAGCCAGCCGGCCTCGGCGCCGAGATCGAGGGCCTTCGTGATCCGCGCGGTCACGCCGAGCGCCAGCGGACCGTGGTAGCCATCGCCGATCACCGCGAAGTCGGCGTCGAACCCGGTATGCAGCGCGATCGCGACGCCCCCCGCCGGCTGCACCGTGAGCCACAGCGGCACCGACAGCGCCGCGCGGTTGCCCAGGCGGTGGTTGGCAAGCGGCAGGCGAACGTAGGGATCGCTCGCGATCGCGAACCGGCCCTGGGTCCAGCGCACCAGCGCGCCGAGCGTGGTCGCCGGCTTGAACGGCTCGACGTCGCGGATCACCATGCGCACCCGCGGCGCGACGGCCAGCGCTCCTGCGAGCGCGCCGTACCGGACGTCGATGCCGCTGCCCCGGTACAGGTCGCGGCAGGTCGACGCGTCACTCTGGCGGACGCAGAACGTGGCGCCGGCGTCGATCCGATCTAGGCTCGCATTACTGTGAATCAAGCCGAGCGTCCAGCGGTGCGCGATGCCCCACCACGCATCGGGCGCGAGCGACAGCGGCCGGGCGACGTGCATCGCCTCGAGGTTGCTCTCCACGGTGAGCCGCAGCTCGAGCGCGCCGTCCTCGAGCACCAGCGGGCGCGCCACGAGATCGTCGGGCGAGGCCTCCGCACGCACCGCCCCCCCGAAAGCTCCGGCGAGGAACGCAGCCGCAACCGTGAATCGCACCGGCGCACGCTAGCACGCGGCGCCTGCGCGCCCGCCATCGCGGCCATCCTGTTGGTCGCCTGCCAGGCCGACGTCGGCGAGATCGACGGCGTGTTCTACAACGGCGACGGCCGGCTCGTGCACTGCGGGATCGACCTCGATACCCGCGCGCACAACACGATCCACAGCGTCGATACCGGGCTCGATCGCGCGCGCGACCGCGGCGAGGTCGTCGAGCTCTACGCGCATCACCCCGGCGCGACCGTCCCGGTCTCCAAGATCGAGTACGTGCTCGCCGGCGCCCGGGACCGCGGCCTCGCGTTCTTCACCTACGCAGACTTCGCCGCCGGCCGCGCCGCGGCGCCCGGCCTGGCGCTGTCGTTCGACGATACCTTCGTCCAGGCGTGGGTCGATCTGCGGCCGATGTTCCAGCAGTACGGGGCCCGGGTCACGCTGTTCGTCAGCCGGTACGCCGCGCTCGACGCCACCGCCCACGCCGGGCTCAAGCTGCTCGCGGCCGATGGCCACGACGTCGAAGCCCACAGCGTGCAGCACCTGCGCGCCCCGGAGTACGTCGAGGACTATGGCCTGCAGACCTACCTCGACGCCGAGGTCGATCCGTCGATCCAGGTCCTGCGCGACGATGGCTACGAGGTCCACGCGTTCGCCTACCCCTTCGGCGCGCGCACCGACGAGCTCGATCGCGCGATCGGCAAGCGCGTGCCGGTGATCCGCTCGGTCGCGTTCTCGTACGACATCACCGCGAGCCCGTGCCCGCGGTGAGCGTCACAGCATGCCGAGCTCCCACAGCCCCAACATGATCGTCGCCGCGACGACGATCCCGACCAGGAACGCCGACACACAGACCCGCCACAACGCGGGGACGCGGGCGTGCGGCCGGGCGATCGGCGTGCCGATCGCCGCGAGCGGCGACCGGGGCTCGGCGTCCAGGGCGCACAGGATCGCCGGCGCGGCCGGCGGCCGGGCCACCACGCTGATCTCGGGTTGCGCCGCGCAAGGGGCCGCGAGCGCGAGATCGCGGGCGACCAGCGGCGGCGCGTCGTCCCGAAGAAATCCGTTGACGTGCGACTGGGCGCGCTCGATCAGCTCGGCGAACGTGGGCCGCCCGGCGCGCCCCGCGTAGTACAGGCGGTAGTCCGCATTGACCCGGTCGCTATCGTGCGCCACGAGCCGCGCGCCATACTCGTCGAAGTACACCTTCGGACACCGCGGGTCCTCGGGGAACAGCTCGAAGGTGACGTGGAGCGTGTCCCACGGCTTCCCCGCGAGCCCCGGCGCCACCGGGTGCAGCTTGATATGATATCCGGTGTACTGCAGGAGCCGGTAGACGGGACCACCCCGCCGGCGAGGTTCTCGCCGCGCCAGATCCTGGCTCGACCTCGCGCCCCCACCCTCCGAGAGCGCGAGCAGCTGCGTCGACGCAGCGCCCGCGCTCTCCCCCGCCCCCACCCTCACACCGGCCACGCCACGCGCCGCCCGCGACCTCCACGCGTCGTCCTCGCGGACGATCGCCGCATCCTCGTTACGCATCCCCCGAACCAGCCCATCCACCGGTGCACCTCCATGCGATTGCTGGACCACGTGCGCCGCCTCGTGGCCGCGTAGCTTCTGCCCGGGGCTGCAGGGATCGCCGGGGACCGGCGCCATCGTGCCCGAGGGGATCGACCGACGGAGCACCTTGTCCCAGGAGACCGGCGATTCGATCGCCGGTCGCGCGGCGACCAGGTCGGCCTTGCGCTGGGCGAGCTCGTCGTACATCGAGACGAAGGTCGCGCGCGGAGCCGCGCGGAACGGCGCGTCAGCCGCCGTGGGTGCCGGCTCCGGCCGGCGATACGACCGCCGCCCCACGGATGCGTCAACCAGCCTGGCCTGGGGCGCCATCTCCTCGGCCCCGCGTGGAAGCCCCGGCAGGCTCTCGGCACCGCCTGCTGGCGGCCGCCCCGCTAGATCGTGTTCGTGCACCTCCAGACGTCCGCGCAACGACATGCCTCCTCCTGACCGACGCGCACGTCGCGCGTCATTGCCCCGGAATCCGTGGCTGCGAAGCCGGTGCCACGTCACGTCATGAATGAAACCAGCGAGCTAACCCATGTGGCCGGTTCGTCGACGCGTCGAACGCCGGGCTTCGACAGTTTCGACGCGTCGATGACGTGAGGTTTTCCTACCGACATCTCCTCACTGTGACTCACATCGTCAATCTGACCGGTCCGGTCTCACCAACCGACCGGTCGTTCCAGGAACCGCGGGGGTACCTCATTCGCGACTGGCGCTGTCCGAATACCGGTGAGCCGGGTCGTACTCCAGCGCTACCCGCGTGCGACTCCGCGGCCGCCGCGCCATCGCGCCTGTCAGACAACTGACGCTGTCGCGCGGCCGCTCCAAGCGGCCAAAGTCCGCGCGGCGCGTGCGCTCGACGACAGATCGCGACGGACTGCGGCGTCGAAGCCAGAGGCGGACTCGACAGCGCAGTGACCGGACTGGCTCGTTCGGCGAGCCGATGACGCGCTCCGCCATTTCCGCGCTGGCACGACTCGGACGCTGTTTTACGTGATCGGAAGTAGACCGATGCTCGATTCAAGGCGATTCTCAATCTTCGAGAAGCAACCGGTACGTCAGAATCGAACCTGCAGCGAGGAGTCCGACGTGATCCAGTTAGGCACACGAAGTAGCCGATGCGCTCTGCTCGCGATCGCGGCATTTGGCATCTCCGCCGACGCGCTCGCGCAGACCCCGCCGCCTGATCCCGCGACCCCGCCCCCGACCGAGCCGGCCCCGGCACCTGCCACGGAGCCCGCCCAGACGCCGCCGCCCGTGCTGGTGCCGCCGCCGCCCCCCGCGCCCGCGCCGCCCGCCGAACCGCCGAAGCCGGTGTTCCCGCAGGTGGTAAATCCCCCGGGCCTCCTGCGGCTCAACGAGCTATTCTCGTTCCGTCCGGGACTCTTGATCCAGATGTGGGCCTCGGCGGTGCAAGACAACGTGCCGAAGCTCAACGGCAATGCCGGCGATTTCGCGAAGAACGTGTATATGCGACGTGGTCGGTTCTTCATGCTGGGCACCATCGGCGACCGCATCACCTACTTCATGCTGTGGGAATCGTCCAACGTCGGCCTGCCCAACCCCGACGGCAGCAAGAGCCTGCCGCCGTTCGCGTTCAACGACGCGTTCATGGACCTGAGGCTCGACAAGCACATCTCGGTCCAGGCCGGCTTGATGGTACTGCCGTTCACGCGCAACATCTTGCAGACGCCCACGACGTACTGGTCGCTCGATATCGCCAGCGTCTCGGCGACCTATATCACCGCGACGCAGACCAACGTGCTTCGCGATAACGGTGTCCAGCTCAAGGTCAACGCGGCCGACAACCACTTCGAGGCCCGCGCGATGATCTCGCAGGGCATCAAGCTGGCAGATCCCGCGGGCCCGATGGGCGCCGGGCGGCTCGCCGGCAAGAACGATCCGCGGTTCACGGGCTACATCCAGTACAACGTTTTCGATCCGGAGACCGGCTATGTCTTCAATGGCCAGTATTTCGGCAAGAAGCGGGTCGCGGGCGTCGCGCTCGGCGCCGACTATCAGAAGACCGGGGACGATAACCCGTACTTCGCGACCACGGCCACCGCGTACGCGGCGATCCCGATCCATGGCCCGGATCCCAAGGGCGGGGATGAGATCGGCGGACAGGTCGAGTACCTGCACTTCCACAATGGCCGGATCCCCACCGCGGGCGCGGCCGGCACGACCATGCAGAAGCAAGACGACCTGTTCGTCGAGCTCGGCTACTACAACAAAGCGGCGAAGGCGTCGGTGTTCGGCAAGTTCGAAGGCCGGTTCCTCGCCGACGATCAGCTCGTCGTTCCGGGCGTGCCGTTCAGCAAGCTCAGCACGCGCACGTACGGCGGCGGCGTGAAATACTTCGTCGCCGAGGCGGCGGCCAATCTGACGCTGCAATACAGCCTGACACGGGCCCCCGACGCGCCCACCGACTCGGCGATGTTCGGCGCGCTCGCGCGCCACGATCAGAACAACGTCACGCTGCAGTTCCAGCTCGCGTACTGACCGGTAGAACAGCGTGCCGACCAGCATCGCCCGATGACGCCGATGACGCGTGGCCGCAAGGACCGGATCGTCGAGGGGCCCGCAGCTGGGGGGGCCACACATGAGCGGCGCCTCACCGTCACGCCCGGGTCACGCGTGAGCCACCTCACGATCGTGGTCCGGCCGCGGCGGATGTTCGCGCCATGATTCCAGCGTGGCTGGAGTATTATCCACCGGATTGACGCTTTCGAGGAGGTCTTCTGATGATGGCGGTGCAGCTCAACGCGTGGCTCTTGTTTCAGAACGCCCAGGCCCACTTTGGCCAGACCGAGATCGTCAGCAAGGCGCACGACGAGGTCCATCGCTACACGTACGCGGAGTTCACGCGGCGCACCGAGCAGCTGATGCACGCGCTCGACGCGCTCGACCTCGCGCCCGGCGAGCGCGTCGCGACCCTGGCGTGGAACCACTACCGCCACCTCGAGTGCTACTTCGCGGTGCCGTGCAGCGGCCGCGTGCTCCACACCGTCAACATCCGGCTGGCGCGCGACGACCTCCGTTACATCATCGAGCACGCGGACGATCGCGCGATCTTCGTCGACCCCGATCAGGTCGCCACGCTCGAGCAGCTCGCGCCGGCGCTGGCGCGCGTCACGCACATCGTCGTGCTCGGCGAGGTGCCGCGCTCGACGCTGCCGAACCTGATCGGCTACGAAGAGCTGATCCGCGGCCGGCCGGAGCGCTACCCGCCGCGCGACATCCCCGAGGACACGCCGCTCGGGCTGTGCTACACGTCCGGCACGACGGGCCGGCCCAAGGGCGTGGTCTACACCCACCGCTCGACGTTCCTGCACTCGCTGATCGTGACGTCGGCGGCCTCGGTCGGGCTCGGCCCAGGCGACGCGGTGATGCCGATCGTCCCGATGTTCCACGCCAACGCGTGGGGCATGGCGCACGCCGCGGTGATGGTCGGCGCGAAGATCGTGCTGGGCGGGCGCGACCACGATCCCGCGAGCCTGGTCGAGCTGCTGATCCGCGAGCGCGTCACGATCGCCGCCGGCGTCCCGACGGTCTGGTTCGGCATCGCCGACGAGCTGGCCCGGCGGTCGGCCAAGCTGCCCGACCTGCGGCGCGCCCTGGCCGGCGGCAGCCAGCCGCCCACCTCGCTGATCGAGCGGCTCCGCGCCGAGTTCGGCGTCGAGCTGCTCCAGGCCTGGGGCATGACCGAGACGTCGCCGATGGCCTCGGTGGCGGTGCCCAAGGAGGCCATGCGCGACTGGCCCCAGGATCGGCTGACCGCGGCGGTGCGCACCCAGGCCGGCCTGCCGCTGCCGGGGATCCGCGTCACGATCCGCGGTGCCGACGGCGCCGAGACCCCGCGCGACGGCAAGACGATGGGCGACCTCCTCATCCGCGGCCCCTGGGTCATCGACCACTACTACAAGGGCGAGGGTCGCGAGCAGTTCACCGACGACGGCTGGTTCCGCACCGGCGACGTCGCGATCGCCTCGGCGGATGGCTACTTCGTGATCGGGGATCGCACCAAGGATCTCATCAAGTCCGGGGGCGAGTGGATCTCGTCGGTCGACATGGAGCGCGCGATCATGGCGCTCCCCGAGGTCGCCGAGGCCGCGGTGATCGCGATCCCCGACGACAAGTGGCAGGAGCGACCGCTGGCCTGCATCGCGGTGCGCGCCGGCCACGCGCTCGAGCTGCAGCGCGTCCGCGCCCACCTCAAGGACCATGGGTTCGCCAGCTGGCAATTGCCCGATCGCATCGAGATCATCGACGCCGTGCCCAGGACCTCGGTGGGCAAGTTCGACAAGAAGGCGCTGCGCGCGCGCTACGCGGTCCGGCCGTGATGCGTCAGTGCCGGCGGCGCGCGTCGATATCGGCGTGCATCCGATAATCGGTGGCGTCGCCGACGTAGGCGCGCTGGCTGAGCCGGAAGTCGGTGACCGCGAGGAACTGCAGCTGCGTATCGCCGAGGTTCTGGGTCTGGTGCGTCGCCCAGCGCGGCACCAGCACGGTATCGCCGCCGCGCACCGCGAACACGCGATCGTCGACGATGACCTGGCCGGTGCCCGCGAGGATGTGGATCACGGTCTCGTGGGCGTGCTTGTGCTTCTCGTTGAACTTGCCCGCGGGGATCCGCACCATCCGGGGATCGAGCACCTCGGCGGCCAGCGGCAGCCGCTCGACCGTGAACTGGATATTGAGCCGCTCGACCTCGTTGGCATACATCGCCACCGCGGTCGAGCTCGCGGCGTGGTGCAGCGCGGCGTCGTCGAGGCCGCGCGCCAACGACTCGTGGCGTTGCATGCGCGCCAGCATCGGCTCGAGCCGGCGCTGCCAGAGCGCGTCGAAGATGTGATCGAAGATGTGATCGAAGAACTCGGTGCGGAGATCGAGCGCGCTCACCATCGCGCTCGCGCAGCTCTCGAACCAGCCCGGTTGCCCGGCGTACGACGCCATGAGGTTCTCGAGCGTCGCGGCATGGGCATCGTCGCACGCGATGTGGAGATCGAAGAACTCGAGCTCGGCGTCGGGGATCCCGGCGCTGGCGAGGCCGGTCCGCATGACCTGGTACATCCGCGGCACGATGCCCTCGGTGCCGAGCGACAGCATCGCCGCCGCGCCGATCGGATCGGGGCGCATCGCCTGGGCGAGGTACTCGCGCACGAAGTGCCGGGTATAGGGCGCATACTCGATCTGCGCGACGTCCTCGATGCCGAGCGAGGTGCGCAGGAAGTTGCGGAAGATCTGGGCGTGGCGGCGCTCGGGGGCGCAACCGCCGCCCTCCTCCCACAGGTTCTCCGAAAGCTGCGCGCGGAACAGATCGCTCTCGCAGCTCGCCATCACCGCCGCGAGGAAGCGCGTGAAGCTCGAGGTGTAGAGATGGTATTGCGAGAAGATGTAGCGCAGCTCCTCGCGTGAGAACGCGCCGGCCGCAAACCCGGCGAGCAACCGGCAGCGCCACAGCGGATGCTCGGCCTGTATGCCGCGCAGCGCTGCGAGCTGCGTCTCGAGGGATGATTCACCGGTCTGGTGGGGGGCCACGGACACCGAAGGATGACGAGGGAATGCTTGGATGACGCTCACGACTGCTCCTGCCTGTACAAGGCGTGAAAGGGACACCTCGCGCAAGTGGTCGCTTGGCGAGGATTTGGCGCGAGCAGCGAATCCACACGACCTCACACCGCTTACCCGCACCGCGGCCCTCTGCGGTGCAGTCCACATGCCGTGACCGGTGCGCGAAGGTGAGAGATCGTCGCTGGCGCCCTGCGGCGCGGCCGATCAGGCTGTGGTTGTTCGAGGATCGCGGTGATCGCGAGCGCGGCCCGCGCCGCCACCGCCGGGCCGCCTGCCAGCGCCGGCCGCACACATATCGTCAAGATTGTCGAGCCGCGCCCACACCGGCCTGACGGTCACGCGCGTCTACCCACCCGCGCGCACCCGACTCGTTCCGGGCTCGCGTGGACGTCGCACGGGCGTCGCGCAGGCGACGCTCAGGGATGCTTGCTCGGCGCCGGCGAGATCTGTGCCCCGGTCACGCTGCCGAAGATCATCACGACGCCGAGCCCGCCGGCGCCGCCCCCGCCGCCACCCACCGCGCTGGCGCCATCGAGGTTGTTGATCGCGCCGGCCGCCGTGCCCTGCGCGCCGTTGCCGCCGCCGCCGTCACCGGCGCCACCGGGCGCGCGCGCGTTGAAGCTGGTCGTCGTGCCGTCGCCGCCCGGCGTGCCACCGCCGGCCCCGCCGCCGCCGCCGCCACCACCGCCGTTGGCCACGACGCGGCCGGTGATCGCCACGCTCGGTGCATCGAGGCCGATCATGCCGCCTGCGCCTCCACCACCGCCACCTTGCTCGCGACCCGCGGGCGAGTGGGTCGCGCCGCCGCCTGCGCCCGACGCGAACACGTCGCCGGCGATCGCGATCTTGGTGCCCGCGATCAAGTACACCGCGCCGCCGCCCGCGCCCGCCGCGCCGCCGATGTTGTCACCCCCGCTGTCATCGCCGCCGGGTCCGCCGTTGCAGCCGCCGCGCACGACCGCGACGTCGCTCTGCGGCGCACCCGCCGTACCGCCGCCAGCCACGACCAGCGCCCCGGTGCCACCGGTGCCGCCCTGCGTGCCGAACCCGCCGCCCCCGCCGCCGCCCGCCCCGCCGCCGTTGTTGGCGCCGCGCCCCGCGACCGCGCAGGGCCCGGTGGCCGCGCCCGCGCCGACGCGGTTCGACGCCGTGCTGCTCGATACGTCGATCGTCGCGCCCGCCGCCACGGTCAGCGTCTCCGTCGCGACCAGGACCAGCGGCCGGGTACCGACCACCACGAACGCGCCGGTCACGTTCACGCTGGTGCCAGCGACCACGCACAGCGCAGGTCCACCGGACTGCGCGACGATCTGCGTGCAGTTGCCATCGGCGGTCGTGTTGTATGTCGCCGCCGCGTTCGGCAGCGCGACGGGTCGCGTTGGTAGAACTTTCAAGCAGACCTGGAGAAGGCCAGTGCCAATACACACCGCCGCATCGGGTGGCGGCGGGGCTGCATCGGGCGGAATCATCCCGTCTACCGGGAATTGCGGTGCATCCGCAGGAGCGATGATGACAGGCGCGTCGAGACCGCCATCCGGCCCGCTCCGCGGGTCCTGCTGCGCGGCGGTCGATTCGAAGCCGCATCCGGTGAGTATCGCGACGAGACCGAGGAGTTTCACGAGGTTCAGGGTACCCAATGGCGGCGGCCCGCCGCCCTGAAATCCCCCGACAGCGGATTACATTTGATCCCGACCGCGTGTTCTGCGCAGAGCCCGGGTGCATGGCCGCTGACAGTTATCACACGCGACACGGGAAACTACCTCGGAGAATGACTGATCCGCTGTGCCGAGAACGACGCGAATTGCGAAACCACGTATCCGCGCCGCGTTACTGCCCTACGCAAATTGCACAGCTGAGGTGTTCCCGCCGCTGATCACGACGGCGACGCGCGACCCGGGCGCCGGCTCGAACCGGCGCGACAGCAGCGAGGCGAACGCCGCGGCGCCGCCGGGCTCGGCCACGACCCGGAGCACCCGCCACAGCACGCCCTGGGCGTGATGGATCGCCTCGTCGGTGACCAGCACCGACTGCACGAAGCGCTGGGCGATCGGAAACACGCGCGCGCCGACCCGCCGGGGCGCGAGCGAATCGGCCGCGATGCCGCCGGCGGGTGCGTCGACCGGCGCGCCGGCCGCCAGCGCGTGCGCCAGCGTGGGCGCGAGCTCCGGCTCGACGCCGACGACCCGCGTGCGCCCCGCGAACCACGCGGCGATGCCGCCGATCAAGCCGCCCCCGCCGACCGCGGCGACCACCGCGTCGGGCATCCCGATCTGATCCTCGAGCTCGAGCGCGAGCGTCCCGGCGCCCATCAGCGTCTCGTCCTGGTCGAACGCGTGGATCCCCAGCGCCCCGGACTCGGCCGCCCACGCCTCGCTCGCGGCCAGCGCGTCGGCGTAGCGCTCGCCGACCACGACCAGCTCGGCGCCGCTGGCGCGGATCCGATCGATCTTGGCCTGGCTCGAGATCGACGGCACGTAGATGCGCGCCGGGATGCCGAGCACGCCGGCCGCGTGGGCGACCGCCGCGCCGTGGTTGCCGCCCGACGCCGCGACGACGCCGACCGCCGGCACCGCCCGCAGCCGAAGGTTCGCGAACGCGCCGCGCGCCTTGAACGAGCCGGCCTGTTGCATCAGCTCGAGCTTGAACAGCAGCGTGATGTCGCGGAGCCCGAAATCGCGGCCGGCGACCTCGATGACCGGCGTGCGCCGGATGTAGGGCCGGATCACCGGCTCGGTGGCCGCGATCCGCGAACGATCGACCTGGGAATCTGCCATGCGGTGTACGTGCTAGCGCAACCGCGCCGGGTTTGCTTGTATACAGCGCGCCGTCATGGCGGGGCGAACAGCGCTTCGAGCTCGGCTGCCGTCATCGTGTTGACCGGGACGGTCCACACCTCGCCGGCCTCGGCGCCCCGCGACCTGGGCTGGCCGCCCGGATCGACCGCGAGCTGATCGGCGAACCCCAGCCGCTTGCCCTGCTGCCACGGCAGCGTCGACCGCTCGATCTGCCAGTCGCTGACGCGGCCATACGAGATCTCGCAATCGAGGTAGGCAATGATCTGGTCGCGCGTCGCGTGGGTCTGGGCGATCGCGTCGCGGATCGAGCGCGCCGCCGGCAGCGGGGTGTCGCGCGCCCGCGCATAGACGAAGTGCAGGCCCGCCACCGCGAGCAGCTGCTCGGTATGGCCGTCTCGCGCGACGCGGACGGCGAAGAACTTGTCGACCGCGGCGCCGCCCGCAGGGTCGATCAGCGACCAGCGCTCGACGTAGGAGTCGTCGAGCGCGTGCTCGAACATCCGGCCCGGGCCCGCGGGCTCGATCCGGCCGGCATCGGCCGCGTCGCTGGCCGGCTGAAAATCGATCTCGTGGTGCCAGGTCGCGGTGGCGCCGGCGACCGTCGTCGTGCCCGCGAACCCCTGCTGCTGGGCGAGCGCCGCCAGCTCGTCGTCGGTGAGCTCGGCGAACGACGCCGCGCGAGACACGAACGGGCGATCCGCGGGCGTGCGCACGTCGCCGAACACGATCGGCGTCTGGACGTAGCGCACGGCCACGCTGGCATCGGGCGCGCCGCCGCCGCGGCGGATCCAGTCGCGCTGCCACGCGCCGATCGGCACCGGCGTGACCGCGGAGGCCTCGCGCGGCGCGGGAGGCTGGCCGCACGCGGTCATGGAGATCGCACAGGCGAGCCAGGTGAGCGGCCGTGGGCCATGGGACACGCCCGGATGTATCACGACGCTTCCGCGCCGCGCGCGATCCGCGGCCGCGCCGGCGCAGGAACCCGCGATCGTCGTCGGCCATGCCGCAGGTCGCGGCGGCCGCGGCGTGAGGAGCGTCGCGCGGTGGCACGAGGTGGGGGTCCACGCACAAAGGCCGCCCTGTACGACGAGCCGCACCGCCTCGGCAGCGATTCCCGTCCCCGCTCGCCCGGAACCTTCCGTAGCGCTGGATTTGTCGACGCAGCCTCGGCAGAATTACAGGCGTGCGGTCGCTTGTCCCGATCACGATCGATGCGACGTGGGTCGCGGTCGACATGACGGCGGTGCGTGAGATCGGCGGACCTCTCACGTGGATCGCATTGCCCACCGCGAGCGCGGCGTTGCCGGGCGTCGCCGCGTGGCGGGGCCGCGCCGTCGCGGTCGCCGATCTCGCCGCGGTGCTCGGCGCCGGCGAGCGCCTCGCCGCCAAGACCGGCCGCGTGCGCACGCTGTATCTCCAGCACGGCGCCAGCATGCTCGCGGTGCCGGTCGATACGGTGCGCGAGCCGCTGGTGGTCGCCGACGAAGACGTCCGGCCGCCGCGGATCCGCAACGAGACCTTCTGTATCGGCGAGGTCGAGGTCGAGGGCCACACCACGCTGGTCATCGACCTGGGCGCGCTCCTCGAACCCCACCGCCCCGCGGTGGCGGGTATCGCACGCTGACCATGGCGGGCGTCGCGATGGTCCACGTCCAGGATCCGCGCGTGCGGTGGAGCGTGCGCGCCGCGCACGTCGTGCGGATCATGCCTGCCGCCGAGTGGCGCGCCGCGCCGCCCGTCGACCCGCTCGCCGCGCTCGGCCCGGTGCCCCGCGGCGGCGCGCTCGCCCGGCGCGTCGTCGTCGTCCGGTGCGCGGATGGCCGCGACGCCGCGCTGGTCGCGGCCGGCGCGATCGACGTCGGCGACGTCGACGCCGCGGCGGTGCTGCCGCTGCCCGAGGTGCTCGCCGGCGCCGCTCCGCAGATCGCCGGGATCATCGCCCTGCACGATGCCTCGCTGTCGCTCCTCATCGAGCCCCCTGACGTGATCACCCTGCTGCCGTGGCCTGTTCCCGTGGTTGGTGAGGACCTATGCCCAAGTCGCTCGTAGCCCGCATCCGGCTGTTGTACCTGCCGCTCGATCTGGTGTTCAGCGTGCTGATCCCGCTGGCGCTCCTCCATGGGATTGCACCCGAAGATACGCTGTATGCGCTGGTCGTGCTGTACGCCATCGGGCTCGGGCGGTCGGCGGTCCTGAACCTCCTGTTCGGGAGGCTGCTGGGCCCGGTCGGCCGCTGGCTCGAGTCGGGTCAGGACCGGCCCGACGCGCGCGACGTCCGCGCGATCGACGCCACGATCCGGCGCGCGCCCGTCACCCTGGCGATGTGGCTCGGCACGCTGTGGTTTGCCCAGCTGATGGCCGGCACGCTGGTGCTGCTCTACGTCGATCCCTACAAGGCCGGGATCGCGCCGCGCGCGCTGGTGACCGCCGTGCTGATGTCGGCGGCGACGTTCCTCGGCAGCATCCCGTTCATGGTGCCGCTGATCGCGATCTCCTTGAACGGCGCGGCGCGCACCGTGTTCGCGGTCGCGCACAAGGCCGGGATCGCGCTCGAGCGCGAACCGAGCTCGCTCAAGCTGAAGCTGGTGTGGCTGACCGCGAGCATCGGCCTGGCCGGTCCGCTCTGGATGGCCTCGACCAGCTATGCCGCCGACGCCGCGCGCGCCGTGGTCGAGGCCCGCGCCGACTGCGAGCTCGCCGCCGCCCAGCTCGCGCACGCCGCCGCCGGGATCGACCCCAAGGACCCGGCCGCGGTCGCGCGGCTCGCGCGCGAGGCGAGCACCCGCGGGCTCGTGGCCTATGTCGCGCCGAGCACCGCGCCGCTCGACGTGCCGGCGCTGGCGTCGCCGCCCGCCAAGGCGTGGCTCGCGCTGCCCGCACCGGCCCCCGGCGCCGACGATCACGCGTACCGCGGCACGGTCGTCGCGCGCGACCGCGAAGTGCTGGCGCGCGCGGTGGCGCCCAACGGCCTGGTCGCCGTGGTGATCTCGCCGCTCGCCGACTGGGCCTCGAGCTCGATGGTCGTCACGCTGATCGTGTTCTTCGCCGTGATCGTCGCGTGGGCGCCGCTGTGCGCGTACTTCCTCGCGATCCAGGTCGTCCATCCGCTGCGCGACATGACCCGGGCGATCCAGCAGATCACCGAGGTCGGTAAGCTCGACGAGGTGTCGGCGATCCCGGTGACCCACAACGACGAGGCCGGCGCGCTGGGCGCGCGGTTCAACGACCTGATCGACATGCTGCGCGACCTCAGCGCCGCGGCGGGCGCGCTCGCGGTCGGCGATCTCGAGATCCGGCTCGAGGGCGAAGGCGACGTCGCCACCGCGTTCCGCTCGATGATCGAGAGCCTGGGCCGGATCGTCCGCCAGATCCACGAGACGTCGATCCTGCTCGCGGCGGCCGCGACCGAGATCTACGCGGCGTCGCAGGAGCAGGAGGCCGCGGCGGCCTCGCAGTCGACCGCGATGGTCGAGATCCGGCAGACCATGGAGTCGCTGTTCGAGGCGGCGGCCCACGTCTCGGAGTCGGTGCGCGGCGTCCTGTCCAACGCCGAGCGCACGCTCGAGACCACCGATCGCATGGTCGTGCGGATCGGCGACCTCACCAACCACGCCGGGCGGATCGGCGAGATCCTCGAGACGATCCGCGATATCTCGGACCGCAGCGACCTGCTCGCGCTCAACGGTGCGCTCGAGGCCAGCCGCGCCGGCGAGGCCGGCCGCGGGTTCGGCCTGGTCGCGGCCGAGATGCGGCGGCTCGCCGAGCGCGTGATGTCGTCGGTCCACGACGTGCGCTCGCTGGTCGGCGATATCCGCGCGTCGGGCTCCTCGACGATGATGGCGACCGAGGACAGCAAGAAGCTCGCCGCGAGCACCACGGACGCCGCGCGCCAGATCACGCTGGTCACCCAGCAACAGCGCAGCGGCACCGAGCAGGTGCTGCAGAGCGTGCGCGAGATCGCCGAGACCCTGACGCAGTCGGTGGCGGCGATGGCGCAGACCCGCGCGTCGGCCGAGCAGCTCAAGAGCCAGGCCGACAAGCTGTCGAGCCTGGTCCGCGCCTTTCGCATCGAAGCGACCCAGGCGTGAACAAGCGCCGCGAAGCCCTCATCGCGCGGTACCGCGAGCTCTCGCTCGAGCGGGTGCGCTCGATCCGGGCCAAGCTCGACGCGGTGTCGCGCGGCGACCCCGAGGTGCTCGCCGAGGTCCGGCGCGAGCTCCACACGCTCAAGGGCGACTCCCAGCTGCTCGGCCTCGTGCGGATCGGCGAGGTCGCGCACGCCTGCGAGGGGCGGATCCAGCGCCCGGACCAACTCGCGACCGCCAGCCGGCCGATCGGCCGCGCGCTCGACGCGATCAAGACCGCGCTGCGCGACGAGTCCGCCGATCGCTCGGCGTTCGAGGGCCTGCTCCGCACCGCGATCCTCGAGCTGGCCGAGCCCGCGGCGGACGACGCGGTCGCCGCGTCGCCTGCGATCGCGCCGCCGCCGCCCGCCGCCTTGGATCGCGCCCCACCGCTGCCCGCGCCCGGCATCGCCGGCGAGGCGCCGGCCGCCCAGCCGGCCGCGCGGCGCGCCGCCGCGGGAGACAGCGAGGCGTCGCGCTGGATCCACGTCAACGCCCGCGACGTCGACGCGGTGTGCGAGCGGCTGTCGGCGCTGCACGCCGATCTCGGCAAGATCCACGCGACCCTGCGCGGCGTGCTGGTCGGCGCGCGCGACACGATGCACGATGTCGAGCGGCTGCGCGCCGATCTCGACGAGATCGTGTCGTCGGCGTGGGCGCTGCGGCTCGCCCCGGTCTATCCGGCGCTGTCCGAGCTCGGCGAGCACGCGCTCGATCTCGCGCAGGCCCAGGACAAGGAGCTGCGGGTCCGGATCGACGACGGCGGCGCGCTGGTCGAGCGCCGGCTGCTCGACGAGATGCGCGAGCCGCTGCTCCACCTGGTGCGCAACGCGGTCGATCACGGCATCGAGCCGGCCGCCGAGCGCGGCGCCAAGCCCGTGCCCGCCGAGCTCGTGCTCTCGGCGGTCGGCAGCGGCGGCCAGGTCGTGATCACGGTGGCCGACGATGGCCGTGGCATCGACGTGGGCCAGGTCCGCCAGGCCGCGATCGCGCGGGGGCTGATCGACGCCAGCACGCCGCTGACCGAGGACGCCGCGCGCGAGCTGTTGTTCATCCAGGGGTTCTCGACGCGCCAGGGCGCGACCAACCTGTCGGGCCGCGGCGTCGGGCTCGATGCGGTGCGCCGCCGGCTCACCGCGGTCGGCGGCCGGGTCTCGGTGTCGCACAACCCCGGCGGCGGCACCCGGTTCGCGATCCAGATCCCGTCGACCGTGTTCCGCGAGCGCGTGCTGCTCGCCGACGTCGGCGGCGCGCTGTGCGCCCTGCCCGCGCGCGAGGTCGAGGCGGTGGTCCCGGTCGGCGCCGCGATGGTGGAGTCGGTCGGCACGACGCCGCTGCTGCGCTATCACGGCGAGGGGATCCCGTTCCTGCCGCTGCCGCTGTTCCGCGGCTCGGCCGACAGCACGCGCGCCGCGATCGTCACGCACGGCGGCAACCGCTGGGCGATCTCGCTGCCCGAGGTGGTCGGCGACGTCGAGCTGCTGCGCGTGCCGGTCGATCCGGCGGTCGCGTCGCTCGGGCCGTTCGCCGCCAGCGGCACGCTCGATGACGGCCGGCTGGTCCTCGTGGTCAGCCTCGACGCGCTGCTGGCGCGGCCGCGCCAGATCGCCGATATCGCGCGCACGGCGGTCCGCGAGCGCAGCCGGCGCCGCGTCCTGGTCGTCGACGACTCGCCGATCGTGCGCGATCTGCTGAGCGAGCTACTGTCGAGCGTGGGGCTCACCGTGCGGGCCGCCGGCGATGGCGCGGCGGCGCTGCAGCTGCTCGCCCAGGACGCGGTCGATCTGATCGTATGTGACGTCGAGATGCCGGTGATGGATGGCTTCGAGCTGCTGCGCCGGCTGCGCGAGCGCGCCGATCGCGTCCCGGTGGTCATGGTCACGACCCGCGGCTCGCTGTCGGATCGCGCGATGGCGGCCTCGCTCGGCGCCGACGCGCTGATCGTCAAGTCCGAGTTCGAGAACGCCCACTTGCTCGAGACCGTGCGGCGGTTCGTGGAGATCGGCGCGTGAAGCGGCGCGCCGTCGTGGTCGACGATTCGGCGATCTGCCGCACCCTGGTGCGCGAGTGGCTCGAGGCCGACGGCGACCTCGAGGTCGTCGGCGAGGCGGCCGACGCCGAGACCGCGATCGAGCTGGTCACCCGGCTGCGCCCCGAGGTCGCGACGATCGATCTGCGGATGCCGGGCATGCCGGGGCTCGAGCTGGTCGCGTTCCTCATGGCCAAGGCGCCGCTGCCGATCCTCGTGCTCACCGGAGAGGGCAAGGACGATCCGGGGCTGGCGTTCGAGGCGGTCCGGCGCGGCGCGCTCGATCTGATGCTCAAGCCGAGCGTGCAGGACGACGACGGCATCCGCTCGCTGCGCGCCCGGGTGCGCTGGCTGGCCACCGTGCCGGTGGTCCGCCACCTCGATGGTCACAAGCCGGCCGAGCCGGTCCCGTTCGTGCCGCCGCGCCTGCCGCGGACCGGCGGCGATCCGGTGATCGTCGGGATCGCCGCGTCGGCCGGCGGCCCCACGGCGCTCGCCACCGTGCTCGGCGCGCTGCCCGCGGATCTCCCGGCGTGCCTCGCCGTGGTCCAGCACCTGCCCAAGGGCTTCGCGCCGAGCTTCGTGAGCTTCCTGCAGGCGCGCTGCTCGCTCGCGGTGCGGCTCGCCGAGCCGGGGCTGGTGCCGCGGCCCGGCGCGGTCGTGGTCGCGCCCGACGACCGCCACCTCGAGCTGGTCGACGGCCGGTTCGCCCTGACGACCGGCGCGACGGTCGATGGCCACCGGCCGTCGGGCTCGGTGCTGCTGCGCTCGCTCGCGGCGCTCGGCCGCGCGGCGATCGGCGTCGTGCTGAGCGGGATCGGCCGCGACGGCGCCGACGGCCTGCGCGCGATGCGCGACCGCCACGCGATGACCGTCGCGCAGGACGCCGCGAGCTCGGTGGTCTACGGCATGCCGCGCGCCGCGGTCGAAGACGGTGGCGCGCAGCACGTCCTGCCGGTCGGCGAGATCGGCCGGGCGATCACCGCGGCGGTCGGCCCGCGGCGCTGGAGGGGACCGTGACGTCGCGGGGGACCTCGCACGCCGCCGCGCTCGCCGAGCTGATCGAGCGGGCCACCGGCCTGGACCTCGATCGCGGAGGCGTGAGCACCGCGCTCGATCGGTTCGTCGGCGAGCGGCTGCGCGCGCTGAACCTCGCGCGCGTCGAGGACTACGTCGCGCTGGCCGCCGACCCGCGCGGCGCCGAGCAGCGCCAGCTGATCGACGCGATCACCGTGCCGCACACCTGGTTCCATCGCGACCCCGACCAGCTGCACACGATCGCGCGCCTCATGACCTGTGCGCCGCCCGGCCGGATCACGGTGTGGAGCGCCGGTTGCGCGACCGGCGAGGAAGCGTACACGATGGCGATGATCGGCCGGCGGATCGGCCGCGAGCTCGACGTGCTGGCCACCGACATCAACGAGGCCGCGCTGGCGACCGCCCGGCGCGGCGTGTACGGCGCGCTCGCGGTGCGCGACGTCCCCGAGTTCGAGCGCCGCTGGCTCGTGCCGCGCGGCCACCAGTTCGTGGTCGACGACGCGGTGCGAGCGAGCGTCCGGTTCGCGCGCCACAACCTGGTCGATCCGCCGCCCGAGGCGCCGCCCGGCGGCTGGGACCTCGTGGTGTGCCGCAACGTGCTGATCTACTTCGCCCCGGCGGCGGCCGCGCGCGTGTTCAAGCGGTTCGCGCGCGGCGTGCGCGAGGGCGGCTCGGTCGTCGTCGGCGCCAGCGAGGTCGTGTTCGAGCCCCCGGCCGGGCTCGAGCTGGTGTCGGCGGGCAACCGCCTGGTGCTGCGCCGGCCGATCCGCCCGGCGGCGACGCCCAAGCCCGTGGCGCTCCGGCCGCGCGCCGCGCCGCCCGTGGCGCCGGCCCCCGGGACCGCGCGCGCGCCGGCGCCGGCCGGGGCCGCGCCAGGCGACGACGATCTCGTCGCGACCCTGACGCGCGGACACCAGCTGTTCGAGCGCGGCGAGATCGGCACCGCGATCCCGATCTACGCCGAGCTCGCACGTCGCCATCCAGCGATCGCCGAGCCCTGGCTGTTCCTCGGGATCGCACGCTACGCGCACGGCGACGTCGACCAGTCCGCCGACGCGCTGCGGGCCGCGCTGTGCCTCGACCCCACGCTGTGGCCGGCGGGGTTCTACCTCGCGCGCGCCTACGAACGGCAGGGCCGTCGCGCCGACGCGCTCCAGCAATACGATCGCATCGCCGGGCAGACGCTGCAGCCGCTCGCGCTGCAGAGCACCAGCGCGGTGATCAACGAACTACGCGCGTTCCAGCACGACTTCCGGACCGCGGCGCGGCGGGTCACCGCCGAGCGCGCGACCGGGCCGCGGCGTTTGCTCAAATAGCGCACTCAGGGCGGCGTTCCGCAGTAAGCGGCATTGCCAAAGTCCGCGACGGAGACTGCAGTCACCCATAATACTACAGTGCCAATACTGAGTGTCGTCGCCAGGCCCACCGGCGCCAAGCGTGAGGGGTGAGCCGCGCAGGTGGCAATTCGCGGCGTTTCGCGTAAGCGTCTGTCACCGCTCTCTGTTACGCGTGGGATTACTGCGCGGCGCGAGACCAGGCATGGTGCCAGCGAACCAGCGAGGGAAAAGAAAGCCACATGTTCAGAAATCGTGACTTCGCACTACTACTGTCGACGACCGCACTGTGGGCTGCTTGCGCAACTGGCGCCGAGGATGCCGCCAACTCCGACCAGCAGGGCCCGGCCCGCGATCAGGCCATTCAGGTCCTCCAGGCCAAGGCCGGCGCGCCGGTCCAGGTCGACGTCGATGATGAAGGCGTCACGCGCGTCGTCGCGATGACCCCGCGGTTCCACGTGGCCACGACCCTGGCCGATCCCGCCGCCGCCGCCACCGCGTTCCTCGCCGAGCACCACGACGTGTTCAAGCTCACCGCCGAGGAAGCCGCCAGCGTGAAGGTCACGCGGGTCGATCCCGATCTCGATGGCCTGACGACGCACGTCACGCTACAGCGCGTGTGGCAGGGAATCCCGGTGTTCAAGGGCGCCGTGACCGTGCACCTGAAGGCCAATGGCGTGTTCCGCGCCCTGGGCGACCCGAATGTCCGCATCACCGCGCCGGTCAATCAGAAGGTGCTGACGCCGACCGCGGCCGCGGCCGCCGCGGGCAAGGTGCTGGGCCTGGGCGATCTCCAGCTGTCGGTCGCGTCGGTCGATGGCCAGCGCACCGTGCTCGACTCGCCGCGCACGCTCGATCAGATCCACGTCACCGAGCAGGTGGTCCCGATCTCGGCCACCGAGAGCCGGCTCGCCTACCAGGCGACCGTGTCGTTCACCGACGCCAACCACCAGCTGCAGTACCAGCTGCTGCTGATCGATCAGGAGGACGGCCACCTGATCGACAGCCACAGCCTCGTCAACGACTTCAGCGGCACGGTGTACACCGCGTCGCCGGGCGCCAACCCGCAGGGCGATCCGCGCACGCTGGTCTCGTTCGACGGCGATCTGACCGCCTCGCCCTCGGGCTGGGTCGGCACGGCGAGAAAGACGATCGGCAACAACGCGGTCGCCGCGACCGATCTCAACGGCGACAACTCGGTCGGCACCAGCGAGACCCAGCCGACCGCCGATGCCAACGGCGTGTTCACCTTCCCGTACAACGCGCAGCAGGACGCCCCCAACTTCAAGGCCGCCGCCGTTGTCAACGCGTTCTACCTGGTCAATCAGTATCACGACCTGACTTACAAGCTCGGGTTCACCGAGACCGCGGGTAACTTCCAGACCAGCAACTTCGGCAAGGGCGGCGCGCAGGCCGACGAGGTCCAGGTCGACGCCCAGGATGGCTCGGGCACCGACAACGCGAACTTCGCGACCCCGCCCGACGGCCAGAGGCCGCGCATGCAGATGTTCCTGTTCGACCTCGCGCAAGGCACGTCGGTGCGCCAGGACGGCGACTTCGACGCGAGCGTGATCTGGCACGAGAACACCCACGGGCTGTCGAACCGCCTCGTCGGCGGCGGCACCACCACCTGCCTCAAGCAATTGCAGTCGGGTGGCATGGGCGAGGGCTGGGGCGACTTCCTGGGCGGCTCGTTCCTGAGCAACCCCGTGGTCGGCGCGTACGTCACCGGCGACGCCATCAACGGCATCCGCTCGGCGCCGATGAACGCCTCCCCGTGGACCTACGCCGACATCAAGAGGGGCACCCTCGCCGAGGTCCACGACGCCGGCGAGCTGTGGGCAGCCACGCTGTGGAGCGTGCGCACCGCGATCGGCAAAGCGACCACCGAGCAGCTGGTCGTCGCCGGCATGAAGCTCACGCCGTGCAACCCGTCGATGATCGCCGCGCGCGATGCCATCATCCAGGCCGACGCGAACCTCAACGCCGGCGCGAACCGTTGCGCGATCTTCGGCGCCTTCGCGTCCAAGGGCATGGGCTCGGGCGCGGCGTCGCCGAGCGACAGCTCGACCACGTCGGTCACCGTGTCGACCGCGGTGCCCACGGACTGCGCCGGCGCCACGCCGCCAGGCGATCATCCGTTCTCGGCGGTCGGCCTCCCGGCGAGCATCCCGGACAACAACACCACGGGCGTGCGCGTCAACATCGCGGTGCCGTCGGGCCTGACGATCCAGAAGGTCACGGTCAGCACGAACATCACCCACACGTTCCGCGGCGACCTCGTGGTCCAGGTCGTGGCGCCCAACGGCCAGATCGCGACGCTGCTGAACCGCCCCGGCAGCGGAAACGACTCGGCCGATAACTTCGTGGCGACCAACCTCGACATCACCAGCTCGTTGACCGCGGGCGCCTCGGCGACCGGCACCTGGCAGCTGTTCGTCCGCGACCTCGCCGCGAGGGACGTCGGCACGATCAACTCGTTCAGCCTGGTGATCACCTCGCCGTGATCGCGACGTGATCGACCTGTCAGGTCGGCGCGGCGATCGCTGACCACGATCACGGCGGCATCTGCAGGATGTGGGTCTCGTCGTCGCGATCGGTGATCGCGACGAACGCCCCGTTGGGCGAGAACGTGATGCTTCTTGCCTGACGTGGCATCGAACACCGTGACCGGCGGGCTGCTCGACGTGGGCCGCAGATTCCCTGTAACCAGGTGCTGCAAGGCGCGTAGGGCATCCGCTCGCTCGCGTGCACCTACGAGTGAGTCCCATTTTGCCCCAGGGAGGCCTATGAAACTCGCCCAGATTTGCTGTGTTGTGTGGTTCGGTACGTTCGCGGCCTGCAGTGACGACGCGGCCAGCACCACCAAGGGCTCCGACGCGCAGACCCCGCCGACCAGCGGTAGCGCCGATCTCGAGAAGTGGATCCAGGATGGCTCGTACCTGACCTGGACGTGCGAGCCCGCCAAGCACGCCCCGCGCTCACCATCGCCCCACCCGTCCGCCGGTGGCTTCAACCGGATCTGCTCCAACGACCTCATCAAGGCAGCCGCGACCGGCACCGCGGTGTGGCCCAAGGGCGCCGCCGCGGTGAAGGAGCTGTTCACCAGCGCCACGTCGACCACGCCCGATGGCTACGCCGTGTACCTCAAGACCGACGCCGACTCCGCGAGCGGCGCCAACTGGTACTGGTACGAGCGCGTGGGGACCACGATGGTCGCCGACGGCAAGGGCGCCAGCGGCGCGCCCAAGGATCTCTGCGTCGCCTGCCACGGCGCCGCGGGCAGCGACGCACCGCATACCCCGAGCCCGGGCGGCCGCGACCAGGTCTACACGCCGGTGCACTGATCACGGCCGGCGATAGCAACCGCGCGCCGATCCGGGGTACGAAGCGGGCCATGCGTATGCTCGACCTCGCGTTCGCGCTCGTCGTCGCCTTCGGCTCCGCCCTCGGGCTGGGCGCCCTCGGCTGTAGTCCCGCGGCCTCGAGCGCGCCGACGCTCGCGAGCTACTTCGCGCCGGAGCCCGGCGTGCAAGCCGGTGGGGTCAAGATGATCCCGATCCACACGCCCCAGGGCGATTTCAAGGTGTGGACCAAGCGGTTCGGGCACAACCCGCGGATCAAGCTGCTCCTGCTCCACGGCGGCCCCGGCGCCGACCACGCGTACTTCGAGGCGCTCGAGACCCAGCTCGCCGGCGAAGGCATCGAGTTCATCTATTACGATCAGCTGGGCTCGACGTTCTCGGACCAGCCGACCGACGCCTCGCTGTGGACGATCGACCGATTCGTCGACGAGGTCGAGCAGGTACGCGTCGCGCTCGGCCTGGACAAGGACGACTTCTACCTGCTCGGCCACTCGTGGGGCGGCATCCTCGCGGTCGAGTACGCGCTGCGCCACGGCGACCACCTGAGAGGTCTCATCATCTCGAACATGATGATGAGCATCCCGGACTACAACGCATATGCCGCGAACGTGCTCGCCAGGCAGATGGACCCGGCGGTCGTCGCCGAGCTCAAGGCGATCGAGGCGCGCAAGGACTACGAGAGCCCGCGCTACATGGAGCTCTTGATGCCGAACTTCTATCACGAGCACCTGCTGCGCCTGCCCGCGTGGCCCCCTGCCGTGGAGCGCTCGCTCGGCCACATCAACCGCCAGATCTATGTGCGGATGCAGGGCCCGAGCGAGTTCGGCGCCTCGGGCCTGCTGGCGCAGTGGGATCGCAAGGCCGATCTCCCCAAGCTCGCGATGCCCACGCTCGTGATCGGCGCGACCCACGATACGATGGATCCGGCGCACATGCGCTGGGTGTCGACCCAGGTCCAGCACGGCAGCTTCCTGCTGTGCCCCGACGGCAGCCACCTGGCGATGTGGGACGACCAGGCGATCTACGTGCACGGCCTCGTGCAGTTTCTGAAGGCGATCGACCACGGCGCCCAGCGCGTCGCGCTGTAAGCTATTTTGCCGCGGTGACGCCGGGCAACGCGGAGCGCACCAGCGTGGCGGCCTCGGCCGTGGACATCGACAGCACGATATCGATCGGGCCGTTGGGCGTGATCATGCGCACCGCGACGCCTCCGGGCAGCGCCCCGGTGTGGACGCGCGGCACGCCGATCTCGCAGTGAAATCCGTGCTTCTCGAGCGCCTCGCTCGCCCGTCCGGTGAGGATATTGGCAAGCTCGGTCGCGCCGTCGGCCGCGCTCTCGGGGTCGGGATCGGGATCGGCCATCAGACGGCGGACCAGCTCGAGTGCGATCGGCCGCGGGAACACCCAGGTGACCGGACCGCGAACATCGCCCTGGAAGTCCAGCGCCACCGCGATCGTCTGGGTCGTGGACGCCGGCTCGCCGATCGCGGCGACGACCGCCTCGACGCCCACCGTGGTGCGCAGATAGCGGACGACGACGGCGAGGAACCCGTCCACCACGTCGGCGCCCAGCAGGTCGGACATGGTCTTCTCCGCTTCATCGGTCATTGATTCGACCCGCTCGGCAAGGGGGCGGCGACTTCCAGCGGGGACATGGCGACGGTCTTCTTTTCTACGGCGCGGCGAAACACCGCGACTGCGTGCTCGGCGTTGAACGGTTTCAGCAAGTAGTAATTGACGCCCGCACGCCGGCACGCTTCGAGCTTGTCGCGCGTGTTGAGCGACGTACACATCACGACGATCGCGTCGGGGTGGCGTTCGAGCAGCTCGGCGGCGGCCTGCGCCCCGTCGCGGCCCGGCATCACGATATCCAACGTCACGAGATCCGGCCGGTGTTGTTCGTAGAGTCCGAGCAGCTGGTCGCCAGCCCCGGCCTCCGCGGCGATCGAGAATCCAGCGACGCCGAGCAGTTTTCGCAACTGCGCGCGCATGATCGGGGAGTCATCGACGATGATAGCGGAAGGCATGTCAGCTCCCCGGTTCGACCGGGCGGGCGCGAAATGAACACCGGGAAAACGCCGACGCCGACCGCGGCGCCCATGCAACCCGGCCGCTATCCGTGGTGCGACCTCGCCCCGGGCCGGGTCGCGCGATACACTTGGTCATCGTGTGGCGTGTCCTCCTGGTCGATGATTCACCGCTGATCCGCAATTCGATGCACGCGGCGCTCGAACCCTATGGCCTGGAGCTCGGGCACGCGGAGAATGGCGAGGTCGCGCTCGCCCGGGCGTCGGCTTCACCCTGGGACCTGATCTTTCTCGACGTCGTCATGCCGATCATGGACGGGCCGACCGCGCTGCGCGCGCTGCGGGCGCGCGGCATCATGACTCCCGTGGTGCTCGTGACCTCGGTCTCGACCGCCACCGTGATCTCCGCGGCGGTCAAGCTCGGCCAGGTCCACTACATCGGCAAGCCGTTCACCCCGCTGCAGATCCGCACGGTCGCCGCCAGGCTGTTGCGGCTCGACTCGTTCGCGCTGGCCAGCCCGCCGCGCGTCCTGCTGCAGCACCTCGATCCGGGGCTGCCCGCCCGGCTGCGCAAGCTGCTGCCCGCGCACGTCGCGATCGTGGGCTCGCAGTCGCTCGCGCAGTCGCTCGATCTCGCCGAGGCCACGCCTCACGATCTCGTGCTGTTCGAGTCGCGCGATCCAGCCGACGAGCGCGTCGCGGTCGCCAACGTGATGCGCCGCGCCCTGCCGGCCGCGGGCATCTTCGCGATCTCCGGTGACGCCGATCCGACCGCGCCGTGGCAGCCCGACGAGGGGCTCGATGGAACGCTGCCGCCCGGCCTGGACGACGCGACGACCCGCGGCTTTCTGTATCCCAACTTCCTGCGCCCGCTGGTGTCGATCGAGCGCACGGTCGCGCACGTCGTCGGGTTCCGCGGCCCCGCCAGCCAGCTCCCCGTCTACCTCGCCATGGTGGTGCGCGCGCTCGCCGACCGGTGGTCGCGGCTCGATAGCACGGCGGATCTGCAGATCGACGTGAGCCGCATGCCGTCGGATCCCGACGTCGTGGTCGCGCTCGTCGATGCGGTGAACGAGGGCATGCGCAAGGTCGGCGCCGCGCCGTCGTTTCGCGTGAGCCCGACCGTGCAGCCGACCGCCACGCAGCGGCTCGCCCAGGTCGTGATTGTCTGAAGCGACGCGACCCGCGGCCGGCCGATCCTACGCGCGCTCGAACAGCGCCGCGCCGCCCTGGCCACCGCCGACGCACATCGTGACCACGCCGTAGCGGTGACCGCGGCGCTTCATCTCATACGCGATCGTGCCGACGAGCCGCGACCCCGTCATGCCGAACGGGTGGCCGATCGAGATCGAGCCGCCATTGGGGTTGAGCTTCTCCATCGCAATCCCGAGCCGGTCGCGGCAATACACGACCTGTGACGCGAACGCCTCGTTGAGCTCCCACACGTCGATATCCTGGACCGCCAGGCCGTGCTTCTTGAGCAGCTTGGGAATCGCGAACACGGGACCTATGCCCATCTCGTCGGGCTCGCAGCCGACCGTGGCATAGCCGCGGAACACCAGCAGCGGTGTCGCGCCCACGGCCTGGGCGCGCGCGCGCGACATCACCAGGGTGGCCGACGCGCCATCGGACAGCTGCGATGAATTGCCAGCGGTGATGCTGCCCTTGTCGGACTTGTCGAACACCGGCGGGAGCTTGAGCAGCCCCTCCAGCGTGGTATCGGCGCGGTTGCACTCGTCCTGCTCGACCACCGCGTCCTCTTCGCCGACCGGCTTGCCGGTCTTCTTGTCGAGGATCGCCCGGCGGACCCGGATCGGCGCGATCTCGTCCTTGAACAAGCCCTCGCGCTGGCCGCGCGCGGTGCGCTGCTGGCTCGCGAGCGACAGCTCGTCCTGCGCCTGGCGCGTGACGCCGTAGCGCTTGGCGACGACCTCGGCGGTCTCGCCCATCGGCATGTAGAGCGCGGGCACGTGGTCCTGGAGCCACGGGTTGGGCGAGCTGTCGCGCTCCATCATCGTGATCGACTCGACCCCGCCGCCGATCGTCGCCTCGACGCCCTCGAGCATCACCATGTGGCAGGCCTGGACGACCGCCTGCAATCCCGAGTTACAGAACCGATTGACCGTGACGCCGGCCGTGGTCACCGGCAGGCCGGCACGCAGCGCCGCGACCCGGGCGACGTTGTGCCCCGACGCGCCGTGCGGCTGGCCGCAGCCGAGGATCACCTCCTCGATCTCCGCCGGATCGATCCCGGGCACCTTGGCGACCGCGTGGCGGATCGCGTGGGCGGCCAGATCGTCGGGGCGGGTGATGTTGAACGAACCCCGGCCCGACTTGGCCAGAGGCGTGCGCGCGCTTGCTACGATGACCGCTTCTCTCATCTGGATGACCTCGATACCGGCGTTGGAGGAAGGATGGAACCCGCGGCGGTCACCAGCAAGGTGCCGGCCTTGACCTCGCGGAACCGCGCGCCCCGGCTGGTGCCCGACGCGGTGCGCCGCCCCGCGTCGGACCGCGGCCATCGGCGGGACCTTCGCCCGCCCGAATTTCATGGTGGGCACCGCGCATATTGGTAAACTCGCGCGTTCCTTGTAACACGCAACCCGACGGAGAATCATGTCGCAGACCGCACGGACGGAGCTGGCAGGGCGGTTTCTCACCGACCACGTGGGCCCCGGCGATGTCTTCACGCGCGAGGATCTCACGGCGGAGCAGAAGCTGTTCGGTCAGACCGCCGCGGAGTTCATGCGCCGCGAGGTGATCCCAAACGCGCCCAGGCTCTACGAGCACGACTGGCCGCTGACGCGTGACTTGCTGCGTAAGGCGGGCGCGCTCGACCTGCTCCGCCTCGAGATTCCCGAGGTCTACGGCGGGCTCGGGCTCGACAAGGCCAGCGCCGCCTACGTGTTCGAGCAGATCGGCATGAACCCCTCCTTCGGCGGTTCGATCGGCGCCCATACCGGGATTGGCACCCTGCCGCTCTTGTACTTTGGCACGGCCGCGCAGAAAGCCAGGTACCTGCCGCGGCTGGCCAGCGGCGAGCTGATCGGCGCCTACGCGCTGACCGAGGCGGGCGCGGGCTCCGACGCGCTGGCCGCCAGGACCACCGCGGAGCTCACTCCCGACGGCAAACACTACGTCTTGAACGGCCGCAAGATGTGGATCACCAACGGCGTGTTCGCCGATCTGTTCTGCGTGTTCGCCAAGATCGACGGCAGCAAGTTCACCGGGTTTCTCGTCGAGCGCGGCATGGGCGTGGTCAGCGGGCCGAACCTCGCCAAGCTCGGGCTCGACGGATCGGCGACCTGCGAGCTCGTCCTCGACAACGTCAAGGTGCCGGTCGACAACGTGCTCGGGGCGATCGGCGGCGGCCACAAGGTCGCGTTCAACACGCTGAACCTCGGCCGGGTCAAGCTCGGCTCGCGCAACATGTCGGCGGCCAAGGCGAGCCTGGCCAGCGCGGCGCAGTACGCCCGCGACCGCCGGCAGTTCGGCAAGCCGATCGGCGAATTCGGCATGATCAAGCACAAGCTCGCCGAGATGGCGATCCGCATCTTCGTGTGCGACGCGATGGTCTATCGCACCCTGGGCGACGTCGATCGCGCGCTCGCCACGGTCGATCCGGCCGACGGCGATCGCGTCCTGGCGACGATCGAGCAGTTCGCCGTCGAGTGCTCGATCAACAAGGTCGCGTCGAGCGAGATCCTCGGCTACGTCGTCGACGAGGCGCTCCAGGTCCACGGCGGCAACGGCTACGCGCGCGAGTTCCCGGCCGAGCGCCCCTACCGCGACGCCCGGATCACCCGGATCTACGAGGGCACCAACGAGATCAACCGCCTGATCATCCCGACGCGGATCTTGAAGCACGGCGTCCCGGCGGAGCCGGCCGCCGGCGGCAGCGGCGACCGCGCGATGCTCACCGCCGCCAAGCGGCTCACGATCGCCATGCTCGCCGGCGTCGCCGAGGCCCACGGCGAGCGCGCGCGCGACGAGCAGCAGGTGCTCGCCCACATCGCCGATCCGATCATCGATGGTTACGCGATCGAGAGCGCGCTGGCGCGCACCGAGAAGCTCGCCGCGCGCGACCCCGCGGCGGCCCGGCTCGCCGCCGACATGACCTCGGTGTTCCTCGCCGACGCCATCTCCCGCATCGTCCACGCCGCCAAGCAAGTCGCCAACGCCCTGGGCGATCGCGGCGCCCCGATCCGCGACCGGATCGCCCCGCTCGCTGCCCACCCGGGCGTCGACAGCGTCGCGGCCCGCCGGCGCATCGCCGACGCCGTCCTCGAAGCCGGCGGCCACCCGTGCTGAGCCTCCAGAGGCGTCGAACAAAGGGATCGGGGCCTTGGCTCAGGCGCACCGCCCGGTTGACGTCGACCTGGGCCTTGACCTTGACGGAAGTCGTTGAGGTTGACGTGGCCGTACGTGGCCGTACGTGGCCGTGGACGTAGAGCCCATCGTCGACCGACCTTGCCCCCGACCGCGATCCTCGACGAGGATGCGACGATTGCAATGATGTCAAGGTGCAAAGGCGACGGTGGAGTCGACGTCTACGTCGCCGTCAAACTCAACGCCTTGGGACAACGTCTAGGTCGACATCAACGTCTCCTGGAGACGTTTCCAGGCTTTGTTCTACACGTCTTCAGCCGCGGCCCGATCCTCGTCCGGATCGCTCGGCAGCAGCGCCGCGAGCTCGCCATGGAGGCGGCCGAGCAGGGCGTGTCGATGAACCGGCTGATCAGCCAGAAGCTGGGGCGCTCCGGTTGAGACCGCGCCCGGCCCGGGATGCCGGTGCTCGCTCGCTCGCGATCAGCAGGTGCCGCCCGCGACGAACGTCTTGACCGTCGTGGTCTTGTCGCCACCGGCGACCACGGCGATGTCCTTGGTGTCGAGCTGGCGGAGGGTCTCGGCGTCGAGTCGGAGCTGCTTCTTCTGGGTGCGCTGCTGGGACTTCTTCATGGAACTTCTCCTGCGAAACATCGCGGCGGACCGATGCCGCGACTTCTGTATCGTGGAGGACGCCGCGCCGGAGCGCAACCGCTTGGCGCCAGACTCGACACTCCGACATCGATGTTTCACCCTGGTATCGAGGATTGTATCGTACATACCATATCGAGATGGGGTATCTGTCATCACCACGCCGCATCCGCGATAGTGGACACCGTGATGCGGTGTTGCCGCGGGCACCTCGAACGAGCAAACAAAAAACGGCGCTGATCGCATTCGACCAGCGCCGCTCCAGGGACCCGCGTAGCGCGGATCTAGCCGAAACAGTCTTCGCAGTCGGTGACGACCTTGCTGTAGTCCTTCACCGTCGTGGTGACATCGCCACCGGCGACCAGCGGCAGCTGGATCGTGGTGAGCTGGCGAAGCGTCTCGCCGGTGAGCCGCAGTTGCTTGGGGTTGCGCTGAACAGACTTCTTCATCGTACCTCTCCTGATGAGCCGCGGCGGGCGATGCCACGGCTCGCAAATCCTGACGAGCGCCGGACCGGAGTGCAAACACTTGATGCACTTTCATTGAAGATCTCGTCCGAAATCGACAATGCATCATCGCGCAATGCGTTATCAGTGCGCGGATACGATTCATGGTGGGATGGTCGACGGACCGCCACATGAGCCACCTTCATCGGATGCGTCGATGGTTAACTGGGCGCCAGCGATGGAATCCACCGCAGGGTCGCTGCTCGCTGTCGACCGCTGGCGCGATCGCTCGGTCGTGACGCGGTCGCGCTCGGTGGCGCCGCTGCGGCTGCTGTCGCCGGCGAGCCGCGGTCACGCCGCGTGGGTATATCAGTCGAGCCTCGGCGGCGGGTTCGTGGGCGGCGATGCGATCGAGCTCGCCGTCGAGGTGGGCGCCGGCGCGCGGCTGTTTCTGACCTCGCAGGCATCGAGCAAGGTGTACCGCCGCGCGGTGTCGCGCAGCCGGGTGACCGCGTCGATCGCGGCCGCCGGGGTGCTGGTGGCGTGGCCCGATCCGATCGCGTGCTTCGCCGGCGCGGCGTTCGACCAGCGCCAGCGGTTCCAGCTCGCGCGCTCGGCCGGCGTGATCGCGGTCGATGCCTGGACCGCCGGCCGGATCGCGCACGGCGAGACCTGGGCGTTCGACCGGCTGGCGCTGCGCACCGAGATCGAGATCGACGGCGCGCCCGTGCTCGCCGACGCCGTGGTCGTCGCGCCCGCGCATGGTGCGCTCGCCGCGCGGATGGGGCCCGCGCGCGCGTTCGCGACGATCGCGATCGCCGGCGAAGCGCTCGCCGCGGCGGTGCCGGCGATCGCCCTGCGCGCGGCCGCGCCGGCGAGCGCGGTCAGCGTGTGGCCGTGGGGCGCGGTGGTCCGGGTCGCCGCGCCGACCACCGAACAGCTCGCGGCGAGGATCCACGAGATCATCGGCGCGCCGGTGCGCGACGTGCTCGGCGCCGATCCATTCGTCCGCAAATGGTAAGGAGTCATCGTGTTCTTATCACCGCAAGAGATCGACAAGCTGACGCTGCACCAGGTCGGGTTCCTCGCCCAGAAGCGGCTGGCGCGCGGCGTCCGGCTCAATCACCCCGAGGCGGTCGCGCTGATTGCGACCCAGCTGCTGGAGTTCATCCGCGACGGCCGCTCGGTCGCCGAGCTGATGGATGTCGGCAAGCAGCTGCTCGGCCGGCGCCAGGTGATGGACGGCGTGCCCGAGATGATCCCCGACGTCCAGGTCGAGGGCACGTTCCCCGACGGCAGCAAGCTCGTGACGGTGCACCAGCCGATCGTCCGCGGCGATGGCGACCTCGCGCTCGCGCTGTACGGCAGCTTCCTGCCGGTGCCCGCGCTGGCGAGCTTCGGCGAGCCGGCCTTGCTCGTGCCCGGCGAGGTCGCGACCGTGGCCGGCGAGCTCGAGCTCAACGCGCAGCGCCCGACGCTCGCGCTGGCGGTGACCAATACCGGCGACCGGCCGATCCAGGTCGGCAGCCACTATCCGTTCGTCGAGACCAACCGCGCGCTCGCGTTCGACCGCGCCCGGACGCAGCACATGCGGCTCGATATCCCGGCGGGCACGGCGGTCCGGTTCGAGCCCGGCGAGACCAAGACGATCCAGCTGGTCGCGATCGCGGGGGTGCCATGAGCCATCGCATCGACCGCGCGACCTACGCCGACATCTACGGGCCGACCACCGGCGATACGATCCGGCTCGGCGATACCGACCTGTACGCGCGGATCGAGCGCGACTACACGGTGTACGGCGACGAGTGCAAGTTCGGCGGCGGCAAGGTGCTGCGCGACCGCATGGGGCAAGCCGCCGGCGTGGCGGCGGCCGACGCGCTCGACGTGGTGATCACCAACGCGACGATCATCGACTGGACCGGCATCTACAAGGCCGACATCGGCATCAAGGGCCGCGTGATCGCCGGCATCGGCAAGGCCGGCAACCCCGGCGTGATGGCCGGCGTGACGCCCGGGATGATCGTCGGCGCGACGACCGAGGTGATCGCGGCCGAGGGCATGATCGTCACCACCGGTGCGATCGACTCGCACGTGCACTTGATCTGCCCGCAGCTGATCGACACCGCGCTCGCCAGCGGCATCACCACCGTGCTGGGCGGCGGCACCGGCCCGGCGACCGGCACCGCGGCGACCACCTGCACGCCCGCCCCCGACCAGATCCGCACGATGCTGCAGGCGATCGACGCCTTGCCGATCAACATCGGCCTGATCGGCAAGGGCAACTCGTCGCGCCCCGAGGGGCTGCACGAGCAGGTCGCCGCCGGGGTGGTCGCGCTCAAGCTGCACGAGGACTGGGGCACCACGCCGACGACGATCGACTGCGCGCTCGGCGTCGCCGAGCACCACGATATCCAGGTCACGATCCACACCGACACGCTCAACGAGTCGGGCTACGTCGACGATTCGATCGCCGCGTTCGCCGGCCGCACGATCCACACGTATCACTCCGAGGGCGCCGGCGGCGGCCACGCCCCCGACATCATCAAGGTGTGCGGCGTGCCGCACGTGCTGCCGAGCTCGACCAACCCGACCCGGCCGTTCACGATCAACACGCTCGACGAGCACCTCGACATGCTGATGGTGTGCCACCACCTCGATCCGAAGCTGCCGGAGGACGTCGCGTTCGCCGAGAGCCGGATCCGCGGCGAGACGATCGCCGCCGAGGACATCCTGCACGACCTCGGCGCGATCAGCATGATGTCGAGCGACAGCCAGGCGATGGGGCGGATCGGCGAGGTCGTGATGCGGACGTGGCAGACCGCGCACAAGATGAAGCAGCAGCGCGGCGCGCTCGGCGACGCCGGCGACGACAACCTACGGATCCGCCGCTACGTCGCCAAGTACACGATCAACCCTGCGATCGCCCACGGCATCGCCGATCACGTCGGCTCGCTCGAGGTCGGCAAGCTCGCCGATCTGGTGCTGTGGCACCCGGCGTGGTTCGGCGCCAAGCCGGCGATGGTCGTCAAGGGCGGCACGATCGCGTGGGCGCAGATGGGCGACGCCAACGCGTCGATCCCCACGCCGCAGCCGGTGCGCATGCGGCCGATGTTCGGCGCGCTCGGCCGGGCCGCCGCCGCAGGCAGCCTCGCGTTCGTGTCGCGCGCCGCCGCCGAGGCGGCGATCGGCAGCCGCTACGGGCTCGCGCGCGACGTCGTCGCGGTGCGCAACTGCCGGGGCCTGGGCAAGCGCGACATGAAGCTCAACGACGCGCTGCCGCACATCGAGGTCGATCCCGAGACCTACCAGGTGCGCGCCGACGGCGAGCTCCTCACCTGCGAGCCGGCGCGGACCCTGCCGCTCGCCCAGCGCTACTTCCTGTTCTGATGCGCGATCCGCTGCTCTGGCAACTCGCGGACTCGGCGTTCCCGGCCGGCGGGTTCGCGCACTCGTTCGGCTTCGAGGCGCTGCGCGCGCACGGCATGCTGCGCGACGAGGCCGACCTGGCGGTGCGGCTCGACGAGCTGGCCTGGCACACCGGCCACGCCGTGCTGCCGTTCCTCGCCGCCGCGTACGCCGGCGACCCGGCCGCGGCCGACCGCCGCTGCGACGTGTTCACGGCGAACCACGTCGCCAACCGCGCCAGCCGCGCCCAGGGCCGCGCGTTCCTGCTCGCGATCGCCGCCGTGCTCGGCGTCCGCGTCGAGCTGCCGTTCGGCCACCTGCCGGTCGCGATCGGCGCCGCGCTGGCCGGGCGCGTCGCGCTCGGCGATGCCCGCGAGCTCGTGATGTACACGTCGCTGCGATCGGCGATCTCGGCGGCGGTGCGGCTCGGCGTCACGGGCCCGTTGCGCGCGCAGCGCATCCTGCTCGCCGCCGCGCCCGCCCAGGCCCGCGCGCTCGCCGCGACCGCCGCCCTGGGGATCGACGACGCGTGCTCGACCCAGCCGATGGTCGAGCTGGCCCAGGCGGCCCACGATCGGCTCTACGCCCGGCTGTTTCAATCCTGAGGAGATCCACGATGCAACACGATCACGACGGCCTGGGCATGCACGACCACGCCGGCACCCCCCACGCCACGGACGCCGACCACAGCCACGGCCATCACCACGAGGTCTGGGATCACGCCGGCCGGTTCGAAGAGCGCGCCGCCCCGCTCGGCCGCGACTACGCCGAGCGCGCGTTCACCGTCGGGATCGGCGGCCCGGTCGGCAGCGGCAAGACGGCGCTGGTGCTCGCGCTGTGCCGCGCGCTCCGCGATCACCGCTCGCTCGGCGTGGTCACCAACGACATCTTCACGCGCGAGGACGCCGAGTTCCTGGCCCGCCACGAGGCGCTGCCGCTCGACCGGATCCGCGCGGTCGAGACCGGCGGCTGCCCCCACGCCGCGATCCGCGAGGACATCACGCCGAACCTGCTCGCGCTCCACGACCTCATGGCCACGGTCGGCCCCGAGCTGCTCCTCGTCGAGAGCGGCGGCGACAACCTCGCCGCGCAGTACAGCCGCGAGCTCGCCGACTACACGATCTACGTCGTCGACGTCGCCGGCGGCGACAAGGTGCCGCGCAAGGGCGGCCCGGGCATCACGCAGTCCGATCTGCTGGTGATCAACAAGGTAGACCTCGCGCCGCTGGTCGGCGCCAGCCTCGAGGTCATGGAGCGCGACGCCAAGCGGATGCGCGGCGCCGGGCCGATCGTGTTCGCGAACGTGACCGCGGGCGTCGGCGTCGCCGCGATCGCCGAGCACATCGAAGCGGCCCGCCGCGCCGCCGCCGGTCGATAGCGATCCGCACCCACATACGCTCACTGCCGTGCGATGTGGCGCCGAGCCGCCGTGGCGCGTGATCGTGGTCGACGACGCGATCCTCGCCGGCCCCTACGACCTCCCCGCACGGGCCGGGCTCCCCGCGGTGCCGCGCCACATCGTGGTGCTCCTGCCTCGCGTCTGGGTGAGCGCGCAGCAGATCGGCCTCGGTGCGGCCGGCAGCTTCTGAGCCCCGGGCCGCTACCCGCGCACTATCCACAGCGCGAGGGCCAGCTGGCCGATACCCCGGCAACAACTCCGGGGAGATCATGCTCAATCCCAAGCTCTGCGTCCTGATGTTCGTGGCTGCGTGCGGCGGGCTCGACACCGTGCAGTCCGTCGACGAGATCCCCCCGGCGCTGCGCGCCAAGGCCCCCGACGCGGTGTGGAACGCCATGGTCTTGCAGCAGCCACGGTCCTTCATCATCGCCCTTGCCCCCACCGCGACCGACAAGGCGATCTGGCGGACCCACAAGGCGCGGCTGCTCGGCGCGGTCCCGTCGAGCGAGCGCACGGTCGATCGCGACTGGGAGCACCTGCCGCTCGTGCAGGTCCGCGCCGCGTCGTCCGAGGCCGCGATGGCGATGCTCGACCGCGACGAGGTCGCCGCCGCCTACGACATCGAGCAGTACCAGCTCACGGACGCCGAGAGTTTCCCGCTGATCGACCAGCCCGCGGCGGCCGCCGCCGGCAAGATCGGGGCCGGCACGTCGGTCGCCGTGCTCGATACCGGCACCGACTACACGCGGTCCGATTTCGGGGCCTGTACGGCGCCCGGCGTACCGTCGACGTGCCGGGTCGTCTACGCGCAGGACTTCGCCCCCAACGATAACTCGCGCGACGACAACGGCCACGGCACCAACGTCGCCGGCATCATCGCGGGGGTCGCGCCCGGGGCCAAGCTGATCGCGCTCGACGTGTTCAATGGCGGTGGCGCGTCGAGCACCGATATCATCAGCGCGATCAACTGGGCGATCGCCAACAAGGCCACCTACAACATCGCCGCGCTGAACCTCAGCCTGGGCGGCGGCTCATCGACCACGCCGTGTTCGAACGACGCGATCGGCACCGCGCTCGGCGCGGCCCGCAACGCCGGGATCGCGCCGGTCGTCGCGTCCGGCAACGACGGTCGCACCGACGCGATCTCGGCGCCGGCCTGCGCCCCCGCGGCGATCTCGGTCGGCGCGGTCTACGACGCCAACGTCGGCGGCCTGCGCTACAGCAGCTGCACCGATGCGACGACCGCCGCCGATCAGATCGCGTGCTTCTCGAACTCGGCGAGCTTTCTCACCGTGCTCGCGCCCGGCGCGCTGATCAGCGCGGCCGGCTACACCATGGCCGGCACGTCGCAGGCGACGCCGCACGTCGCCGGCGCGATCGCGGTCCTCCGCGCCGCCTACCCGACCGAGACGGTCGAGCAGCTGGTCGGCCGGCTGACCAGCACCGGCAAGAAGATCGTGGACGCCCGCAACCGCGTCACCACGCCGCGCATCGACGTGTTCGCCGCGCTCGGGGCGACCGGCAGCGGCGGCGCGCCGCCGACCCGCAGCCTCCAGATCAACGGCGGCGCGGCGGCGACGCGCAGCACCGCCGTCGCGCTCGCGATCACCGCCAGCGACGCCACCGCCCTCGCCCAGATGTGCGTGTCGAACGCCGCGACGTGCACGACGTTCGAGCCGTTCACCGCCACCCGGTCGTGGGCGCTCGCCGCGGGCGACGGCAAGAAGACCGTCACGGTGGTCCTGCGCGACCCGCAGGGCCACACGACGGCGACGACCAGCGCCGCGATCGTGCTCGACACCGCGCCGCCGACCGGCGGCACGCTGACCGCGACCCCCGGCAACAGCCAGATCCAGCTGGCGTGGACCGGGGTCACCGACGCCGGCACCGGGGTCGCGTGGTATCGCGCCCTGGTGACCAGCGGGACGACCGCGCCGACGACCTGCGGCGACGCGCCGCTCGCGCCAGGCACCGCCACGTCGGTGGTGGTCAGCGGGCTCAGCAACGGCACGACGTACAGCTTCCGGGTGTGCGCCATCGATGGCGCCGGCAACGTGTCGACCGGCTTGACCGGGTCGGCGATGCCGCGCCCGGAGGGTAACCCGCCAGTCGGGACGATCCAGATCAACCGCGGGGCGAAGTTCACCGCCTCGCGCACGGTGACGCTGGCGCTCGCCGCTACCGACGATACGCGGGTCGCCCAGATGTGCGTCTCCGACGGCGCGGCGTGCACCAGCTTCGTCGCGTACGCGACGAGCGCGAGCTACGCGTTCAGCGCCGGCGACGGCGCACGCACGCTGCGCGTGGCGTACCGCGACTCGTGGGGCAACACCTCGGCCCCGGTCGCCGCGACGATCGTCATCGATACGACCGCGCCCGACGGCGCCGCGCTGTCGGCCGCGACCTCGCCGTCGACCGTGGCGCTGAGCTGGACCACCGCGACCGATGCCGGCTCCGGGCTCGCCGGTTACAAGCTCGTCGCGACCACCGGCGCCGTGCCGCCGGCCAGCGGATGCACGACCGGCACCACCCTCGCGACCGGCGGCGCGACCTCGTTCCGCCACGCGGTCGCGGCCAAGGCGACGTGGAGCTACCGGGTGTGCGCGATCGACCTTGCCGGCAACGTCTCCGCCGGCAGCACGAAGACCGCGACGACCCTGTGAGCGTCCGCGCGGGGCGCGTCACGCGACTTGCGCTCGCGCGGCCCTGAGCCGATCATGCCGCCGCAATGACCGACGCTGCTCCGCTTCACACGATCTACCTCTGCCGGCACGGCGACACCGCGTGGTCGCCCGTGCGCCGGCTCGCCGGCCGCACCGATCTGCCGCTCACCGAGATCGGCGAGAAGAACGCGCAGCAGATCGGCGGCCGCCTCCAGGGCATCGCGTTCGACCGCGTGTGGGTCAGTCCGCTCGCGCGCGCCCGCCGCACCGCCGAGCTCGCCGGGTTCGCCGACCGCGCGGTGATCGACGAGCGGATCATCGAGATGAGCTTTGGCAGCTACGAGGGCCAGCTGGTCGCCGACATTCGCCGCGACCGGCCGGGCTGGGCGTATCTCAAGGATGGTTGCCCCGGCGGCGAGACTCCGGACGACCTCGGCCGCCGCATCGACTCGTTCCTCGCCGACTGGCGCGGCCTGTCGGGCACCTCGATCATCTTTGGCCACAGCGTGGTGCTGCGCGCGCTCACCGCACGTTACCTCGGCTTGCCGGCCGGCGCAGGGCGTCATTTCATGCTGGCGCCGAGCTCGATCAGCATCCTCAGCTACGATCCCATCGATGACGCTCCCGCGGTCAAGGGGTGGAACGACCACGCCCACGCGACGCAGTGACGCGGTGAATCTCGCGGTATACCTGCGGCATGCTTGTGTTCATCGCGGTGGTTGCCGGCTTCGCGGCGATGGGAGCTTTGACCAGCCTTCGGGTGTTGCGCGAATACGAACGCGCGATCGTGTTTCGCCTCGGGCGCGCGCGCCCCAAAGCGCTCGGCCCCGGCCTGGTCTTGATGTTGCCATTCGGCATCGATCGCTCGACCGTGGTCGATACCCGCACCAAGGTGATCCAGATTCCGCCGCAGGAGGTGATCACACGCGACAACATCTCGATCGGCGTCGACGCGGTGGTGTACGTCGAGATCGCCTCGCCGATGGACGCGATCCTGCGGGTCGAGCAGTACCTGCCGGCCACGCTCCAGCTCGCCGCGACCACGCTGCGCTCGATCATCGGCCGGATGGAGCTCGACGAGGTGCTGGCCAAGCGCGCCGAGATCAACACCGAGGTCCAGGAGATCCTCGAGTCGCGGGTCGAGCAGTGGGGGGTCAACATCACCGCGGTCGAGATCAAGGACATCTCGCTGCCCGCCGAGATGAAACGCGCGATGGCGCGCCAGGCCGAGGCCGAGCGCGAGCGCCGCGCCAAGATCATCATGTCGGAGGGCGAGCTCCAGGCGGCGCAGCGGCTGTCCGAGGCCGCGCGGCTCATGGCCGGCGATCCAGGGGCGCTGCAGCTCCGGCTCTACCAGACCATGGTCGAGGTCGCGTCGCAGCCGAACATGACGATCGTCCTGCCGGTGCCGATCGAGCTGCTCGCCGGCGGCAGCTCGGCAGCGGCCGGCGCCGCCCAGGCGGCCGCCAGCGCGGCCCAGGCGATCGTCGGGGCCGCCAGCGCCAGGCAACTCGCGTCGGCCCCGGCACCGGCGCTCGCCGAGCGCCCGGCCGAAACCGACGCGCTCAAGACGCTGCTCGCCGAGGTCAAGGTGCCGCGATGACCCAGCCGCGGATCCCGATCGACGAGACCAGCCGCGTCCTCGTGCTCACCGGCGCGGGGATCTCGGCGGAGAGCGGCGTGCCGACATTTCGCGACGCCAACGGCCTGTGGGAGGGCAACGACGTCACCCAGGTCGCTTCGCCGCAGGGCTTCGCCCGCGATCCGGCGCTGGTGTGGCGATTCTACGCCGGCCGGCGCGCCGCGATGACCGGCATCGTGCCCAACCCCGGCCACCGCGCGCTCGCGCAGCTCGAGGCGCGGCTCGGCTATCGCTTCCTGCTCGCGACCCAGAACGTCGATGGCCTGCACGCCGCCGCCGGCAGCCGGCGCGTGCTCGAGATGCACGGCAACCTGATGCGCTCGCGGTGCTCGGCGTGCGCGCGGGCGCCGTTCGCCGATACCGCCGCCTACGTCGACCTCGCCGCGGCGATGTGCAGCGCGTGCCGGCGCGCCGGCCGCGACGCGCTGCTGCGGCCCGACATCGTGTGGTTCGGCGAGCAACTCCCTGCCGGGGTGCTCGACCAGATCGAAGAGTTCATCACCGCGGCCGGCCCGCAGCTGATCTTCATCGCCGTCGGCACCTCGGGGCTGGTCTACCCCGCCGCCGGACTGGTCGACGCGACGCGCGCGGTCGGCGGCACCAGCTGGCTCGTCAACCTCGAGGCGCCCGCCAACGCCGCCAGCTTCGATCACACCGTGCTCGGCCCGGCCGGCCGCGAGCTACCGGCGCTGCTCGCGGTGTAGGCGCCCCTCATACGTGAGATCTTAAGGGCTGTCCTCGACGGGCCCGGCTGCGCCCACCGGACCTGGAGTGCGGGACGGCGCCCTCACGGACCCGCGCGGCTGCCACGCTCGGGGTTCCTCCTCGGACCCGCTCCGCCTCGGCGCTGCCCCCGGGCGTTCTCTGCTCCGCAGCACCCTCCCGGGCCGCGGCCGCGGCGGTCGGTGTGCTCTCCCCACCGGTTCCGCCCCGCGGGCTACGGCGCTCAGCGCCTGCCCGCTGGGGGTCCCCCGCGCCTTCGGCTGCGCTCTCCGAGGAGGACCCACTTGCGGGCGCGCCGCGCGGTGACGAGACCACCGGCGAGCGCCCTCAGTCCGCGTTCGACGGCATCAAGCAGGCCGTGTCGTCGGCGATCGACGCCTGCAAGCGCGCGGTCAAGGCCGTCATCGACGCCGCCAAGAAGCTGGCGATGGCGGCGATCGATCTGGCGCGCAAGGCGATCGTGGCGGCGATCAAGGCGGTCGGCCAGGCGCTGATCGCGATCAGTAACGTGCTGCTCGCCGCGTTCCCCGGCCTCAAAGCCAAGTTCCAGAACGCGATCCGCGGCGCGGTCGACAAGGCGACCGCCGCGGTCAACAAGCTCGCCGACGGGCTCAAGCAGGCGGTGCAGAAGGCGCTCGACCTGCTCGGCGCCGCGCTCGACAAGGCGCTGTCGCTGCTCGAGAAGGGCATCAACGCGATCATCGACGCGG
>Ga0302322_100000105_pt1 | contig 53686 bp, 45 predicted proteins | sample Fen_T0_2_FD_203757 | JGI IMG/M metagenome (GOLD analysis project Ga0302322, IMG submission 203757) | Peat permafrost microbial communities from Stordalen Mire near Abisko, Sweden - Fen_T0_2 | ecosystem: Environmental > Terrestrial > Soil > Wetlands > Permafrost | place: Sweden: Abisko...
TGCATCGTGCGATACTTGAAAATCGCGAACGGTATGTTTTGCAAACCTGACCGGAGCTGGCGGTAGAAAATCTGGCCGGGCGAGTGGCGCCACTGCAAGATGGCCACCAGCAAGGTGGTTGGGGGCAATATCAAACAAACGACCGGCAGGGCCACGGCGATGTCGAGGCATCGTTTGGCGAAACTGCCGAACGGATCTTCGAGGGGTTCATCTCTAAGACCGATAAAGCGAATCCCTTCATCCTCAAACATGGTGACGGGATGTCGCAAGGTGCTTTCAAAATCACACATGACCAGCAGCCGCACCCCGTTCCGCTCGCAGACTTCTGCGTAATGAACCAGCAGGTGGCGAAAGACCAGGAACTCGGCCAGCACCACATGCGTGATGTCCCGTTCGACGATGATGCGCTCCAAATCCTCCAACATGCCCAGCACCGGATGGCCGCCGAACGTTTCATTCTTCTGGTCATGGCTGACCAAGCCGATGACCTTGTAACCAGCCAATTCTTTGCGGTCAAGCCAGGTTTCCAACCGGTGCACATTCCGGACGCCGCCTGCCACCAGCAACCGATGATTGCGCAAACCACTCTGGCTCAGGTGTCGCAGCAGCGGCGGCAACAGACGCTGCGTGGCCAGTAGGAGACCATATAGCAAGGGCACAAAGGTGATCAGGAACAGCCGTGAAACGGTCCGATCCTGTTCCACCACCAGCAGCAGCAAAAGCAACCCAGCCGCGAAGCACGTCTGCCTCAAAGCCAGACCGTGGCAGGTGTAAAATGAGAGCTGGGCAAACCAGTTCTTGTTGGATGCGGTGGCATAGGCAAACACGATGCCGAGGATCACGCTGGTCAGGCAGATGCCGTATTGCGAAAGATCGAGCCGCCAAATATTCCAGTGCATTTGCGTCACCGGTAACCACAAACAGAACGCCAGACAGACGATCACACACTGGCAGGCAATCCCGAGCCGGACGATTCCGTGAATGCGATGTCCGATCATTTATTGATTTATTTTGCTCGCGAACGAAAGCCCTGGCCGGGGCGGAATGAGTCCCGAAAACTGGCGGCCCAATTTCTCTCAGGGCATGGAGGATGCGGCCAGCGGAGCGGGCATCCGGTCGCGATACCACAACAAAACCAAGGGAAGTTTCAGGGCCCGGGCATAACGTGGAACGAATCTCCTCGGGTTGGAGCAGCAGCGGAAAAACCAGCCCAGAATCCAGCGATCCGCCCAATTTGGAATATGAACCTGATCCCCGGTCAAAAAGCCGATGGCTGCGCCGATGCAATGGAATGCCGGACGTCTCGCGCAGTGGGTTTTGAGATAAAAGCCAAGCCGTTCTTGAACGCCACCGCCGAGTCCGATGATGACATGAGTTGGCTTGCGTTTCTCGACCAGTTTCACCAGCGCCGGGTCGAAAATCGCCCCTGGTGGGTATTTCGGCGCCACGTAACAGTCCTCCCTCCGTACCGCAAAACCCTGCGCCTGAAGCCACTGAAGATTCCGTTCCAAGGAGGCTTCCGATGGCATCACCCACAGGGCGGTGCCGGGAAGGCGAAACTCGGCCCGGGTCAGCAACAGTTTGAGATATTCGAGACCGGAAACGCGCTGGATATTATCCCATTTCATGAGATTCCAGAGCAACACAAGCAAACCGCTGTCGGTGATGGCCAGATCCGCTCCCAGCAAGGCCTGCCGGTATTCGCGGTCATGGGACAGATCCATCAGCGCCGGAGCGGCGGGCACGACGACCAGACCGCCGCGGGCCCCGATGGCAACTGCCTCTGGCGCATCGCCGACGAAAAATCGGACCCCCAGGATGCGGCGGTATTGTTCTTCATCGGAGGCTGCATAGGAATGGTGGTTCATAATAATTGGCTTTTGTTTTGCGGCCGGAATTGATTTGCATCCGCACCCATGCCCGGGACGTTCAAGGTTGGAAGCGTGGCGAGGGACCCCGGTTCAGTGACTAGGTCATCGGCCGCTTGATTGGTCAGCTTTTTTTCAACCGGCACACGCGGAGAGGTCCGCCCGTCCGTTTTTTGGGTCAGGGACCGGATGCTGGGGCGGCGCAGGGCTGGGCTGCCAGCCGGGCGCTCTAGCACAAACCGGGTTCGGATTTCCCGCAGCACCGGAAAATCCAGGCGCAATTGGCTTATTGCCTTGATTTCCAAATCAACGGCAAGCATTGCCTCGGCCCCGCCAGCTTCGGCCACCATTGCGCCCTGTGGATCCACGACCAGGCTGCCGCCATAACAATCTTGTTGCGGATCCATTCCGCAGCGATTAACGCCAATGGTGTAGGCTTGATTTTCAATCGCCCGGGCGCGCAGCAGCGCGGTCCATTGCGATTGGCATTTACCCGGCCAGTTGGCAATCACCACCAGCACGCTGGCTCCTCGTTGGACGGCCATCCGGAATATTTCCGGAAAGCGCAAATCATGGCAGATGAATACGGCCACCTTGATCTCCCCCCAATGAAACAGGGAGATCTTTGCCCCGGGCACATAATGCCGGATTTCATCACCCGGGGAGAACTGATGCAGCTTGGCGTAAGACGAGATGCGCTGGCCCGCTGGGTTGAGGCAGATCGCCTCGTTGTGAAACTGCCCGTGGGGATTGATCCGTACCAGCCCGCCCAGCAGATACACACCTTTCTCCCGCGCCAAATTGGCAAGAAAGACCCGGGTTGGTCCGTCCGCCTGCTCGGCAATCACCCCGGGGGTCAGGCTGTAACCGCTGGCGAACATCTCCGGCAAGATCACCAGCGAGCCTGGCGAAACATCGTGCTGCTCCAACAAGGCTGCGACCCTTTTGAAATTTGCACGTTTGTCTTCCCAGGCGATATCCAATTGGCAGCAGTAAATTTTCACAAGGTTATAATGGTTGGAGGCCGCACCGTTCTCACTTCAAGCTTTCGTGACTGGCCAACCTTCGCGGGCGGATGCCGGGTGGCAAACCGCTCATCGTGGGAGGACAGCAGTTGCATGCTTGCCGGTCAGGCGTAAGCCGGCGGCCTTTGTGGTTGCCCCTTCGTCACTGGATTGGCCAGGTTGCCCGCTTTTGATCCCGAGGGATTGTATTGCAGTGCTTGCAGGTATTGATGCGCGATGCGTTTCCAATCCGGACGTGGAGCATTGGCATCCGAAGAATTTCCAGGAATGGGCGACCACATGGTTTTGCTGGGCTCAATCCGGTCTAATTCAACCTGCAGGGAACGGTTGCTCATGATGGATAGTTTGGAGTGCCGGTGGAACTGGTATAACAGCCATTTTTGCGGCATGCGCAGGCAGAACTCTTTGTTCCAAGGCTTCAGCGGAGCTTGCAAACTCGTATGAAATACGGTGATGAGTTGCTTGTTCAGGCCGGGTTTGGCCCCGCCGTGCTCCGTCAGCCAGGATTTGATGCCGCTGTGCAACCAAAGCGGCAAGCCTTGTTTGTGATAGCCGTAGGCACAATAGTGTAGCATCACTGCCAAAAGCGGCTGTTTGGCTGAACTCAATAGATTCCAGATTCCCGCTTCGTTGCGGATGCGCAAACGTTGGACCACAAAATCATCAATCCGCGCGGAACCGTCCCGGTCCGGATCGCAAACGATGAACTGGCTTTGCAGCCCATGGCACTCACGCAGCGCCCGGGCCAGGTTAAACGCATACTCACCCGCACCGTCGGTTTGCGGGTGAAATCTGGGTACGATATGAAGAAGTATTTCGCCGGCCATAATTCAGTTGATTCTAATGTTTGCTAAATTGGCAATGGGCATCGGTCTCCGGGCCGCTTGAATGGCTGGGGCCATCGCGTGGCAGACTTCGTCCCGGTCAATTCGCAGGCCATTTTTGCTTCGGCCCGAAATCTACGCGATTCGGTTGTGGTTGTTTCCCGCACGGATCCGACTGCCACGGAACGCCGTGACAGCTAAAACTGTTATTACCTGCTCCTTTGCTGCTTGAACCGCTCTAGCTCGCCGCCGGTTCAGTGGCGGCGTAATAATTGGCGTACTTGTAATAATCGTTGGAACGCGATGAGACATCGGCCCGGTTAAAAATCAAGCCCAAGACCTTGGCCCTCCGCTGGCCAAGCATGTCGAGCGATGCCCGCACCTGTCGGGCGTTGGAAAAACGGCTCCGCACCACCAGCAGGGTGCCATCCACCTTGGCGGCCAGCGTGGCCGCATCATCCGCCGCAAAAACCGGACAGCTGTCAATCAGCACATAGTCGTAGGCGGCCCGCCACGCGGCCAGCAGCTGGTCCAGGGCCGCGCCTTGCAACTGATCACCCGGATTGGCCACGCGGCGGCCGCTGGCAATGAATGAAAGATTGGGCAGCGAGTTGGTCTGGACGATTTTTTCCGTATCCGCCGGATGATTTAAGAGGTGAGTCAGCCCCGGGGTTGGGTTGAGTTTTAACAGTGCATGCAAAGTGCCGCGGCGCAGGTCGGCATCCACCAGCAGAACGCTGGCTCCACCCAGAGCCAGCGTGTGGGCCAGGTTGGCGGCGACGGTGGATTTGCCTTCATTAGGCAAAGCGCTGGTAATGAGCATCAGCTTGGGCTGATTTGGTTTATCGGTTAAAAACATCAAGGCGGACCGAAGGCTGCGGTATGATTCGGAATAAATGTGCGGGCGTTCACCATTGACCGGCAGCGGCAGCCTGCCATTGGCCTGCGGCCATTCCGGCACTTGGGCAATCACGTTATCCCCCAGCTTCTCCCTGACTTCCGAAGCAGAAACAAATTTGTCGTCGCGGAGGGTCAGGAGCACGATGCAGCCAAAGCCGAGAAACAGGCCGATCACAACCGCCGACCCCAGCAGCCGTTTCATGGCGCCATAAGAACGGTTTGCCGGCGAGGCGTGCTCAAGAATGGCCAGCGTCTCCTGGTCAAAATTCCGGCTGATCTTGAAATTTTGCGCCAGCGCCGCCAGCCGGTCGTATTCCCCTTGGGTTCGCGTCACGATGTTTTTCAGGCGTTCAGACTCGGCAATGCGCGTGTTGGCATCAACCACCCGGGCCTCCCAGTCTTTGATGGAGCTTTGGACATTGGCCAGCCTTTTGCCCGTGGTCAGCACGCTGGCCGCCAATTGCTCGCGACTTTGGCGGTGATAAATGTCCTGTTCCTTCTGCGCACGTTCGATGTCGGCATCCAATTTTTGCATTTTAGGATGCTGATCGCGCAAATTGACGCCCAATTCGGCGCGCTGAATGGCCAGCAGATCCAGCTCCTTGATCTTGTTTTGCAGTTCGGTCACCAGCCCGGCGGCTTCGGCCCCGGGCAAAGTCATCAATGCTTCCAGCTCGTGGGCAATCTGATTGGTCTGGTTCCGGTCCGAAGGATTACTGGCCAAATTGGCGGCAGCGGCCTCCAGCATGCGCTCCTCCGACTGCAAGTCGGAAAGCTGGGTTTTGAGTTTGGTCAAATAACCGCCGGCCACCGCGCCTTCTTCCAGTAGAATGGCCAGGTTGTTGGTGCGTTCAAATGCCGTCAGCACATCCTGCTGGCTTTTCAGCTCCAGCGCCGCCGACTGAATTTGCTTCACGATGGAAGCCAGGGTGTCGCCGGAAATTTGTTTGCGAATTTCCGCCTTGTATTCCAAATACGACTGCATGAGCGCCTCCAGATAGGCTTGCGTATAGGCAGGCTGCGGGCCGGTGGCTTGCAGGGTGAATACCGCGCTCTTGGCGTTTTGCGAGAGGCGGACATTTACGGGCAGCGGCCCGCCACGCACATCGGTCGGAATGGCCACAGCGTTGCTGGCCGCGCCCAGTTTTGCGAAAGTGCGGTCTTTGATTAACGCGCTGCGCAGCAGATCACTTTGTGTGCCTGGCAAATCCTCGGTGTTCTCGCTGAATTGCGCCCCTTCCGGAACTTGCAGCTTCATCGTTTCCCACATGCTGCCCACGGAAAAATACGTCGCCGGCTGATGTTTTGCCAGTGCCCCGGCAATCAGCAGGCTTACCAATAATGCGGCCGCGGGTATCCACCAATATTGACCCAGCAGCAACCAAAATTTCTGAACCTGGAACTTGGCACCGCCACGCTCGTCCGCTCCGTCCGACGGGCCGGATGGATATTCGGGCGGGAGCGCCGGCGGCAGTCCGTTTCTGGACAGGCCAATGGCAAGGGTCGCGCCCGGTTCTTGGTTGTTCATGATGGTGGTGTGACAAGTGAGTTCATTCTCCGGCACGGCTAAAAGATAATTAAACGTTGCGGCACAAAAATCATGTCGCCGGGTTCCAGCGGCAGGTCCAGTTCCGTCCGGCCTTTTTCCAAAATCTGCCCCACGTCCACCGTGAAAATTACGTTGGTGCCTTTGGCTTCAACATGCCGGGTTACCCGGACATTGCGCTTGTCGGCATATTCGGCAAACCCGCCGGCACAAAGCACCGCTTTGCTCAAGGTGAACTTTTCATTGCCGGGGATTTCCAACCGTCCCGGCGCGCGCAACGCCCCGGAGGCATAGATTTTGCCCTGGCCATTGCCCATGGTATCCAGCGAAATGACGACCGTGGCGCGGTAATAATATTTGGCCTCCAGATTTTGCTTCAGCTCTGCAGCCAGTTGCTTGCACGTCATGCCGCGGGCCTGAACGCGGCCTACGTAGGGCGCTTCAATTTCACCGGAATCGGTGACTAGCAGCTGCTTGGGTTGATCGTTATCTTCGAGAATGCGAAAGAACAGATGATCCCCGATGGACAAAGCGCGCCGGTCATCCAAAGTCGCCATGCCGTCAAGGTTCAAGGTGGGTGGCGCTCCTGACGACGCTCCGGGCGAGGCCAGAGCCGTGGCTTGGGTGATTGCTCCCGGGCCGGTCGTCAAATTTCCGGTGCCTGAGGTTTGGCTTAACTTGGGCAGGGCGGCCAAAGTGAAACTCCGAAGTGGCAGCGTCGACGGTTCAAAGGCGTGACCAGCCGTGCAAATTGATAGCCATGATGCGACCGGCACCAGCGAGCGGATGAACCTGATGGCCGGCCCGCAGGCATTGAATAATATTCCGAAAATGGTAGGCATGGCAAATTAAGCGGTGGCGTTGAATCGGGTATGGTAGACTGATTCAAACGGACGGGCCAGCGGTGGTGGCAACGGGGTTGTTTGTCCCATCAATTCATCCAGTTCGGTCGTATGGCTCAGGGCGGCACCCAGCGTGGAATTCTTCAAATGAACCGCCGCCGGCTCCAAAGGCCGGTGGGGATGGCTGGCTCCAAACACGGGACACATGCCATTGGACTGCAAGGGGCAATCTGGCTGCTTGATGGCGGGCGCCGGGTTGGCGGCCCGCGGCGCCAGACTCTGTGCCCGCCAGCGGCCGGGACTGGCGCCAAACCGTCGTTTGAAACAGTTGTTAAACAGCCCGAGATGGTTGAAGCCGCACTGCTGGGCCACTTGGTTCACTTTGAATTGCGCATCGCGTAACAGTGAAACGGCCCGGAGCATGCGCAGTTCCATCCTCAGGGCGGCTACCGAAAAACCAAAATGTTGGTGAAACAGGCGGCTGAGATGGCGGCGGCTGCAACCAAATTTCGCCGATAACTCGTCCGTGGAGAGGGTCAGCAAATCATTGGCCGAGAGCTTCTCAAAAACCTGCATCAGGTGTTGCTCCATGCTCACAAACCCCGGCTGGCCGCGCCGGAGCGATTTGAATTCCTCACCCAGGATCAGCGCCACGATCCGCAGCAAATGAGCCCGGTGATCCAGGTTGAATTGCGGGGGAGTGGTGCCAACCACCTGCTGGCAGTCGGTCGCCAGCGGGCTTCCGGCCGCGTAAAATCTTGCCGGCTTGAAATTGTCCATGAGATTTTGCAACTGCGAAATCTCGCTGACCGAGAACAGCGGAAACATGTGCTCAACCAGCACTGAAAACATGGAAAAGACCAGCTCGGCGTCGCCCATGGAACAGAGATTCCCGCTGCTGCCAGCCCTGAAAACAAAAACGTCACCCTGGGTCAGCCGGTGTTTGGCGGAACTGATGGTAAACACTCCGGCTCCGCCCCGGATGAACACGAAGCGCAGTCCCGGTTCGCGCGGTTCCCAGGTTTCAGCGCCAACCAGCCGGACCGATCGCAGTGTCAGGTAATCATCAGTCAGCATGGCTACCCTCCATTAAAATTCCCGCCGCCGGGCGGTAACGTGTGTTGATTGATTCGGCAGCTCTTCCCCCAGGCTTGATGCTGCCGGAAATTGCCGGACCGTTCCGCCGTGGCGGGGCGAAGACAATTCCTCGGCGGCGGCGAATGCCACGGTCTGCGTCCTTGGTATGAAAATCGCATCCTCTGAGCATGGCTGGAATTAAAAAATTGTTCGTCTCTTGCCTCATAAAACGCACACATGCCTTCTTGTTTATGGTGACGCAAAGGCATAATGCACCCAGGCATCACCAAGCAGCGCCTGATGGTCGCTTCTCCAAACTGAGACTACGGAACTCCTTGAACAAAATAGAACACCGTTGTATTTAGTATGTAGTTTGCTTCTGCAAACCGTTCGATTTACTTCTGTATTATCAAACATTACCAATCTGACTATCTAACAGTTAACATAAGGAAGTATTTTTGTCTATGCACATTTGCGACTTTGCATGTCACTTTTGCGCCTGACAGAACATTTGAGGCCCGCCCGAGGATGCGCGGATGGTGGGCCGGCTTGATGCGTTCACATCTGCGGTTGCTATTCACCCCAGCCTCGCGGCAATCAAGGTTTCGGCGGCTTCCTGCAAAAATATCAGGTGGGTCGGCTTCACAATTAACTTGTCCAAACAGCCCAAGTCTTGCGGGAGCACGCCGGCATACATGATCACCGGCGTGAATGGCGAGCGCAGTTTGATGATATGAGCAAGCTCATGCCCGTTAATTCCCGGCAGGGAATGGTCGGTGATGAGCAGATCGTGAACATGCGGGTCAAACAAGGCCAGGGCTTCTTCGCCGCTGCGGGCCGAATGCACCTCAAAACCGAAGCTGTTGAGAAACCATTTGGTGGGAATGCGCGAGGCGTCCTCGCCATCAACGAGCAGGACTGATCTTAGATGGGGTGATCGCAGGTTGACCACAGTATGTTTCATCCAATAATTGGCGATTATTGAGCAACCGCACCTCAGGGCTGGCTGGGCGGCTGAATTCGTGCGCGTGTTGGAACACCAGCCTCAGGCTGGATCTTTCCGCCAATACTTGGGCGCCGAAATCATTCCGGCGGGGCAGCTAAGATCCAGTTCCAGATTTTTTAGAACCGGTGACATTGCCAAACCGGGTCATGTATATTTTTGTAACCTGCCAGCGCAATTGTGGCAATGCACACTTGGGACATCATGGGTGAGACTTCTGCCAGAACGAAATGGTTTGCTGGTCGCTTTCCAATCGGACGCACGCCAGCTTGGTAGTGTGGGAATGACAGCCTTGATCCTCGCTGATTTCAAAGGCATGCCCGGCCTTGGAGCGTTTGCAGAAATACCGTGGTTACGCGAAGCGAGGATGTTTGGGTTTTGGCAAAGGAGCATGCCCGCTGCGACCTGTGACCGGGTCAAAACGAAACCAAAACCCAACTAGAACGCTCTCCCCTTTCTTGCTCACAGCGTGGCTACAGTATTTCTGAAAATGCTCCAATTGTGACTCGGCACCACTGAAGCCTGGCCGAAATATATTGCCATGCCCGCGAACCGCCCATCATGCCAGCTCTAAAAAATCTGCCGGAACTTTTACCGCGGCTGCCTGGCCGATGAAATCCAGGCGGAGATATACCGTGCTCATGCCTGTGCGTGCCTCCACCCAGGCCTCTATCCCTTGCAAAGGCCCTTGCTTGATCTTCACCCGCTGCCCAACGCCAATTTCAGGAGCCACCTGAATCTCCATGCCTGTCTCCAGTGCCATGAGAATTTCACGCAATTGACGGACAAACAAGTCTTGGTCAAAAACCGTCAGCACACGGGCCACATGTTCGTTCTGCGCCAGCGACTGCTTTTGGGTGGGTAAAATTTGAACAAACAAATATCCGGGGAACAGCGGTTTGTCGAACTGAACCGTTTTGCGGCGGTATTTATGGACGCTGGCGAAACAAGGCAGCACGGCGATGAATTGCTCCTTCTCGCAATAGTTCTTCAGTTTTTTTTCTCGCCGTGGCCGCGTATGAACCACAAACCATGCCAGTGTCTCCATCCATAAATTGTGCATACCGAGTTGAAGCACGTCAATCCCGACCTGCGTTCGCCCGCCGAGAAAATCCAAGCATTCCGGCAAGCTGCCTCTTGAAGCCCAAGATTTCTGATCCGGAAATGTGTCGCGCGCAACTGTGGCCAGCGCTTTCTTTACGGAATGAATGATAAACCGACTACCCCTAGGTGGCGTATCTTCCCAAGATTTGCTTATGATTGCTGCTGGCGCAGGCCACTGTTTAGAATTTCATTTTGATTGCTCCCCGGCGTTAACAGCCCGCTCAACGAACTCAACAAATTGTTGATTCTTGAACTGCGAATTTTTCTTCCAGACAACAGCAGGCAAGGGGAGTGATAAAAACCACCTGACATCCGCTCCCAATTCTTCGAGCGTGGTAACGCCACCGGCAGTTGCAACACGCCAACCCGTTATGTAATGGGTGGCTGCCACGACGCAGAGGGTGTTCCATGTCGCATCGGCGGCTGCGGCGGGATCTTTGTCGTGGGCGGTGACAGCGAGCAAGGAGCGCATCATGGTCTCGACGAATCCGTGTTCTACATTGAGATCGCAATCCACCACGTTGAAGCGGCATAAAAAGTGCCAAATTTCTGCGTCCGCCGGCGGCGGTCCGCCAGCGCCCCGCAGGATGGCTGTAATCTCGTGGTAATAATTCAGGGCGGGTTTTCCCAAGTAACCTGGAATTTGTAACCGTCGAAGCATGTCGGCGGAATCAGTTGAAGCCCGTGCGCAGTCGAGCAAGGCGCGGAGGCCTCGGACGAGCTTTGCGGAAAGGCCGCTCGTAATCAGCCCTACCACATCGCGGTTTTGATCAAAAAGTGTTGGGTTCCTGAAATCCGCAAAAGCGCGCCGCAAGGTTTCGACAGATTCCCCGTCGTTTTCGCTCAATACAAAAGAACGTTTGACTTGGATGGCGGCCTTGCCGTTTGCGCCCAGAGAATTAACGGCCTCCAGCAAAAGATCGTCCGTCTGCCAGCCCAGATGTTTGGTCTGGAAATGAACGGCACTGAGTGTGTCGGTTCCCAGAAAGAAGGGGGCGCCGCGAGTCAGTAGAAGCGTCAAGCAGGCCGCCCCGACTTTGAACTCAAAGTCCGGGCCAGCGCCGCCGGTTGCTGATGGATTGGTTACGGGTTCCACGCCAGGTGAATTATGCCCTTCGGCATCCAAACATTTCAACAACTCTTGGCATGCGACAGGGGCGGATAGGCGATATTAGGCATTCGTTCGTCACATTTTTGGTGCCCTTTCTGGTGCCCATGTGTGTCTTTGCTGAGATAAAACATTGACGCAAAAGCATTTCAGTTTGGAGGCGGGGGCGGAATCGAGTAACCCCAATCTGATACCGCCATCTGATACTGTATGCCGGTTTTGGGGACTAAATGGGGCTTTTGCAGGCCAAGTAAAAGAGAGTGGAAACGAATAATTTGCTTGGGAGGCAAGGGGATTCTAAATCTGGCAATTTTAGTCCAAGACCGTGCGTTACACCCGAAACAAGCCTACCGACTCGATTCTCATTAGAATTTCACTTTTTGCGCCATGGCTTGACTATGCTCGTTGCGCAGGTGACCGTAAACCCGCATTGCTAATCCGCCGCCGTCTTTGTGGCCAAGCCAGTGCGCTACGGTTTGTATCGGCACGCCAGCCTCGATGCAAATAGTGGCGTGATAATGACGCAAACCGTGGTGGGTAAGTTTTGGAATTCCAATTTTTGCACAGGCTTTTTCCAGCAGGATAGGGCATTCGATGATTTCAAGTACCTTCCCCTTGATTTCACCGCCGCGATTAGCCTGTATCCGCTTCAATAAATCTTCCATGTCAGGAATAATAGGCACGCGTCGGATCTCTCCGTTTTTGGTGCCTTCTTTAGGATCACCGCGAACAATGATTTCCTTGCGCTGCCAATCAATATCTTCGCCCGTTATCCATTGGGCTTCCGTATAAATTCTGAAGCCGCCATACGCGATAAATTCAACCAAGTCAGCCGCCTTGGGTCCCCAACCATTTGAATTGTCGTTGCGGATGGCCGAAACCAGCAACTTAAATTGATCCCGGCTTGGCAGATGCAGTTCTTTCTGTTTGATTTTTGCCAGCGGAATCTCTGCTGCCGGGTTTTCGATGACCTCCCCGCCAAGCCGCTTTTGTTCCTTGATGCCGTTCTCCATAATCAACCGGAAGGTGCCAATCACGTTATTGAAATACTGGCTGGCGATTTCAGTTTTCAACCGTGTCGCCCATTCCTGGCACTCATTTTCGGTAATCTCTCCCAATAGGCGACTGCTAATGCCTGGCCACGATGATTCAATTTTCTGAATACATAGGAAGCGATAGCCTTTGCTCCGTGTCTTCATGGAGTGGTCGTTTACCACCCGCTTTTTGTAAAGCTCGGTGGCAGTTCCAAAGGATACCTTTTGCTCTTCGTTTGTCTCCCCGATGGTTTGTTTCTCCTTTAGAAAATCCACCAGTTTCACTTGAGCCACAGACCAAACATCTGTTTCTAAACTTTCGCGAATAATCTTGCCCCCGATCTTTATTCGTGCAAAATATGTGCCGCTGCTGACGTATTGCAGTAGATGCGGAACGCGTGAAAATGACCGCCATTTGCCGTCCTTGGACAGGCGAAAGGCGATTTTTTTTCCAGTCGGTGCAGGTTGATTTTCGGTATTGGCCATGTTTTTAATGCGCGGTATACAATTGGCGGATACAACGCTAAGAAAAACATAAACCGAAAAACTCGTCAACTAATTGATTTTAATGGCTTTGGTAGGTTACCCAAGTGGCCAACGGGGGCAGACTGTAAATCTGCTGGCTATGCCTTCGATGGTTCGAATCCATCACCTACCACCATCTTCAACCCCCGTTTGGGGGTAAGCAACCTTACGTTTTTATGCTGTTTTTCAAGTTTTAATGCCCTCGTGTCGTGTCGTTTTCAAATCAGGAATTTTTTCGTTTTGGGCAATTAGCCAGAAGTAGCACGGGTTTTTGATTTTTGGCGGGCGGGGCGGCCAGCAGCGCCAACGGTTTTGGGCTTCGGCAGTTTATCAGGCACCATCAAATGAAATGGAGGTATCACTGGTCGTGCTGAGGAAGTGCATCGAGTCGTCGAAATAGTAAGCAATATTTTCACGCAAATGCTTCCGCCAGGCAGCTTTCACATCACCCCGATACCATGCGAAGCAGGCCAGCGAGTAGCCAAAGAGGGCTTCCGATAGGTAGCCCTGTCGGCTCACACTCCAGCCCTGCCTCTTACCGTCCTGCCACTGGCTGAACTGAAAAGCCGAATTTGCCGTGAGGATGCCAGCCCCGAAGTACACGGTGAGGAGATCGGTCAACAACTCGCTATCCGGTTCATCTCTTGAAATGCGCTGATCCCCCAGCAGATGCACGTGCCCTAACTCGTGGCAAATTGTCGCGGCCAGCGCCGCCGGTCGAAGGAGGGCTGATTTCTCCAGGGAAATGATCTGTACCGGGCTGTTCGCGGGTGCCTGATATAAGCCGGCGGGGCCAGAACTGTGCGACTCCCCGGCGTAGGCCGAATCAATTTCATGCGATTCGTCCCTGGCGTAAAACCGCAGCTGGAGTCGCGCGGTGTCCACCTGCATAAAGCCGCACAACCGCTCGAACAGGTCGGCGCCGGCCTGCTGCGATCCATCCCACTTTTTGGGCAACAACTGGGAGGTCGGATCCAAGGGGGCACGGCGAATTGGTTCGGATCCAAACTGTTCTCGCAGCCAGATCATACGGTATTCCACCCACGCTTTGTGGCTTGAATCAAGATGGCAGCGGGGACCGTGAAACTTCCTTGCCAGGTGCCGAAATAGGCTCATATCAACCCCACGGCGCAGGGGCTGGCCCCGAGCTCAGCTATGCAATCGTTCGCGCACGCGGGAGCCGGCCCATCACCAAAATGTGGCCAAAGATTTTGTCCGCGGGCCGTTTCCGTAACCGGCAACGACAAGGGCGGGTAAAGGGCAATGAAATGATGCGTTTTCATGCGTCAACTCTGGCCATACGCCGCCTGTTTCTTATTTTGAAATCCGAATCTCGCCGGTTTAAGTATCTGCAACCCATTCATAATCATGTGAATCGTTCCTTGAATTGCGACTGCCAGTCGCAGATCGAAGCTGCGGCGAGCCTACGCCTGGCAAACTGGGTTGGCCAGCAAATATTCGGCGGTATGATGAATAAATGTCAACGTGGGGTGGGGGCTGGTGAGGCAAAAGTCATTCGGCGCTGGAACCGGGCCGGATTCAAACCCGGCAGCCAATGGCGCTGCCGCCGCCGCCCGAATGCATTTTTTGCGCTCCCTGAAAACCACGCATTGCCAGATTTGCTACCACCTTGGCAGTCCGAGGTTATTCGTTGGCCGTGGCCTCGCCGGTAATTTGCCTCCAAACCGGTTCGACAATTGGCGGCCGATGGCCAAGAATCTGCCGGGAGTGGGCAATACAACCGCGAACAACAACATGAAATGGTTGCGCAGCAACGGCTTTATTCTGGGCCTGTTTGCCGCGGTGGGCGTGGCGTTGCTGGTGCCCGGGCCCGGCTCACGCAGCGGCAGCCTGCATCCTGATATCGCCAGCAATATCGGCATTGCGCTGATTCTTTTTTTGCAGGGGCTGTCGCTGGCGTTTGAGAAGATCAGGAGCAGTGCGGGCAACTGGCGTTTGCATGCCACGATCCAGACGTTTACGTTCGTGGTTTTTCCGGTGGTGGGCATGCTGTTTCAATGGGTCATGCCCCGGCTGTGGGTGACCGAACCGGTGGCGATCCAGATGGGTTTTCTCTACCTGTGCGTTTTGCCGTCCACCGTATCCACTTCGGTGGTCTTGACGGCGGTGGCGCATGGCAACACCCCGGGGGCGCTGTTTAACGCGGCCTTTTCCAACATCCTGGGCGTGTTCCTGACGCCGTTGCTGGTGCATTGGCTGATGCAGACGACCGGGCACGCGGCACCGTTCGGGCCGCTGCTGGTGAAGATCTCGCTGCTGACGCTGCTGCCGTTTTTCGCGGGGATGTACCTGCGTCGGTTCGTGAAACACGCCGTGGACCGGCACAAGGCCTGGGTGGCGCGGATCAGCAACAGCGTGATTGTCTTCATCGTCTATTGCGCCTTCTGCGATTCCGTGACGGAGCGGATCTGGCAGCGCAACGGGGTGGCGGTGACGGCGGCGGTTTTGCTGGGGGTGGTGGTGCTGTTCGCCGGGATGTCGCTGCTGGTCTCCCTGGCGTGCCGGGCGCTGCGCTTGAACCGGGAGGACGGCATCGCCGCCTATTTCTGCTCGGTGAAAAAGACGCTGGCGATGGGGGTGCCGCTGGCCATGCTGATTTTTGGGGAGCGCGCGGATCTCTCGCTGATCCTGCTGCCGATCATGTTTTATCATCCGCTCCAGTTGTTCGCGAACGGCATCCTGGCCAATCGGTGGGCGCAGGCCGCGGTCGCGCCCGGCCACGCTTGAGCCGGCGGGTTTAATTATACTGCCGGCTGAATTCGCGGATCATCGCCTTCCACCACGGGGCGAGCTTTTCTTCCGGTCGCAGCCAGGCCTGCTGGTGGAGCCACACCATCACGCTTTGATCAGCCAGGACGGCCATGCGCTCGGCGGGTTTTAATTTATCCGGCCCGGCGGCCAGCAGTTTTTCGCCGAGGGCGCGCACGGCCTCGGTGCCGGCGCCGATGCGGGCGAAATGCTCGGCGTAATCGGGGTTCAGTTGTTTTTCGCGGAGCAGGGTCACGTGGATGGCGTTGACGTACGGATCAAGCACCGCCCGGGCCAGGCCGGTGTGCGCGAGGACGGGGGAATCCGCTTCGGTGAGCTCATGGATTTTCATCCGCGAGCGCAGCGAGACGATTTCCATCGGCGGCCTGATTTCCTCCGGCGTCAGAAACAGGCCCAGGCTTTTGGCGCGGGCGCCCAGATTGCGGCGGCTGGTGAGCACGCTCAGGGGCACGGAGAAGACCATGCCGGCCAGCACGGGGGTGAACCACCAGAAGAGGGTGGTGTTCAAATGCCAGGTGAACAGGCCCCAGACGACGCCGATGAGGGTGTGACCCCAGTGGCGCTGCACGGCGTAAAGCCAGCTGGTGCCGTCGGCACTGCGGTTTTGGGTGGCCCAGCCGACGCTGATGCCGAGAATGTTGGTCACCACAAAGCGTGTATGCCAGAGCATGAGCAACGGCGCGTGCAGCGTGGAAAAGATCGTTTCCCCGATGACGCTGCCCGTGGCGTTCAGCAACCCGCCAAACTCGCGCCGGCGCGGCCAGTCGCGCGCCAGATCAATCAAGGAAAGCAGCTTTGGCAGCATGATGACCGTCATGCAGATCATGAAGATCAAGAAAGCTTCCGCCGTGCCGCTGCCGCTCCAGGTGCCCAGCCGGGAGGGCAGGGGGATGTCGCTCAGGCCGGTATAATCCTGATACCAAAAGATCCAGTTGAATACGATCAGGAATGCCAGCCACAGCGGGCCGGAGAGGTAGCCGAAAATGCCGAGCAAAAGGTGCACGCGGCTGACGCCGCGCAGGCCCTTGGCAAACAACACCAGGCTGTGCTGCATATTGCCCTGGCACCAGCGGCGTTCGCGCTGGGCATTTTCAATGAGCGCCTGGGGCGCCTCCTCGTAGCTGCCTTCCAGATCGTAAGCGAGCCAGACTTTCCAGTTTTCGCGGATCATCAGCGCGGCTTCCACAAAATCGTGGCTCAGGATCTGGCCCCCGAAGGGCTTGCGGCCCGGCAACTGGGGCAGGTCGCAAAACTGCATGAACGGTTCGGAGCGGATGATGGCGTTATGGCCCCAGTAATTGCCGAGGTCCAACGCCCAGTAGTTCAGACCGGAGATGAACACCGGCGCATACAGGCGGTTGGCGAATTGCTGGATGCGGCCGAACAGCGATTCGGCATTGACGAGCTGCGGCACGGTCTGGATCAGGCCGACCGTCGGATGCACCTCCATCATTTTCACCAGGTCCACCAGTGTTTCGCCGCGCATGATGCTATCGGCATCGCAGCAGACAAAGTAGCGGTAGCGCTTGCCCCAGGTGTTGAGGAAGTCGCGGACATTGCCGCTCTTGCGCGCGTCGTTGAAGAGGCGGCGGCGGTAGTAGATTTTGCCGAGGGCATCAAGGTCGCGCACCATTTCACACCAACGGGACTCCTCCTCCACCCAGCGGTCAGGATTGGTGGAATCGCTGAGGATGAAAAAGTCGAACCGGTCGAGCTGGCCCGTGCGCTCCAGCGATTCGTACGTGGCGCGCAGGCCTTCGTAGACGCGGACGGGGTCTTCGTTGTAAACCGGGAAAATGATCGCCGTGCTGACATCGTCAATGCGCTGGCCTTTATAAGGCTTCAGGCCGGTGATGCGCCGTTGCGTGCCGAAGATGCGGATAAAAAAGCCATAGACCCCGTGCATGGAGCCGATGGCCGTGAGCAGGAAGAGAATGATGAACAGCAGCAGCAGGAGGGTGTGCGACGTGGACCAACCCCGGCGCAGCAGCAGGTCGGCGAACAGCAGGGAGGTCAGCCCCGTCAGCAGGACGGCCGCCGAGAAAAAGCCAAACAGCCGCCAGCCGCGCCGGATGCGGGGGGTGAGGCGTGTTTCAGTGATGACCGGTTCAGGCATGGTTTAATGGAACAAATGTTTAACCCAGTCAACCCCGTTGGCCAACTGTTCGGCAAAGCTCTTCCAGATGCCTTCCACGTTGTGGGTCAGCTTGAAAACGACAAACAGCAGCAGCGCGAACCCCAGCCAGGCCAGGGCCATGCGCACATACGGCAGCCGGCCGAAATTGGTGAGGCGGGTGATCGGGCCAAGGTCGAGCGGCCGGGGCACCATCTTGGACAACTGGAAATCCGGGCCGGCCCGGAAGAAGGATTCACGCATGGACTCGACAAACTCTTCCGGCCACGGGCCCGGCCGGAGAAACTGGTCCTGCCACTTGCCCGGCATGTCGGCCAGGAGCAGCGCGAGCCGGCCGCGCGTGGAGAGCATCTGGTCGTTGTTCAAAGGCGAGGTTTGCAGCACGGCGGCGAACCATTCGGTCACCAACCGGTCCATCTCCTCGGCCGCCAGCTCGGTGGCGCTGCGCTTGAGTTCGTCGGGTGCGCGCCGCTGGGCGCGTTCCAGCACCCGCAGGACCAGCTGGCCGAGCAGGGGCTTGTTGCGGATGCGGAGGGCGTGAAAATAATTCTCCACCTTCACATAAGCCGCGTTCCATTCCTCCAGGGAGCGCCCGGCAATCTGGCCCGAGACGTCGGGCAGGTTTTTCAGGGTCGGCTCCATTGATAAACCCAGGTTTCGCTGACGACATTGGTGCCCTGTTGCAGGGTGCAGCGCAAGTCCACGGCGTCACGGCTGTCCGCCTTGGGACGCATTTTCACGATGACGCGCCAGGTGCCGAGAAAGGAATTGCGGGAGATGTAGTTATCCACGATGTCGGCGTTGCCGCTGCAACTGGAAATGGGCGTGGGCGGCTGGTCTTCAGGAATCGCGTCGAGCTTGGGTCCGTCAAAATCAATCACGAATTGCCGCGCGCCGGGGAATTGCGCGTCCGGCCCGATGCGCGTCGAAACCACGTGGTTTTCCGAGCGGCGGGTGTCCGCATCGCCCGATTCCCAATACAGGGTGTAGCCGAAGTGATACGGCTGCAGCGCCGCCGGTTTTTTCTTCGGATCCCAGAATGCGACGATGTTGTCCAAACCCTCGTAGCTGGTGCTCAGTTCGACCAGATGCAGGTCGCCTTCGCCCCAGTTGCCATGGGGTTCGATCCACACGCTGGGCACCTGGTGGTAGAGGTTGAACATGTCCTGGTAGGCGCCAAACCGGCGTTCGCGCTGGAGCAGGCCGAAACCCCGGATGTTCGGCGCGGAGAAAACCTGGTGGCGCATGGCCGCAGGATTTTCGAGCGGACGCCAGAACACCTCGCCATTGCCCATGTGCACGAGCAGACCGTCGCTGTCGTGGACTTCGGTGCGGTAGTCGTCAAATTTGCGTTCCGTGTTCTTGCCGAACCAGAACATGCTGGTCAGCGGGGCCAGCCCGACGGTCTTGGACGGCTGCCGGTTTTTGTCCAGCAAGGCGACGTTGTTGGTTTCGCGGAAATATAAAACGGCTTCGATGCTCGCGCGGGTGGTGTCGCCGGGGTGGATGAGAAATTCATAGGCGCCGACGCAGCTTACGCTGTCGAGGATGGCGTAGAGCCGCAGTTCCCGGTCGTCCGGCTGCGGTTTGCCCAGCCACCAGTCGGTGAAGATGGGGAATTCTTCGGGGCGGTCGCCTTCGCCGCAGTCGAGGGCCAGACCGCGGGCGGATTCGCCGTAGCGCTGGCCTTTGCCGAGCAGCCGGAAATAACTCGCCCCGAGAAACGCGCCCAGTTCATCCAGTTGCCCCGGATTGTTCAGCGGATTCAGCACCCGAAAGCCGGCATAGCCCGTATTGACCGGGATCTGCTTGGCGATGTTCAGCTTGCCGTAGTCAAAAAAGTCCTGCACGAAGCGGATCGGCTGCGTGTGCATCGCGGTGAATTCATGCACATGCACCGGCTCCTGATAGAGGTAGCCGGGATGGAAAAACTCGATTTGGAACGGCAGTTGGTCCGCCGCCCACAGGGCGCGGTCCCGGCGGAAACGGATTTCCCGGTATTTGTCGTAGTCCAGGTTATCCTGGCGCAGCACGGCGGGCAGGTCGGCACGCGGCGAGTGGAACGGCGATTGGGCCCGTGCCAGCGCGCGTTGCGACACATAATCCAAATTGACTTCGGCGGACTCCGCCCCAAACACGGCTGGCAGTACCAGCAGGTTTGCAGTCAGAACCACCAGAAAACAAGGTCGGCACATTCGATTAATGGAAAACGAAACGGCTGCAATTTGCAAGCTTCCCCGCGCGTTGCGAAAAAACCGCGATGAAAAAAAAGTCAATGATAAGTTGACAGCGCGCGCTTCGGTTTCCTCACATGGTCAGGGCGGCATCCCAGTCTTTCCAGACCGGCTCATAGCCCAGCTGGCGGATTTGCGCCGCAACTTCATGCGGCGGCCGCTCATCGCCCACGTTAAACTGGCCGGTCGCATTCGTCGGGCGGTTGGCTTGCGGCGCCCATTCGCTGGCACCGGACACCAGTTCCTTGATGATGCCGCGCTCGGTGTGATGAATTTTTTCCCGGCCGGCACCGGTATAGCCGCCCGGTTCCGTGCGGGCCCCCGCGCTCATCATTGTTACCCCCAACGGAATCAAGCCGTTACGCAGCTTTGGCGTCTCGCGCGTTGAGAGCACAATGCCGACATCCGGGAACATCAGCCGGATGGCGCAAATGAGCTGCGCCAGTTCGCGGTCGCTGATGTGGGTGAGCGGCTCAAACTCACCCGCGCAGGGCCTCATCCGCACGGTGGAAATCGTCAGGGCCGCCTTCCAGCAGTTCCGCAGCAGATAATCCGCATGGGCCGCGGCGCTCAGGGCCTCGAAGCGCCAGTCGGCCAGGCCGTAAAGCGGGCTGATGCCGAGCCGGCGGAAGCCGGCCGCGTAGGCGCGTTCCGGCGTTTCCAGCCTCCAGTCAAAGTTCCTTTTCGGCCCGGCGGTGTGCATTTCCGCATAGACCTTGCGGTCATAGGTTTCCTGGTAAACCACCAGGCCATCCGCCCCGGCGGCAACCAGCGGACGGTATTCCTCCACCTCCATGGGCCCGACTTCGAGTGAAATGCTGGGCCAGTCCGGGTGCAGGGCGGCGATGCAATCGCGCATGTAGCCATTGGAAACAAATTTCGGATGTTCGCCTGCCACCAGCAGCAAGTTGCGGAAGCCGTGCGACTTGATTTCCTCCGCCTCACGCCGGACCTCGTCGAGCGAGAGGGTGACGCGCAAAATCGGGTTGTCGCGGGAGAAGCCGCAATACGAGCAGTTGTTGATGCACTCGTTGGAAAGATAGAGCGGGGCAAACAGCCGGATGACCTTGCCGAAACGCTGCTGGGTCATCAAATGGGCACGTTGGCCGAGGGTTTCGAGCATTTCCCCGCCCGCCGGCGAAATGAGCGCCGCAAAGTCGGCGAGGTTGATTTTGGTTTTACCGGCGGCTTCCCGGACCCCAGCCAGGCTGGTGCCGAGCGATTTTTTGACGAGGGCGTCCAGCGGCAACGAATTGAATTCAGTGACAAAACTCACAATGCCAGTTTACCGCCTTTTGGCGCGAAGTCGAGCGGCTGGGGCCGGTTGGCTCTGGCCGGGTCAGAATCCGGGCGGCTCCGGTTGGCTCCCGGCCGCCTTCGCGGCTTGCTTCCACGCGGTCAGCTATGGCTAACTATGCCGCGTGAAAATTATCGGTATCATTCCCGCCCGCTTTGCTTCCACCCGCTTTCCCGGCAAACCGCTGGCGCTCATCGCCGGCAAACCGCTCATCCAACATGTGGTGGAGCAGTGCCAGCGGGCCAAATTGCTGGCGGAAGTGGTGGTGGCCACGGATGACGACCGCATTGCCGCGGTCGCCCGCAAGTTTTGCCGCGTGGAAATGACCCGCGCCGACCATCCCAGCGGCAGCGACCGCATTGCCGAAGTGGCCGCCCGATGTGACTGTGATGCCGTGGTGAATATCCAGGGCGATGAACCCCTGATTGATCCCGCCGTGGTGGAGGCCGTGGCCGGCGCTTTGGCGCAGAACGAGATGTCCACGGCGGCCACCCCCCTCCGGCAGGCGGCCGATTATGACAACCCCAATGTCGTAAAAGTCGTTGTCAGCCTCGGCGGCCGTGCGTTATATTTTTCCCGGCGCACGATTCCGTATCTGCGCGAGGCCGCCAACCGTCCGGTGCCGGAGCAGTTGGCGGCGTTTCCTTTTTTGAAGCATCTCGGCATTTATGGGTTCCGGCGCGAGACGCTGCTGCGCTTGGTGAAGTTTCCGGTGTCGCCACTGGAAAACGCCGAGAAGCTCGAGCAGTTGCGGGCGCTGGATAACGGCATCGGCATCGCCGTCGTGACGGTGGCTTATGACAGCGTCGGGGTGGACCTGCCGGAAGATGTGCACCGGGTGGAAGCGATTTTGAACCGCCATTAGCCCCGGTTCCCGGTTTTAATGAGGCGGCGCGAAGGCGCGCCGCAGGCCATTGATTGATGCCCGGCACGCCGGAAAACGCGCCGGGTTCATCCGTGGCGAAAACAATTTTACAAATGAAATTCATATTCGTAACCGGTGGTGTGGTGAGTTCGCTCGGCAAAGGCTTGACGGCCGCCGCGCTCGGCACCTTGCTCGAAAACCGCGGCCTCAAGGTCGCGCTGCAAAAATTCGACCCCTACCTCAATGTCGATCCGGGCACGATGTCGCCCTATCAACATGGCGAAGTGTATGTGCTGGACGATGGCGCGGAGACGGATCTGGACCTGGGCCATTACGAGCGTTTTACCAGCACCAAGCTCTCCCGGATGAACAATCTCACCAGCGGCCAGGTTTATCAGCGCGTATTGAACAACGAGCGCGAAGGGGTCTATCTGGGCAAGACCGTCCAGGTGATTCCGCACGTCACGGACGAGATCAAGCGCCGCATCCACCTGCTGGCCGAGACGAGCAAAGCCGATGTTATCATCACTGAAATCGGCGGCACCACCGGCGATATCGAGGGGCTGCCCTTTGTGGAAGCGATCCGCGAATTTGCCCTTGAAGCCGGCATTGGCAACACCTGTTTCATCCATGTCACCTACGTGCCCTTCATCAAGGCGGCGGGTGAATTAAAGACCAAGCCCACCCAGCAATCCGTCGCCAAGCTGCGGGAAATCGGCCTCACCCCCAACATCATTGCCTGCCGCTGCGAGAAACCGCTGGACAAGGAGCTGCGCCAGAAAATTTCCATGTTCTGCAACGTCCCGCTCGAGGCGGTCATTGAAGTGAAGGACGTGGACCACACGATTTACGAAATGCCGCTCATGCTCCAGCGCGAACGCATGGATGAGCTGGTCTGCCGCATTCTGCATCTCACCACGCCCGCGCCGAACATGGCGCACTGGCAGGAGATCATCCGCAAGCTCATCGCCCCGCAGCATCGCGTGCGCGTGGGCGTCGTCGGCAAATACATCGAACTGCAGGACGCTTACAAATCCGTGTATGAGGCCATCATCCACGGCGGCGTGGCCAATGATTGTGGCGTGGAAATCGTGCAGGTGGATGCCGAGGACATCGAGAAAAACGGGGCGGAGAAAGTCTTGAAAGGGCTGGGCGGCATCCTGGTCCCCGGCGGTTTTGGCGCGCGCGGGGTGGAAGGCAAAATTCTCGCGGCGCAATATGCGCGGGAGAAAAACATCCCGTATTTGGGCCTGTGCCTGGGGATGCAGATCGCCACCATTGAATATGCCCGGAACGTCCTGAAGCTGGCCAAGGCCCATTCCACCGAGTTTGATACGGCCACGCCTTTCCCGGTCATTGCCATGCTCGACGAGCAGCGCAAGGTTACCAAAAAGGGCGGCACCATGCGGTTGGGTGCCCAGCCGTGCCAACTGGTCGTTGGCTCCAAGGCGGGCCAGCTTTACGGCTCTTTTGTCATCCACGAACGCCATCGCCACCGCTATGAATTCAACAACGCCTACCGCGAAAAATTCGAGAAGGCCGGCTTTGTGTTCAGCGGCCTTTCGCCCGACGGCAAGTTGGTGGAAGTCATTGAGTTGCCAAAGCATCCGTTTTTCATTGCGAGCCAGTTCCACCCGGAATTCATGAGCAAACCGCACCAGCCGCACCCGCTGTTCAAGGGCTTCATTGCGGCGGCGCATCACCACTCCCATCAGAAACCGCTTTAGTGGGAAGGATGAAGGCGGAAGGATGGCTGGTGAATTGAACCCCACGGGTTCACCCGGTCGCCATCGGTTGGCTTGGCCAACCAGAGGTGGCCACGGCGGGGCACCTCTTATGCTTGGCCGGCGTATTCATTCTGTGAATGGGAGCGGTGGGGAAGGCATTTTATCACCCTGCCAGATTGCCGGGAAACTGCTGGATGGCTGCGAGTTTGCCCCAGCTTGCCGGTGCTTCGCTATTATCGGAATAGAAGATTGGATTTCAGTTTTCGCGGACTGGCCGGAAGAAATCCAAGGCTGCGCCCGAGCCAGGGTTGCTGCCACCTTGGATGGCAATGGGCGACCACCCCGCCAGCGGTTTGGCGTCAGCCACACCGGCCCCGGCAGGGCATGCAGTTGCTTATTGCCAACTGCCCTCCGACCTGCGGTTTGAGGGCCGCAACCACTGCGGCTTAAAAAGCCTCGCCTACCGGCATTGAATGCGGGCAATGCCGGTAGGCGGAGTTTACACAGGAACAATGCGTTTGGCCAGCCAATTTTCCAAGGCGCCAAGGTTTTCCCCGTACGGCAACGGTCAGGTAGCCCCGTCAGGGGCGATATGTTTATAGTTGAACCGTCCCCCTTGATTTTCCAGCTCCGGAGGAGCGACATCGGCTCACGCCTCCGGCCCAAAACTTCACGCGGTTCAAATCTCTTGATCGCCGATGCCACCGAAAACAGCGGAGAACCACCTTGCCACCGCGAGTACCCTCGCCATTCAACCCCCCACATTCGGGCTCTTCTCGATGGCTTTTCCAGCCATGAATCCGCCCCAACATCGATGCCCAAACCGCGCCTTCCACCGCGTCCTCTCCCTTGGCGGTCGCGTCCCGAAGCAATGGCATTTTTACCCTCCGCGCAAACCACCAGCAAAATTTCCCAAACAAATTACTTTACAGCTACACCAAAGAGGCGTAAAAATTAGGCATAAATCTGCTCTAAAACCCAAGTTGGGGAGAGCTGTTCCTTTTTTGCCTGCCCATGCCGTGCAGGCTTCTTTGACCGTGAAAAATAACCCCTTAAATTTTTCAAAACTTCTGCAGACCTCCTGCCACGGCGGCAGCCGTTGCGACGCCACCGGAACGGGAAATTTTTTCCTGTTCCGCCAACCTTGAAGTTTTCCGCAAAAAAGGTAAATCGGCGAAACGAACCCAAATTGATTTTTCGACAAGTATCTTTATTTAAATAATATACGATTATTTTTCGAAAAACGCAGGGTCGAAAACGAACCCAAACGAACCCAAAACGAACCCATTTTCAAACGCAAACGAACCCATTTTCAAACGCAAACGAACCCATTTTCAAACCCAAATCGACTTCAAACGAACACACGGACCCAAAACGAACCCAATTTAACCCCGCCAGACCGCCGGTTGGCGCTGCCGAATACCCGCCGCCCGTTTGCCGAGCGCGCACTTTCGTCTCAAAAGTGATTATGCGTCCCGTCGAGTCGAGTTTTGATTTGCGGTGCTGCACGTCCCACAGTCAGCCTTTGGTTTGGTAACTAAAATTCCCGCCGGCAATTCCAAAACCACTCGTTTTTTATAGTTGCTTGCCAGCGGGCCGGGCTTTTTACTCTTAACCAACATGGCTACTCGCGAATCCGCCCCCAATAAATCTGATCCAGGATCAGCCCGCTATGGTTTTGATCCCAAACATTTTATTCTGATGGGCGGGCTGATATTGACCATTTCACTCGCTGTGGGCGCCGTGTTCGTATGGTTCTTTTGCCGTATTGAACCGCCTTCCGGTTATTGCGCCGTGCTGGTGCACAAGGATGGCAAGGACATTCCCGCCAACGAAGTCATCGCCACCAGTCCCGAGCAGAAGGGAATGCAACTCGAACCGCTCAGTGAAGGGCGTTATTTTTACAATCCCGTCGATTGGTCCTGGCAAATGGAACCGCTGACCCAGATCAAAGAGGGCGAAGTGGGCATTATGATCCGGCAATACGGCCCGCCGCCGCCGCCCGGAAAATTCATTGTTCACAACCGGGAGGCCGATGGCACGATGTACCGCGGCATCATTGACGAACCGCTGCGGCCCGGCACCTATCGCCTGAATCCCCATGCTTACCGGGTGGAAAAGCGTCCGGCCATCAAGATCGAACCGGGCGAAGTTGGGGTCGTGACACTGCTCTACGGCAACGCGCCGGCGGAGCCGAATACCTTCCTGGTGAAAGCCAGCGAACAAGGCGTGCAGGAGACGCCATTGCGACCGGGCACATATTATTTGAATCCTTACATCCAGCGGGTCGATATCGTGGGCGTGCAAAGCCATAAGACGGAATTTGAAATCAGCTTTTTGTCCAAGGACGGTTTTCGTTTTCCGGTAAAAGGCGCGGTTGAATGGGCGGTGGAGGAGGACCGCGCGCCCGAAGTGCTGGTCATGATTGGTGACGCGGAGGACATCGTCAACAAGGTCATCCTGCGTTCCGCGCTGTCCATGAGCCGCGTGCAGGGTTCCAAATACAGTTCCGCTGATGTCATCAGCGGCACGGTGCGCAAGGCGTTTCAAGATGAATTCAGCCGGCACATCACGACCGAATCCGCCCGCAAGGGCATTCTGGTCAAAGCCGCCTTGATCAGCGAAATCGAACCGCCGCAAAAAATCGCCGAACCGATTCGCGACCGGGAAATTGCCGTGCAGACGCGGACGAAATATGAACGCGAAATGGAACGCGCCGAAACCGACGCCAAGGTCGCCGAGCAGAAGAAGTTGCAGGATCAAAAAGTTCGCATTGTGAAGGCGGATACGGTCAAGAAGAACGCCGTGCAACGCGCGACGAAGGAGCAGCAGGTGGTGGTGATTGATGCCAGCCGGGATCTGGAAGTGGCGAAGAAGGATTTGGAGACCGCCGAGAAGACGGCCCAGGCCATCATCTCCACCGGGCAGGGGGATGCCGACGTGATCAGCTACACCCGCCGGGCGGAAGCCAGCGCGCTCAAGGCGGCGGTGGCGCCGTTTGGCAACGGTTCCGCTTATGCCCGCTTTTTGTACTACAACAAAATCGCCCCTAATATCACCGGGATCATGGCCAACAGCGAAGGGGCGCTGGCAGGTCCGTTCCTGGATCTGTCAAAGCCGGCCGTGAAAGGAGGCGCGCAATGAAATCTAAATACGCAACCTTGCTCGTGATTCTGGGGGCGAGCCTGCTCCTTGGTTACATTTTCATTTATCAAGGCATCTGGGTGTGGGTGGTGGAGAACACCGATGTGCCGGCCGACAAGATGCTCGTTCTGGTGGCGAAGACCGGCAAGGAAATGCCGCCGGGCCGGATCATCGCCGGGCCGGGTGAGAAAGGGGTTCTGCTGGAGCCGCTGGGCACGGGGCGCCATTTCATCAACCCCCTGTTTTACGAGCGCCAGCTCCGGGACCAGATTGTGATCGGCCCCGGCCAGCTCGGGGTGGTGATCAACAAGTACGGCACGGAATTGCCGGCCGGTGAGTTTCTCGCCGCCCCCGGGCAGCGGGGCATTCAACGGGAGGTGCTGTTGCCCGGCACTTACAAGCTGAATCCCTACGCCTACGAAGTGCGCATCGTCGACATGACCTTGATTGAGCCCGGCTTTGTCGGGGTCATCGCGGCGCGTTCGGGCAGGCCCTCGCAAAATCAACTGGCCGAACCCGGTGAACGCGGCGTGCAGAAAACCGTGCTCCAGCCCGGCTTGTATGTGCTGAACCCGGAAGCCTATTCCGTGGAGCGCATTGAGATTGGGTTCAACCAGATCACCATGTCGCATGCGGGCAAATTGCCGGAAACCCAGACCACCGGCCAGGGCGCGACGGCCAAACCGCAGAAGGAAGAAACCACCGCCAGCATCCTTTCCGCCGTGCGCTTTCCCTCCAGCGACGGGTTTGAAATCACGATTGATGTGACCTTGCTCTGGCAGTTGCTGCCGCAGGATGCGCCCAGCGTCGTCGCGCGCTATGGCAACATCCGCAAGATCGAAAGCAACATTCTGATCCCGCAAATCAACTCCACCGCCCGGATCAAGGGGTCGACCTTTGGCGCGGTGGATTTCATCGTCGGTGACAAACGCGAGGAGTTCCAAAGCGCGTTTCAGGAGACGATTGAATCGACGTTGAAGGAAAAGAAACTCCTGGTGGATCTGGCCCTGGTCCAGGATACGCTGGTGCCGGACAACATCTCCGGCCCCATTCAGGATTCGCGCATTGCGGCCGAGTGGAACATCACCAATACGGAAAAAACCAAGACCGAAGCCAAAAAGGCTGAACTGGACGAAATGGTCGGCAAAATTCAGCAGGTTGAGCAGGTCGTCGAATATGAGACCCAGCGCCTCGAAGGCAACCTGACGGCGGAGCAGCAAAAGGAAGTGAATCAGATCGCGGCGGGCGCGCGCCTGCAAGTGGCGGAGCTTTCCCGGCAGACGGCGGTCATTCGCGCCGATACCCGGCGCAAGCTCGGCGGGGCGGAAGCGGCCGTGGTCGAACTCAAGGGTAAAGCCGAAGGTGACGGCTACGCCTTGCAAGTTCAGGCGGCGGGCAGTCCCGCCGATTATAGCGCCCTGCAATTTGCCAAACAATTATCCGACAAGATCCGGCTCTCGCTGATTTATGCCGGCACCGGAACTCTCTGGACTGATTTGGAAAAGTCGGCCCAGGTTGCCCCTCTGGAGCTGTTGAAACAAACCAAGCAAATTGACGATGCCGCCAAAAAATAGTCCATCCACTGACATGAGGAATGAATTTGATAATGTCGGGTTTCATCGTCGTCGCAAGCTTTTGAAGCTGACTGGCTTGGTGCTTATCTTGCTCGGTCTCTTCACCATTCTTGACATGGTTTCAACGGTGCCCATTCCGCTGACGGGAATGCGCGCGGTATTCGCCGGCCTCGTGTTGCTGATCTTCGGTTTCCTGGCGTTGTATCAGGGTTATAAACTGCCGCTGCCCGAAGCCATTGAACTCATTCATGGCCGGGGGCGGGGCATAACGGCTTCTGAACTGGTTCACCTGATGCGCGTCGACAAACCCACGGCCAACCGCATCATCCAGGCGCTGATTCGCCAAGGCTATCTGCGGACCGCCGCGGATCGTGACGCGGCGGAGGAAGTTTTTGATCCGGTCCAGTAATGGCATAATTTAAACACGAATGCCTTGCTGGCTGGCCTGCCCGGTTGGCTGGCTGGTTTTTAACGATGAATTATTCCACTGCCATCGACTTCCTTTACAGCTTGCGCCTGTTTGGTGCCAAGTTTGGTCTGGAAAACACGCTGAAGCTGGCGGCACTCGCCGGCAATCCGCAGGCGCAACTCCGTTTCATCCACGTTGCCGGGACGAATGGCAAAGGCTCCACCTGCGCGATGCTGGAAAGCATTTACCGCGCGGCCGGCTTGCGCGTCGGTTTGTTCACCTCGCCCCACCTCGTTTCCTTTCGCGAGCGCATTCAAGTCAACCGCCAGTTGCCGGGCGAGGCGGAAGTGGTCCGGTTGGTGTCGGAAATCCAGCCGCTGCTCAAGTCGTTTCCGGCGGATCATCACCCGACCTTTTTTGAAGTCGTGGCGGTCATGGCCTTGAAATGGTTTGCCGAACAACAGTGCGACCTCGTTATTTGGGAGACCGGTCTGGGCGGGCGGCTGGATGCGACGAACATCGTCACCCCGCTCGCCAGTGTCATCACCAACATCGCGTTGGACCATCAGCAGTGGCTGGGGGATACGCTGGCCAAGATTGCGGCGGAAAAGGCCGGCATCATCAAGCCCGGCATACCGGTGGCGACGGCGGCGGTCGAACCGGAAGTGCTGCGGGTGATTACTGCGGTGGCGCGCGAAAATAATTCGCCGCTGACGCTGGTTGATACGGCAGCGGGCCGCCCGCTGCCTGCCGCGTTGCTGGGGGCGCATCAGCAGCTTAACGCTGCGCTGGCACTGGCGGTGGTGGAGATTTTGCAGGGACGGATTGCCGTCAGCGCGGAGGCGATTCGTACCGGACTGGCCACTGTGAACTGGCCGGGGCGGCTCCAATTGATTTCCCTTTCCGATGGCCGCCAAATCCTGCTCGATGGCGCCCACAATCTGGCCGGGGCGGAAGCGTTGCGGGCCGCGCTCAGCGCGCATTTTGCCGGCCTCCGACCGGCCATTATTTTCGGCGCGCTGGAGGATAAAAAGTGGGCGGGCATCTGCCAGTTGCTCGCACCGCTGGCGGGGAAAATTTTCACCGTGCCGGTCGCCAGCGATCGCACCGCGGCGGCGGCGGCGCTGGCCGGCGCTTTTCAAACGGCGAATCCCGCGGCCGCCGTGGCCGCCTGTGAAAGTTTGCCGGCGGCCTTGCAGGCGAGCCAGGCCGAACCATTTGTGGTCATCACCGGTTCGCTCTATCTGGTGGGCGAAGCCCTCGAGCTGTTGGGGCAGTCTCCGGCGGGGACTGGTGAGCGTGGTTTAAATGACTGGACATCAGTAAAAAGCAATAAATAAAAGGTAAATTATCGTGTCCCAAGGCGGGCTAATACATTGGTCCCAACCTCGACGACGCGTTGACGGTCGGGCGGATTGTGCCTATTATCGGCCCCCGTTATGTCTTATGCTGATTCTCTGCCGAAGCAACGTGGCCTCGGCGAAACAAACCGTCCCGACGTCTGGTGGCTCCAACCACTGGTCGTTTTTCTGGGGTTCTCCGCCTTTATCATTTACTCCACCTGGGCCGCGTTCCAGGGGGTGACGGATATGCAAACCGGGTTTTCCCGTTACTGGTTTGGCCTCCATACCAACGGTCTGACGGCGGATTATCTGTCGCCGTTTTATTCCCCCGAATTCTGGGGGCCGTCGGGGCACGCGCTGTTCGGCAAAGTGTTGCCGGCCTGGTGGCCGTCCTGGGCGCCGTACTCCCCGTCCTTTCTGATCATGTGGGTGCCGGCGGGTTTCCGTTTCACCTGCTACTATTACCGGGGTGCCTACTACAAGGCGTTCTGGGCCGACCCGCTCAACTGCGCGGTGGGTGAGTCGCGCAAGAGCTTCCTGGGCGAACGCTCTCTGCCGCTGGTGATGCAAAACATTCACCGCTACTTCTTTTATCTGGCGGCGCTGTTCATCGTGCTGCTTTCCCATGACGCGTGGAAGGCCATGTGGTTCACGGATGCCGCCGGCAAGGAACATTTCGGCGTGGCCGTGGGCACCGTGGTGCTGACCTTGAATGCGTTCTTTCTGGCGATGTACACCTTTGGCTGTCACTCGCTGCGGCACCTGATCGGCGGTTATCTGGATACGAAGACCAAGGCCCCCAGTTGCGCCAAGGCTTATGATTGTGTGAGCTGCCTCAACCGCAAGCACATGATGTGGGCGTGGATCAGTTTGATCTGGGTCGGCTGGACGGATGTCTATATCCGCCTCTGCGCGACGGGTCATATCAAGGATATCATTTTCTTCAGCTTCTAAACCCTAACCAAGATTTTTTTGTGGCTACTAATTACGAAACTCACGAATTCGACGTCCTGGTGATCGGCGCGGGCGGCGCAGGCTTGCGCGCGGCGATCGAAGCGTCGGCGGCTGGCGTCAAAGTCGGCCTGATCTGCAAATCACTCCTGGGCAAGGCGCACACCGTCATGGCCGAAGGCGGCATGGCCGCAGCCATGGGCAACGTGGACGATCGCGACAACTGGAAGGTCCACTTCGCCGACACGATGCGCGGCGGCCAGTACATCAACAACTGGCGCATGGCCGAACTCCACGCCATGGAAGCCCCGGCGCGCGTGCATGAACTGGAAGCCTGGGGCGCGGTATTCGACCGCACCAAGGAAGGCAAGATCTCCCAGCGCAATTTCGGCGGCCATCGCTACCCGCGCCTGGCGCATGTGGGCGACCGCACGGGCTTGGAAATGATCCGCACCTTGCAGGATCATGGCATTCACCAGGGCATCAACGTATTCATGGAATACACGGTGGTCTCCCTGCTCAAGGACGGCGGCCGGGTGGTGGGCGCGTTTGGTTATGACCGCGAACGCGGCCGTTTCCGCGTGTTCAAGGCCAAGGCGGTGGTCCTGTGCACCGGCGGCCTGGGCCGTGCATACAGCGTGACGAGCAATTCCTGGGAAGGCACCGGCGACGGTGTTTCGCTCGCGTACCATGCGGGCGCAGAACTGCTCGACATGGAGTTCATTCAATTTCATCCGACGGGCATGATCTGGCCGCCGAGCGTGCGCGGTATTCTGGTGACCGAGAGCGTGCGTGGTGAAGGCGGCGTGTTGCGCAACAAGGATGGCAAGCGCTTCATGTATGATGACATCCCGGAGAATTACAAGTCCCAGACTTCCACCGACCCGGAAGAAGGCTGGCGCTATACGCAGAACGACAAGAATGCGAAACGTCCGCCGGAGCTGTTGACGCGCGACCACGTGGCCCGCTGCATCAACCGCGAAGTGAAAGCCGGGCGCGGCAGCCCGCACGGCGGCGTGTTCCTCGACATTTCTTGGATCAAGGAAAAGATTCCGAATTCCGCCGAGCACATCAAGCGCAAGCTGCCTTCGATGTACCACCAGTTCATGCAGTTGGCGAATCTGGACATCACCAAGGAACCGATGGAAATCGGTCCGACCACGCATTACGCGATGGGCGGCATCCGGGTGGATGGCGAGACCCAGGCCACGAACATTCCCGGTCTGTTCGCCGCCGGCGAATGCGCCGCGGGTTTGCACGGGGCCAACCGGCTCGGTGGCAATTCCCTGTCCGACCTGATCGTCTTCGGCAAGCGTGCCGGTGAATACGCCGCGAAACTCGCGAAGGAGACGGCTTCCGTCACCGTCAGCGATGCGGAAATCGAAAGCGCGTACCGCGAAGCCGTGGCTCCGTTTGAACGCGCCGCTGGCGGTTCCAGCGAAGGCCCCTATCAGGTCCAATACGACTTGCAGAACATGATGCAGAAGAATGTCGGCATCGTCCGTTTGCAAAACGAAATGGAGCAGGCGATTGAGAGCATTAAACAGCTCAAGGTTCGCGCCGAGAAAGTCGCCGTGCAAGGCCACTGCGAATATAACCCCGGCTGGCACACGGCGATTGATCTGAAACATTTGCTGACCATTTCCGAAGCCATCACCCTGGCGGCGATTGACCGCAAGGAGAGCCGCGGCGGTCATTTCCGTGAGGATTTTCCGGACAAGGATCCGGCCGCAGCCAAATACAACTCCGTCATTGCCAAGGCGGCGGATGGTTCCATGAAATTGCGGCGCGAAGCGATCCCGCCGATGCCTGAACATTTGAAACAAGTCATCGAGGACATGAAATGAACAAAACCGTTACTTTTAAAATCTGGCGCGGTGACGCGAAAGCCGGCCAATTCGTGGATTACACCACGGAAATCACCGAAGGTTTGGTGGTGCTGGACGTCGTCCACAAGATCCAGAAGGAACAGGCCAACGATCTGGCCGTCCGCTGGAATTGCAAGGCCGGCAAATGCGGTTCCTGTTCCGCCGAGGTCAACGGCATGCCCAAGCTCATGTGCATGACGCGCATGGACACGCTGAACATCGACAAGCCCATCACCATTGAGCCGATGCGCGCGTTTCCGCTGATTCGCGATCTGGCGACGGATGTGTCCTGGAACTTCCGCGTCAAAACCAAGATCAAGAAGTTCAATCCGCGCAAGCCCGACTGCGAAGACGGCACCTGGCGCATGCAGCAGGCCGACGTGGACCGGGTGCAGGAGTTCCGCAAGTGCATCGAATGCTTCCTCTGCCAGGACGTCTGCCACGTTTTGCGCGACCATCACAAGCACGACGAGTTCATCGGCCCGCGCTTCTATGTTTACACGGCGGCGCTGGAAATGCACCCGCTGGACACGGAGGACCGCGTGGCGGACCTCAAACAGACCCAGGGCATTGGCTTCTGCAACATCACCAAGTGCTGCACCAAGGTCTGCCCCGAACACATCACCATCACCGACAACGCCATCATTCCGTTGAAAGAGCGCGTCGTGGATGAATTCTACGATCCGTTCGCCTGGCTCTGGAAAAAGATACGGCCAGAGGGCTGAACTGTTTGCATCCTCAAATCTGATACAACCCGCGGCTTGCGCTGCGGGTTGTTCGTTTTGCGCCGGGCCGGATTGGACTGATGTTTAAGATAACAAGTTTGACTCAACCGCTGCATGAAATTAAATTTAAGCAATGTTGGCTGCCGAAACCAAAGTCGCGGGTTCCCACTCTGAACACGCCGCCCGTGCTGAATCCGCCCGTTCCTGGAAGAAAATCATGGAACCGGTGGAGCCCTTTCTGGATGCCGTGACGGCCCAGTTGATCCAGCAGGCACGGGATTTCGACCCGCAAATCGTGCCGTATGCCGAATACGCCCTCAATAATGCCGGCAAACATCTCCGGCCGACGCTGGTGGCCCTGGCGGCGGGCTGTTTCGGCCAGCCGGGTGAATCCCATGTGCGCGCTGCCGTCATCATTGAGATGGTGCACCTGGCCACGTTGGTGCACGACGATGTGATGGACGAGGCGGAAATCCGCCGGGGCATTCCGACGCTGGCTTCCAAGTGGGGCAATGAAATCGCTGTTTTATTTGGGGACTGCCTTTTTGCCCAGGCTTTGAAACTGGCGGCCAGCTATCCCACCCCGGAAGTCTGCCGGGCTGTTTCCCAGGCCACGAACACGGTTTGTTCGGGTGAACTGTTGCAGACGCAGCAGCGCCGGAAGTTTGCGGCCGCGCGGCAGGACTATTTCCGGGTGATTGAAATGAAAACCGGCGAATTGTTCACCCTGTCATGCGATTTGGCGGCGTTTATCAGCGAGGCCAAGCCGGAACAGCGGGAGGCGCTGCGTGAATTCGGGGCGGCTTTTGGCACGGCGTACCAAGTCTATGACGACTGCGTGGATTTGTTTGGCACGGAAGCCGTGGCCGGCAAATCGCTGGGCACAGACCTGGCCAAGGGCAAATTAACCTGGCCGGTGTTGCTGGCGTGGGAGCGGGCCACGGTCAAGGACCGGACGGCCTTGGAAAACCTGATTCAGCAGTGGCAATCGGGCAATTTGAGCGCCGTAAACGCTTTGCTGGCAAAATACGAGACCTTTGAGCCTTCCATTGCCGCCATCGAGAAGTTTCTGGAACTGGCGCGGGGTGCCTTGCGGGTTCTGCCGGTTTCGGCCGGGGTGGCGGGCTTGCTCGAATTAACTGATTTTCTGGCGCAACAAACCAAGACCTTGGTGGTTCAATAAGTATGTCTGAACCAGCCACTATTACCGATGCCAACACGCCCGGCGGGATGCTGGAGGGCGATTTGGTACGGCGCGCCCGGCACGGTGACCTGAAAGCCTATGACGAGCTGGTAAAGCGTTATCAGGAGCGGATTTATGCGACAATTTACCACATGACCTCGAACCACGAGGATGCGAACGATCTGGCGCAGGATGCCTTTATCAAGGCATTTCAAGCCCTGAAGTCGTTCAAGGGCGGTTCCAGTTTTTACACCTGGCTCTACCGCATTGCGGTCAACAAGACGATTAACTTTCTCAAGACCCGGAAGAATAAATACAACCTGAGCTTGAACGATCTCGACTTCAATGCGGAGAACGACAAGGATCTCGTGGCCTTGATTTCCGATAAAACCCCGCTGCGGGACGCGAGTTTGTCGGAGTTGCAAAAAAAATTGAACGAAGCCCTGTTGCGTCTGTCAGAACCCCATAGAATGGTCATGGTTTTGCACGACGTACAAGGGATGTCGCACGAGGAAATCGCCGACATTGTGGGGTGCAACATTGGTACGGTGCGTTCACGATTGTTTTACGCGCGTCAAGAGATGCAAGGCCATTTGTCCGAATACATCAAGTAACCATGAAAGAGAGCCAAGATAATTTTGACGAGTTGAAACGGTTGCTCAAGCTGAAGCGGCACGAAGTCCCGCCGCCCGGCTATTTTAATCATTTTTCCGATTCGGTTATTTCGCGGCTGCAGGCGGGGGAAGGGCAAAAGGAATCGGCGGTCGAGCGGTTGAATGAGAGCGCGCCATGGCTGGCGAGCCTGCTGCATATTTTTGAAGCCCGCCCAGGGGTGATCGGGGCGTTCGCCACCTGCCTGTGCCTGTTGTTGGTGCTGGGGGCGGTCTTTACCGGCCATTCCGATGCCACCCCGGATGGGCTGATGACCTATGATTCCGGCGTGGGCTCCATGCCCGGGAACCCCATAACTTCGCTGGCCTCGTCCACCTTGGCGGCGCCGGGCGAAGCTTCCGGCATTGTGGCCAGTACGAATCCGGTGGTGAGCCTGCAGCCGTCGCCGTCGATGTTTGGGCAGCAAAACCAGTTGTTTCAGAATGCCAGCTTTGCGGTTGGCCGCTGAGCCGGGCTAAATACTTCACGCTTTACGCGGTGTGCGCTTGAAACGCCACCGCGCTTTTCATTTAATTCCACCAGTGCCAACTCAAGTCATCGCCGTTGCCAATCAAAAGGGTGGGGTGGGAAAAACCACCACCTCTGTCAATCTCGCCGCCTGCCTTGCCGCCGCCGGCAAAACGATTCTGCTCTTTGACCTCGATCCCCAAGCCAACGCGACCAGCGGGGTGGGCATGGAAAAAATTGAAGGCGCGAGCGCCTACCGGGTGCTGCTGGGCGAGGGAACCCTGGCCGAAAAAATCAAGGCGACGAGCTTTGAGCGTCTCGACCTGGTGCCCAGCGAAGTGGATTTGTGTGCCGCCGACCTCGAAATGGCGCGCATGGACAACCATCTGCAACGCCTCAAGTTCCTGCTCCAGCCGGTGGTGGAGACCGGCAAATATGATGTGGTGTTGGTGGACTGCCCGCCGTCGCTGGGGATTTTGACGCTCAACGCCTTTGCCGCCTGTGCGGGGGTGCTGGTGCCGCTCCAGTGCGAATATTATGCGCTGGAGGGCATTTCCATGATGAACCGCGTGCTCGGCCAGTTGCGTGCGGCCGGGGTGAACCCAGCGCTCGATATTTTCGGCGTGGCGATGACCATGTTCGATGGGCGCACCAAACTCTGCAACGAGGTGGTGAACGAAGTGCGCAATCAACTTGGGGCGAAAGTCTTTGAAACGATGATTCCCCGCACCACCAAGCTCGCGGAGGCGCCGAGCTTTGGTAAGCCGATTATTTATTACGACAAATACAGCAGCGGGTCCGCCGCCTACGAACTGCTGACGCAGGAAGTTTTGGTGCGCCTGGGGATTTAAGACGGGATGGGAGAGGTGCCTGGTGGTCGCCAGGCCAGAGGAAGTTCGGCGTGGGCAGGAACAGGATTTTTGCGGTGGCGCTTCAGGGCGGGGGAAGGCTCAGGCCAGATTCTTTTCAATCAGACGGCAACGCTGATCGACGCACAGTTTCGAGCGGCGCGCGTCAGGTGGGGTGTTGATGACGTAATCCAACAGTTTGGCCACGGTCGTCCGGGCTACATGGGTGCGCGTATCCGACGAGCCATAGTAGATGAACACGTCGCCGTTCGGCCGCGCGACCCATCCGTTGGCAAACACGACGTTGGACACATCACCTAAGCGTTCGTCGTTCTCCGGGGCCAGGAAATGGCCGCCGGGCGTGCTGATTGGTTTGGCCGGGTCGTACAGGTCGCACAGGAATAGGTAGAGGACATAGCGCATGCCCGCCGCCGTGTTGCGTACGCCGTGCGCGAGATGCAACCAGCCTTTTTCGGTCTTGATCGGCGCCGGGCCGAGGCCGTTCTTGCCTTCCTTGATGGAATGGTAAAAGCGCGGGTCAATGATCGTTTCGGTTTGGACGACGGCATTGGTGATGTCAGCCACCAGCCCCCAGCCGATGCCGTCGCCTGAGCCGGTGGCGGCGAAATCGTTCATCGGCCGCGTGTAGAAGGCGTATTTGCCTTGGACCAATTCGGGGTGGAGGACGCAATTGCGCTGGTGCGGCGCAGGTGTGCGCAGGTCGGCCAAGCGGTGCCATTGCACGAGGTCGTGCGTGCGGGCGATGCCGCAGCGGGCGATGGCGGCGGAGAGGTCGCCAGGTTTGGCGTCGTCATGCCGTTCGGCGCAGAACAGGCCGTAAATCCAACCATCCTCGTGGCGGACGAGCCGCAGGTCATAGAGATTGGTTTCGGCGGAGTCGAGCTCGGGCATCCGCACGGGGTAATCCCAGAACTGAAAGTTATCGATACCGTTTTTGCTTTCGGCGACGGCGAAAAAGGATTTGCGGTCCCAGCCTTCCACCCGGGCCATGAGCACGACGTTGCCGTTCCATTCCAGGGCGCCGACGTTGAAAACGGAGTTGACGCCGAGGCGCGTCATGAGGTGCGGATTGCTGGCGTGGTCGAAATCATAGCGCCAAGCCAGCGGGGTGTGCTCGGCGGTGAGCACCGGATGCTCATAGCGGTCGTAAATTCCATTGCCCGAGGGCTTTGGCCTGTTTTTGCGCCGGATGAGCCGGGCGTGCTGCTGTTGCAGTTGCTTCAGTTGTTTAGTGAAGGCTGACTTGTTCATGGGTGGCAGGGGGGATGGGGGTGGGCAGGGCGAACCGAAAGGCCGGGATGGGGCGTTCCTCGCTGCCATCGGGCAGTTGCCAGCGGACGGCGAGCTGGGTGGAGCCGACGGGCTGCTGTTGATCGAGTTCAAAATAGTAACGCCGGCCGGCCTGGAGTTTGACGGGCGCCGAACCGGCTTCGTTGATGTGCGGCCACTTTTGATAGGGGGTGGCCGGGGTGACGGCGGCAAGTTGCACGCGATTCGTGGGGGTAATGCCGGGGCTCAACCACAGCGTGGCGGTGCCGCCGGCTGCCACCCAGAAGGTGTATTCGCCGGACCGGGGGGGAATGAGCTCGCCGCTGATCCGTGTGGAAAAATTCGTCGCCTGGCTGACGGGCGTTTCCAAAGCCCGGCCGAGGATTTCGGTGGTGAGCGGCGGGGAATCCGTGGAGCCGGTCCAAACCTCGCGCCACAGGCCGTTGCCGGGGCCAGCGTGAAAGGCGGGACTGGTGGCGGTGCGCAGCCCGTTGGCCGTGGCTTGAAATGCCAGGTCGCGGGCCGTGCCAGTCACTTTGACATCGGCAAACGTAGCGACGCCGTTCACGGTGGCCGCCGTCAGCGTGCCGGTCAGGGTGGCCCCGCCCGCTTTGGCGAGTGCCAGGGTCACGGCATAGGTGCCGCTGCGAACGGTCCGGCCGTGTTTATCCTGCACCACGACCGTGAGGGGGGTGCGGCGGGTCCCGCCGAGGGCGACATCGCCGGGCCGGGCGGGAAAGCCCAGCCGCCGGGCTGAGCCGGCCTGCTTGGCAGGATAATGCTTCAGATCCGGCAAATCACCGAGGTTCAGCACATCGGGATGCTGGTAATAGGCGCGGAGTTGTGCCGGGGTGGTTTTTTCAAACAGGATGCTGCCGGACCAGGTGGTGAAAAATAACCAGCCAGCCCGGTCGCGACGCAGTAATTGGGGGTCGGGAACGGGGCCGTTCTCGCCCAGGGCAATGAGTTTTTGGCCGCGCGTCAGTTGGGTGAGCTCGGCAAAGACATCCCGGGCCGAACCGTGGTTGCCATCCAGCGGATAATGATCCTGGCCGACGATGTCCACATAGGCATCGCCGGGATACCAATCGGCGAGATCGGTGGCGGCGCCGGGGGAAAAGACCCAGAGCAGATTGTTGAGGTGATGTTTTTCCGTGAAATTTTCAAACATCATCCGCCACAATTGTTTCATCGGTTCGGGGCCGCCCGCGCCCCACCAGAACCAGCGGCCGTTGGCCTCGTGCAAGGGCCGCCACAGCACGGGCACATGCGCGTCGCGCAGCACTTCCAGTTCGGTGGCGACCAGGTCGAGGTCGCGCTGCAAGGCAAAGTATTCGGGCGTGCCGACGGTGACGGCCCGCGCGATGTCAAAGGTCGTGTCCTTTGTATAGAAATTCGGCTCGTTGAGCGGGGCGCGCCAGTGCCAGCAAAATTCCACGATGCCGTTGCGCTCGTTGAACCAGTCGGCGGCGCGGAGCATCAGCCGGTGCTGGGTGTCGCGGCGTGGCGAGCGGTCAGTGTAGCCAGCGACATCCATGGCGAGGAGGGCGGGCAGTTTGCCGGTGGTGTTGGTGATGTAATTCAGCTCCTCGCTCAAACCATTGGTCCGCCGCCAGCCGTCCTGCTGGCCGGAAATGATTTTCTGGCCGTAGATATCCGAGAAAAATGTCAGCAACGATTGGGCTTCAGGCGAAGCCCCGGGGGTAATGGGGGTATCGGGGACAAAGCCCAACGCCGTTTGCGCGAGCAACAGCAGCATGGCGGCGAGGAAAACGGGGCGCACTTCGGCCGGCGGGGCCGATGATTTGGTTGGCGCGTGGTTCATCTGAGCGTTGGCTGCTTTGGGAAATGGTCTTGTATTCTAGCGGGCTGGCGGGAAAAGCAATGTCATCAAAACGTGGGACAGCCTCCGGTCTTTCCCCAGCGGAAATCTTTCCTAGAATTCCAGTTCAATCACCGCACACCAGCCGCAAAACTATGAGCCCAACCAGCGTTTCCCGGCGGAGTTTCCTCAAGACCACGGCCCTGGCCATGCCTTTCATAGCGACCGGTTGCGCGCACTGGGGCACCGGCTCCCGGCAAGGCAGCGAATTTGTCTGCGTTCGTGACGGCCGGTTTCAGTTGCGTGGCCGGCCATATGGCTATGTGGGGGCTAACTTGTGGTATGGCTGCTATCTGAGCGATGCGGCGTTGCCAGGCGGCCGGGCGCGATTGGTGCGTGAGCTGGACCGCTTGCGAAATATCGGCGCCGACAATATCCGACTGCTCGCGGGATCGGAAACATCGCCGCTGGTGGGGGCGATTCCGCGCGGCATTACGCGGGCACCGCAAGACGACGACGAGGCGCTCCTGGCCGGCTTGGATTTTTGTCTGGCGGAGATGGCGAAGCGCGACCAGCGGGCGATTTTGTTTCTTTCCAACTACTGGCAATGGTCGGGGAGTTTTGCGCAATACGTCCGCTGGATCACGGGCGAAACGATTCCCGATCCTGACCAGCCGGTGATGGCCGCCGGGGACTGGCACGCGTTCATGCAATTTTCCGCGCGGTTTTACCGGACCCCCGCCGCTGTGGAACTTTACCGGGGCTTTGCGGCCCGGCTCATTGCCCGGCGCAACACGGTCAACGGCCGGATTTACCGCGATGATCCCACGATCATGACGTGGGAGCTGGCGAACGAGCCGCGCCCGGGCGCGGACGACAAGACCGCGGATAAAGACGTGCCGATTTTTTGTGAGTGGGTGGATGCCACCGCGCGGTTTATTCACGCGCAAGATCCCAATCATTTGGTGTGTACGGGCAGCGAAGGGATTCAGGGAAGCCTGGGAAAGCCGGAGTGTTTCATAGCGGCGCACCAGACGTCCGCGATTGATTATGTCACGGTCCACATGTGGCTGAAGAACTGGGGCTGGCTCAAGGAATCCCGGCTGGGGGCGGAGTTTGAAGTGGCCGCGGGCCGGGCGCGCGACCATGTGGAGCAGCATACGCGAATCGCGACGGATATTTTGCGGAAGCCGCTGGTATTGGAGGAATTCGGTCTGCCGCGCGATCACGAGAGCTACGCGCCCGGTAGCGGGACGTCGGCGCGCGATGAATATTACCGGCGGATGTTTGCGCAGGTGGCGGAATCGTGCCAGGCGGGTCGGGCGCTGCAGGCGGCGAATTTTTGGGCCTGGGGAGGCGAAGGTCGCGCCGAGGCCACCCGTAATTCTGCCGGTGCCTATTTGGGCGATCCCCCATGCGAACCGCAGGGGCTGAACTCGGTTTTTGACACGGATACGAGCACGCTGGCGGTCATTGCGGCGGCGAATAAAAAGCTGTCGGCGCTGGTTGGGTGAACACAGGGGTCAGTAGCTCTGCTGGGTCTTGCACAACGGACGGTTTCTTTGAAAAGAGCGTTGAATATGAAGAAGTAGAAGCGTGTTAAAGCATTGGAATCCAATGTGAAGACGGTTGGCGATTTGATTAAAATCAAGCGACTAACAAAAAACCTCACACCCGGCCATGTGGCAAGAAGAATGGGAATTGCATCAACCATCATTCGCGCATGGGAAGACGGAACCGCCACTCCCAATGACTGGCAAATGGAACTTTTGGCAAAGATTTTAGGATACGAAGCGAATGACTTTATATCGCCACCGATCCCATGACCAAGTCAGACAAAGTGGCAACCTCACTGCAGTCATTATTTAACGGCAAATTGTCTTGTCTCACATTTTCCTTTCTTGTGCAGCGATCAAAACGCCGAACAGACGAAAACCCGTCCAACTGCCGACGGCGACGGCATCCTTGATTTTCCAATCAGTGAAAAATCAGAACAAATAGAGCACGCTTCCGGTAAGGCCAAAAAGCATCCTGCCCGAACCAAGTGAAACAATTCCTTTAGGGCGGCCGCGCCATGCTTGTATCGCCGCCCAAACGAGCATAATTGACACCACGGCAAGCAAGCCACAAAACCCCAGCATCTTGTATAACTGGAGTGAATTCTCAACATGGATATTTAGCCGAAAAGCAATTAAAACAAGCTCAGTGAGTGCCGACAATGATAGTATGGCGGTAAGAATCGCTGCTATTCTCACGATGATTTTAGATTTCATGGGCGCACGATTATTTTCAAGTTTTTAAAGCACTTGCCATACCGACCGTCAAAGCTGATGCGCAAAGGTGTGCCGTTGGTAGATCCAAAGAACCAAGCGGGTGGAACGCCCAGCAGGCAGCATTGCTCCCGGGTTGGCTCGCGCAGCCAATGCAGTTGCAGTGTTTTGTCATGAAACTCACCTTTGCGCACCCGCTCAACCTGCAAGGTCAAGTCAGACTTCCAGCGTTTTGGCCTGGGGGCGAGCATAGAAAGGTTTTCCCATAAATTATAATCCGCTCGTGTCCATCCGCCCATGCAGGTGACATCCAACACGGTTTGACTCGAAGCCTCCAATTCCTGTGTTTGTCTGGGCGCAAAGGCGGTGAAGGATTGGGTGCCCATGCCCCGGCAACCCGTGAACAGCAAACCGCCGAAAACAAGCGCGAGGCCAAGGAGGAGTTTGGGTTTCATGGTTTGGTCACTACTACGGTTTTGGGAAAATTTGTTGGCCGTCCTCAATCGCTTTGATGGGCTTCCATGTCTTTGTTTCAATCCAGACACTGGCGGTGCTGTGAGTCACAGGATTTTCCATATCAATCTGCACTTGTTCGTTTTTTGTCGCGACAGACTTAACTTTCGATTGAATGGTTTCTGAATCCAAATCGCTGCCTTTGGTGATAAAGCGTCGCCTTAACACATTCCTCAAATCAGAGTCGTGGCCTGTGCAACTTCTCGCCAAGGCAGAACCATCCACTTCCTTGTCAAAGACGCCAATTGCCGACTCCAAATCATTCTGCTTTGAGACCAAACCATCACACCATCGCACAACACCCGACTTCAGAAATCCTCCAACAATCTTCGAGTCAGTTTCGGTGTAAAATTCCATCTCGTGTCCCACCCAGACTCTCCCGCTATGCGGATTTCTGAATGCAACCACTGCAATGTCCATGGAATTAGTCGGCAGATATTGAGCCTTGTAGATGGCTTTCTTTAACTTCAGATCGGATGGAGAAATCGGAATCTCCACGATTGCATTTGTTTGTAGTGTCCATTTTGATTTGAGCGTCTTGGGAAACCTCGGTGAGGGCGGTGCGGCAACTTCACTTGTGGAATGATCAGCTTTGGAACAGCCGAACAACCCGCCGCTCAAAACGAGCGCGAGGCCGAGGAGGAGTTTGGGGTTCATGGTTGGTTCAGCTATTTTTTAACCGCCAGCTTGAAGGTTTGTTCATAAAGCACCTGGTATTTTTTCCCGCTCGGCGGCGACCACATGTGCTGGGCCGGCTCATCGGTCTCAAACATCGTCATCTTGATCTCGACCGCAACGTTTTCGTCTGGCTTCAGGGAGTTCGCGGAATTGAGCGACCAATACTCGTGGTAACCGCCATTGGCGAAACCGTTTTGGAGCAAACAGCCCCCGAGGTTCAACAGTCTGCCGCCTTGGAAGACTTCCGTTCGGTATTCGGTGCCGGTTGCCATATTGGTGCCGACTGTTAAATTGGTGAGTCCCAACTCATCCGTCTCGATCTCGATGTATTGACCGGAATAATAGCTGGCGTGCAGCCGGACAGGGACTTGAACCTGCACGGCATGGCGGATCGCCGGATTTGCATCAGCTATCAGCGGAGCGGGCGGCATGTGCATTGGGACGGGACGATTAGTCGGCAATGGACGGACGGAAAATGCCGCATCCACCTGCCCGGTCACCGGGGCGTAGCGGTTGGTGCCATCCTGGAGCAAATAAAGTGTGAACCGGTTGGGGCTGGCTGGCGTAAGACTGACCAGATCCGCGCCGGCGGGCGGGCCTCCCAATGCGAATAGGTCGTGGTAATGATGCAGAATAATGCGGTCGTTGGCGGGCATCCCTTTCACGGTATTGAAAACCTTGAACGTGGTTTCCACCCCGCGAAATTCGCCGACCGTCAATCCCAGCGAGTTGGTTTCATCCAAATATTTGGTGGCGAGCGGCGTGGCCACGACCACCAAGTCGGCGGCCTGCATTAATTCGGCCTCGCTCCATGAACGCATCAGGCGCGTGTGCGCTGACAAGCCGCCGTTCAAAGCGATGTTCCACTGTTTTTCAGCCTCTGGCCGCAACAGCTTGGTCAGCTCACTTTCTGAATAGGGTTGATAGGCGGTCCAGGGTCCAAATCCTTTAAAAGGAATGATAATATCGTCTGCTTTCCCATGCAGCCAAACCGCTTGAAAATCCAATCCCTGGCTCAAAAAACGAAATTCATAATCTTCGGTTTGGACTTGTGGCAACTTTTCCGCTTTTTGCAAGGCCACCCAGATTGGATCGGGTTGGCCATTGGGGCCTCGGCAGATAAAACCGCCAAATTTCCAATGGTTTTTATCATCCAGTCCCAGTTGGATTACTCCCACCATATTCGTGCCAGACAGCATCAGATAGTTCCAGCCAGTAGCCCTGGCGGAGGCCCCGGATGCCGCAAACAGTATTTTTCCAGACAATACAGCTTGGTAGTTAAATAAATACCATTCGTGCCCCATGGTTATTTGCAGATTATTTGTTTGAACATTCTTGGGCAGACTAGGACGGACCATATGATAAAAAGCGAACATTTCCTCGCGGGCAATCGGACGGAATTCTTCGGCTGATTTCGGAGAAATGATGGCAGCAAAACAATTACCGCTCAAAACGAGCGCGAGGCCGAGGGGGAGTTTGGGGTTCATGTTTTTTCCCGATTTCTGCGTTGCCGCCATAGGATCAGTCCCGAAACGCTTAACCACAAACAGGCAACGACACCCAGTCGCGCCGCTCTTTCCATTTTCAACCAGCGCCGCAACATTGCTGAAAGATCGCCCTGATGTATCCATGTTGGTGAAATCAGATGCCAAGGATAATTTTGGCGTATGAAGTCAGCATTGGTCTGGCCAATCGCCGGTCTGAGTTGCGACGACGTTACGACATCCTCCACGGCTGGATTCATTCTCAATGTTGCCATAGCATAATATGAAACGGTCGCTGCGGTGGCAGCAACTAGCACAAGGCCGAGGAGGATTTTAGAATTCATAATGATTTCCTAAAGTAGTGGAGAAATTTGGGGTTCATGGCATGCCAATTTGGAATGGACGATCGGTTGGCAGTGGCCGGATGGAACACGATGAATCCACCTGCCCGGCTACCGGGGCGTATCGGCTGGTGCCATCCTTGATCAAATAGAGCACCAGTGTGTTCGTGCTGCCCTGCGGAAAGCTGACAAAATCCGGGCCTCTGGACAGGCTTCTCTCGCTGATGTCGTAACGGTAATGGTGCAGAAGAATGCGGTCGTTGACGGGCATTCCTTTTACAGCGTCAAAAACCTTGAACGTGGTTTCAACCCCGCGAAATCCGCCAGCAGGCCACCCCAGTGAGTTGGTCTCGTCCAAATCTTTGGTTGCGAGCGGTGTCGCAACAACAACCAAGTCTGATGCCTTCATCAATTCGGCGTCGCTCCAAGAACGCACAAGGCGTGCAGATACAGACAAGACGCCGCTCAAAACGAGCGCGAGACTGAGGAGGAGTTTGGGGTTCATACGCAATTTTATTTCTGAACTGGCTTCCTGGATTCCCAACTCACGAGTTTATCGTGCTCATCAAATTGCGACGTGATTTCATTCATATTCGGGAAAAATAAATAGTGAAAACTATGGCGCATAGCAGAGCTAACTGTGAATTCTCGTATCCCACCGTAGCGGCCTAAATTTTGATCCCTCTCTCCGATTGTCATGCCAACATGCAAAGCAGAAAGAGCGTTGTTAGCGTTTTGCTCTGTCATAACAGGCGTTGCAGAATAGTGGCAAGCAGTTGAACAGCCTAGCAATCTGCTGCTCAAAACGAGCGCGAGGCCGAGGAGAAATTTAAGCTTCATGATTTAATCATTGATACTCCAATCCAAATACGGCTTGGAAACCTTGCTGATCGTGTCGGTCAGTCGCTCTTCAATAACCTTCTGCTTCGGGTCTGAAAGAGTGAACTCAACATCCACCTTGATGTATCGGCAACCATGATAAACATAAGTCCGATGCGTGGCGGTCGAGAGACCACCCTCGGTGGTGAAGACTCTCAATAACTCTGCCCGGGCCATTCCGGGCTTAATCTTCTGACACTCGGTGAGAATATTGGGAATCTGCTTCGTCAGGTTTTTGTCAACGTCAGTGCCGTTACGGGAGGGATCGGATGGCAGACTCGTTGACGTTGGGGCTGGCGAGGTCGCACAGCCAAACAAACTGCCGCTCAAAACGAGCGCGAGGCCGAGGAGGAGTTTGGGATTCATGGTTGGTTAACAATTTCAATGAACGCGTTTCCTAAAAAGAAAGGTTAACAATGCGCTTACAATGACTGGCGCCAATCATGAAGCAGAAAAGACACAGTATTTAAAGCCAATCCAGACGAAGGCCGCGACACTGGAAAACAGCAGATGAAATTCCGACCAATCTCCACCAATGACTACCGCGATTGTGCCAATGATGGCGGCGGTGAAAAGAAGGCCAACCATGTGCCAGCGCCAAACAAATCCTAGGATTGCCCCGACGATGACATTTGCAATAAGGATCATTGCCATAAAATAAGTAAACTGCGGAATCTGAATAGCCAACCACTCTCTGACCTCAGATATAAACATTCCGTTCACTATTCCGCAAACAAAACGGCCGCCAGGGTGGGCGGCCGTTCGGTGAAGAACAGTTGGGGTATTTGTATTGCCGTATCGCGATCGGTGATTTTGGTGGAATACTTCTGTTGCGATGGGACTATTTACCCACAGCACAGTGGAAACAACTCGCTGTTTTGATTCAAAGCAGTAGAAAGTATTATCATTCGTACAACGAATTGAATAAAATGAGAAAGACTATTCATTGGGGCTTGGCGTTGGGGCAGCAACACGTTGTCACTTTCTTGTTTCCTCCTCACGGTGCCTAGGCTATCTGCATGGATTTGTCAGCCAGCAAGCGCCGGGTTCGGCGCATGGTTTCCAGACAGGCGCGGGTGGCGTGATAGGGGCCTTTCCATTCGCTGACCTTGGGCAGCTTCGAATCTGGCTGGCCGTTGGGCTGGATGCGCCAAAACCATTCACCGTGGACGCGGTCCACCAGATGCTCATTAATGAACTTCCAAGTTTGCCGGGCGGCGGCGAAATAGGCTTCGTTGCCGGAAAGTTCAAAGGCATTCAAAAAACCGACCAGCGCCTCGGCCTGCGGCCAGCACTCGCGCCCGGCATCAATAATCTTGCCGGCGCGGCCTTCATAGCAGAGGCCGGTGCTGGGGCTGAGACCCTCGGTGAGGACGACTTGGGCGGTGGACAGCGCGTGGGTGCGGACTTTGGCGAGCAGGGGGGCGTCGCGGAGTTCGGCGGCGGCTTCGCAGAGCAGCCAGCTGAATTCGATGTCGTGGCCGAAGGTGTAGGTGTTGGAACGCAAGCCCCACTGCTCGTTGAAGAAGTGATGCAGATGGTGGGTGCGCGGATCGAGGATATGAGTCAGAAAAATATCAATCAGCTCGCGCAACCGGGCGGCCACGCGCGGTTCAGGCCAGACGCGATGCAAGTTGGTGTAGGCTTCGAGGAGATGAAGGTGGTTGTTCATGGACTTTTTTTCATTCATGTCCTTATCACTCAGCCTGCTGTCGGCAACGGCTGCCGACCAGTTCCGCAGGCACACCTCCACGTAACCGCCAAACTGCGGGTCGTACGCGTGGCGCTCAATCAATTCAAAGAGGACCTTGGCCCGTTCCAGGGCGGCCGGGTGACGGGAAGCCTGATAAAATTCGGCGAGGGCATAGAGGTAAAACGCCTGCCCGTAAATTTTTTTTGAGTCGTCCACGATCTGGCCCACCTCATTGATCCGCCAGAAAGCTCCGCCTTGTTCCGCATCCCAAAATTTGTGCATGAGACAGCCAAATGCGCGTTCGGCCATTTCAAAATACACCGGATCGGGCCGGGCCTGATGCGCGGCGGAGAAAGCCCACAGGATACGGCTGTTCAGAATGAGGCCTTTGGGCTGGGAACGGTCGGGCTGCAGGTCGTTGGTCAGCCAGGCCTGCCAGCCACCGCATTCCTGGTCGAGCGCGGGGCCGTACCAGAAGGGCAGGTAGTGGTTAAACAGATGGTCGCCGACCTGTTGGCTGAGAGTTTCCAGTTCCGCTGGCTTGATCATTTGAGGTTATGGGTGATTTCCACGCGGCCCAACTGGGTTTCGCCGGTGAGTTCAATTTTGAGGTAGGTGCCGCCAAGATTATCCGCCTGATACAGCACGGGCGGCCAATAGCCATAGTCGCCAGCGCCGTGGAAAAAGGTGGTTTTCTGCGCGGGCACGGCGTGAAAATTCCGGCCGTCAGGGGAAACGGAAATTTTCAAATCGTTCTCAGTATTAGGCTTGGGAAAAAAGGTGAAGACACGGCAGCTTTGGAGGCCGGTGGGCAACTGATAAATCAAAGTATCCCCGGTGGCACCGGCGAGGCGGTGTGCGTCTTCCTTGGCGGCCCGGCAGTCGCGGTCGGTCAACCGCCAACCGCCATGGTGTGATTGGAGCCTGGAAAAGTTGGGGAGCTCGTCCACGAGGGTGGCATGGTTTACCGTTACCGGGCCGCATTCGTTGGACGGTTCGGAGCAACCGGCTTCGTTCCGGGCGCGGACCCGGTAAAACCATTGGCCGGCCGGGGCGGTTTCATCGGCGAACTGGGGCCGGTACTGGGTGAAGGCTTCGTTGACATTGGTGGCAATGATTTCCCAAGTGCCAGCGCGACTGGCGGCGCGTTCGACTTGATAACCAGTCGCGCCGACGGAGCCCTGCCACGAAATCGCGGCCGCATCGGTGACCGGCAACAGGGTCGGCGGCGCGGGGCAGGGCACGGGCGGCACCGGCAAGCCGCGGATGGCGAAGGCGGTGGCCCGGACCTGGGCCAGCAATTTGAGTTCGTCGTAGGGTTCACCCAGCAGGGAGCCGGGCCAGTGGAACGCCTTGTAGAGGTTGGCACCCATGGGCTCGGTGTGCCAGTACCAGCCACCGTCGCGATTGCGAAAGCGCAGGCTCCAGAGCAGACCGCCAGCCACGCGGCTATCGGCAATGGCGTGCAAGGTTTCGGTCATTTGGGCGGTGCTGACAAACCCAAATTCGCCGACCAGGTAAGGTTTTTTGCCCCGGGCCATGGCGGCGTTGGCGCGGATGAGTTTGACGAACGATTGTTTCTGGCCGGGATAATGGTGGGTGGTGACAATGTCCACGTCGGGGATGGCCAGCGATTCGGCACGCAACTGGGAGGCGTTGAAGCCATCCATGACCAAATGGTTGGTATCCAGACTTTTGAGGTAGTGGGCAATCTCGCGTGTCCAGGCGGCGGGCGAGTCAATTTCATTGCCGGTTTCCCAGCAGAGAATCGCGCGATCCTCACGATATGGCACGCCGGTGATTGTGTTGGTGCGGGTGAGGATAAATTGCAGGGTTTGTTTGAAATCGGCGATCAGTTGCGGATCGGTCCAGAAAGTGTCCGAGGTCTGCCCGCGAAAGCCGGCATATTCGGCGCGGCCGCCCATCCAGGGCCAGTTATCCACGAGCGGAATAATCAGGCGCACGCCGGTGCGGTTGGCGGTGGCAAGCACGGCGTCGAGCGTACGGAAGGCGGCTTCGTTAAACCGGCCGGGCGCAAGGACATGGCGGGGAGTGCCGGGCGCGTCGTTGGGGCGTTGCACGCTGATGACATAGGTGCGGGCGACGGTTCCGCCCAGGGCGGCGACGGTGGCCAGGGCATCGTGGATTTCGAATTCATCCGGCAGCCGCCAGGGGTTTTCCTGCGTGAACGCGACGTTGTCTTCCACGAGCAGCAGGTTGGGGACGTTCATGGAAATGAACCGGAACGGCTGGCCGCCGTCGTCCAGTTGATCGCCGCGGACGGTGATAAAATTCGTCAGCACGGAATCGGCGGGGCCGGCCATGCCGGTGGCGGCGAGCATGGCGGTCGCCATCAAGGAGAGAAGGCAGGAGTTCATGATTTAAAAAGCTCTCCGCGCGGCAGCGACGGCACTCAAGCGGCTGGTGGTGATTGGTTTGTTTTCGCCGCCCGGCGCGCGGTCAATTCGCTGGCGATGGTGACGAGGAGGGTTTCCTTCAGCGGATAAACCAGCATGAACAATCCCGAGACCAGGGCGCCGATCGCGGGATAGATGCTGACCATCATGCGGATGCCGGTCTGGGTGTCGCCGTTTTGCACCACGTTGGCCTGAAAGCCGTAGTAGGCGAGCAGCCAGCCGGCAAAGGCGCCGCCGAGGGTCCAGCCGAATTTTTGCGACATGGAGGAGGCTGAAAACACGAGCCCGGTGGCGCGGCGGCCGGACTTCCATTCCGAATAGTCGGCAGTGTCCGCATACATGGACCACAGCAGCGGGAACACAAAGCCGGCGCTGACGCTGATGCAGAACTGCAGAAGCAACACCAGCTTCACCGCGTCTGGCGGCAGGGCGTAAACCATCACGCTGAACACGGCGGCGGAGAGCATCGCCACGAAGAAGGTGTGCTTTTTTCCGATGCGGTCGGAGACGGGCTTGGCGAGGATGACGCCGAGAATGTTTGCGGCCTGGCCCACGACAAAATACAAGCTGCTCCAGCCAATGGTGAGGCTGAGCGACGGGATGGCGAGGGCGTCCTGGGTGTGGAGGTAATATTTGAAATAGTAAATGGCGGCCCCATCGCGGATGGAATTGAAAAAGATGGTGGCGATGCCGGCGCCCAGCAGCACGAACCAGGGCCGGTTCTTCAGCAGATCCTTTAAATCGTTTTTCAGGGAAGTCTGCTCCGTGACCGGCTGAATGCGTTCGCGGGTCCACGCAAACGTGAGCCAGAACAGGACCATGGCGATCAGCGCAAAGACGCCGGCGGCCCATTGCCAGCCGCGCTGCAAATTCGGCGGGGTGCCGCCCAGGCGGCTGAAAAATCCCACCAGCGGTTCGGCCGCGGCCAGCACGAGCAGGCTGCCGCCGAACGCAAAGATGAAACGGAACGTCGCCAGGGTGGTGCGCTCCTTGCCATCGGCGGTCATGACGCCCATGAGCGAGGCGTAGGGCACATTGATGAGCGAGTAAATCATCATCATCAGTGAGTAGGTGACGTAGGCGTAGATCATTTTTCCGCCCAGGCCCAGCGCGGGGGTCGTGAAGGTGAGCACGCCGATGAGGCCGAACGGAACGGCCATCCAGAGCAGATAGGGGCGGAATTTTCCCCAGCGCGTGTGGGTGCGGTCGCCCAGCACGCCGACGAACGGATCAAAGGCGGCGTCCCAGATGCGGGTGATGAGAAACATGGTGCCGACGGCGGCGGCGGAAAGTCCGAAGATGTCCGTGTAAAAGAACATCAGGTACATGGAGAACAATTTCCAGAACATGGACGAGGCGGCGTCGCCGAATCCATAACCGACTTTTTCGCGCAGGCTCAAGCTCATGGGATGATGAAAGTCTGTGGAGGTAGGAAAATATTCACGAGCCCAAAGCGCGTAGCGAATTTTGATGACACGCGGAGCCGGGGGCAAGGCTGAAGGCTGAAGGCTGAAGGCTAAAGGCTGAATGACCAATGAAGGACGGAGGGGCGGTAGCGGCGGCGGCGAAAAACGTGGCGGACAACAAAGTAACAAAGAAACGAAGGAGGATTTTGACTGCGCCGCGCGGATGGGGCGGATGCTGTGGCAGTGATAAGAGCGGTGGAAAGAAACGGTGCTGGGGGCTTGTGTCAAAAGTTTGGTCTGACCCCTGCATGCTTGCCCGCCAGATGCAAAAAACCGCGGCGGTCCTGGTCGGCGCGAAGAATCACCAAACCGTGATGGGCGTTGGCGCAGGCCATGACGTGATAAACTGCGCCCGGGAATTTGCTGCGTAGTGGTCTGGCCGTGGGGTTAAAAAACACCAGCGCACACCCCAAACCCGCGGTCACTCCTTTTTGTCATTTTTCCAGGACTTTCTCTGACCCTTTCACGCCGCCCTTGGGGCGGATTCGCAGAGTGTAGTGGTGGGTTTGTCCCTGTAGGGGAAATTTTGCCAGTGCCTTTAATTTCATGCATTCGCATTTGAGGCTTGACCCATGTACCGAATTTCTGGATCGATCCACAGCGAATGTCTGAATTGTCCCGGCAGAAACGATCCTCAAGCGTCGTGTCTCCAGCTACATGGGCTGGTTGGAGAAACTCGCTCTGGCAAAAGCGGTCGGCAATCGGTTGGTGTTCGACAAATTGCCTTTGGCCGTGCCGCTGGTTCGTTATGAAGCTGATGACGAGCCGATTTTCCCAAATCGTTACGATCTTAAAGAGTATCAGGAGCAGGCACAGCGGGTGGTCAGCAAAAAGGAGGCGATAGAATATTACGTTGACCGGGCGAAACGTGAGCGAGCCTCAAACAGCCATGAAACGCTGGTACGTTTGATGGCCGAACGGTTGCGGCGATGCGGTGCAGTGCCCAAGGCCAACCGTTACGTTGATCTTTCCGCGCGGTTGGATGAGAAGGATTATTTGTTCGAGATGAAATCTACTACCGAAGATAATCCACATTCTCAAATTCGTCGGGGACTGTCGCAGCTTTACGAGTATCGCTACATTCAGAACGTGAAGGAGGCCAAACTGGTTTTAGTAATTGAAAATCCACTCCCAAAGGAAAATCGGTGGATGGAAGATTATTTGGTTAAAGATCGAGGCGTCCTGCTTGTGTGGGATGGTGACGGAAAGTTTCATTGCCCACCAAGCATACGCGAACAGCTTGAGTTTTTGAATTAACGGAAAGGACATTTACCAATTTAGCTGGAAAACGGGGACAGAAGGATGACTCAAACGAGTCTGACTGGTTCGCAATTTTGTGAGGTGTCAAAGGAGTCAAAAGGCCCCATTGGCACCTTTCCATGGAAGGCCTTTTCACGGGCCAAAGCGGGGCAGGGGGACGGCATGATTCGCGGTAACTTATTCCGCCGCCTAACCTTTGCCCTTCCGTTTCTCGATGCAGGCGTAGGCGTTGTGGTTGTGGATGCTCTCGTAGTTCTCGGCCTCGACCTGGTACCAGGTCACCAGCGGATGCGCATTGAGGCGCAGGGCGACGTTGCGCACGAGATCTTCCACGAAGACGGGGTTTTCATAGGCGCGTTCGGTGACGGCCTTTTCATCCTGCCGTTTCAACAGGGCATACAGCTCGGAGCTGGCGGAGGCCTCGATCATCTCGATGACTTCCTCGATCCAGACGATTTTTTTGAAGCGCAACGCCACGGTGACCTCGCCGCGCTGGTTGTGGGCGC